>Ga0068859_100007238_pt1 | contig 11255 bp, 10 predicted proteins | sample KBSSwiS22_FD_66585 | JGI IMG/M metagenome (GOLD analysis project Ga0068859, IMG submission 66585) | Switchgrass rhizosphere microbial communities from Kellogg Biological Station, Michigan, USA - KBS Switchgrass S2-2 | ecosystem: Host-associated > Plants > Roots > Rhizosphere > Soil ... | reverse complement strand
CCGCCACCCCAATCCATGCGCGCGCGAACCCGCTCGTTCTCATGTCGTCTCGTCTCCTTTTAGGGCGGCGAGGATAGCTCAATCGGCTCGTCGCACCGCTGCTACCGAGGAGGCGAGCCGTTCCGGGTTGGCGCCGGCGCCAGGACGAGGAAGTACTGGTTCTCGAGGAAGGTCGGCTCTTCGATCAGCTCGAAGCCGGCGGCTTCGGCGTCGCGCAGGAAATCCTCGCGGGCCAGGCGATGCGCGAGCGGCGGGCCGAGCGGCGTGGAGCGCTTGTGGAAGTCGATGTTCACGAGCCGCCCGGCCGGCCGCAACGCGGCTCGCAGGCGGCGCAGGTAGGCGGCGCCGTCTCGAAAGTGGTGATACGTATCAACCACCAGGATGAGGTCGCAGGCGGCGGCCGGCAGAAGCGGATCATCGCCGAGCCCGAGCACCGGCGTCACGTTGCCCGGGCCGGCCTTCCCGATTCGATCCCGGAGCGCGTCCAGGATCTTCGGCTCGACGTCGACGGCGAACACATGCCCGCCGGGCGCCACCGAGCGCGCGAGGCGCAGCGTGAAATAGCCCGGTCCCGCGCCGATGTCACAGGCGGTCTGACCGGGTCGCAGGTGCAAGGCGCGCAGCACCTCGTCCGGCTTCTGCCACGTCGCGCGCCCGGGCTCCTCCTGCGCGGCGATGTAGGCCTTCAGGTCGCGCGGATTGCGAAACTGGTCCCGACCCGGCTCCTGTTGGTGTCGAGGCGAGGCGGCGGGAGCTGGGACCGGCCCCGCCGATGAAGGAAGCACCCCGGTCGCGTCAGCCACGAGCGCAGCGGCCAGGACCACCCCGAATCGATCGATCATCGTCCCAGATGCTAGTGCACGAGCGCGACGGAAGCCCGCGGCCGGCGACCAAGGTAAGCTCTCGCGACGCCCTTCGTATGAACCGAGGAACCTTCATGACCAATCGAGCGACCTGGGTGATGGCCCTCCTGTTGATGAGCGCGGGCGGCTGCGGCGGCAAAGGCCGGAGCGCGGCCGGGACCGGCGGCACCAGCGCGGGAGGCCGCGGCGGCGCCGCCAGCGACGGCGGAGGCGCGGGCGGCCCCGGTGGTGGAGGTGGAGGCACGGGCGGCGTCGCCGCGCCGCTGCCCGATCCCTGTCGCGGCGTCGCCCTTCCGCTCGACGAGCACTATGTGCCGCCCGGGCTTTGCGCCCGGGTCGTGGCGACCGGCCAAGGCACCCTCCGGCAGATCGTCTTCAGCTCGAACGGCGATCTGTGGGGCGCCACCGACGCCGGCCCCATCAAACGCTTCCGGGACTCCGACGGGGATGGCGTCTTCCAGACCGGCGAGATCATCACGTGGGCCACCACCGGCGGAAACGGCCAGAACGTGCACATCGACGAGGCCGGCGGCTTCCTCTACGCCGGCACCCCGTCGGGCGTTCGCCGTTGGCCGTGGTCCGCCGCGCTCGACGCGGGCGGCGCCGGCGAAGACGTGCTCGTCAACCAGCCGAGCTCCGGCCACAGCAAGCACACCGTGCACGTCTGGGACGGCTGGATGTACGTGCAATCCGGCTCCGCCGACAACGTCATCAATCCGAAGGCGCCGAGCTATGACGATCAGCGCTCCCTGATCAAGCGCTTCAACCTGGCGAGCTTCTCGGCGGGCAAGCCGTTCGACTGGACCAAGGACGGCGAGATCTTCGCCGATGGGCTTCGCAACGTGCTCGGCTTCAACCGCGACGCGAGCGGACGGATCTACGGCGTCCAGAACGGCCAGGACGATGTCACCTACGGCGGCGTCGACGTCCACAACGACAACCCGGGCGAGGTGATCATTCGCCTCACCGCCGGATCGCACCACGGCTATCCGTTCTGCTTCGTCGCGCAGCGCGTGGCCAACATCGCCCCGGGGACCCAGGTCCACTCGGCGATCTTCGGCGGCAACACCCACGACGATGCCTGGTGCCAGGACCCGGTCAACGCCGCGCGCCCCGCGACGTTCTTCCAGGCCCACTCGGCGCCCATGGAGATCATCTTCTTCACGGGTCCATCGGGAGCGTTGCCGGAGAGGTGGCGGGGCGGCGCCTTCGTCTCGCTCCACGGCTCGTGGGATCGCGATCCGCCGACCGGCTATCGCGTGGTGTGGATGCCCTTCGCTGCCGACGGGACCGCGCCGCTGCCCACCAACGCCGCGGCGACGACCGCGTTCCCCTACGAGCCCGTGCTCTCCGGCGGCAACGCCTCCGCGTCGCGAGACGGCGACTGGAACATCACGGGCGGCGAACAGAACGTTCGCCCGGTCGGCATCGCCGTGTCCCCCGCCGACGGCGCCCTCTACATCTCGTCCGATTCGCAGGGCTACCTGTACCGGGTCGGGCTGCAACGCTGACGCATCATCCGCGCGCTGGCCGAGCTGGACCTCCTCACAGGCGACACGACCGCGTCGAGTACGAGCTTCCGTTCGGTCCCCTCGGCGAGCTGGCGCACGGGCTGTTCGTGGCGAGGCTGCTCGGCACATCTTCGACCACCGCCGCGACGTCATCGGCGAGATCTTCGGCTGACGGCGCCTTCTCACGAGTCGACCGGCGCCCTAGCCGCGCCGGGCTGCCGCGATGGTCGCGACGTCGATCTTCTTCATCTTCATCATGGCGGCGAAGGCGCGGCTGGCCTCCGCGCCGCCGGCGGCCAGGGCCTCGCTCAGCACGCGCGGCGTGATTTGCCACGACAGGCCCCAGCGGTCCTTGCACCACCCGCAGTCACTCTCCTGTCCGCCATTCCCGACGATCGCGTTCCAGTAGCGATCGGTCTCTTCTTGATTGTCGGTGGCGATCTGGAAGGAAAATGCCTCGGTGGGTTTGAACGCCGGACCGCCGTTCAGTCCCATACACGGGACGCCCGCCACCGTGAAGTCCACGGTCAAGACCTGGCCGGCCTTACCGCCCGGAAAGTCGCCCGGCGCCTTGTGAACGGCCTTGACCTCGCTGTTCGGGAAGGTCGCGGCGTAGAACCGAGCCGCCTCTTCCGCGTCCTTGTCGAACCAGAGACAGATGGTGTTCTTCGCGATCATGGTCGACCTATATAAGGCTGCCGATCCGACGCGGAAAGGGCGAGGTGCCTACCCGATTGGATCTGGACGGAAGAGACGAGCTGGCGACCCAAACATCAGAGCGAGCAACGCGAGCGAGTCCAAGCCCCCGGGAGGCGCAGCAACGCTCCACCCCACGCGGGCGGACCCGCGTGGGGACCCCGGCGCTGCGCCGGCGTCGACGGCCTACTTTTCCGGAGGGGGGCAGGTGGAGGGCCGTCCGCGGCCCCCCGCCGCTACATCAGCGAGAAGGGGAATGAGACCACCTGGCCCGTGGTCGACGCCGGAAATCGGAGAGTCCCCAGGACGTTCTTGATGCACCCCATGAGCCCGCCCCTGTGCAGGATCACCGGCGCTTCGACTTGCACACCCTTGACCGTGCCGGTGCGCTGAATGCGAAACTTCACGGTGACGCGGCCGGGGACGTACGCGTCCTCGTTGGGCCGCGAGCGCGCGATGCAACCGAGCACGGCGTCTTCCTTCGTGCGAAAGCGTGCATCGATCTCGGCGTCGGTCAGCTCGTGCGCGCCCGCCTCGTTCGAGAAGTCGAGGCGCATGGTCTCGGCGCGCGAGAGATCCTCCCCTTGCCATACGATCTTGAGGTCGGCCGAGGTCAGCTTGATGGGAGGCGGCTCGTCGACGGGCTGGCGCCGACCGCCGCCCGCCGTCGATGGCGCGGACGGCGAAGGTCCAGCCGGTCCGAACACGTCCTCGGGCGGCGCTTCGGAGACCGAGGCCCCGCCCGGAAGCGTGGGCCGATCGTCGGGCGCCGCCGCGGACCGGCCGCCGCCCGGAGGTGACTCGCTCGGGTAGGCTTCGCCGGGCGGCGCCTCGCTCGGGGACGCGACGCCCGGCGACGAGGAGCTGGCCCCCGACGAGACCGAGTTGCGGGCGAGCCGCCGCGCGCCGCGACGGCGCCGGTGGCGACGCTCCTTGCCGTCCTTGACGGGCTCGGCGCTCGCCACCACGGGAGGCCGCGGCGCCTGGAGCGATCGTCGAAAGTACAGCACGCCGGCCAGGCCCGCAGCCGACAGCACGAGCAACACGAGGAAAGCCTTCATCGATCTCGATCGAGCCTACAAGACTGCCCGGCCCAAGCGAAGCCCAGGCGGCGCGAAGCGGTGCCTACCTACATACCGCCGTGCGCGGCGCCGTCACTCCTCGACCACCGACAGGTCGCTGGCGCCCCCGGTGAGCTCGATCGACCAGCGATCGGTGGCGGTCTCCCAGCCCGGCGTCGACAATCGAGTCGCGCCGCCGACGGCCCCCAGGCGCTGGGCGTCGAAGGCCAGGTTGCTCGCGCCGCCGCGCACCGAGACCAGGGCCGCAACGCCGCGAGGACGGCGGATCACCAGGCGGCTCGCTCCGCCGAGCAGCCGCAGGGTCGAGGTCCCGCGGGGGCGCGGCAATGACACCTCGGATTCGCTCGCGCCGCCCGTGATGTCGATCGACGTGATCTGCAGCTCGCGCAGGTCGGCCGAGAGGTGCGAGATCCCGCGTCGCACTTCGATCGACCAAGGCACCGCCGAGGTCAGCGTCAGCTGCGCGCCGATGTCGCGGGCGCCGAACCAGGAAAAGCCCTTGTATTGAACGGAGACCTCGCCGCTGGGATCCACGGAGACCTGAGGCCGCTTGCCCTCGAACACCGCCCGGTACAGGTCTTTGATGCGCGCGCCGCGCAGCTCGATCCGGGCCGCGCCCGTCACGAAGCGCAAGCGCCCGCGCTCCGCGGTGCCGAGCGGCGCCCGATCGAGCGCGTCGCCCGCGCCGCCGCCCTCCTCGTCCCTGGCGTCGCGTTCGCGGGTGAGCTCGGCCGCCCCCGCGAGCAACTGCTCGGCCGCGCCATCCAGCAGCGCGGCGGCCTGCTGCACGGCCGCGTCGCCGAGGTCGGCCAGCGCCTGCGCGAGCCGCTCGTCGCGCGTCGTCCGTTGCGCGTCGATCGCGTCGCGGCGGGCCGCCGCCAGCTGAACCACCACCTGACGGCGGTCGCCCTCATGGCGGGCGCGCTCCACCCAGCCAGCGCGCTCGAGGCGATCGACCAGCCCGGTCACGGCGCCGCTGGTGATCCCCATGGCCTCGGCGATCCGCCCCGCCGCCACCGGGCCCTCGTCGGCCAGGAACCGGACGGCGTCGAAGTCGGGGGCCGCCAGCCCCAGGCGATCGGCGGCCGCGAGGCGCAGCCGGCGATCAGCCTCCGAGACGCGAGAGAGCGCCGCGGCGAAAGGGCGAATTCGTTCATGTTTTCGAGATCGGGTCATGTCGAGTCAATATCACTTGACGAATATATCTTAGTTACTAAGATATTCTTACTTCGAAATTCACGGTGAGCGCACATCAACCGTAACGTGCGTCTCGCCCCCTGCCAAGGAGCCCGCCATGACCGCGCCCGAAGCACATGCCCCTCATCCCTTCCGCACCTCGTCCCACCTCCCCTTCGCCTCCCGGCTCGACGGCCTCTCCGTCCCGTACACCGGGCAGGCTCGGATGCGGCTGACCGTCGCCTCCGGCCTGGCCGACGCGCTCGTGCGGGTCGATCCCGACGCGGTCGATCTGATCGCCATCGACTGCGGGGACGCCCCTCCCCCGCGGCTCCGCGTGTGGGCGTCCGAGCTGCGCGTGTCCTGGCCGCTGACGTTCGGAGAGTGGCTGCGCGCCGTGCTGGCCGGCGACTCTCGCGACGTCGAGATCGTCCTCCACCCGGCCGTCGAGTGGACGCTGGCCGTGCGCGGCGGCCTCTCACGGTTCGAAGCGGACCTCGCCGCCGGCAAGCTGGCGCGGCTCGAGATCAGCGGCGGGATCAGCCAGGCCAGCCTGGACCTCCCGGCCGCAGGCGGCGTCGTCCCCATCCTTATCTCCGGCGGCGTCAGCGACCTCGGCCTGCGCCGGCCCGCCGCCACGGGCGTCGACCTGGCGGTCAGCGGCGGCATCTCCGATCTCTGTCTGGACGACCAGTCGTTTCGCGCGATCGGCGGCGCGGCCCGCTTGACCACGGACGCCGGCCGCGCCGCCTCTTCGCGCTATGCCGTCGAGATCAGCGGCGGCGCGAGCGATCTCGAAATCGTCGCCCACTGATTACAGTCCCTCGAGACCGCGATCTCGGTTCACGCCGGTCGCCGCGAGTGGTGCCATCACAATTCACGGCCGCTCGAGCTAAGTCTCAGACATGCGGCACGTAAAGCGGCGAATTCGGCGTGATGCTCGGAAATATTTAGCAACACTCTCGTTCGCCGCGATGGGTCTGGCGATCCCGGCCTGTTCGTCGACCTCGTCTCAGCAAGGGAGCGGCGGAGACGCCTCGGCCTCGGGTGGTTCGATGGCCGCGACCGGTGGAACGTCCGGGAGCGGAGGAATTTCGGGAGGTAGCGGAGGTACGCGGGGGAGCGGGGGCTCGGGCGGAGGCTCTGGTGGCGTGGGCGAGACGACGGGCACCGGAGGCGCGGCCAGCACGGGGGGGACCAGCGGCAGCGGCGGCGCGCCGCCGATCGCCGGAAAGGGAGGCGGCACGACGGCCACGGGCGGAGCCGGGGGCGCCGGGACCGCGGGACATGCCGGCGGCGGCAACGCCGGCGGCGGCCACTCGGGCGGGACGTCGGGTACCGACGCGGGAAGCACGGATGCCGACGCCGGTGCCGGAGGTGAAGGCGTCCCCGCCGACAACCCGCCGCCCGCGCTGACCGGCACGACCGCCACCGCGACCATCAAGGTCACCCGCGGCACCACGATCGGCAAGCTGCCCGCCGGCAGCGCGGGGTTCAGCTTCGAGAAGTCGCACATGAGCGACGGCTTCTTCACCGGAACGCACGCGCCGCTCATCGCGATGCTCAAGCTGCTCGGCCCGGGCGTCGTACGCATCGGGGCCGACGACGTGAACAACTCCGTCTGGATGCCGAGCGCCACCTTCGTGAAGGGCGGGACCACGTCGCCGAACGTCGGCACGGCGGAGGTCGACGCGCTGGCGGATTTCCTGACGGCCACCGGATGGAAGGCCATCTACGCGGTGAACATGCGCGGCTCGTCCACGCCCCAGACCGCCATGACCGAGCTGACCTATGTGATCCCGAAGCTCGGCGCCAACCTCCAGGCCGTGGAGATCGGCAACGAGCTCAACCTCTATTCCGGCATCAACGCGGAGTCGACGTGGCGCCCGTTCGCGCAGGCGATTCGCACCGCGTTCCCGAGCACGCTGATCGCCGGCCCCGGAGACTTCGAGGACGTCAACTACTGCACCAAGTTCGTCAGCGCCGAAGCCAGCCTGATCGACATCATCACTCACCACTACTATCGGGGGCAGGCCGGCACGTCGACCGCCACGCTGGACAACCTCGTCAACCCCGACCCGACCGTGACCAGCGGAGCGCAGTCGCTGGCCAGCTCCGTGAAGACGAACAGCATCCGGGACGGGTTCCGCTACGGCGAGACGAACACCTACTCCAGCCACGGCCAGGCCGGGATCAGCGACGCGCTGGTCTCGGCCCTGTGGGGCGTGGACTTCATGTTGACCCTCGCCCGCTACGGCAACGTCGGCGTGAACTTCCACGGGGGCGGGCAGAACATGGACGGCAACACCTGCCCGAACGGCGTCTCGTCGTGCGACAAGCCGTTCCGCTACTCACCGCTCCTCGAGGTCGACAGCAAGGTCACCGCGGCGGCGCCGCTCTACTACGGGATGTTGCTGGTCTCTCGGATCGGTGCCGGCGACATGCTCGGAACCACCATGACCAACGCTGGCAGCGCCAAGCTGCGCGCCTACGCCGTGACCACCGCCGAGGGCGTCACGAAGGTCATCCTGGTGAACTTCGAAGCCACGACCGGCGTCAACGCCACCGTCGACGTTGGCGCCGCCGTCGGCTCGGCCTCCGCGATCTACCTGCGGGGGACCTCGTTGACCTCCACGACGGGCGTCACGTTGGCCGAGGCCCCCGTCACGGCCACCGGCACATGGGCTCCCAAGCCGCCCTACACGCTCGCGCGATCGGGCACGACGTTGACCGTGCCCGTGCCGGCCGCGTCCGCCGTGCTGATCACAGCGCAGTAGCCCGTCGACGGCCACGGCCACGGTGGGGTCACGTTCAAGTGCACGTCGACGATCACGGGGGGGATCACGACCACGTCGACGTCGACGTCGACGGACACGACCATGTCAACGGGGGCGAGGAGCAGCGCCTGACGCTCGAAGCACCGACGATGTTAACCTCGTCACGTGCAGGTCAGCCGCGGCGCCCTCCTTTTTCTGGTGGCGCTCCTGGGCGCCGCAGGCGCCGCCTGCGGGCACCGGCACGAGCGAAGGTCGGGGCCGTTCGACCTGGGCTCGCGCCGGACCTGTCTGGTGCTCTCCGTCGGGGGTCCGGCGGGCGTCGCGCACATCGGCGCCATCTCGGCGCTCCGGGAGGCGAACGTCCGGGTGGACTGTGTGGTGGGCAACAGCATGGGGGCACTGGTGGGCGGGCTGTTCGCGACGGCTCCCGCCGAGAATCTAGACGCGCGCTTCCAGGCCTTCGTGGCCGCCTACGCCCAGGCCACGGAGGAGGACGCTGCCCGCAATGGTTTGGGCCTGGGTCGCCTGGCCCGCCGCCTGGCGGAGGAGAACGTGGGCGGCAAGGCTGCCGGCGCGCTGGCCTTCGCGGGCGCGGCGGTGCTGGGCATGCTCACGACCGAGAAGATGGAGCACGAGCGGATGGTGCGCGTGCTCGACGACTTCTTGCACGGCCAGCGCATCGACGGCCCGCTGCCGATCCGGTTCGTGACGTTCTATCAGGAAGCCACCAGCACCGGCGTCGTCGCCCGGCGCGCGGACTCGGGCCCCCTCGCCCAGGCCATCGGCGCCAGCATCGCCAACCCGCTCATCTTCACGAAGCTCGAAGTGGGCCCCGGGCGGCCGCTCGATCCGGGCGCCGATCGCGTCTCGGCCACCCCCGTCCAGGACGCGTGCGCGACGTTCCCCGACGCGAACCTGGTCGCCATCAACGTCAGTGGCCAGGCGATCTTCACGGATGCGACCATGAACTGCCCGCTGCTCGAGGTCCGGGTCGATCCACCGCAGGTTCCCCCCGAGGAGATCATGGAGCTGGGAGACAGCTATCAACGGATCGTGGCGAAGGGCCGCGCGGCGACGCGGGCGGCTCTCTCGCGCGTGAGGATCTGAGCGCGAAGGCCGCCTTTCAGAGCGACCTCAGGTATTGCGCCAGATCGCTCTTCTGGGCGGTGGTCAGGCCGAGCGCTTTGCGCTGGTCGTAGGTCTCGATGACGGCCTCGACCGTGGGCGCGCTGCCGTTGTGAAAATACGGCGGGTGCTGCCACAGGCCACGCAGCGGGGCGGTGCGATATTTCTTGGTCGCGGTCCGCGACGCGTAGCTGGGCGCGCCGCTGGGCTCGGGCTCGCTCACCACCTCTGACGGATCGTGGAGCCGGGTGTTTGCGTCGGTGAAGGTCGGTCCGCTATGGCAACCGGCGCACCGGCCGGCCCCCTCGAACACCACCCGGCCGCGGGCCGCCGCGGTCGCGTCGAAGCTGCCGGCCGGTGGGAGCGGCGCCGTCAAGCTCAGCTGGTACTCCTGCAGGGCCGGCAAGCTGGCGGTCACCTGATCGTCCGGCGGGTTGGTCACGCTGACGCCCGTCCGCGGCTCGGTGAAGGTGCCGTGGCCGCCCATCTGGGTCACGGCGACGTAGCGGTTCCAGTACGCGATCTGGTCACCGTCACCAGTGACGGTGATGCGGTTGATCCCGCGCAGACCGTAGGCCGGCGGAATCACCTGCGGCCCGTTCTTGCCGTCCTGGTTGAACCGCGGATCGTACTTCCCTGGGCCCCACGACGCGTAGACGGCCTTCGTCGTCTCGGGGAGGGCCGGAGAAAGGGCGATGATCGCGCCCGGATTCAGATCCGTGTTGGCCCAACCGTCGAGCCGCGCGCCAATGCCCTTGGCGAACGAGTCGTCCACGGTCGAGTGGCAGATCGCGCACGTGATCCCGACGCGCGTCAGGGTGTCCTTGCCGCCCACGTTCTCGACCGTGCCAGCCACGCCCACCACCGCGTTCAGCTTGAGCAACGCCACGGTGGTCGCCGGATCGGTCAGGCTGATCGAGCGGTCCTTGATCCCGGCGACCACCGCCGCGGGGAGCGCCGCGGCGTCCACCTTCAGCCCGACGGCCAGCGCCGTCATCGGATCGACCGCGCTCTGGATGACGGTGTTCATCTGCAAGGTGTCGGTCCAGAACGTCTCGTCACCGAAGGTGGAGAAGCGAAAGATGTCCTGGCCCTGCGCCACCAGCGCGGGATCCAGCGGCGGTGGTGGCACGTCCGGCGGGGTGGTCTCCACGTTCGTGTCGTCGCAGGCCGCGCCGACCAGCGCCGCGGCGAGGGCCACCCGGGCCAGGCTCTTACCTCGCGGTGTGAGATGGCGTGGTCCGAGAAAGGATCGTCGAGATGAAGTCGTTCGATGCATGGCTGTCTCCTTGGTTCGTGTCGAAAGCTTTGGAATGGGTCGCGCGCCAGCGACACGGTCGGCCGGCGCGGCGCCTCCGTTTGTCGTGGGGACCTCGGCCCGGTTCGTTGGTTGCGACGGGGGGGCCGCCCCGCCGGGGCTCCCGCTCGACTGGCCCGCCGATCAGGGAGCCGGATGCGGCAGCTGCGCCAGCACCACCGCGACGACGTGGTCGCAGCGCTCGTTGCCGAACGTGTAGGCCGTCTTCATCTGCTCACCCAGGCGGCGCTCGATGGCGCCCCGCAAGGCCGCGCGGGCCCGATGCAAGCGGGTCTTCACGACATCGGGCTCGACGGACAGAACCGCCGCCGTCTCGGTCGTGCTCATCCCCTCGACCTCCCGCAGGATCAGGACGGCCCGGTAGATCTCGGGCAAGCCGTCGACCGCCTGCTCGACCATGCGGCCCATCTCGTGCCCCGCGGCCGCTCGCTCCGGGTCATCGGCCGGAGATACCGACGGAATGTTCTCCATGTCGTCCTCGCTGACTCGCGCCATCGACACGAACCGCCCGCGCTGGCGCAACCGCGCGAGCGCTTCGTGCAGTGCGATCCGGGCGACCCAGGTCGACCAAGCGGCGCTCCCCGTGAACTGCTCCAGGTGCGAAAACGCCTGCAGGTACGCCTGCTGGATGACATCCTCGATCTCGGCCTGATCGCGCAGCACCGAGCGCACGACCCGGTACACCCGCTGGTTGTGCCGCCGCATCA
>Ga0068859_100007236_pt1 | contig 11259 bp, 5 predicted proteins | sample KBSSwiS22_FD_66585 | JGI IMG/M metagenome (GOLD analysis project Ga0068859, IMG submission 66585) | Switchgrass rhizosphere microbial communities from Kellogg Biological Station, Michigan, USA - KBS Switchgrass S2-2 | ecosystem: Host-associated > Plants > Roots > Rhizosphere > Soil ... | reverse complement strand
TCTTTATCGATGAGATTCCCAAAGGTCCAACCGGCAAGCCGCAACGTGTCGGACTTGCCGGGAAGCTGGGTCTCACCGACTCAGCCATGAACTCCGCTCGCGCCGCTTACGTCGCGCCACGTACTCCCCTCGAGGAGAGCATAGCGGCTATCTGGTGCGAAGTTCTCGGCCTGCAATCCATCGGTGTCCACACGCGCTTTCTTGATCTGGGTGGAGATTCAATTTCAGCGACCAGGATCACAGCTCGGATTGCGGCTTCATTTCAGGGGACTGTCACGATCGTTCAACTATTCAATGCCGAGACTATTGCCGAGCAGTCGTTGTTCATCACTCTTGCCCGGGCCGAACAAGCCGCGAAGCGTGATCCGCAAGCGCTGGAACGGATGTTGACGGAACTCGAAGGATTGACCGATGAGCAGGCCAGCCAGTTGCGGTCGAGCGAACAAACAAGCAAAGTAGACAGGAGCGGTTCAAGATGACATCCCCACTGAATCGACGTCTTTCTGAGCTCTCGCCGGAAAAACGTGCCCTGCTGGAATTGTGGTTGCAAAAGGAGGGCGCTGCTGCGAGCGATCGTCGGCAAATTCCCCGGCGCGATCCGTCACAACGCTGCCCGCTCTCATTTGGCCAGCAGAGACTCTGGTTTCTCGATCAGCTTCAGCCCGGGCTTACGGTATTCAACGAGTTCAGCGTATTTCGCATTACGGGTAACCTCAAGACGGACGCCTTGAGACAAAGCCTGAGTGAGATTACTCGTCGCCATGAATCCTGCCGCACAACCTTCGCATTTGAAGCAGAACATCCGATACAGGTGATCAATAACCCGCGCGACTTTGATTTACGCCTGCACAACCTGAGCCACCTGCCACCGTCCGAACGCTCATCCGAAATTGATCGCCATATTGATCAGGAAGGGAAGCGCGCGTTTAACCTGAAGCGCGATCCGATGTGGCGAGCCGTGTTGCTGCAATGCAGCCCTCAGGAACACGTCTTTATCGTAACAAGACATCACATTGCGAGTGACGGCTGGTCGTTCGGCGTCTTCTGGAATGAACTGGCCGCGCTCTATGAATCATTTGTCGATGACCATCCAGCGTCATTGTCTGAGCTGCCCATACAGTATGCCGATTACGCCATATGGCAACGCAAGTGGTTGGACAGCGCGGCATCGCGATCACATCGTGACGAATGGCAACGACAACTTGAGGGCGCGCCGCCGCTTCTCGAGCTTCCTACTGACCATCCCCGTCCTGCTGTCGAAAGTCATCGCGGGGCAAAACACAATCTGGCCTTCTCGAAATCACTCACAGACCGGCTAAGACGCTGGGCCGGTGGCCGGAATTCGACGCTGTATATGGCGCTGCTCACCGGATTCAAGATGTTGCTGTACCGCTATTCCGGCCAAACAGACCTTGTGGTCGGATCACCGGTTGCGGGACGTATTCAACCTGAAACGATGGCAATGATCGGCTGCTTTATCAACAACCTCGCTTTGCGCACACGGCTAAATGACGAAATGACCGCCAATGAACTCCTGGCCTCTGTGCGAGAAACGACTCTCAACGCCCTGGCCTGGCAGGACGTTCCGTTCGAGGCTGTAGTCGAGGCAGTGCAACCGGAACGCGCGTTGAGTCATAGTCCGCTTTTCCAGGTCATCCTCAATCTTGATAACACGCCGGAAAAAATATATCGCCTGAGTGGGTTGACGGTCGAGCGAATCCCCGCCGACAACGGGACAGCCAAGCTCGACATCGTGATTTCTCTGATGGAGTTCCCTGACGGGTTGCGCGGAACTGCCGAATACAACACTGATCTATTCGAGACCGCGACGATTGAGCGGATGATGCGACACTTCGAAAGATTGCTCGAGGGTATTGTGGCCAACCCGGACCAACCGCTGGGCACACTGGCCCTGATGGATGAAGCCGAGCTGCGCCAGTTGCTCGTCGAGTGGAATGACAGCTCGGCTCCTTATCCGAAGGATCAATGCCTCCCCCAGTTGTTCGAGGCACAAGTTGAGCGAGCGCCGGATGCTGTCGCTGTGAGCTTCGAAGGTGAGCACTTGAGCTATCGTGAGTTGAACGCGCGCGCAAATCAATTAGCGCATTACCTGCGCAAGTTGGGCGTGGGACCGGAAACGCTGGTCGGCACTTGTCTTGAACGCTCGGTAGAAATGGTCATCGCTGTTCTTGCCATCCTGAAAGCGGGTGGCGCCTACGTCCCGCTCGATCCACATTATCCGAAGGATCGTCTTGCGTTCATGCTGGAAGACACGCAAATGCCGGTGCTGCTTACTCTGGAACGCTTCACCGCGACGCTGCCCGAAACCCGCTCCACGGTCGTCCGCCTTGACACTCAGTCGGCGGAGATCGCTGCCGAACCTCACGACGATCCCTCCGTTAATGTTACCCCGGACAACCTCGCCTATATCATTTACACGTCCGGCTCGACGGGGCAGCCAAAAGGCGTTGAGGTCACGCATGCCGCAATCAATGGGCTGCTCTCCAACACGAATTACGTTCGGCTTGAGGCGACTGACCGCGTCGCCCACGTCTCGAACGTCTCCTTCGATGTCTCGACCTTTGAGATCTGGGGGCCGTTGCTGAGTGGAGCCAGGCTGGTTCTTGTCGCCAGGGATGTGTCGCTCTCCCCGAAAGACTTTGCGGCACAGCTCAAGGCGGACGGGATCACCACCTTGTTTCTGACCGCCGCGCTCTTCAACCTGGTGGCGAGAGAAGTCCCATCTGCATTCAGTTCGATCAAACACCTGATGGTCGGCGGCGAGGCCGTAACTCCGCATTGGATGCGAGAGGTGTTGAAGCATGGGCCTCCCGAAAGATTGCTGAACGCTTATGGCCCGACGGAAAGCACAACATTTGCCTCCTGGCATTTGGTCAGGGAAGTTTCCGAAGACGCCGTGAACGTTCCCATAGGTCGCCCGATCTCAAATACGAGGCTTTATGTGCTCGATCGTCACCTCAATCCTGTGCCGGTGGGAGTGACGGGAGAGCTGTACATTGCGGGCGATGGTCTGGCGCGGGGTTATCACAATCGTCCTGAGCTGACGGCGGAGAAATTCATTCAATGGAACGCACAAAGACTGTATCGATCCGGCGATCTAGCGCGGTGGCGGGCGGACGGAAACATTGAATTCCTGGCGCGCGTTGACGATCAAGTCAAAGTGCGGGGGTTCCGCATTGAGCCGGGCGAGATCGAGGCCGTCTTGCGACTGCACGAAGCCGTCAATGAGGTTGTCGTGATCGTGCGCGAGGACACACCCGGCGAGAAGCGGCTGGTGGCTTATTGTGTGCCGCAACCGGGAGAGGCGCCAACCGCGAGCGATTTGCGCACGTACCTGAAGGCCAGGCTTCCGGATTACATGATCCCGTCAGCTTTTGTCATGCTCGAGGCGCTGCCAAGGACCGGCATTGGCAAGCTTGATCGCCGCGCGCTACCGAAACCCGATGCGTCGGCTGAGTCTGAAGCGAACGACGCGCCCGTATCGCGCACACCCGTGGAAGAAGCGTTGTCCGAAATATGGGCGGAGGTGCTTGGCCTCAGGCGCGTTGGTGTTACGGACAATTTCTTCGAGCTCGGCGGCCATTCGCTGATGGCAACGCAGGTGATTTCGCGGATCCGTAACCAGTTTCATATCGACTTACCTGTGATGGTAGTTTTTGAAGAGCCAACGATCGCAGAAATGGCGCTCCTGATCACGCAGGTTCAGGCCATGCAGGCGGACCCCGCGGCGGTGGAGCTCTTGCTGGCGGAGATGGAAGGTATTTCCGAAGCAGACCCGCATGGGCCAAGTAGCAGCGGGGAAAATTGATGAGAGGGAATTCCCGACCTTTTTTTCCCTAGCCCAGCCGTTTACGGCTGGGTATCGGACAGATCGAATGGCTCGAATGGGTTGTCCGAGCCCTCCCAGCCGTAAACGGCTGGGCTAGGGGAAAAAGAAGAGCCGATGGCAGATCCTCGATGATGCGTGTCCGCCGGCTGAATCGCCCACTAGAAGTCCCGAAGAAGCGCCGCTGATATGCCGACTTCAATCGAACAACGAATTGCGGGTCTTTCTCTGGAACAGCGCGCACGCTTTGAATCGCGTCTGCAAGAAATCGGCGCGCCGCGAGAGGTTCAACGAATTCTCCGTCGTGATCCTGCGCAAGCCTGCCTGCTCTCCTATTCTCAGCAGCGAATCTGGGTGCTTGGTCAGTTATATCCCGGAATGACGGCCTATAACGACTGCAGCGTGATTCGCTTCGCAGGCGAACTGAACAGCGATGTCCTGCAGGCAGGTCTACAGGAAATCATTCGGCGCCACGAAGTCCTTCGCACTACCTTTTCTATAAGCGCGGGCACGCCTGTACAGGTGATCCATCCGCCCCACAACATCGAACTGCCAATCTCAGACTTTACCAGTCTTCCGGAATCCGCCTGGGGGGCTGCGATTCAGAGCAGCGCATTAGCTGAAGCGCAACACCCATATGACTCATCCCGCGATCTCCCGTGGCGAACCAGATTGCTGCGCTTCAATAGCCAGGAACACGTTCTGGTCATGAGACATCATCACATCGCCAACGATGGCTGGTCAGCCAGCATCTTCTGGCGCGAACTGACGGCGCTCTATGAGGCCTCTGCCGACCCGCGTAGTGCGGGGCTCCCTGAACTGCCTGTTCAGTATGCCGATTACGCCGCCTGGCAGCACGAGTGGGTGCGATGCGAGGCGGCGAAAGCTCAATTGGCGTACTGGACACGACAACTTGCCGACGCTCCACGTTTACTCGAACTTCCGGCTGATCGTCCGCGCCCGGCCATCCCCAGCTTTCGCGGCGCAAGGCATACCTTTGTACTTTCGCCATCTACAACTCGATCGTTGAAGGAATGGACCGAAGCGAGGAGGGCCACTCTCTTTATGGGGCTCCTGGCGGGCCTCAACATACTTCTGCACCGGTACACCGGGCAAACGGACCTTGTCATCGGTTCGCCGATTGCCGGGCGGACACACCCCGAGATCGAAGGTCTGATCGGTTTCTTTTTGAATAATCTTGCGCTGCGGACACAACTTTCCAGCGAGATGACTGCGAATGAAGTCCTGGCTCGCGTCCGCGAGACGACTCTGAATGCGTATGCCAGGCAGGAGATTCCGTTTGAGGCCGTTCTGGAAGCCTTACATCCGGAGCGCTCGTTGAGCTACACACCGCTGCTTCAGGTCATGCTCAACCTGCTTAACACACCACCTCAGAAGTATCGCCTTGGGAATCTCGCGGTCGAACGCATACCGATTGATCGGGGTATCTCGAGGCTGGATCTGCTGATCAGTCTGACCGAGTCCGCCGGCGGCCTGGAGGGCTATGTCGAGTACAACACTGATCTGTTCGATCACGCCACGATCGAGCAGATGATGAGGCACTATCAGATGCTGCTCCAGGCCATCGCGAAACAGCCGGAGGAGCGCATTGCGGGACTGCCTTTGTTATCAAGTGCTGAACAACAACAGATACTGGCGGCCTGGAACCAGACGGACTCTGACTTCGGCGAGCAGCCGGGTTTGGTTTGCAAGTTGGAACGGCAAGCCGAGCGCACGCCTGGTGCTGTTGCGTTTATCTGCGGCGATGAGCGGATGACGTTTCAGGAGCTGAATCAGCGTGCCAACCGCCTGGCGCGCCTGCTGTCCTCACATGGCGTAGGACCGGGCGTACTCGTAGGGCTATGTCTGGAGCGTTCGCTCGAATTCGTCACGTCGCTGATAGCAATCTTCAAAGCAGGCGGCGTCTACCTGCCGCTCGATCCATCCTATCCAGGCGGCCGTCTGAAGTCGATCATCGCCGATGCGGCGCCCGGTGTGATCGTCACACGCAGCGCTTTGCGCGCCTCCGTGGGATCGGGCGTGGAATCGGGCGGGCCGAGCATCATCTGTCTGGATGACGCTACAGAATCACTCGAGCGAGCCGCGTCCGGCAATCTCGCCGTTATGACGCAACCGGGCGATCCGGCATATGTCATTTACACGTCGGGTTCGACCGGGCAACCGAAAGGTGTCGTCCTGCCGCATGGACAGATACTCAATCGGCTGGCGTGGATGTGGCAGGCTTACCCTTTTCAGACGGATGACGTTGGCGCGCAGAAGACGTCATGCAACTTTGTGGATTCGTTGTGGGAGTTATTTGGCTATCTGCTTCAGGGGCGCCCGACCGTAATCGTTCCCGATATGGTCGTCAGGGACCCGCGCACGCTTGTGGATCAACTGTCTCGGCATCGCGTCACGCAACTCTGGCTGGTGCCGTCGCTGTTGCGGCTGCTGCTCGACACCTTTCCCGATCTCGAGGCGCGCCTGCCTGCGCTCAGATTCTGGGTGACCAGCGGCGAAGCCCTACCCGTCGAACTTCTGCAACGCTTCAAGGCGGAATTGCCGCTAGCCACGTTGTACAACCTTTACGGCACATCTGAAGTGTGGGATGCGACCTGGTACGATCCGAATGTGGAAGCGCCGCCCGCCCAGTCGGTCAGCGGTTCGGTCCCAATCGGTCGTCCAATTGCGAACGTGAAGAGTTACATTCTGGATCATCATCTTCAAGCTGTCCCAATTGGCGCGAGTGGCGAGCTCTACATCAGTGGAGCCGGGCTCGCCGAACGCATGCTCAATCAGCCCCGACTGAACACTGAACGTTTTATTGCCAATCCATACGCAGGTGGGGATCAGCGTTTTGCGAGACTTTACAAGACAGGTGATCTGGCACGTTACCATCGGGACGGCAATATCGAGCTGCTCGGGCGCGTTGATCTTCAGGTGAAGGTTCGCGGCTTCCGCGTCGAACCTGGCGAGATCGAAGCGGTTCTCAATCAGCATCAGGCAGTGCAGCAATGTGCGGTCGTAGCACGCAGGAGAGGCAATGGACCAGATGATTTGCAACTAATCGCTTATGTCATCAGGCATGCGGACGCGGAGGTTACACAGGGTGAGCTGAGTGTCTGGCTGAGGCACAGACTGCCGACGTATCTGATTCCTTCAGTATTTGTGTTGTTCAGCGCGCTACCGCTAACGCCCAGTGGCAAGATTGATCGCCGTGCTTTGCCCGCACCGCAGTTGCGCCCAGACGACGCGCGAGAACCGGTGGCGGCGCGCGATTCACTGGAAATGCAACTGACCTGCCTCTGGGAAGCGGCGCTCGGCGTACGTCCGATTGGCGTGACAGATAACTTCTTCGACCTGGGCGGCCATTCACTGCTGGCAATACAGTTGTTTGATCGAATAGCAAGAACTCTCGGTAAGAAGCTGCCGGTCAGCTCCCTCTTCGAAGCGCCCACGATTGACGAACTGGCCGCACTCATGCGGCAAGAGAACTGGTCTCCGGAGTGGAAATCACTCGTTGCGGTGAAACCTGGCGGGAAAGAGCCGTGCTTGTTCATTGCTCCTCCCGCAGGGTGTTCCGCAGTCACTCTCGCCAGGCTGACACACTATCTCGACGCGGATCTCGCAGTCTACGGTCTTGGATACCTGGGGATGGATGGGAAAGAAGCGCCACATGCGTCCGTCGAAGAGATCGCCGCCTATCATCTGATGGAGATCCGCAAGCTACAGCCTGAAGGGCCGTATCTTCTGGCCGGCATCTGCTTTGGTTCGTTTGTCGCGCTCGAGATGGCGCAACAGCTCCACGCATGGGGTGAACAAGTCGCGTTGCTGGCAATTCTGGACGGTCAATCGCCGACCGCCGGGCCGGGCTGGGAGGAACCGCGTCGAACGAACCTCCATTATTTGCGCCGGATGAAAGAAGAATGGCGTCGCGGCAGGTTGACTGAATTGTTGCGAGGCTATCAACAGGCCGCCCGGTACGAACTTTTTCATTTCCGGAACCGCGAACATCTCACTGCAATTCAGCAAGTGGTTGATGCACAGGTACGGGCAAGAAAGAATTACCAGGCCCATCCATACGCGGGCCCGCTGCTGCTGATTCAGAGTCAGGAATACGCTGATGCCATCGCATCTCCCCGGAGTAAGTGGGAAGCCCTGGCTGCCGACAAGTTTGAGTACGTGCTGATCCCGAACAGCACGCACGAAGAAGTCCTGATGCAGGAACCTGGGGTTCAACTGCTGGGGGAGCATTTATCCCGACGTCTCACTCAGGCTGTGTCGGAAGTTGGCCGCAACGAATAGTAGGAGCGGGGCTTGTCCCTGCTCGCTGGAGTTTTGGCATCTCGGTCACGCGCCTGGCTGGAGCCAGGCGCGTGAACGAAATGGCCAAACCCCCATTAGTTCGCGCGAAGTTTTGAAAGTGGACGACTATGGAATGGGAATGGCCGCCTGACCCGTTAACACTTGAAGATGATGAAGTGCATGTGTGGCGCGCTCAACTGGACGCGCCCGAAGCGGTAATCCATCAACTGCGAGAGACGTTGGACCCGGCTGAAGTTGCCCGGGCCGACAGGTTCCATTTTGAAAAGGATCGTCGTCAGTTCGTCATCGGTCGCGGTCTGCTCAGGACGATTCTTGGAAGATACCTCAATCTCAAACCGCATGCGTTGCGATTTGGCTACGCCGCGCAGGGCAAGCCTTTTTTGATGGGGATTGGAGATAGCACGTGCCGTTTCAACCTCTCACATTCCGCTGGAGTAGTGCTTATAGCGGTGACGGCCAATCGGGAACCGGGCATCGATCTGGAGCGCATTCGACCCGAGTTTGCGAATGAGACTATCGCCGAGGAGTTCTTTTCAAGTCAGGAGATCGCCGCGCTGCGGGGGCTGCCGGCATATGTGCAACCGGAGGCGTTCTTCAACTGCTGGACTCGCAAGGAGGCTTATCTCAAAGCCAGAGCCGACGGATTATCATTTCCGCTCAGTCAGTTCAGCGTCTCTTTGATTCCAGGAGAGCCAGCCGCCCTGTTGAGAGTCCACGGCGAACCTGACGAAACTGCACGCTGGTCACTACTTCACCTCAATCCGGGCACGGGCTATGTTGGGGCGCTGGTGGTAGAAGGTCCCAGTCCTCGACTTCGAACGTTTCGATTATGCTGACCGAAGGCTCTCAAGCCTGCTGACGGCTCGTGCGGGGATTCGCCGTTCCACTTGCTCCGGAATGAACGAACGCCTTCGCATGTCTTCGGGAGGTAGTGTCGGCCCTCGTCCGGGACGCCTTTGGTCACTTCTCTCACTGGTCGCGCGGCGCTCGTCGAGTCCAGCCATGCTGTTAGCGATTCGCTGTTCAATTGAGATTGAGTCCATGCGCGAGACATCCGAGCTTTGCTTTCAACCTTGTTTCACGCTCGACGACGTCCTCGCGAGTCATTGACTTGGGGACGATCTGAAGAATGGAAAAGCGGAATGCGCTGGGGTACGGCCCGTCCGGGGAAATCAATGCCTTCAACGATTGGTTATTGCCATGGCCCGTTTTCGCGTACTCGCGCCACCTTCCCCATATCCGAGGATGAGGTAGACGCCCGCTACGGCTGATAGTCGCGAACGCCATTCCCGATGAGCATCTTCGTTCCGATACAATTCAGTCAGCTCGTCGTAACTGAGGTCGAACTCCAAGTAGTCGCGAAACGGAGGAAGCCGTCGGCCGGGAGCCGTAATCTCGAGGACGGGCTTGTTGACCAGACGCTGACACCAGGCGAGAGCGCCTCGGCCCCATTCGATGATGACGCGATGCTCGAGATGCTCGAAGCCCGTGAGGCGTTCCAGGTCATAAAAGAACTTAGTCCCGCTGCGCCATTGAGCTTCCCAAGGGATTGTTGTTATCGCCGGTAGATCCCGCGAACCGCGCACTCCCTGCTTTCGGAAGACACCGAACAGGCACGCGCGCGTACTGTCGAGCCCGTAGCAAGACACAACGTACTCTGCGTCGTGAAAGACAGGTCGTCTTTGATACGCCTGGTAGAGCTCCAACAGACCCTGGCTAAGCAGATCCGTCACGGGATACTCCGCGTGTTGGTGACGCACGATTTTGTCGCCAGAACTCGGTTTGAAGCCGGCCAACCCAAGCAGATCCAAAACGCCAAGATCCTTCACGTTTGACATTTCCTTAATCTGGCTAACGGCGGACGTAACCCGCGCCCGTATTACAACAGATGAGCGGCCCCTAGCCGAGGGTGACAGGCAACTTTTTCTTCGCGGACTACCTCGCTCTATGAAAGCACTAGAAACGACAACCTATTGGCCTCGGCAATCTTCGCGCAGTCTGCCCGCGGGAATCATCACTCTACCCAGTTCGCTGCCATCCAACTGTCAACCAGTGTGCGCGGACAGCAGATTCGGTCTGCCCGTCGACGGAAGAATAGAGAGTAGGCTTCTCCACCGCAAGTGCTGCGTGTTGAGTAGCACGAAAGCGGACGTTGAGGGGACGCAATTTTAGGGGAAACCGACCATCAAGCTTGCTTACGGACTTATCAACGACGGTGGGCTGAGCTGTCGATATTCCCGATGAGCCAATGCCCGCCAAAGAAGTCTGGTTCGAACTCAATCAACTTTTTGCCTGGTCGTGCGGGCACTACGAGGTGCAACCCGGGTTCTCCGCTCCCAGGTGGGGCGCGTGCGCGGAGCTTGGAAAATGAGAAATAGGGATGAAGAGTGCGCTGCGCGCTCCGCCGCACGCCCGAGTTCGGTCAACGCGTCACAGGAACGAATTGCCGTTTCCTACCTGCCGAGGACCACGTCAATTCCGGCAAGCACGAGACCAAGCTGCGTTCGCGGCAATTTACCGGCGCGGTCGGTGAGCAGCGTCTTGTCCAAGCTCACGATCTGTGAAACGTTAGCGACCGAATCCTTTGGCAGGCCCGTCAACCGGGTCGAAAGCACTACATTGCCGGGAGCTCCACCCCACTTGGTGTTGCTTGTCAGCGGAACGCAAACAACCGTTGCGATGCGGCTACGGTTCAATGAGTCTCCCTGCACAACCACCACCGGCCTGCGGAACCCAGGCCCGGAGCCCGCAGGGTCTGGAAGTTCTGCCCACCAGACATCTCCCTGGGAGATCACCACTCGCTGCGCTCCAGCAAGAGCCGAGATGCAGCAGACACGAACGGATCCGGTTCGGAACCGATCTCGGAGCAGACTTGATTCATCGATTCCGTGACATGGTCCGGCGCGTGACGGGCCACATATTCAGCAAGCGCGTGACTGAAGAGCTGGCTTCGGGACTTCTTCATCCGTCGCGCCAGTCGCTCGGCCTCCTCAAAGACCTTGTCGGGGATGGAAACTGCGGTTTTCATACCTTAAGTATAACCAAGCTGGTGCATGCGCTCAAGTCCCTGACGTTCTCGTACACGG
>Ga0068859_100007235_pt1 | contig 11261 bp, 10 predicted proteins | sample KBSSwiS22_FD_66585 | JGI IMG/M metagenome (GOLD analysis project Ga0068859, IMG submission 66585) | Switchgrass rhizosphere microbial communities from Kellogg Biological Station, Michigan, USA - KBS Switchgrass S2-2 | ecosystem: Host-associated > Plants > Roots > Rhizosphere > Soil ... | reverse complement strand
CACGCCCGGGCAGGGGTCGGTGTTCACCTTCACGGTCCGCGGTGCGGTGGCGGACGTCCCGCGCGCGCACCCCGTCCCGGACAGCCCACCGGATCTTGCCGGACGCAGCGTCCTGGTCGTTGACGACAACGCGACCAACCGCGAGATCGTCGTGCGGCGAGCCGAGTCGTGGGGCATGCGCCCGGTCGAGGCGGCCAGCCCCGGCGAGGCGCTCACCGCACTGGGGACGGGTCTGACGGTCGATCTCGCGGTGCTGGACATGCACATGCCCGACATGGACGGGGTCGAACTGGCCGAGGCGATCCGGGCCGAGGGCTTCTCGTTCCCGCTCGTCATGCTCAGCTCGCTGCTGCAGACCCATGACGGCGAGGGATTGTTCGCCGCCTCGCTGACCAAGCCGATCCGTCCGTCCCAGCTGTACGACGCCGTGGTGGGCGCCCTGGCCGGGCTCGAACCGCACCGGGTGCGCGCCCCCGAGCCGGCTGCCGAGTCGCTGCTCGTCGGACCGCCGCTGCGCATCCTGGTCGCCGAGGACAACGCGGTGAACCAGCGGGTCGTCGGGCTCATGCTCGGCAGGCTCGGCTACAGCGCCGATGTCGCCGGCAACGGGCTCGAAGCGGTCGAGGCCGTGCGGCGGCAGCGCTACGACCTGGTCTTCATGGACCTGCAGATGCCCGAGATGGACGGGCTGGAGGCCACCGGGGCCATCCGGGACCTGCTGGGCGAGGACCGTCCGCGCATTGTCGCGCTCACCGCCAACGCGATGGCCGAGGACCGCGAGCGCTGCTTCGCCGCCGGCATGGACGACTATGTGACCAAGCCGTTGAACATCGGCGACCTGCGCGCCGCGATCGTCGCGACGGCAACGTCGCTCGGTCTGGACAAGGCGGACGTGCCGGTGCCCTACGTCCCGGCCGGGACGGGCTTCCTGGACGCTGGCCCGATCGACACCGCCGCGATCGCCGAGCTGCGCGATCTGGTCGGGGACGAGAGCGAGGTGCGCGGCCTGGTCGACGACTTCGTCTGCGACTCGCCGCTGTTGCTGGCCGAGCTGGAGCAGGCCGTGCGCTCCGGCGACGCCCCGGCCGCGCGGCGGGCCGCGCACACGCTGCGTTCGACCGCCGCCACCTTCGGCGCGCACGAACTGGAGGAGCTGTGCGGACGGGCCGAGGACCGGGCCGCCGAGGGCGAGGTCGGCTACCTCGCCTCGGCGATCGCGACGATCCGCGAGGCGCAGGAGCGGGCCGTGCAGCGGCTGGGGGAGCTCTCGATCGGCGGCTGAGGCAGGTACGGGCTACGCGACTTAGCGGCTGCTTGTCGGTTGCTTAGCGGCGCGGGGTTCTCTACACGTGGCAAGTAGGGCCGACAGGGCCCGAAAGAGGGGCAGTGGCGCGCCGACCGCGGGGGCTCGGTCTGCGTGTTGCGCCGGGGGGATTTCGGCCGGGGTGGTCCGCGCAGGACTGGACCACCCCGGCCGTACTCCTACTCGGGGCAGACCTACTTCTGGACCGACTTCTCGTTGCCTGCCTCTCAGCCGGAGGCCGGTCATCGTTCGCTTAAGTGCGTAGCGGACACTGGATCGTGATGAAATCCGCCCGTTACCCGCTCGCCGCGCTGCTCGCTGCCGCCGCGCTGGTGCTGTCCGCCTGCACCGGAAGCGACGCCGTGGGCGGCAGCGGCAACGGCTACAACTTCGCGCAGTACGGCGGAACCGGCCTCAACCAGACTTACGAGCCGGGCAAACGCAAGGCGGCCGGCGCTTTCGACGCTCCCGTGCTCTCCGGCGGGAGGTACACGCTGGGGCAGGACATGGGCAAGGTGCTGGTCCTGAACTTCTGGGCGACGTGGTGCGGTCCTTGCAAGGTCGAGACGCCGCAGTTCGACAGCGTGTACCGCTCCTACAAGGCCAAGGGCGTGCAGTTCCTCGGCATCGACACCAAGGACGCCGACAGTGCCGCCCGGGAGTTCGTCAAGGACAACGACATCACCTATCCGATCCTGTCGGACCAGAAGAGCGAGATCCCGCTCCGCATCGGGCACATCCGCGTGCTCGCGCTTCCGATCACCGTCCTGCTCGATAAGCAGGGACGGGTGGCCGGGGTCTATCTGGACAAGATGTCGGCGGCCGACCTCACCCCCTTGCTCGACAAGCTCCTGGCGGAGTGATGAGCGGGTTCACCGGCGTCGTCACGGACGGCTCGCTGATCGCCGCCGCCGGCGTCGCGGCGCTGGTCGGCGTGATCGGGTTCCTGTCGCCGTGCGTCCTGCCGCTCGTCCCGGGCTACCTGTCCTACGTCGCCGGGCTGTCGGGGGACGAGCAGCCCAGCCAGCGCCGGATGGCCGGCGGCGCCTTGCTGTTCGTGCTCGGCTTCACCGCGATCTTCGTCCTGCAGGGGCTGGCATTCGGAGCTCTCGGCCAGGCGATCCAGGACCACACGCGGGGCATCCAGCAGATCCTCGGTGTGGTCACGATCCTGATGGGCATCGTCTTCCTCGGCGGAATCCCCTTCCTGCAAAGGGATTTCAAGCTCCATCGCCTGCCGCGGGCGGGACTGGTCGGTGCGCCGCTGCTCGGTGCCGCGTTCGGCCTGGCGTGGACGCCGTGCCTCACGCCGACCTTCGGCGCGGTCTTTTCGATGTCGTTCCAGCAGGCCACCGCCGGGCGTGGGGCCTTCCTGATGTTCTGCTACTGCATCGGCCTGGGCGTCCCGTTCCTGCTCGTCGCGCTCGGGTTCGGCTGGATGAGCGGAACGCTCGCGTTCGTCCGCCGCCACCGCCGCGCGGTCAGCGTGCTCGGCGGCGTCCTGCTGATCGCGATCGGCGTCCTGCTGGTGAGCGGCCAGTGGGAGCACCTGATGAACGAGCTCCGCGGCGCCGTCGGCACCGACGGGATCTCGGTATGAGTTCCGTCCGGACGGTGCTTCGGCCGGCGCGGAGGCTGTGGCGCACGCTGACCTCGATGCGCACGGCGCTCGTCCTGCTGTTCCTGCTGGCGATCGCGGCGGTACCGGGTTCGATCCTGCCGCAGCGCCCGCTCAACTCGTCCAAGACCGACGAGTACATCACCTCGCACGGGACGTGGGGGCGGTTCCTGGACAAGCTCGGCATGTACGACGTGTTCGGGTCGGTCTGGTTCAGCGCGATCTACCTGCTGCTGTTCGTCTCGCTGGTCGGCTGCCTGATCCCGCGGATCCGGTTGCACGTGCGGGCCGTGCTGCGCAAGCCGCTGCCGGCGCCGCGCAACCTGTCGCGGCTGCCGGAGTCCGCCTCGTACGAGGTCGCGGGAGCGCCCGCCGTCGTGGCCGCCTCGGCGCGGCGGGCACTAGGCCGCCGTTGGCGCGTGGCCGTGCGCGGCACCGAGATCAGTGCCGAGAAGGGGTACTCACGCGAGACCGGCAACATCATCTTCCACGTGGCCCTGCTCTGTGCGCTCGTCCTGATCGGCGTCGGCCGGCTCTTCAACTACGAGGGGCAGCGCATCGTCGTGGAGGGCGACGGCTTCTGCAACGCCGTCATCCAGTACGACTCATGGCGGCCCGGACGCCTTGCCGCACAAGGAGATGTGAGCCCGGCGCCGTTCTGCGTCCAGACCCTGGACAGGTTCAGTGCGACGTACACCGCGGACGGACGGGCCACCGACTTCACCGCCGACATCACCTACAAGGACAACGTGGACGCGCCGCCGAAGAAGGGGCGCATCACCGTCAACCACCCGTTGCGGCTCGAGGGTGACCGGCTGTACCTGCTCGGCCACGGCTACGCGCCGACGGTGACGGTGACCATGCCCGACGGGTCCGTCCGGACCAAGACCATGCCGGTCCTGCCGACCGAGGCGACGACCCTGCTGTCCGAGGGGGCGTTCAGCTTCGACGGCCCGCAGGGCGCGAAGCAGGACGTTGGCCTGTCGGTGCTCTTCGCGCCGACCCCGGTCGCCGCCGCCGACGGCAGGGTCAGCTCGATCTCGCCGCAGGCCAACAACCCGGCGCTCGCCGTGCGGGTGTTCGTCGGCGACGCCAACAACACCGGCCTGCCGCGCTCGGTGTACTCGCTGGACACCTCGAAGTTCGGCGAACCGGTCGGCCAGAAGAACCTGCAGGTCGGTGAGTCCTTCACCGTCGGCACCGGGGCCAAGAAGGTCACCGTGCGCTTCGACGGGTGGAAGAACTGGGTCAGCTTCCAGGTCAGTCACGACCCAGCGCAGTCCTGGCTGCTGGTCGCCGCGGTCGCCATGGTGATCGGCCTGCTCGGGTCACTTGCCGTGCGCCGGCGCCGGGTCTGGATCCGTCTGTCTCCCGGACTGGGGGCACCTCCCGCTGGCGGGGGACCGTCGCTTACGGTTGTCTCGGTTGGTGGGCTGGCCCGCAGCGATTCGGGCAACTTCACCGCCGAGTTCGAATCACTCGTCGAACGCTTGAAGACAGAAGGGAACGTCCTTGAGCGGGATCAACGGCTCCGCCGCACACCTGTCTGACACGTTCTTCACCACGGCTATCTCGATCTACGCCGTCGGCATGGTCGGCTTCGTCGCCGAGTACGCCTTCGGCCGCCGCGGCCGCATCGCCGCCACCGTGCCCGCCACCGAAAAGGTCCTGGTGAGCGCAGGCGGTCCGGCGGTCGAGGTGCGGGCCGGTGTGGGGGCACCTCCCGGCCGCGAAGCGGCTGGGGGACCTCGAAACCCCGCCCGTGTCCGTCCGTCCGGCGCGGAGCGCGTAGGCAGGTTCGCGCTGTGGATCACGATGCTGGGGGTGCTGTTCCACGGCGCCTCGATAGCGGTCCGCGCCGCGGCCGTCGACGCGGTGCCGTGGTCGAACATGTACGAGTTCGCCTCGGTCGCCGGCATCGTCGCGGTGATCGCGTTCGTCGCGGTGCTCTGGCGGCTGCCGTCCATCCGGCACCTGGGCGGGTTCATCCTGCTGCCGGTGATCCTGGTCATGTTCTTCGCCGGCACCGTCTTCTACTCCGACGCGCAGCCGCTCGTCCCGGCCCTGAAGTCGTACTGGCTGGCCATCCACGTCTCGCTGATCGCGGTCTCCGAGGGCGCATTCATGACCAGCGCGGTGTTCACGATGGCGTTCCTCGCCAAGCAGCGGTTCGACCGGCGCGAGGCGTCCGGAGAGAAGCAGGGACGGTTCGCGGTCTACGCCGCCAAGCTGCCCGCCGCGAGCACCCTGGACAAGGCCGCCTACCGGATCGTCGCGTTCTCGTTCCCGCTGTACACCGTCGCGGTCATCTGCGGCGCCATCTGGGCCGAGGCCGCATGGGGCCGCTACTGGGGCTGGGACCCCAAGGAGACCTGGGCGTTCATCGTCTGGGTCATCTACGCCTGCTACCTGCACGCCCGCGCGACCGCCGGCTGGAAGGGCCGCGCCGCCGCCTGGATCAACCTGGCCGCCTTCGGCTCGATCATCTTCAACTTCGTAATCGTCAACGTGGTCATCAGCGGCCTGCATTCCTACGCCGGCCTGAACTGACCCTGCACCCGCCTCGGGGCGCTCTCCTCGGCGGTGTGCCGGGTGCGGTCATGATGGTGAGTTGTTCGGCGGCCTCGGCCGCGTCTGTGAAGGCGACCTGCTCAGAACCGCTCGGCGAGGGCGGTCAGCCGCGCGGCGTACGCCGGCCAGTCGCGGTCGGCCGGGACGTTGCTGTGGTCCTGAAGCAGGCCGACGGCGCCATCGATCTGCTCGCGCAGGATGTCAGCGTGGCCAGCGTGGCGCTGCAGGTCGACTATCACGTGCACGAGGATCTGGTGGAGGCTCACCTCCGCAGCGTTCCAATGCGACACCCGGCCAATGGCGTCCAGTGGCCGGGTGTCGATGGTGGCGTCGGCGAAGGTCTGCACCCGCCTGTAGAGATCAATCAGCCCGGCGGGCGTCTCTGACGCGGTCGCGTACCAGTCGGCCTGGGGGTCGGACTCGTCGGCGGACACGAGTTCGTCCGGCGTCGGCCATTCCTGGCCGAAAGTCGGTCCGAAGTACACCGCCTCCACGTTGAGCGCATGCTTGACGATGCCGAGGAGGTTGGTGCCGGTCGGTGTGCGAGGGAGCCGCTGGTCGCGTTCCGAGAGCCCGTCGAGTTTCCAGACCAACGTGTCCCGTGCCCCCTGCAGATAGGTCTTGAGCACGGTCTTGGCGTCGTCAACCATTCGCCGATCCTCCCATCGTCGCGTCTCGTCAGGACGGTCGAGGGATTGGATCTTTGATCGCTCGCGGAGGTGCGTGGGGTTCGGACGGCGTCCAGGGATACTCAGCGGGTGGCTTTCAGCGATCTGCAGGGGTTCATCAAGGCGCTCGAGAAGGACGGCGACCTGGTGCGGGTGACGGCGCCGGTCGATCCGCACCTCGAGGTCACCGGGATCGTGCAGAGAGTCGTGCGCGCCGGCGGCCCGGCGCTGCTGTTCGAGAACCCCACGCGCGGACAGATGCCGCTGCTGATCAACGCCTTCGGGACGCAGCGCCGGATGGCCCGCGCCCTCGGCGTCGAGTCGCTGGACGAGATCGGCGAGCGCATCGCGGACCTGATCAAGCCGGAACTGCCGGGCAAGGGCTGGGCCGGTATCAGGGACGCACTGGGCAAGGTGGGGCAGTTACGCGACCTGCCACCGAAGCACGTCAAGGGCGGCGCGCCGTGCCAGGAGATCGTGCTGAAGGGCGAGCAGGTCGACCTCGACGCGCTGCCCGGCATCTTCTCGTGGCCCGAGGACGGCGGCGTCTTCCTGAACCTCGGCCTGACCCACACCAAGCACCCGGAGACCGGCGCGCGCAACCTGGGCATGTATCGGCTGCAGCAGCAGGACTCGAAGACCGTCAGCCTGCACTGGCAGATCCACAAGGACTCCACCAACCACGCGGCAGTCGCGGCCCGCCGGGGCGAGCGACTGCCCGTCGCGATCGCCTTCGGCTGCCCGCCGGCCGTCACCTACGCCGCGTCCGCCCCGTTGCCGGCCGACATCGACGAGTACCTGTTCGCAGGGTTCCTGCAGCGCGACCGCGTCGACCTGGTCGACTGCGTCTCGGTGCCGCTGCAGGTGCCGGCCGAGGCCCAGGTCGTCCTGGAGGGCTGGGTCGAGCCCGGCGAATTCCTGCCCGAGGGTCCGTTCGGCGACCACACCGGTTTCTACACGCCGGTCGAGCCGTTCCCCTATCTGCGGGTCGAAACGATGACCATGCGCAAGAAGCCGATCTACCAGTCGATCATCGTCGGCCGTCCGCCCCAGGAGGACGGCCCGATGGGCAAGGCCACCGAGCGCATCTTCCTGCCCCTGATCAAGATGACCATCCCGGAGATCGTCGACTACGACCTGCCCGAGGCCGGCGTCTTCCACAACTGCGCGATCGTCTCGATCGACAAGCGCTTCCCCAAGCACGCGCAGAAGGTCATGCATGCGATCTGGGGCGCGGGGCTGATGTCGCTGACCAAGCTGATCGTGGTCGTCGACGCCGACTGCGACGTGCACGACTACGCCGAGGTGGCGTGGCGGGCCTTCGGCAACGTCGACTACGGGCGGGACGTGCTGCACACCGAGGGCCCCGTCGACCACCTCGACCACAGCAGCTACGAGCAGTTCTACGGCGGCAAGCTCGGCCTCGACGCCACCCGCAAGCTCCCCACCGAGGGCTATCGACGAGACGGCGGCTGGCCGCAGGAGGCCCTCCTGGACGAGGCGACGGTGAAGCTCGTCGAGCGCCGCTGGCCCGAATACGGCCTCTAACCGCACCTTCCCCCCTGAAATGCCCCACTTTCGGGGCGGAATCTGGGCGCTTCAGGGGGGAAGGTGCGGTGCGCGTTCGCGGATCTTCTTCCGAATCAGCGCGGCGGTATCCACCCAGTGCCGGACCACGTCGTCCCAGGTCACCCGGATGACGCAGTAGCCAAGCTTCTCCAGCCGGGTCTCGCGGATCTTCTCCTCCTTGCGGACGTTGTCGTCGCGATACTTGTCCAGCCCGTCCACCTCCACGATCACGCGGGAGACCGGCTCCAGCAGGTCGACCCGCCAGTTCCGGCGGCGGGCGGGGTCGCGAACCACCACCTGCGGCTCGAAGTGGGGAAAGCCCTCGTCGACCAGGGCCAGGCGCGTGATCGACTCGGCAGCAGATTCGGCACGTCCGTCCCCCAGGGCGAGCACTTCGCGCGCCTGCCGGATGCCGGGCCAGCCCGCCGCCTGTGACACTGCCCGCTTCAGGTCATCCGGATCGACGAGTTCTTCGCGCAGGGCCGCGTCGATCGCCATGATCCCGTCCCGGCGACTGTGGCGGGCCAGATCCACCAGCGTGCGGGCAACTGTCAGAACCGGAACCCCGAACCAGTCGCTGGCGTCCTCGGGACGCACGGACGCGCCGAACGTGTGTGACCCCGCCCGTCGGCCGAGTGTTGCGTCGGATCGTGCGGTGAGCTGTGGTGTCGGCGGGACGGCCATCGTCGGCAGTCCGTGCAGGATCGCCGCCGTGCAGTCCGCGGCGACGCCGTCGGGATTTCGCAGCGCGGTGGCCGCGGCGCTCAGCCCGTGCGCTCGCCGCCGGTCGCGGTACGCGTTTCCCGACGGGGAGAGCACCAGCGGGGAGAGTGCGCCGTGCCCGACGGACGCCCAGTTGCCGCGCCGCAGCTCCCGCCGGATGTCGGCGCGACGCCAGCCCAACTTCGCCAGTGCGGCCGGCGCGACCACGAACCCGTGCTGAACCGCCAGGCGCGCGGCGGGATCGGCGCGGAGTTGGTCTGCCTGTTCCTGCCACCATCGCCGCCACAGCCCGACCGGCCCGAAGTACGGCTGCCCCCAAGGGTCGAACAGCATGGCCACCCGGCGATCCTCGGGCCGAATTCCTCGAAGTCCGGGTTATCCACAACCCCAATCTCGCCTTCCCCCCTGAAATGACCGGATCTTGGCCCGGGATCTGGGCATTTCAGGGGGGAAGGCGCGGGGGTGGAAGGATAGGAGCGTGACGGCTGCGAGCGTGGTGGGTGCCCCGGAACGGGGCGCCGTGAGCAAGTTCCTGTCGCTGGTGATGATCGAGCACTCGGTCTTCGCACTGCCGTTCGCCTACATCGCCGCGCTGACCGCGATGTGGCAGCAGACCCGCACCGTGCACTGGTGGCAGCTGTTCCTGATCACCGTCGCAATGGTCGCCGCGCGCACGGTCGCGATGAGCGCCAACCGCATCCTGGACCGCCGCTACGACGCACTCAATCCGCGGACGGCCCGCCGCGAGCTCGTCACCGGCGAGCTGACCGTCCAAGCAGCGTGGGTCGGCACGGCGATCGCGCTGGCGGTCTTCCTCGGCGCCGCCGCCCTGCTCGGCTGGCTCTGCCTGGCGCTGGCCCCGATCGCGATCTTCCTGCTCGTCCTGTACTCGTACGGCAAGCGGTTCACGAACTTCCCGCAGGTGCTGCTGGCGCTGGCCCAGTTCGTCGCGCCCGTCGGCGCCTGGATCGGAGTGACCGGATCGGCGGGCTGGGCGCCGTGCGCGCTCGGCATCGCGGTCGGCACCTGGATCGGCGGCTTCGACCTGATCTACGCCTGCCAGGACGTCGCGGTAGACCGGGCGCACGGTATCAAGTCCGTCCCGGCCCGATTCGGCATCGGGGCTGCCCTGGCTGCGAGTTCGGTCGTGCACGTCGTGACCTTCGCCGCCTTCGTGTGGTTCGGTGCCGCCGCTGGCCTCGGCTGGCTGTGGTGGACGGGCCTGGCGCTCGCCGGGCTCATCCTGATCTACGAGCACCTGATCGTCCGGGCCGACGACCTGTCGCGGGTCAACCGCGCGTTCTTCACCGCCAACGGGTTCATCGGCATCGGCATGTTCGGCTTCGCGCTCGCCGACCTGATCGTCCACGGGCTGGGCCGCTGATGAGCCGCACACCGTGGGTCGTCGGGGTCACCGGGGCGTCCGGCACGCCGTACGCGGCCGCCGTGCTGAACGGACTGCTGGACGCGGGCCTGCCGGTCGATCTGGTGATCAGCAAGGCGGCCCGGCTCACGATCCTGGACGAGACCGACCGCACCGTCCGTGATGCGCACTGGCAGCAGGACGTCCGACAGTGGCTGAACCGGGACGACCTGGGCAACACCCGCTACTGGTCGGCCGCCGACTTCGCTGCCGGACCGTCGTCGGGCTCGTACCAGACCGAGGGCATGATCGTCGTCCCCGCGACGACCGCGAGCCTGGCGGGCATCGCGCTCGGGCTGAGCAAGGACCTCGTCCAGCGCGCCGGCGACGTCACCCTCAAGGAGCGTCGCCCGCTCGTGGTCGTCCCGCGGGAGGCGCCGTACACGCGGTCCGCGCTCGTCCACATGCTTGCCCTGCACGACGCCGGGGCGATCGTCCTGCCTGCGTCGCCGGGGTTCTACGGCGCGTCCGCCACCGTGCAGCAGTTGGTCGACTTCATCGCGGGCAAGATCCTCGACGCCGTCGGCGTGAAGCACGACCTGCTCGAACGCTGGACCGGGCGCTAGGTTCAAGGCGTGGACGGAGTCGATCGCCGGTTGGTGGACGCGCTGCGGCTCAACGGCCGGGCGACCTATGCCGAGTTGGCGCGCATCGTCGGTCTGAGCGCGCCCGCGGTGCACGAGCGCGTCGCCAAGCTCGAGTCGTCCGGGGTGATCACCGGGTACCACGCGAGCGTCGCCCCGGAGCAGCTCGGCTATGCGATGAACGCCCTGGTCGGGATCTTCCTGTCGGACAACGCCGACGCGGACAAGATCACCGCTGCGCTCGAGGCGATCCCGGCGATCGAGCACTGCTGGTTCGTCGCGGGTGAGGAGACCTACGTGGTCAAGGTCCGCGTGCCGGACATCGCCGGGCTGGAGCTGACGATCCGCGAGCTCACCGCGATCTCCGGCGTCGCCCGGACCCGCACCACGGTCGTGCTCTCCACCAAGTTCGAGGACCGGGTCCAGACGGTCAATTAGCAGGACCGGCTAGTGCGAGCGGAGCCAGGTGACGGCGTCGGCGATCTCGAGCGAACCGATGCGATCGATCACCGCGTGCCCGATCGCCGCCGAGGCCAGCACCCGCAGCGCCATCTCCGAGACGTCTCCCCACGGCAGGTACGGCTTGGCGATCACCAGCGACGCGAGGCCGTGCGCGGCGGACCAGAGATCCAGCGCGATCGGCAGCGGCTCCCCGGCGAAGATCCCGGCATCGATGCATTCCTGCACCGTGGTCAGCAGCCGCGTGAACGCCCCGTCGCGGATGATCTCGTCTACCGACGGCGGCTCGATGCATGGCTCCATCACGGCGATCCGGTACTGCTCGCGGTGCTCCAGCGCCCAG
>Ga0068859_100007234_pt1 | contig 11262 bp, 9 predicted proteins | sample KBSSwiS22_FD_66585 | JGI IMG/M metagenome (GOLD analysis project Ga0068859, IMG submission 66585) | Switchgrass rhizosphere microbial communities from Kellogg Biological Station, Michigan, USA - KBS Switchgrass S2-2 | ecosystem: Host-associated > Plants > Roots > Rhizosphere > Soil ... | reverse complement strand
CCCTGGACCTGGAGCTGACCCACGAACTTCGCCTGGCGGGCATCGCCCGCGACGTCGTGCGGCTCGTGCAGGAGGCCCGCAAGAGCGCCGGCCTGGAGGTCACGGACCGGATCGAGCTGGCCTGGATCGTCGGGGGCTCACCCGAGCCGGCCGAGGCGATCCGCGCCCACGCGGCGTCCTTGTCCGAGGAGGTGCTGGCGACTTCGCTGGCCGAGGGTGCGCCGGCGGATTCGTCCGGCTATTACAGCACTGAGGACGACGACCTGGGCCTGACCATCTGGTTGAAGCGGAGCTGATCAACCCAACAACGGGTCGGGGCCGTCGGGCTCGCACAGGCTGCAGGGACGGAAGCCGTCCTCGATGGCCTGGTCGTGGGTCACCGAGACGGCGTCCTGGCCCTTGATCAGCAGGCAGTCCTGCGCGTGGTAGCGCGGCCGGCCGTCCATCACCCAGACGACCGCGGCTCCGGCCGCCGCAGCACCAGGGACCGGTTCCGGCTCGGGTTCCGATTCCCGGTCGGGCTCCGGTTCCGGTACGAACTCCGGCTCCGGTTCTGGCTCCGGGACGATCGCGGGCTCGGGCGCGAATACCAGCTCAGGTTCCCGGCGGTCGGCCGGCTCGGGCTCGATGGCCACGATCGGCTCCTCCTGCGCGCCGCCTTCGAGCCGGCAGCCCGCGCAGGGCGTGAATCCGACCTCGATGGCCTCGGCCCGCGGGATGGGCTCGGCGGTGGGACCCAGCAGCGCGCATCCGGCCCGGTGGTAGTCGGGGTGGCCGTCCTCGACCCATACATCGTCCTCGCCGGCAGACACGGCGACGGGCTCCGGCTCTGGGATCACGACGGATACGGGCTCGGGTTCCACGCTCGGCTCCGGCTCGGCGACAGGCAGGTCCGCCCCGGGCACGGGACCCAGGATCAGCTGCGGTTCGCAGATTGCGCACGGCGCGAATCCGTCCTCGACCGCCTGGTCGTAGGGCACCGACTCAGCGGTCTCGTCCAGCAGCCCGCACGCCGGCACGTGGTAATACGGGCGACCGTCCATCACCCAGACGTCCGGCATGTCCTGCGGGGACCCGCTCGGCCCGAACTGCGCGGCAGCGGGTTCGGGGACGGCCGGTGCCGCCGGCACGATCGGAACGACAGGGGGCACCTCGACGGGCAACTCGACGGCGCCGGACGCTTCGGCCAGCGGGCGCTCGGCCAGCCGGCTGTCGGGGTCGCAGACTGCGCAGGGCGTGAAGCCGTCCTCGACCGCCTGGCCGTACGGGAGGGGTTCGGCGGCCGCGCCGAGCAGCGAGCAGCTGACGACGTGATAGTCGGGGCTGCCGTCCTCGACCCACACCGCGGTGTCGGTCGCGATCCCCTCACCGGCTACGACCGCCGGGGCCGCAGCAGCCGGGGCCCCAGCCGCGTCAGGTACGGCCTCGACGGGCTCCGGGACGATCCCGGGCTCGGGTTCCGCGACCGGTTCGGCGGCCGGTTCTTCGACCGGGGCTGCGTCGGCTTCGTCGGCTTCGTCGGCTTCGTCGGCTTCGTCGGCAGCACCCGGCGACGTGCCGAACGCGGCGGCCACGGCGAGTAGCGCGCTGTCGGGGTCGCAGTTCGTGCAGGCCTCGAAACCGTCCTCCACGGCCTGCCCGTAGGGCACCGGTTCGGCGGCGGCGGTCAGCAGGCTGCAGCCGCGCACGTGGTAGTAGGGCTCGCCGTCGACGACCCAGACCTCGGCCTCGGAGTCGACGCCGACCACGGCCTTGGCCGCGGCGACGCCCGGGCCGAGCGTGGTCGTGACGCCGGCGGCAGCAGTGCCGGCGACACCCGTGGCGGCACCGGCGACCTCGCTGATCCCGGCCGTGACGGAGGGGGCCCCGTCGGAGACGGTCGGCCCCGACGCCGATGCGGGACCCGGCTCGCTGGGCCGTGTCGGCTTGCAGACCGCGCAGGGCGTGAAGCCGTCCTCGACCGCCTGGTCGTACGGTACGGGCTCGGACTCCTCGGTCAGCAGCGCGCAGTCCCTGACGTGGTAGTCCGGCCGGCCGTCGACGACCCAGACGTCATCGGCCGCGGCCGCCACGGCGGTCGTCGCTGCGGAGGTCTTCGCCGGCGCGCCGACCGCGGAGCGGCCGATCTTGTCGCGGCGCACCCACAGCAGGTACGCGGCGACGGCGGTGACGACCAGGGAGGCGATGAGCCAGACCCCGTTGGCCAGGACGATGCCGAGCGTCAGACAGGCCAGCGCAACGAGCAGGAGGCCGATGAGCAGCATCGAGTTGTCACTCCCTTGGAAACCCAGTCGACGTGTGAACGCAGTGGCCACCGCCCCGTCCGGGGCGTAACCGCCCTAACCGTGGCGGCAATTCACCCCCACGCGCAAGCCGACACCCGGGAACGATCCGCTCAGGACTGCTGGTCGGAGCCTTCTGCGTCCGGCTCGGTGCGGCCCGAGGCGTCCAGGTCGCGCAGCTGCGACTCGAGGTAGCTGCGCAGCCGGGTGCGGTACTCGCGCTCGTAGACGCGCAGCTCCTCCACCCGGCGCTCGAGCGCGGCCTTGCGCTGCTCGAACTGGGCGGTGATGGTCGCCGCGCGCTGCTCGGCGTCGTTGACCAACTTGGCGGCCTTGTCCTGGCTCTCGACATCCAGTGCCTTCGCGCGGCTCTCGGCGTCGGCGACGTGCGCCTGCGCCTGCGCCTGGGCCTGGGCGAGCTGGCTCTGCGAGCTGTTCTGCGCCTCGGTCAGCAGGCGCTCGGCCTCGGACTTGTGCTGGGCGACGAGGTTGTCCGCGGTCTGCTGGGCGAGCGCGAGCACCTGGGCTGCCTGGAAGTGGTGCTCCTGCGCGGGTGCGGCGCCCTCGGCCGGCGCAGCCGCGGCCGGCTGCTGGGCAGCGGCCTCAGCGGCGGCCTGTGCGGCTGCCTGCGCTTCGGCAGCGGCCTGCTGGGCCTCTGCCAGTTCCGCACGCGCCTGCGCGAGCGCCGACTCGGCACCGCTGAGCTGCTGCTGCAGGGCGAGGACCTGCTGCTGGGCGCCGTCGCTGCCGGCGGACAGCGTCTGCTGCAGTTCGGCGATCTGCGCCTGCAGTCGTAGGTTCTCCTCGCTCGCACCGGCGAGCTGACCCTGCAGGGCCGCCACGGCCTCGGTCTGGCCGGCCTCACCCGCCGACTTGTCGAGCCCGACCGGTGCGCCGCCTCCGCGGGCACGCAGGTCGTTGTTCTCCTCGATCAGGCGTGCAAGCTCGACCTCGACGATGTCGAGGAAGGCATCCACCTCTTCTTCGTCGTATCCGCGCTTGCCGATCGGCGGCTTTTTGAAGGCAACGTTGTGCACTTCAGCGGGAGTCAACGGCATTCGTTCACCTCTGTGTCATGACGCGCCGCAGCGTCCGGCGCCGGGGCAGTACGTGGTGTGTGATGCGGGGGTGGCTTGTGTTGCGTTTGATGGTGCGGCCTGATCTTAGGCATTCACCTAACCAAGGGATAGCACCACCCAGTAGAGCCCCAGGATAGCCAGCAGCAGGATCATGATGGACAGATCCAGGCTCATGCCGCCCAGACGCAACGGCGGCACCAGCCGTCGCAGCGCCTTCACCGGCGGGTCGGTCACGATGTACACGCTTTCGATGCCCACCGCGGCCACCCCACCGGGGCGCCAGGAGCGCGCGAACTGGTGCGTTGTCTCGAGTACGACCCGGGCCAGGACGACAAGGACGTAGACGTACAGCGAGTACCCGACGATCGCCCAGAAGAGATCCACGCCTCTATGGTGCCAGTCGCCGCTCAGGCCTGGTTGTAGAAGCCCGACTCGACGATCTTGGCCCGGTCCTGGGCGGTGACGGTGACGTTGTGCGGGCTGAGCAGGAAGACCTTGGCGGTCACGCGCTCGATGCGGCCGTGCAGCCCGAAGGTGAGCCCGGCGGCGAAGTCGACCAGTCGCTTGGCGTCGGCGTCCTCCATCTCGGTGAGGTTCATGATCACCGGGGTGCCCTTGCGGAACGCCTCGCCGATGGTGCGCGCCTCGTTGTACGTGCGGGGGTGCACGGAGGTGATCTGGTACATCGACGGCGCGAAGTCGTCGGTGTAATTGATCGCCGAACTGTCGTACGTCTCGACGTGCGCCTCCGGCTGCCGCGAGTAGCGCGGCTCGCGTGTGGGCTCGTCGCGGACCGCCGGCTCGTTGTACGCGGACCGACGAACGGGGACTCTCTCGGCGTTGCCGTCGTACTCGACGTCGGCGTAGTCGTCGTCCTCGACAAGTCCGAGGTACACGCCCATCCGTCGCATCGCTCCGGCCATTGGAATCCTCCGCGCGTTACAGGTGTGACTTGAGTTGAAATGAACGCTAGCCGAAAGCAGGCGTTCTGCGGCCCAGCAACGCCGTGCCGACACGCAGGTGTGTCGCGCCGTGTCGGATTGCCGCGTCCAGGTCCTGGCTCATCCCGGCCGACAGCGCGTCGGCCTGCCGGAAGCGTGCCCGGAAGTCGGCATCGATTCGCGCCAGTTCCGCGAAGGCGTCGTCCGGTCCGATCCCCAGCGGAGCCACCGCCATCAACCCGCGCAGCCGTAGCGACGTACGGGCGCTGACGAGCTCGCCCAGTTGCGGCAGATCGGCCGCTACCACGCCACCGCGGGACGGGTCGCCGTCCAGGCTGACCTGCACGAACACCTCCAGCGCAGGACGTCCGGACTGCTCCACGGCGGCGGCCAGTGCGTCCACCAGTTCCGAACGGTCGACCGAGTGCACCGCGTGCGCGTAGGACGCAACGCTGCGAGCCTTCTTGCGCTGCAGTTGCCCGACGAAGTGCCACCGCGGCGCCGCCAGCCCCTCGGGCAGCTGCTCAGCGACCTCGGCCGCCTTGGCACGCGCCTCCTGGTCGCGGTTCTCCCCCACGTCGAGCACGCCCAGGCCGGCAAGGGTGAGGACGTCGGCTGCGGGATACGTCTTGGTCACCGCGACGAGCGTGATCTCGGAGGTCTCCCGGCCTGCGGCGACGCACGCCGCGGCGATCCTGTTGCGCAGCGCACCGAGCGAGCTGACCAGCTCCGCGCCGCGCACCTGATCCGGCATCGCCCGAGGCCGGGCCGACTACTTGAGGAAGTCGGGGACGTCGAGCTCGTCCTCGATCGACACCGGCGTCGCCGCGGGCGCCGTGCCGTTGATCGTGGGACGGCTGAAGCTACCGGCCTCGGCATTGCTCGGCGCGGGCGCCGACGGGGCCGACAGGTCCAGGTTGGCGGACGTCCCGCTGTACGACGGTGCGGGCGCCGGGGACGCCGCGGGGCGGGTCCCGCGGACCTCGATCTTCTTGTACGGCAGGTGGCCGCTGTCGAAGCCGGCGGCGATGACCGTCACCTTGACCTCGTCACCGAGCGTGTCGTCGATGACGGCGCCGAAGATGATGTTGGCGTCGGTATGGGCGGCCTCGGCGACCAGCGAGGCGGCCTCGTTGATCTCGAAGAGCCCGAGGTCGCTGCCGCCCTGGATCGACAGCAGGACGCCGTGCGCCCCGTCCATGCTCGCTTCCAGCAGCGGGCTGGCGATCGCCATCTCGGCGGCCTGGCGAGCGCGGTTCTCGCCGCGCGCCGCGCCGATGCCCATGAGAGCCGACCCGGCCCCGGACATCACCGACTTGACGTCCGCGAAGTCGAGGTTGATCAGGCCGGGCGTGGTGATCAGGTCGGTGATGCCCTGGACACCGGAGAGCAGCACCTGGTCGGCGGCGCGGAAGGCATCCATGACCGAAACGTTGCGCTCGCTGATCTGCAGCAGCCGGTCGTTCGGGATGACGATGAGGGTGTCGCACTCGGCGCGCAGGGCCTCGATGCCCTCTTCCGCCTGGGTGGCGCGGCGCTTGCCCTCGAAGGAGAACGGCCGCGTGACGACGCCGATGGTCAGCGCACCGAGCTTGCGAGCGATACCGGCGATCACCGGGGCGCCGCCGGTGCCCGTGCCGCCGCCCTCGCCGGCCGTGACGAAGACCATGTCCGCGCCCTTGAGCACCTCTTCGATCTCGTCGCGGTGGTCCTCGGCCGCCTTGCGGCCGACCTCCGGCTGCGCGCCGGCGCCCAGGCCGCGGGTGAGCTCGCGGCCCACGTCCAGCTTCACGTCGGCGTCGCTCATCAGCAGCGCCTGCGCGTCGGTGTTCACCGCGATGAACTCGACGCCCTTCAGGCCGACCTCGATCATCCGGTTGACGGCGTTCACGCCGCCGCCGCCGACACCGACGACCTTGATGACAGCGAGGTAGTTGTGCGGAGCGGTCATCGGCCTCAACCCTAACTCTGTAGTAGACCCTTAACGTTATGTCAACTTTGTGCGCTACGAACGAAGGTAGGTCGGATCGCAACGAATTCGCCGCAACCGACCCGCGACACGCTGAAAGCCAGCCACAACCGGTGAGAACCCCGGCGGAGCCCAACTCAGGGACCACCGGCCGCCCGCGAGCGCCAGCGAGCCCCAGTGAAGCGGCCCCAATGAAGCGGCCCTAATTAGTGCGTGTACGGCAAGTCCGGGTTGGTGATGTCGATGGTGGTGGCGGGACGGGCGAGCAGGGCGCGCAGTACGCCGGCCTTCTGGGCGTTGCGCTCCGAACTCCCCCAGCGCACGGTGCGTCCGTCGGTCAGTGCGAGGTCGACCGCGTCAGGGTTCAGGGCGGAGATCGTCTTCACCTTGACGCGCAGGTCCGCGGGCAGCGCGGACGCGACGTCGCCGACCGCGGCGGCGCTCTGGCGGGCGAGGGTGCTGTCGTCCGTGGAGAGGTCCAGCAGCGGAAGCCGGCTCGGCCGCGTGGTCACCGAGCGGTAGTGCGTGCCGGTGATGTCGACCAGGCCGTACCGGCTGCCCTGGATCACGTAGCCGACCGGCTGCCGCTCGGTGACGGCGATGACGACCGTGTTGGGCCAGGAGGTGCTGACGCTCGCGGCGGCGACGTCCGGCAGCGCCATGACCCGCAGGCGCACGGCGTCGGTGTCCAGTCGCAGCAGCGGCGTGCCCTCGGTGATGTCGGCGGCGGTGACGACCTGCGTCGTGCTCAGGACGTCGGTGCCCTCGACCGTCACCTTCTTGACGCCCAGGACACTGCTGAACCCGACGAGCCAGACGAGCAAGGCGGCCAGGACGATCGCGACCAGCGCCGCGATCGCGGTGCGCCGGCCCACCGGGACCGGTCCGAACCGGCGCGGCCCGCCCCGCCCGAGGTCGGGCCGCGCGTCACGGACCCGCGTCGACGTCATGCGCCGCTCTCGCTGGCAGCCTGCGCGCACGCCTCGACGATCGGCTTGCAGAGCATGTACACGTTGCCGATGCCCATGGTCAGGACGAGGTCACCGGGGCGGGCGACGGCGGCGATCCGGGCGGGCACCTGCTCGTACCGCGGCTCGTAGATCACCTGTTCGGGGGGCAGGTCGATCAGGTCCGAGATCGTCGCGCCGGTGATACCCGGGATCGGCTCCTCGCGGGCCGGGAAGATGTCCATCACCACGGCGATGTGGGCGATCGCCATCGCCTGGGCGAACTCGTGGGCGAACGTCTGGGTGCGGCTGTAGGTGTCGGGCTGGAAGACAGCGATGAGCCGCGATCCCTCCTGCACGAGCGCCCGCGCGGCGCTCAGCTGGGCGGCGACCTCGGTGGGGTGGTGGGCATAGTCGTCGAAGACGCGCACTCCCCCGCCCTCGCCGTGGAACTCGAAGCGGCGGTGCACACCGCCGAAGTTCGCCCAGGCGCCGACGACCCTGTCTGCCGGCAGGCCCAGTTCGACCGCCATGGTCAGGGCCGCGGCGGCGTTCAGCGCCATGTGCCGGCCGATCAGCGACCCGACGGCGACGGCGCGGGTGCCCAGCTCGGCGGACGTGACGGTGAACGAGACTCCCCCCTCCGCCGCGCGCTGCGCGCCCGGCGGTGGGGGTACCCCCACGTCGGGTTCCGCCTTGATGTCGCTGACGACGACGTCGGCGTCCGTCGCCTGCCCGTAGGTGCGCACGCGATGCCCGTGCGCACGGGCGTAGTCGGCCACCCGGCGCGCGCCGGGATCGTCGGCGCAGGTCAGCAGCAGGCCCTCGGGGGCGATGCGGTCGACGAACTGCTCGAAGGCTCGGTGGATGCCCTCGAGGTCGCCGTGGTTCTCCAGGTGGTCGGCCTCGACGTTGGTCACGATCGCGGCGGCGGGACGGGTGAGCAGGAACGACCCGTCGCTCTCGTCCGCCTCCACGATCGCCAGCTCGCCCGTCCCGAGGTGGGCGTTCTGCCCGGACTCGTAGAGGTTCCCCCCGATGGCGAAGGAGGGATCGACGCCGCAGGCCTGCGCGGCGACCGTGAGCAGCGAGGTGGTCGAGGTCTTGCCGTGGGTGCCGGAGATGGCGACGGTGCGGCGGTCCTCCAGCGCGGAGGCGAGCGCCGCCGCCCGGCGCAGGACGCGCTTGCCGCTGCCCCGGGCGTAGGCGAACTCCTCGTGCTTGGGGTTGATCGCGGTCGTGTAGACGAAGGTGTCGCACGCGTCGACGTGCTCGGTGCTGTGTCCGATGTGCACGTCCGCCCCGACGGCCCGCAGGCCGGCGACAGTGAGCGAGTCCCTGGCCTCGCAGCCGCTGACCGACAGCCCGCGGTCCAGCAGGATGCGGGCCAGCGCGCTCATCCCGCTGCCTGCGATGCCCATGATGTGCACGCGGCCCAGCTCGGCCAGCGGCGGGATCTCGTCGGTGGCGGCGGTGCGGACGAGCGCCGCACCCGGCGCCTCCCAGTCCTGCGGACGGCCCTCGCTTGCGTCAGCGGTCGGGCGGCTCACTTCTTCCCCCTTCCGAAGCGCCGGCGTTCCTCGACGATGCTCAGCACGTACCGCGCCAGCACGACGTCGGCGTCACGGGCACCTGCCTGCGATGCCGCCGCGGCCATGCGTTGCACAGTCACCGGGTCGCGCAGGCGCGGGATCAGTTCGGCCTCGATCCACGCCGCGGACAGATCGGCATCGTCGACCACGATCGCCCCGCCCGCCTGCACGACGGGCACCGCGTTGAAGCGCTGCTCGCCGCCGCGCAGCGGCAGCGGGACGTAGGCGGCTGGCAGGCCGACGGCGCTCAGTTCGGCGACGGTCATCGCGCCGGAGCGGCAGATGACGAAATCCGCGGCGGCGTAGGCGTATTGCATCTGGTTCACGTACTTCACGACGCGGTACCCGGGTGAGTCCTCGACATCCACGGTGTTCTGCGGCCCGGTGATGTGCAGGACGGCGATGCCGGCGGCCCGCAGGGCGGGCGCAGCGGCCGCGACCGCGGTGTTGATCGCCTGCGCCCCCTGGGAGCCGCCGGTCACCATCAGCACCGGGCCGCCGGCGGGCAGGCCGAAGTGCTGCCGGGCCTCTGCGCGCAGGGCGGCCCGGTCCAGCGACGCGATGGCCGGGCGCAGCGGGATCCCGATCGGCACCGCGTGCGGCAGGACGACCGACGGCGAGGCGGTGAACACGAACTCGGTGAAGCGGGCGGCGATCTTGTTCGCGACCCCGGGTCGGGCGTTGGCCTCGTGCACCACGATCGGCAGCCCGCGGCGGCGCGCGGCGAGATACCCGGGCAGGGCGACGTAGCCGCCGAAGCCGACGATCGCCTCGGCGCGGGTGCGCTCCAATACGTCGCCGGCCGCCTGGATCGAGCGGCGCAGGTTGCCGGGGATCTGGAAGAACGCCTTGTTGATCTTGCGGTGGAACGGCACCGGCGGGATCAGTTCCAGCGGGTAGCCGCGCTGCGGGATCAGCGTGGTGTCCAGGCCGCGCACCGTGCCCAGAGCGGTGACCTCGGCCGACGGCTCCAGCCGCTTCAGCGCGTCAGCGAAGTTCATCGTGGGCTCGATGTGCCCGGCCGAGTGGCCGCCTGCCACCACCACACGGATGCCCGGCACGGGTATGACCGGGGGCGCAGTGATCATCGGCGTCCCTCCGTCCCGGTCGCCGGCAGCGTTCGGCTCGGCTTCGTGGCTGCCGGCGTCGCACGCACGGCGGGACGTCCTGCCTTCGTGGCCGGTGGCCTGCCACCGGCCGTCCGCGCCGCGCGCTCACGGGCGACGGCGGCGGGGCGGCGCCGGGGCGGGACGTAGGCGCGGGGCACAGGAACATGCAACCACCGCTCGAGCCTGGTGCGGTGGCCGAGGCGGGCGGCCCGGCGCGCGGCCTGCACCGCCGGCGCCTCGTGCCGGGCGAAGGAGATCAGCATGCCCAGCACAAGGAACGACACCAGCAGGGACGTGCCGCCGGCGGAGATGAACGGCAGCGGGACGCCGGTCGAGGGCAGCAGACCGGTCACGTAACCGATCTGGATGATCGCCTGGCCGCTGAGCCACACCGTCGCCGCACCGGCGACGAGGCGGACGAACGGATCGGCGCTGCGGCGCGAGACACGCAGACCGGCGTAGGCGAAGAAGCCGAACAGGGCCAGGACCGCGGCGCAGCCGAGCAGACCCATCTCCTCGCCGATGATCGCGAAGACGTAGTCGGAGTTCGCGTTCGGCACCCAGCCGTACTTGGACGTGCCCTCACCGAGGCCCACGCCGAACCAGCCGCCGGAGGCCAGTGCGTAGAGGCTCTCGACGGTGTGGAACCCGGTGTTCTGGGCGTCCTTCCAGGGGTCCAGGAACGTCGTCATCCGCTCCCAGCGGTACGGCGCCGCGTACGCGAGCAGGAAGACCGCACCGACCAGTGTCGCCAGCACCACGGCGAAGTAGCGCAGCGGCATGCCGATCATCCACAGCAGGCCAAGCAGGATCAGCACGAAGCAGCACGTCGTCCCGAGGTCGGGTTCGAGCATGACCAGTCCGCCGACGAGCGCGAAGCCCGGGATCAGCGGCACGAAAAGGTGCCGCGTGCGGGACAGCGTGCCGAGTTGCTGCTTACGGGCCAGCAGGTCCCCACCCCAGAGCAGGATCGCGAACTTGGCCATCTCGGAGGGCTGCAACTGCAGCGGGCCGACGTCGATCCACCGCTTGGCGCCGTTGATGCTGACCCCGATGCCCGGGACGAGCACCGCCATCAACGCCACCAGCGCGAGCGCGATGATCGGATAGACCAGCAGCCGGTACGCGCGCGGCGGCAGGCAGATCGCCACGAGGAACAGCGGCAGGCCGATGCCGATGAAGATCGCTTCCTTGACGACCTGGTCCCAGATGTTCCCGTCGCCCTGATGGGACGCGGCGATCGTCGTGGAGACGGCCATCAGGATGCCGAAGCCGAGCAGTCCGGCACCGGCCAGCAGCAGCAACTGGACCGAGGCGTAGGGGCGGTCCAGGAATCGCCCGTA
>Ga0068859_100007233_pt1 | contig 11262 bp, 6 predicted proteins | sample KBSSwiS22_FD_66585 | JGI IMG/M metagenome (GOLD analysis project Ga0068859, IMG submission 66585) | Switchgrass rhizosphere microbial communities from Kellogg Biological Station, Michigan, USA - KBS Switchgrass S2-2 | ecosystem: Host-associated > Plants > Roots > Rhizosphere > Soil ... | reverse complement strand
CAAAAGGCAAAAGGCAAAAGGCAAAAATGAAGAATAAGGAATGAGAGCTCGCTGGAATGGAAAGTGTCTTCATTTTTGCCTTTTGCCTTTTGCCTTTTGCCTTTTGATTTTCTTTCGCCTCTGCGCCTCTGCGTTTATTCCTCCAACAATGTAACGACACCCACACTCCCATCCACCCTGATCAGCTTCTCGCTCCGAATGCGCTGCGTAGCCACGCCAGTCCCGAGCACAGCAGGGATGCCATACTCCCGCGCGACGATCGAGCTGTGGCTCAGCGGACCGCCGACGTCGGTCACGATGCCGCTCGCCAGTGCAAACAGCGGAGTCCATGCTGGAGTGGTAATTGCAGCGACAAGAATCTCACCCTGTTTCATTCGTCCGAATTCCTCGGGGCCACGCAACACGCGCGCGCTTGCGGTCACCTGGCCTGGACTGGCGCCGACGCCCTTAATGAGATTGCCGGCTCCAGGCTGATCGGCGCGCGCGGGCAACCACTTTTCAAGGCGCATCCACATCCATTTTGCGTGTCTCGGCAATGCCGGCGGCGGCGTAACGCTCTTTTCGGCCCGCCAGACGGCTTTGCGCTGCTCAATCTGGACGGCCATGCTGCTCAATGATTCGCCGCGATCCAACGCAGCCGCTGCGCGCACGAGTTCATCCTCATATAGCCAGAAGATGTCGTCAGCCTTCTCGAGGGCCCGCGTGAGTAACATCCGTCGACCGCACTCCTGCAGTATCTTCCGCAGCAGTGGCCAACCCAGCCCAACATCGGCCAGCCCATCTTCTCGCAGCGGCGCGTATTTCTGAGCCCATCCGAGAAGCCAGCGGAGGATGCTCCTGCGCAGCCCTTTCACCCTTGTCAGAACGAGTTTTGCCGCCTCTTCGCGCCGGGCGGCGGCAGACAGCTGGCGAGTATGAGGATCCTTACCGCTACCGCTGACAAAGCACTTAAGCGTCTCAAGCCATGGCGTCGGGTCATCGACTGGTAATCTCTTGGCGAAGTCGAGGTCGTAGATAGCGTGGCCGTAACTGTGCAAATGCGCACGGAAGCGCCGCTGCCACTCGTGCCAGTCATTTGCGTCGACTTCCCGCGGCACTCGCTCGTCGTTCAATGAATTTGCAAGCGTTTGCGCCGCTGTTCGCGAGATATAAGTAGAAACGGCGGGAAGCGTACGACACCATTCGGCAATATCCCACAACGACTTTTCGGCACGGATCGGCTCGCTCTCGAAGCCGAGCATGAAGGTCAACGCCTGTGGTTCATCACTGCGCTTGACGAGGCGCTCATAGAAGGTCGTGAATACGGCCTCGCTAGTTGCGGCTTGCGGGATGATGCCGGATTGCAAAGTGATATAGTGGTCAATAGCGGCATCGATGATCTCGCGCGCGCCGCGCACAAGATCGCATGCAGACAAATCGCCAATTTGTTTCGCCTGCCAACAGTCCACCGTTGCCAGGTAGCGCGGGCGGCCCTTATTGCGCCAGCGTTCCTCGGCGCCTACTGACAGCCTCAACATTCCCGGCAACTTGAACGGCAATCGGCTCAGCACCTTCAGTAATTGGCCAGTTGAGAAGCCAATCGAGTAATACGCGTAATCGTTGATCGTCTCGACCCCAAGGCCGGTGATCACCTTCGGGCCAATCAGCGTCTCCATAAAGCGTCGGTAAGCTTGATTTATTATTGACCGGCCCAGCGTGGCAAACAGCGGCGTCAGCGGATCGGGTAGGAGCTCAATGATGCTCGAACGCATGTAAATGCCATCGGGCTCAGGCAGCGGCCATTGCGTCGGTCCGGGCAGTTCCGCCTCACGCAGCGCGGTGATTGGGCGCGCCTGTACGATATTGAATTTGCCAGACGCCCACGTCCACTCAACATCCATGGGAGCGCTGTAAAGCTGCTCAATACGAAGGCCCAGACCCAGCAGGTCGGAGGCGGCTTGATCATCAAGGGCGACTTCGTAACGTCGGGCTTCCGGCACGGGGCGCTCCTCTGTTCCCTGCTCCGTGCGGACGGTCATCACTTGCTTGTCGGCAGTCTCACGCGAAATCACGTTGCCGGTCTGCTTGTCGAGCGTAACCGAGTCGGGCGTCACAAGGCCGCCGACAATCGCCTCGCCCAATCCCCAGGACGCGCTGATCACAGCCTGATCGCGTCGCCCGTTCAGCGGATTAGCCGTGAACAGAATGCCCGATGCTTCGGCAGGCGCGAGCAACTGCACGACGACCGCGAGAGAAAGGCTCATGGAGCCTCGGACCTCCACTTGATGCTGTGCCCGATACCCGATGGCGCGCGCCGTCCACAGTGAAGCCCAACATTGCCTTACGCGCTCGATGACGGCTGCGGAGCCGCGGACGTTCAAGTACGTCTCGTGCTGACCGGCGAAGGAAAGCTCGGGAAGGTCCTCCGCCGTGGCGGATGACCGTACGGCGACGGCTGGACCGTCGGAACCCAGCCGCGCGTATTCGTTCGCGACAGCATCTGCAATTTCGTCCGGCATCGACGCCTCCGCGAACAAGGCTCGAATCCGGCCGGCCGCAGCGTCCAGAGTCGCGGTCTGCGATCCATCGACGGAGGCTATTGCGGAGAGGATTGCCGGCTGTAGATCGTTTACGTGAACGAAATGCCGGTAGGCTGCCGTAGTCACATGGAAGCCGTCCGGCACCGGCAGACCCGCAGCTACGAGTCGCGCGAGCGAAGCACCCTTACCGCCGACATGCTCAATCGTCGCGCGGGAATCGGCGAGCGGGAGTACGAATCCAATTGGGTCGTGGATGGAAACATTCATAGAAAAGGTGCCATCGGCATTGTAAGGATTACTACCGTCTCACCAAAGCCGGCAACGCGCAAACTAACAGTTTGCGCTAGCACGCCGGAGGCGATGAATCAGCCGCGAAGCGGGCTGTTGCCCCAGGCGTAACGCCCTGCGAACGTCCGAAAATATTTTGGACACTTTTGCTCTCGCCAGGTTAATACTCTTTGTAAGCCGATGAAAAAGACGTAAGCGACGATGGCAACCCCGATGACTCCCAGTGATGCCGAACTGTTGCAGCTGATCGTGGCCGGAGATGAGCCGGCTTTCACGGCGCTATACCGTCGGCATCAGGGCTTTGTCTACAGGTTTGCTCTCATGATGAGCGGCTCGACAGACGTCGCGGAAGAGGTCACGCAAGAGGTGTTCCTTGCGCTGATTCGTGATACGCACGGTTATGATCCGGCGCGCGGCGCGCTTGATGCCTACTTGCGCGGAATGGCTCGCAATCAGGTTCTGCGGTTGCTTGCGCGCGAGCGACCTTACGTTCCACTGGTTGAGGAAGCAGAAGAGGGCGCAGCCGTTCTTATCACACAGTTGATTGCGCGCGACGATCAGTTCAGAGACTGCACACGCAACGAGGTAATCAAATTGGTACGACAAGCTGTCCTGGCCTTGCCCATTCACTATCGTGAAGTATTGGTGCTCTGTGACTTCCAGGAGTTGAGCCACGCGGAAGCGGCGTTGGTCCTGGACTGCCCCGTTGGCACTGTCAATTCACGACTGCATCGCGGGCACGCTTTGCTGCTGAAGCGATTGCGTGTGATTGGCAAAATCGACTCGGCAGCCCGGGACACACAAGGGACGAGGTGTTTCGCATGAATTGTCAGGGGTTTGAAAAACTCGCGCTTGCCCTGGCCCGGGACCAGTTTCTCGATGCTGCTGTCCGCGAGCAGAGCCTGGCTCACACGGAGGTTTGTGTTCGATGCGCAGCGCACCTGGCCGAAGAGCGAGCCTTGCTGGCCGGTGTTCACGCCATTGTCGCCGAGCTAGCTCAGCAAGAGGCCCCGGCGCGCGTGGAGGCCGCGCTGCTCACGGCTTTCCGCCAGCAGGTCACGGCCGCGGCGCCTGTAGTCATACCAATGCCCATCAAAACCCGGACAAGTTGGCAGCGAGGAGCAGTAGCGGCGGGAATTCTGATCTTGATCTCAATGCTGGCGATTTTCTGGCAACGGTCAGGCTCGCGAGATCAGCAGGCCGAAACACGCGCAGTAGCGCCTGCGCCGTCAGCGCTCGATCGTGACCGTGCTACACCTGCGCAGCCGGTGGCTCCCGGGCCACGATCTCGAGTGCGCCACCACCCTTCCGGGATCAACTCGGATGACATTGAGGTGGTCACAGAATTCTTCCCTTTGAGGGAGGGAGAGGATCTCACTGCATTGGCGAGCGGGCAGATGCTCCGCGTGGAATTGCCGGGTTCGGCGCTCAGCGACGTAGGCTTACCGGTTACTCCTGAAACGGTGAATACGCCGGTCAAAGCTGATGTGGTGTTGGGAGACGACGGATTAGCGCGCGCAATTCGGTTCGTTCGCTAGAGTCCATGATTTGAATCAACGAGAATTTGGCCACGAAAAAGGGAGGCATTATGAAAAGGAAGCTAACACCCCTCTTTATAACAAGCTGCTTGATTGCGCTGCTCGCAGCCGGTGGCAATTCTCTTGCCCAGGAGAAGAAACCAAGGCCAGATGAATCAAATGGCCCGGCTGACGGCACCTTCAAAGTCTTAGCGTCCAAACCGGTCTTCGGCAGAGTGGTGAAGGGTGCGCCCTATTCGGCGACGGCCACCACTGAGACAATCCAAACGCTCAGCGACGGCAATCAGATTGTCCGCAAGAATGAGTCAAAGCTTTATCGTGATAGCGAAGGTCGCATCCGGAAGGAGCAGACGTTGGAGACGATTGGTAAGTGGACGGCGGACGGCGAAGCCCAGCAACGCATTTTCATCAATGATCCAGTGGCTGGGGTCTCATACAGCCTTGATCCGCGCACACACACTTTCCAGAAGACCGCCATCCCGCAAAAAAAGGTGCTGGTGGTGCCAAACGGACCAAACGGGACCTTCGTGATCAATGGCCAGACCGAGTTTGAAGCAGGGATGGAGAAAAAGCTTAAGGCTCACGAGGAACTGCTGGCGAAGGAGGGAAAGGAAGCCCCGAACGCGCCCGAGCTGAAAACGAAGCTTGAGATGATGCAACAAGCTAAAGTGAGCGCAAGTCAAAGGAAGACAGAATCGCTTGGGACTCAGACAATCGAAGGTGTGACTGTCGAGGGAACGCGCTCGACAATCACAATTCTCGCAGGCGAGATCGGCAACACCCTGCCAATCGAAATCGTTGACGAAAGCTGGTATTCGCGCGAGTTGCAGCTGATGGTTATGACCAGGCATCGCGATCCGCGCTCCGGTGAGAATACATATCGGCTGACCAACCTCAACCGCAGTGAACCCGACCGCTCACTCTTTGAAGTTCCCGCGGACTATACCGTTCGTGAAGATAAACTACCTTCCAAGCCGAGGCCGATAAAAGAGGAACAATAGTCGAAAGCGGGCGGCCTCTGAACTGCGATCCGGTCCTATCTTTGCGCCTTTGCGCCCTTGCGTCTTTGCGTTGATTTCGGCTGAATCCTGGAGGCCCAAATGTTTCAGGACTTGCGTTTTGGTGCGCGGATGCTTTTGAAGCATCCCGGTTTTGCTTGTGTCGCCGCACTCACGCTGGCGGTGGGCATTGGAGCCAATACGGCGATCTTCAGCTTGATTGACGCCGTGTTACTGAAAACACTGCCGGTCAATAACCCGGAGCGACTGGTCCTGCTAGGGCGTGCCCGCGGCGGCAAGACTGGCACCACGTTCCCTTATCGCTCCTACAGCCAAATCCGGGATCAGAACGAGGTCCTGTCCGGCGTATTGGCCTATCACCCATTGCGGCTGAGCGTAAGTGTGGATAGGCAGGTGGAATCCGCAGTGGCGGGCCAACTCGTGAGTGGCAATTACTATTCGGTGCTGGGCGTGAACGCGGCTTTCGGTCGAACGATTCTCCCTGAGGACGACAGGGCGCCTGGCGCGTCGCCGGTCTGTGTCATCACCTACAACTACTGGCAACGCCGCTTCGCAGGCGACCCAGCGGCGGTGGGAAGAACCATTCATATCGGCGGCGCCCCCTTTACCATTATCGGCGTGACTCCTCCGGAGTTTTTCGGATTGGAAGTCGGCAGTTCGCTGGACATCGCAGTTCCGCTGATGATGCAGCAACAGGTGATGCCGGGCATCAGATCGTACGTGGGCGGCGCCGATCCAAATAGCTTTTTCAGTATCCTGGGACGACTACGGTCTGGGGTCACAATGGAGCAGGCACAGGCAGGCTTAGCTGTGCTCTATCGGCAGCTCTGCGCTGAATATGCAGCAAGCAATTGGGGATTCAAATTTACCGCCTATCCCTGGCTGGAAGAGAAGTTGATTTTGGAGTCGGGAGCCCGGGGTTTGTCTGAATTGCGCTGGCAGTTCTCCCGTCCGCTGCTGGCGCTGATGATTGTCGTGGCGCTGGTGTTGGCAGTCGCCTGCGCGAACGTGGCGGGACTCTTGCTGGCGCGAGCAGTCGCGCGGCGCAGGGAGATTGCGATCCGATTGGCTTTGGGCGTTAGCCGTCTGCGCCTTGTCAGACAACTGCTCACCGAAAGCGTCCTGCTCAGCAGTCTTGGCGCCTTGCTCGGACTGATTTTTGCTTATTGGGGGACTCGCCTGCTCCTGCCACTGTTGTCGCTGGGAGAGATCCCTGCCCAGATCAATCTCAAGCCCGACGCCCGCATGCTCGGCTTTACGGTCGGTGTGGCCGCGCTGACCGGCGTGTTGTTTGGGCTGGCGCCAGCGTTGCTGGCGACGCGCGTGGACATGAACGCCGCGTTAAGGGACGAAGCCTCCGGAGTCGGTATTCGTACCTCTCACCTGACCTTCGGCAAAATATTCGTTGTCTCACAGGTCGCGCTATCGTTGCTCCTGCTGATCGGGGCGGGCCTGTTCGTGCGAAGCCTGCAAAAGTTGCAGCGGATTGACGCCGGCTTTGCCCGCGAAAATGTGTTGGTATTGAAGCTCGAACCGGTAGGAAGTGATCGCAAGACGCAACAACTCGCCGTGCGCTTCGACGAATTGATCAGGCGGATAGAGGCCATTCCCGGCGTCAAGGTGGCGAGCCTGGTTGGCTATAGTCCGATGAGCAGGCGTGAATGGCTGGTGATGGGCCAGACTCCAGAGACCAGTAACCCAATGAGGATCGAGGGCTATACGCCTCAGCCCGGCGAAGAAATCATCATTCCCTGGATGCAAGTCTATCCGAACTCCTTCGCCACGCTCGGCATTCCGCTCATGGCTGGTCGCGACTTCGGCCCACAGGACACGCAGGTATGGATGCCCGGTAACCAATGTCCGCCCTCATCCGCTTTGCAAGCGGGGATCATCAACGAAAGCATGTCGCGCCGTTTCTTCGGGAATGAAAGCCCCGTAGGCAAGCGCTTCGGTTTTCTCAATTCCACCGGCCGTTGCCCCGATGGTACCCAGCGTGGCGGTCCGGGCACCATTGAGATCATCGGTGTGGTCAAGGACGTCAAATACGCGAGTCTCCGCAGCGAGGCGCGCGCAATGTTCTACCTGCCGTACCATCAGGCCAATACGGGCCGCGGGCAGATGACGATGATCGTTCGAACGGCGGGCGATCCCACCACGATTAGCGCCGCAGTACGGGCCGAGGCGCGGGCGATGGACCCGGCGATGCCCATGTTTGAAGTCGAGACGCTGGACACACAAGTCGCAGCCTCGCTTCAGCAGGAGCGGCTCCTGGCGACGCTGTCGAGCGGCTTTGGCCTGTTGGCGCTGCTGCTCTCCTGTCTGGGTCTGTACGGCATTTTGTCGTACACCGTCGCGCAACGCACGCGCGAGATTGGCATTCGGATGGCGCTCGGCGCTGCTCGGCCGAGCGTGCTATGGCTGATCTTGAGTGATGCGCTGCGGCTGGTGCTCTTCGGTGTCGCGCTGGGGATCCCCGCGGCTTTGGCGGCGTCGCGGTTGATCGCCAGTCAATTGTTTGGCATAAGCGCAGCCGACCCGGTCGCTGTTGGTCTGGCGACGCTGGCCCTGTTGCTCGTCGCGGCGGTGGCCGGCTATTTGCCGGCGAAGCGTGCGACTCGGGTGGATCCCCTTGTGGCGCTCAGGTGGGAGTAGGGATCAACGCAACGGCGCAACGGCGCAGAGACGCAAAGAAGAGCCTGGTCCACACTTGAAGCTGTTCCCTCAAACCTCTACCATCGCCGAGTGATCCTACTCGGAAAGGGGGCTCTGCATGGAGCGACGAAGATTTATTGGGGACACCCTGATGGGTGGTGGCGTCTGGCTGGGTGCGGGCAACGCCGCGCCTGCGCAGACGCAGCTGCGCGAGGGCGCTCAACAGGCCGACATATTCGTCGAGCGCGACAAAGAAGGGCAGCCGCATCGGGGCAAGGTGCTGGCAGCTATCCAGCCACATTGCGATGACCTGCCTCTCTTCGCCGGTGGTACGACGCTCAAGCTGATCCGCGAGGGCTACACCGGCATCTTGATACGCACGAGCAACGACGAGATGGCTGGGCGTGGGGCTACCGTGGGTGAGGTTGTGCTCAATAACGAGCGTGATAACTTCGAGGTCGCCCGCCGCCTGGGGCTGAAGAAGGTCTTCGACCTTCAATACCGGAACCACGAATTCGACGCCGTCGCGGCTGCAGAGCTGCGCCACCGTCTTATCTTTATCTTCCGGCTGATGAAGGTGGACACTGTGATCTGCTATGACCCGTGGGGACACTACGAGGAGAACCCCGATCACTACATCACTGCACGGTGCGTGGAGGCCGCCTGCTGGATGGCTGGCGGACGATGGGATTTGCCCGAACACTTCGAGGCGGGCTTGCAGCCGCACTCCGTGCTGGAGAAATATTACTTCGCACGCGGGCCGCAACTGGTCAACCGAGTTGTAGACATCGGTTCGGTCTTCGATCAGAAGGTCGAAGCCAATCTGGCGAATATCACGCAAGGGCCCGCCGGAGAGACCGGGGCGGCGTTGCGGAAGCGACTGGCAGAACAAAAGCTGAAGCTGCCGATCCTCGGCGATACGGATGCGACGGCGAATCGTCAATACGTCAAATACATCGTGCTGAACGAGGACGCCGAGTTGGGCCGCCGCCACGGGCTATCTTACGCCGAACCGTTCCACTACATCGGCCCCAAGCCTTCAATGCTCGACGATTACATCAAGCAACACGCTGTGCCGTTGGGGTGAAGCAATCTCTAGTCGCTTCTGAGAACTACGTTCGGGTCCAGGCGCGATGCTCGCCACGCGGGCAGCCAGCATGCGATAAAGGCCACCAGCGTAATAGTCGCAGTAACCGCAACGAGTGTTGTGACGTCCGTCGGCTGCACGCCATACAGCAGCGATGCAATCAGCCGGTTCACACCCAACGCTCCCGCAACTCCGATGACGACGCCGATTATCGTGAGCTGCAGGCCCTGCTTCATCACCAGTGCGAACACGCTGGAGCGGCGGGCACCGAGTGCAATGCGAATGCCGATCTCGCGCCGGCGCTCCGCCACCATTTGGGAAAGCACCCCGTAAGTGCCGATGGCCGCAAGCAACAGCGCGAGCAAAGCAAATGCGCCCAGCAGCTCCGCGAGAAACCGCGGCCGGCGAATCGACTCCGCAAACACCGAATCCATATCACGGAGCCTCACGATGGGAACGGCCGGGTCCACTTCGCGCACGAGTCGCTCGATCGTCCCTGAGAGCGCGGCCGGCGGCAGGGTTGTCCTCAGCATCACATTCATTGTTGGCGGAGCGATTGCGTGCTGGTCAAGGGATACGTAGAGTTCGGTTCCTGCCTCCTTCTCTACGCCGCCCTGCCTGACGTTCCTGGCCACTCCAATCACAGTGTGCCAGGGGTTTTCCGGGGCGCCGATCGAGCCAGACAGATTCGGTTGCAGACGCTGCCCAATCGGGTTCTGCTCATTCCAGATCCTTTTCGCCATCGTTTCATTGACTACGACCACCTTGCCTTGCGATGCGATGTCGGTCCGTTCGAACCCGCGGCCGGCAACGATCGGGACACCGATCGTCTCGAAGTAGTCGCCCATGACGAACTGGTAGTAGTCGATGACCTCAACGGGTCTCCCGTCGGCGCCGATGTAGTTCTCGATGCGGGTGGAGATCGCGTCTGGAGATCGATTCGGCGGCAGACCTGACATGATGGTTGCCCGCTGAACGCCTGGAGCAGCCCGCAGCTTGTCGAGAACGCGTTGATACGACCGAGCGCGAGTGTCGGGTTCCGAAGTGGCCATTGGCAACGTTATCGAGAAGGTGACCAGGCGCGACCGATCGAATCCCGCATCGATGCTCGTGAGGTTGTACACCGTGCGGATCAATAAACCTGCGCCGATGACAAGCATCACGGACAGTGCGACTTCGGCCATCACCAGCATGCGGCGGATGTGATGGCGTCCGGCGCCCGTGGTGCCTCGGCCCCCGCTCTCATGAAGAGCAGTTATGAGGCCATTCACCCGCCCGACGGCGACCGTTGCCAGCCCGAAGAGCACGCCCGTGGCCATTGACGCGCAAAGCGCAAAGAGCAGTACGGGAACGTTGATCGCGATTTCGCTCGTCCGCGGCACACCCGTTGGATAGGCGCGGATCAGCGCATGCACGCCAACACCGGCAATACCGAGGCCCAGCAGGCCACCTGCTGCGGACACCAGCACTCCTTCGGTTATCGTCTGCCGGAGCAGTCGTCCGCGGCTGGCGCCAAGAGCGGCGCGCACTGCAAATTCACGACGACGTGACTCGGCCCGAGCCGTGACCAGGTTCGCAAGATTCGCGCAGGCGATCAGCAGTATGAATCCCACGGCGGCCTGCAGGACCCAGATCGAGCGGCCGGCATTCCCGACTATCGCGTCCTGCAACAATCGCAATTGGAGGGTGTGGTCTGCAGCGCGCGAGGGACGATTTGTAGGAACGTGGTCCTTCGTGCCGAAGCGATCGCCCCAGTTTTCGAGCAATGCGTTCAGCTCGGTCTGTGCCGCTTCCGCCGTAACGCCGTCTTTCAGTCGCGCAATCACGTGGAGGACGTGGGATCCGCGATGCCCGGCCGTATTCGGGTGCAGCCAGAGGGGCAACCAGATTTCGGTGCGGTTGTCCATTACATCCGCGCCGGGCGGCATTATGCCAAGGATTTCGTGGGGCCGGCCCTCGACTTCCACCATCTGTCCGACGAGGGGTTGTCCCCCAAAGGCAGTTTGCCATAACTCGTGCGAGAGAATTGCGATCGGGGGCGGCAGCGACCCAGTCCAATGAGCGGTTTCTTCCACGCTGAAGAAGCGACCCTGCGCCGGATGAACACCGAGCGTGTTGAGCAGATATGCGTCGACAGCTACCGACCGCACGCGCCGAGG
>Ga0068859_100007232_pt1 | contig 11267 bp, 10 predicted proteins | sample KBSSwiS22_FD_66585 | JGI IMG/M metagenome (GOLD analysis project Ga0068859, IMG submission 66585) | Switchgrass rhizosphere microbial communities from Kellogg Biological Station, Michigan, USA - KBS Switchgrass S2-2 | ecosystem: Host-associated > Plants > Roots > Rhizosphere > Soil ... | reverse complement strand
TTAGGTCCCGAAACCTGAGCGAAGGCTGGCAGGTGCTGTTGATCTAACTTCAAGCCCAATTGCTCAGAATAGAATTTGACAGAACGCGCAACGTCTTTGACCTGATATCGAACTCCCCACAGACCTTTGACGAAGCTCTCGCTGCCTGCGGCTTTTACCGTTTGACTCATGCGACCTCCTTCGACTATTGAGATGAAGCAGGATACGCGAATGAAGTTTCGAATTCCTCACCTTGTTCGTAATTAAGTGACACAGGGATCTAGTTTTTTCATTATAGAAATCCGAGAACTGGTATTTCGATACGCTATGGCGAAGCAAAACCATAATCAGGTAGCAGTGTTAGCCTTTAGATTCGTCCTCACCATCGGCATAGTAAATTTGTTACCGGTGTTTTTTCTCGGCACTGATCGAGCGCGTGTACATACATGAAACTAAATGAGGTAATGATGAAAAAAGGTATAGCCTTCATCCTACTGTTTGCCGGAGTTGCCGTGCTGTTCTGCGCGGACGCCGCTCACGCGCAGCAACCAGCGCCAAAACCTGCGTTCACGTTTGAAGAGGTGATGATTCCGATGCGCGATGGCGTGCGCCTGCAAACGGTGATTCTCGCGCCCAGCGATCAGAAAGCACCGTTGCCGATATTGTTTCGTCGCACGCCTTACGGCGTACCCGCGAGTGCGCCGCAGCAAGTGCCGCCGAATTCCCGGGAGCTCGCACAGGACGGCTACATCTTCGTCATTCAAAACCTGCGCGGACGCTTTAAGTCCGAGGGTGTGTTTAAATTGACGTCGCAAGTGAATCTTGTCGACCCAGCTTCAACAAACGAGACGACAGACGCCTACGACAGTATCGACTGGCTCGTCAAACATGTGCCTAACAACAACGGCAGAGTGGGCATGACCGGCGTCTCCTACGACGGTCTGACGAGTGCGCTGGCCCTACTGAAACCGCACCCTGCCCTGAAGGCAGTCAGCGAACAGGCATCGCCCGCTGATGAATGGATGAATGACGACGATCATCACTATGGAGCGCTCCGCGAAAGCTACGCGTTTGAGTACGCAGTGATGGAACAGTCTGACAAAAACAAGAATACCAACTTCGTGTTCGACATCTACGACACGTATTCGTGGTATCTGACGCTGGGACCACTCTCGAATGCGAATGCCGGATACCTGAAGAATTCGATTCCCCATTGGAACGAAATTGTCGCCCATCCGGACTACGACGAATTTTGGAAAAAGGAGGCCTGGGTCAGCCAGTTACATTCGACCCCGGTTCCGCTTTTGAACGTCGCGGGCTTTTGGGACCAGGAAGATCCATGGGGGCCGTGGCAGATTTTTCGTCACGCCGCTGAACACGATCCGGAAAACGTAAACTTCATGGTCGCCGGGCCATGGTTTCATGGGCAGTGGCGAGCGCTGAAAGCAGACAGCATCGGTCTGATACCTTTCGGCGGTCATGAAACGGCGCGTGAGTATCGTGAGAACATCGAAGCGCCGTTCTTTCGTTACTATCTGCACGGGCGCGGCGCGAAGCCGAGTTGGAAAGTCACTACTTTCCAATCGGGCGCAAATCGCTGGCGTACCTACTCTGCATGGCCGCCGAAAGAAACTAAGCTCACGTCGCTCTATCTCCACGCGGACGGAACGCTCTCTTTCGATTTGCCCAGGCAGAACGCGCAAGCGTACCGGCAATATGTTTCCGATCCGGCGAATCCGGTGCCTTATCGCCAACGACCGATCTCACCAACTTATCCGGCCGGTGATTGGCAGACCTGGGAAGTTGCAGATCAGCGTTTTGTCGAAGGTCGACCTGACGTGCTGACTTTTGTCAGCGCGCCGCTTGAGAAAGACCTGACCATCACTGGCGAAGTCGCGGCACAACTCTTCGCTGCTACTTCGGGCACTGACGCGGACTTCATCGTGAAGCTGATTGACGTCCATCCGGAAAACGCGCAACCGAATGCATGGCAGGCGGAGGCAGGGCCAAAGCCAGGCGAGTACGCACGTTCTTTGAATGGTTACGAACTGCCGATTGCGATGGAGATTCGGCGCGGCCGCTATCTCGCCAGTTACGAGCACCCGAGTCCGCTGGTGCCGAACAAGCCTACAGAGTGGAAGATTCCGTTACGCGACCACGACCACGTATTTCTCAAAGGCCACCGGCTGATGGTTCAGGTGCAATCAACCTGGTTTCCGATAATCGATCGGAATCCACAAAAGTTCGTGCCGAGCATATACCAGGCAAGCGCGTCCGATTTCGTGAAGGCAACGCAACGTATTTACTGTTCGCCGTCGCTCGCATCGCGCGTTGTACTGCAAGTCGTGCCGTAGTCGTGCGGCACGACCGACTTCAGGACCATTACCTCTGGACCAGACCGTTCGCTATTGACAGTTTCCAGAAACGGATGCTAAGTATTGCGCGTCATCTCGCACAGGTTTCCTCTGAATCTTATGAACCTCTTGATGGATACTGTGTTAATTAAGAAATAAATGGACAGCCTCAGGTGAGGGTTCAATACTCCGTTCTTTCACGACCTCATCTGTTTTCCAGAACGCACACATCTGGAAGCTGACCTCATCGACACTCAGCAAATCCGGTAATTATGATGACCCCCTATACCCGTGCAGCGGTCACAATATTACGTCGCTTCTTCGGACGCTTTTGGCCGATCGTGCTCCTCGTGCTTGCAGTGCTTGTTTTCTGGCCGCTCGTGGTTTTCAGATCTTCCGTTCAATTCTCACCTTCCGCCTTTGTGGAGAGGTGGATCCAGACCGGCATCACATCGATTTTCGTCTTTCTCGCTATCGAAATCGCCCGTGGCCGCGCTATCAACTACGCCGCGCGCGAGCAGGAACTAAGACTGTTGCGGTCCGAGTATGCAGTGCCGGCCGCCAAAATCGTTGGCGCGCTCGACTCATTGAAGGAATCCATCCATTCGGGTGACCTGTCGGAAGCCCATAGATGGACACGTGTCATAACTGATGCCTGGCAACCGCTGCAGACTCACCTCAGCAATACGACAGTTAGCCAATCTGAGAGCGTCATTCGCGCCCGGCTCTCCACATTGGCAGATCGCCACGCAGTCGAGACCATGAATAACTTCATCCGTTCTCTGGCTAAAACAAATGCAGTCTCAGACTTCTCCGAGAGAGAAATCGAATGGCTCAGGGATTCCGTCGCCTCTATCGCGCAGCAACTCACCACAATTGAAACCGATGCATAAAATCACTCGTCGGAACCTAACTCTCCCGCGCCAGCGGAATGCCAAATTTAACAGCCAGTCACTGGCATTAGTCGGCGATGTCTTTCAGAACGAAAACTATGGACCGATCGGTTATGTCCCTTGCCGCCTCGCTAAGGATGTGCCTCCGGATAAGAAAGTGAGGTCTGGCGCAGGAGAGGTTGTTAAGGACAGCCTGCTCGCGCCACCGGGACAAACCGACAGATTCGACTTCGGGAATCTTGGTAGCTACGAAAGAATGATATTGTCAGCAATAACGTGGGGTCCGTTCTCGACCTATGTTCTCAGCGGAGAGATGGGGAGTGGCAAGACTGCAACAATACGCCAGATAGTTGAAGCGTTGCGCCGGCCCCACAGAATGACATGTGGCAACTGCGAACGATGCGAGCCCATCCTCATTCATATCGACTTCAACACTGGTTTTCGACAAATAGCACTCAAGGCACTGCTTAGCAAGTTTCGAATGCGCGTTTACGAGTCGTTCAGAGCACGTGTGGAAGACGTTTTCGTAGCGAATGACCTTGCGGATGAGTTTCGGAAGGGCATGTCTCCTGATGTGCGCGACTTGTTCCACCGGTTAATTAAAAAATTTCCAGACCTTGCGTGGAGTACCTTATCAAATGACCAGAGGACGACGACAATCCTTGACTACGTCGACGAGATAACAGACAAGGGCAGGCACCCGTTTGATGCGATGCTCGAACTTGTGAGGTTCGTCCGTCTCAACGTGCTCCCTGACAACCCCTGCTTTGTTCTCATTTTCGATAACGTTGATTCAATCCGGCCTGAGTTTCAGTACGAGATTCTGCTGGAGATCCTTGCGATGCAAAAGATATGTCAGCTCAAGGCTCTCGTAGCGATGCGTTGGGCCACTTTCGAACGGCTAAATGACCAGGCTGCATATGTCTTTGGTGTCATTCCGCATGTTGGACCGGGCGCGAAAGAGATCATCCATCGGCGCATCGAATACTTCGTCACTAACATGCCTGCCGGTGCTCCAGGTGCCACGGACGAACCGCGTAATCCAGTTTGGATGCGGCTTGATTACTTGCACCGAACGCGTGAAGACGACTTCGGACCTCTCAACCGAGTAGGACCCATTGCCGGCGCCAGCGTGCGGCAGGCGTTAGTCCTCATGAATAGAGCTTTAATAAACGATGTCGTCGCGTTCGATCGTGATCCACCTAACAGGAACGACATGGTAAGAGCATTCTTTACCACTCCAAAAGAGGAGGAGTTGATTGTTTCCGATCCCTCTGTCGCGAACATCTTTGTTAATAGCTTAAGCCAGAAAGCTGATCTGATTAATGTACATATTCTGCAACTCTGTGCCGCTGTAGGTGTAGATTCACGTCTCCGCAACGTCAATACTCTATATGCATTGCTAAAGGTTCTGGGCTCCTGGGGCCAGGATGAGATCCGACAGGCGTTCAACTACCTGCTACTGGAGAGGAGACCGCTGATATGGGTTGATGGCAAGACGAAATATGCTACAAGTCTTGAACTGCACAACTGTGATGATGTTGTGCACGTTACCGAGTCGGGAATGCATTACAGCCAAGAACTCATCACTGATGTGACGTATTTGCAGGAAACACTTTTGAGCGCATACTGGCCGGATGATGCTCCATATGAGGTTAACTATGGTGATATTACCCAACGATTCGCCGCACTCAAATACTGCATCGGAAAGATCATGGAATATGACGTTGAGGCAACCAGGAGATTTTTAAAGTGGTTATCAGTCCGAGACCTGGACGATGTGACTGTTCGCCTGATTTCAAACAGTATGCTTTTGGGTGCCGGAAGAGCGACCTTGGGAATTCTAAAGATGGAGAATACCAAGAGTAACGCTGAAAAGTTTCGTTACCTTGAAGTGCTCAAGGATTGGAGATCGTTAGTAATCACCGGGATTAATAACGCACATGCTCTCAACAAGAGCTTCAAAAAGGAATTGGACGGGAAGAAGCAGTTGCAAGTTAAACGGCTCAACATGCTCGAGGCCCAGTACCTCGACAAAATTACGCAAAGCACTTAGTAGTGGAACCACGTTAACCGAACTAGCCCAATTTTAGGAGTCTTGGAGGAACGCGATGTCTGATCATCAAATGATAAACCCTGAAGAACTTGCGCCGGCGATCGGGTTTTCGCACGCTGTGGTTGCGTGTACCGGCCGGACCGTGTACTTCGCGGGTCAGACTGCGCTCTCAAAGGACAACGAGGTTGTCGGCGATTCGCTGCCGGAACAGTTCGAGATGTGTTTGAGGAATTTGCGAACCGCTCTGGAGGGGGCCGGAGCTGAGCCGGAGCACCTAGTGCAACTGCAGATTTTCGTCACCAATCTCACCGACTATCGGGCCAAGCGCTCGCAGCTTGGTGAGATATGGCAAAAACACTTAGGGCGTCACTATCCGGCAATAGCACTGGTGGCCGTGACGGCCCTCTACGACGAGAAGGCGTTAGTAGAGATCACTGCCATCGCAGTCATTCCAGAGTGACCCTATATCGCGGGAGGCAACCTCATGCAGCTCCGAGAGAACTTAAAACTTTTCCTCCTCTTCATTACTGCGATTGCGACTTGCATTGTCGCTTATGCAACTTATCGAACATATTTGGACCAAATAGAAGAGCCCCAATTAACTCTTGAGGCTTACAAAATAAACGGCTCAGAAGAATCATCCGTCAGTGATTCTTCGAGTCTCGCCTTAAAAAAATCAATTCCCAGAACGGCTTTGACGACTATGAACTACCGGTCAAAGTAAGTAACGATGGAAATAAAGACGTTGAAGGTGTTCTCTTGCACATCGATGTCGACAACGGCGAACTATTAGTGCCGCAAAATTGGGTAACTGGAACGTATGCAGACAATCCACGTTATTTTTATTCGATCAATAGCTTACGTCCTCATTCAAGTCACCGATTAAGTGAGCTTAAGATTCGAATCAAGAGCACGACTCACGAGCGAAACTTAAATGGGCGATTCTCGCTAAACACACATATCCACCCGACGGAACATTGGTCTTTCACTTCTAAGCTCGGGATTGGTGTCCTGCCGCTCGACTTAACCTACGGACGGTTGAGGGAAAACCAAATTCCAAATGAGGAAAATAAGCTACTCAAATGTGAATACGACAAACGCGTTGACAGTTGAATAATGCGAGCCTATCATTCGCGCATTCCCCCTTATTACTCAACTCTTCAATCCAAGCTGTGTAAACGGCTACTCACGAAGGAGACTCACAATGCGCCATACGCTCGCTCTGTCAGCTATATTTGCACTCGTTGCTCTCGCTTTGCCAACACCTGTGAGACATAGTGCACCCGTAACAAGCCCCGTTCTCGGTGTCGGTGTTTACTGTCTTCACCTGGGACGGAACCGAGACGAATGTCATGCCGACGTCGATGGGGGCACCAGTCCTTACACGTTTCAATGGACTCCGACGCCGTTGTCAGGTGGAGGTGGCAGCGGTATCGCAATCATTGGATGTCCGGGCACGGCAGTACTGAATATTTCAGTGAACGTGACTGACGTAAACGGCCAGACCGGCAGTTACTCCGGGCAAGTCCAATGCTGCGGCAGCTGCGATCCGCAATAGAATAGTTGTTGCCCGTTTAGAATTGAGCGCCTCCCTGGAACGCGCCGACTTGTCGGCGCTTTCGATCAGAGATGATCGAGACAAAAGCGCGGACAAGTCGGCGTACTCCAGGGAGGCGCTCAAATATCTCTCGTATGTTTCCCAATCCACAAGACGCACTTCCGCTTCCGCTGCGACCGAATCTCGAACGCCACAAAAAACTCGCCAGGGATCTGCTCACGGCTTGCAGATCGGTTGAGCCAGATGCCATCGGCGACTGGGCCGAGGCGTGGGTGACCATGCTCGTCAGACGAAGCGGCCTCAAACTCGGGCGCAAAGAGTCTCGCGCAATCGTGCGCTGGACCGAACAGGTCGAACGATTCGTACAGCGCACGTTATCGAATAAGGATAGTCTTCGAATTGCAGACGCACAGTTTGTCCTCGCTAGATCTCACGGTTTTGAGAGTTGGCCAACATTTTCAAAGCATCTCGACGGGCTGTCACAAAAGAGTTCAGTCGTCGCGAAATTCGAAACTGCTACGGACGCGATCTGCAACGGCGACGTCAAGACTCTTAAGCGGTTGTTGGCAGAAGAACCAAAACTCATCCACTCACGTTCGACGCGCGAGCATAAGGCAACCTTGCTGCATTACGTGTCGGCAAATGGCGTCGAAGGATATCGTCAGAAGACACCCAGGAATATAGTTGAGATCGCCAAAGTGTTGCTGGATGCGGGCGCTGATGTTAATGCGGAGGCAGATGTGTACGGTGGCGGAGCGACTGCACTTGGTTTGGTTGGCACCAGTGTTCACCCTTTTCGAGCTGGTGTGCAAAATCCGCTCATGCAGGTACTGTTGGACCATGGCGCGGATATCGATCACGTGACGAGTGCCGGAAATCATCAGAGCGCGGTGGCGGGATGTTTGGCGAACGGACGTGGTGAGGCCGCTGTATTTCTGGCTGACCGTGGTGCGCGACTTGATCTCGAAAGTGCAGCCGGGGTCGGCCGTCTCGATGTCGTCAAAGAATTTTTCAATGCTGATGGCCGTTTGAAACGGAAGGCGACTCGCAGGCAGTTGCAAGCCGCACTTAAACATGCGTGCACCTGGGGGCGGCTCAATGTGGTGGAGTTTTTACTGGATAAAGAGGTGGATTTGAACCGTGATCGGGATGACGGACAGACTCCGCTGCATTGCGCCGCGATTGGAGGTCAACTGGAGACAATCAAGTTCCTCCTGAAACACAACGCGCCGCTTGAAGTAAAGAATATGTATGGCGGAACTGTCCTGGGCCAAACCCTTTGGTCTGCGGCCCATGGAGGAGATCCGAAAACTTATGCTGAGATCATCAAAGTACTGATCGCGGCGGGGGCAAAAATTCCGGAACGCCATGTCCCGGTGAATAAACCCATCGACGATCTGCTGCGAGATTATGGCAGTCTACCCGAACCAACGTGGTATTGGTTCGGCGAAAAGCCTCACCGCACCCCAAGCTCGGAAGGCAAGCAAGCGTGAAGAGGCGGAATACGAGAGAAGGAAAATACGATGAAACGCGAATACGATTTCTCAGGGGCTGAACAAGGAAAGTTTTATCGACGAGGCGGAGTGATCCAGCTACCTATTTACCTTGATGCGAAGGTTCAAGCCCGGGTCGAGCGAGTTGCTCGTAAGAATGGTAAAGATGTGAGTGAGCTGGTCCATCAAGTTGTTCAGAAAGAAATTGAGTTGATTGAGAAGCTAACACGCTGAAGAAAGCCGTGTTGGATTTTCCTGAGAGGTATCCTGGGCCTCAGCCCCCCAGGGCTCTATTACGCCAGCTTCGCCACAACGGATCTACGAATTCTCACCCATCCTACTTTCTTCTCTATGTTTAGCAATCGATTAGCAATTATTTAGGATCCCGTTAAAGACTCCAGTTCAATGGATTGCTAATCTCTCGGCGACATTGCGAATGTCCTTGTCAAACTTAATTTAGCTCTCCAGGTGATCGGATGACGTTAGCGCAACTGGTTACCCGAGCAGCGAGTGTCAAACAACGTTTCCCCTGCTTTAGTTAATAGGATGGAAATCATGTTTACGACGACACCTAATCGCAAAGTCTCCGAGCCGAAATCACCGATCAACTACGGCACCATCCAGATCATGCGTGATGGCTTCGAAGCCGAGCAGTTGAATCAGATAGTGGCTGTGTTGACGGAAGACGGACACCATTGCAGTGTCTTCGACCGAACGGAGATTCGGGCGACTGTTGCCAATCCCAAAACGAAACTATTGCTGGTCACAGTGGCTGCCGCTGAAGCTGCGGATCTGATCAAAGCAATCAGATCTAACTCCGCAGAAAGAGAGGTGCCGTTGCTGGTTTACTTTAGTTCCGCGGAGAATGAGGTAGAGGCGTTTGAATCCGAGGTTGATGATTTTCTCATAGCTCCGCTGAGCCTGAGAGATCTTTGTTTAAGAGTAAGGCGTTTGACCCGGCGCTACGGGGACAATGAGCAATCGGTTGCGCAAGGTTTGGCTGATCAAAGCGGCCGAGATGAAGTTTCAGATGCGCGACAACGTATAGTTGCTTACCTCGCAACGCAGCAGTTTATCGGCAGCGCGCCGGCATTTTGGGCCACAATCAAGAAAATACCGAGCGTCGCGTCATGCGATGCAACGGTGCTGCTGGTTGGTGATACCGGCACCGGCAAAGAGCTCTGCGCTCGTGCCATCCATTACTTCGGGGCGCGGGCAAACAAGCCGTTCGTGCCAATTAACTGCGGCTCAATGCCATCCGACCTTTTTGAAAATGAACTATTCGGCCACGAGCAAGGTGCGTTTACTGATGCTCGTCAGTCGCGTCGAGGTTTGATTGCGGACGCCGAAGGCGGCACGTTGTTTTTTGATGAGGTCGACTCGTTGCCACTGTCTGCGCAGGTTAAGTTGTTGCGCTTTCTGCAAGAGCGCCAGTACCGGCCATTAGGCGGACACTACCGGCACGCTGACGTGCGCGTGATTGCTGCAACCAATCAGAATCTGCCCGTGAAGGTGCAGAGCGGCAATTTCCGGGAAGACCTGTTTTATCGGCTGAAGGTAGTCACCTTGCACCTGCCGCCGCTCCGTGAAAGACAGGAAGACATTTTGCCGTTGGCGAACCATTTTCTTAAAACCTCGGCCCAGGAATATAAACGGCCGGTTATGGAGCTTTCAGCGAGTGCTGTGAACAAGCTGAACTCATATACGTGGCCGGGCAACGTTCGCGAGTTGGAGAACGCGATTCGTCAGGCCGTTGTGCTCGCTGCCGGGCCAATGATTAGGGCCCGTGATATTCAGTTTGAGATCGAGGTCCCGGTCTCATTAGAGCCGGTGTTTGATGAGTCGTTTCAAGATGCGAAAGCTCGCATGATTGAAGAGTTCGAGCGCACTTATTTGGAAAACGCACTGGTCGCGAGTGCTGGAAATATCAGCAAAGCCGCACGCACAGCGGGGAAAGACCGCCGTTCCTTTTTCGCCCTGCTCAAGAAACACAGTCTCGTGCCCAGTCAAAAAGTATTGAATGAGAGTTACGCCTCCGCACACTGTTAAATTGCTCTTAGCCTGCGACTCAGGCGAAGCCTGGGGCCGAAGCCCCAGGCTTTTTTTTCGCATGCTTCACAAGCCAAGAGGTTACGAAGCGAGTAGGATTAAATCCCCCTACAAGACCTTCCGCTTTCTAAGTGCAGAATTTCAGCTCACGTGGGCAAGAGCCTAGGATAACAATACCCTGCTTTTATCTCCTCGCGCTTCAGATCAATCACTTTCACCTTGAATAACGTGTGTATCTACATGGCATCGAAGTTGCTCAAGCAACAGTGAACGTGAGCTACATCGAGTAGCGGAAAGCGTGTACTTACTCGGATTAACGCCGAGTCTTTAGCGATTTATTGAACCATTGGAACTCCTGGAGAGGGAGGTAGACCAGGGATGATACAGCAAGAAATAAGTCGAGAAATATTGGATTACCTCCGCGAGCATCCACGCTCGGGCGACACGTTGGAAGGCGTCTCCAAGTGGTGGCTAATGCAACAGCGGGTCAGCGAATGTGTTGAGAATGTCTTCCACGCGCTCAAACAACTCGGAGATGAGGGATTTGTGCACGAACGCATTATGGCGGATGGAAAGGTTATTTACTTCGCCAACACGGACGACGGTGAAGCGGAGACGGACGACTATGGTCCAACCATGGGGGTACATTGAAAATGAGTTACGCAGCAGCAAGTGAGATACCCCTATGGTACGCCGTTTACACGAAGCCCAAGGAGGAGGAGCGCGCCGACAGCAATCTGCGAGCGTCTGGAGTGAAGACCTTCGCTCCCAAGATCAAAGAACGCACTCGGGGCCGCGGTTACCGAAATGTAACCAATGCGATCAAGCACCTCTTCCCGCGCTACATCTTCGCGCAATGCACGAGCAATGCAGACCTTCATAAGG
>Ga0068859_100007229_pt1 | contig 11269 bp, 8 predicted proteins | sample KBSSwiS22_FD_66585 | JGI IMG/M metagenome (GOLD analysis project Ga0068859, IMG submission 66585) | Switchgrass rhizosphere microbial communities from Kellogg Biological Station, Michigan, USA - KBS Switchgrass S2-2 | ecosystem: Host-associated > Plants > Roots > Rhizosphere > Soil ... | reverse complement strand
ATTACCACCATACCAGGCATACCATGGAATGTATTCCTGCCCGGCCATACGTGGGCCCCAGCTTGCATCATCATCGTAGTTATGATATAATTTTCCGTCTAAAGCTTTCCATCCAATTGGATCACCTGTTTTATAAGTATACCTCAGCATATCGCTCTGAGAACCACCAGCATAAGAGTTCTGGTAATTAGGTAAAATATAAATCCTGTCGAAAGTGATACCAGAGTTTATTTCTAATCCAATACCATTTGATTTCTTTCCTTTTTTCAAAGTAATTACCACAACACCATTTTGACCGGCAGGACCGTATAAAGCAGCGGCAGCAGGACCTTGTAATATGGTGTAATCTTCCACGTCATCAGCACTGATATCATTAGCGTTTGGCATTTGAGTACCATCAACAATATATAATGTACTACCACCACTGTTGAAACCACTTTCACCACCTAAACGTATAGAAGCACCACCATCCAAAGCTGCACTTGACTGACTTCTAACCTGAAGACCAGCAACTTTACCAGCAAGGGCATTGTTAACGTTAGTTTGACGAATAGTATTTACTGCTTCCCCCGTAACCACCTGGGCATTAGAAGTAGTACTTCTTGCAGTTCTTTTCGTCTGGAAAGCTGATGTAACAACTACTTCTACCAGGGCATCGGAATTCTTTTCCATTGAAGCATTAATTACAGAGAGACTGCCTACAGGTATTTCCATTACTTTAAACCCGACAGCAGTTATAACTAAAATGTCACCGGATTTAACTTTAATTGAAAAACTACCATTAGCATCAGCAGACAACCCGGTTGGGGCACCTTTTACTTTTACAGTGCCAAAAGGTACCGGATTACCGTCCTTATCGGTAATCTTACCGGACACCACCCGGCTTTGGGCAAATGCGAATACCCCACAGAGCATCAGCATTGTGAACAGTGATAAAAATCTTCTCATGTGCGTTTAATTAAGTTTAATGATGTGTAAAAATAGGAATATTTCTTTAAAGTCAAAAAAATGTTAAATATTTAAGACCCTTAGATTTATAGAGGACAAATTGAGGTTTAAATTAGCTGCTTGCACCCCCGAAAAAATGTTAAAATTTGTACAGCACCTGCACCTTTATTTCACTCTTTTTATTACCTTTTATTGCATCAAGTCCGCTTCCAATAAGGTTTTTATTGCTATAAATTGTTTGGGCCCATTTAATCCACATGGACAGTTTTTTGTTAACGTCATAGTCGGCATTTATGTAATATCTTAAGCCTTTATCGTAAAAAACAGGGATAGAAAAACTATATAAAACATCATTTTCGTAGGCATACATACGACTGTTATAGCTATCCGTTTCAAAATATTGAAACCGCACATTTACTGTTCCCGATTTAAATAAAGACTTATATAAAAAACTGCTATACGTCAAAAACCCATGCTCATTTTGGGCCGAATTCTTATTATACCAAAGCATTTCGATCCGGCTGCTGAACTGCATTTTAGCATTCAATTTATATTCAAACTGAGTGCGCCAGCTTTGTTTTGGTAATGCAACAACTGGTGTTATTATAAACTGGCCGGTATTAAGATCTCCACCTTTTGATTCACTACGGAAACGGCTAAGGATTTCCACTTGTTTGGCGGGTTTATAGATCAACTGGATCAAATAATCTGATCCACCAGACGGCGCATCTACCCTATACTTTAACCAGGGAAATTTATAAAAATCTGCATACATATCTATACGCAACACGTTACCAGGATGCAGGGATAACCCCGTATAAAATCCTTTCTCATTGGTTGGATAACTGTTTTCAGTAAATGCCGTGGTGTATAATGCCTGGTACTCTTTTGCAATATTCCTGTACAAAAAACTCATATCCGCATCGGATGACATACTGATTAAAACACCACTTGTAAAAGCTTTATACAAATTACTGTTTATTGCTGCTTCGCCAAACCAATGAAGGTTTTTAAGGGTGTAACTATAATCAATGCTATAATTGCCTAAAGAATTACCGCTTACTGCATATAAATTATAAGGATCGTTCAACTTATTTACCGGCAGCTTGAATTTGTATTGAATACCATTTATGCCAACATTAAATCCTTTGAAATTGCAAGAGAGATTACCGCCAAATGCCAATTGCTTTTGTATCCCCTTATCGTCCATTTCGTTTTTGGTACGGTGATAGCCTGATGTTTGCAGGGACGAAATAAAATCTTCGTGACTTTGAGACGTATCAGCTACTAAATTGGCATCAACTTTTTTATAAGAAACAAAAATAGTAGCCCTCCATTTATTTTTAGCAATAGTCATTCCTGCTCCACGGTGAAAGTTTATTTCTCCTGCGGAGTTATAGGGATGCAAAATTTCTGCCTCTCTTTTTATATTAATTACATCTGCACTTTTTTTAAAGGCAAGGCTCTGCCATTGTGTTAAACCTTGCCCAAGGCTAACAGTAAAATCGCCCAATGCAAATGCTTTTATAATGCCAATGTTTTTGGCAAAAAAATGAGCAGAATAAAAATCGAACCCCTGCTTTTGTTTGCCTTTAAAAAATTGTTCGCCGGCATCTTTTTCTCCAAGTACACCATACTGCAGAAGATTTTTATACTGGTATTTGTAACGAAGCAATATTTTTTGCGGAGAACCCTGGTACACGCCGGCTCCGTTTAATGCTGCAGTTGATGAATCGGTTAAAAAACCTTTCGACTTTTCGAGTACCTGGCTTGCTCTTACAAGAATGGTGCATTCACCTTCGTGCAGCCGTTTACGTATGGTGGGGAAAAAAGGTGGTTCATCGCTTACTGAAATATAGGGCCTTATCTTTAGTATCAATGCAATACGCCAACCGGGAATGGCCTGCAATTCATAAATGCTTATAAACTTACCCAGGAGACTCCTGTATAAAATAAAGTTTTGAACCTGCCCAGGATTAAGCATCCGTAATTGCAATAAGTCATTTACATCTGCTGTATTTAAATTGACAGGATGCTTAATGAAATACTCCAGTTGCTGAATGTAAGCATCATCGTCCGTTTCAATATCCGCATTATTTTCGGTGTTATTTTCCAGTTGCTGCATTATGGTTGCAGGCAATTCGGACTGTTGAGAATATATTTTAATGGACAACAGGCAATACACCAATATAAAAAGAAGGCGCTTTTGTTTAAAAATTCTGTAGAGATAGCAATATGTGGTACCTGCGAATAACATTGCTGTTTTATGTAATTTTTTTAAAAATGATTAGTATATATTTATTCCTTCCGCTTTCCAAAATCAGCGAGCAGCAATATTCCTGGAGAAAATCCCAATACCTGATGATAGCTACCGGCAACATCTATACGCATATTACCCCACCCAACACCTGCGCCGGCAAAAATTGTTGACGACTCGCTCATAAAACCTGTATGTATAAAAAACTGCTTCGCAAAATGATATTGGATACCTGCCACTACATTTATTGGTTTATCTTCTTCTTTAATGATTTCGCCGCTCACCAAAAAATTTTCAGAAGCATCGTAACCCAATCCCATTTTATATGCAGCGGCTAACTTTTCATCTCCGTCTTTACCTAATTTTCCTCCTGCAGGATTATAAATATGAACGCCTCCGTTTAGTTTATTTGTAAAATGAATGATTGTTCCGGCTTCAACAATTATAGTTGATGCACTACCGTAAGATGCTACCCGGTAGCTGTAATAATCAAATTGCACCCCGATATCAATTTTAGGCCCCAGGTTCCGTGCATAGGCCAACCCTATTTTATTTTCGTTGAAATTTTTAAACCCGGAGTAATTTAACTGGACTCCAAAGTTGCCCATCTTTGCAGGTATTGCATTTGCAAGAACATAAGAACTGGTTGCTGCAAGTAAAAACCGACGCTCACCATACAAGCCAATACCCGCCTGTTTAACCGATGCCAGCGCTGCCTGGTTGGTGGTAAAAGAAAGCGGGTCAGTTTGGGCAGTGGAATATGCAGACAAACCGATATAAGGAAGTGCCGTTGAATACCGGAGTGATTGTGCCCGGGTTATTGTACAGGTACAACAAAGAATAAGCCCTGTTATTGAAAGTATTTTATATTTCACGCCAGCAAGTATTTGGTATTATCCAAAGACCGGGATATTTACCAAAAGGTTGTCATGCGTTATATCTTCTTAAAATAGGTAATAGTTAATTACTTTTGCAGCATGCAAATTCTTGATGGAAAAATAGTTTCTCAGCACGTAAAAGACCAGCTGAAAACAAAAACTGAGCTGTTAAAAGCAGAAGGCAAAAAGATACCCCACCTTGCTGCCATATTAATTGGCTCCAATGGCGCCAGTGAAACATACGTTGCCAGCAAAGTAAAAACCTGCCATGAAATTGGTTTTAAAAGTTCTCTCATCCGCTTTGATGAAAATATTGCGGAAGCAGATTTGATCAGGGCCATTGAACGGCTGAACAATGATGATGATATTGATGGCATCTTAGTACAATTGCCTTTACCCAAACAAATAAGTGAGGAAAAGATCATCAATTTAATTCATCCGGATAAGGATGTGGACGGGTTTCATCCTGTAAGCATTGGTAAACTGGTGCAGGGATTACCGGCCTTTATTCCTGCAACGCCATACGGCATAATGCTGATGCTGGAACACTATAAAATTGAAACCAGTGGTAAACATGCAGTAGTAATCGGCCGCAGTAACATTGTGGGCAGGCCAATGAGCATTTTATTAAGCCAGAATACTTATCCCGGTAACTGCACTGTAACAGTGTGCCATAGCCGAACTGTTAATTTAAAAGAAATATGCCTGCAGGCTGATATTATTGTTGCCGCATTGGGCAAACCAGGCTTTTTAACTGCAGAAATGGTAAAGGAAAATGCAGTAGTAATTGATGTTGGTATTACAAGAGTTGCAGATGCAACAAAGAAAAGCGGATTTGCCATTAAAGGGGATGTTGATTTTGAAAATGTAGCTCCCAAATGCAGTTACATAACACCAGTACCCGGAGGAGTGGGATTAATGACGATTGGTGCATTAATGATGAATACATTTAATGCTGCACAACAAAAAACTAAAAGTTGAAAGTTGAAAATTTAAATACCAATGCGCTTCCGGTAATGGAGCATTTTTATACACTCCAGGGAGAAGGTTTTCACCAGGGAAGAGCAGCCTATTTCATTCGCCTGGGCGGGTGTGATGTGGGCTGTGTATGGTGTGATGTAAAGGATAGCTGGGATGCAACAAAACATCCTAAACTAAAAGTTGACAATTTAAAGCTGACTGTTAAGGAAACGCCTGCAGAAATAGTAGTAATTACAGGTGGCGAGCCTTTGATGCATAATTTAGACTACTTAACAAAAGAACTTCAGGCTGCAGGATTGCAAACGAATATTGAAACATCTGGCGCTTATCCTTTAAGTGGTAGCTGGAACTGGATCTGCCTGTCTCCAAAAAAATTTAAAGCTCCATTACCCGAAATGCTGCCGCTGGCAAATGAATTAAAAGTGGTGATATTTAATAAAAGTGATTTTGCCTGGGCCGAAGAGCATGCAGCCAAAGTTTCGCCTGGCTGTAAATTATTTCTGCAGCCGGAATGGGATAAAGCCGCTATAGTTACTCCTTTGATCATTGAGTACATTAAAGCAAACCCCAAATGGGAACTGAGCCTGCAAATACATAAATACATTAATGTGCCTTAAACTACTACCCAAATGTTTAAACGGATCATTTGGCACTGTGTATTTCCTTTGCTGGCAGGTTTTATCATCTATCTTTTTTTTCATCAGCCTAACTTACAACTTCATCAATGGTTAGCTGTTCATTTTTCCGTTCCTAATTTTTATTCTTCCATAAAAAATCACCCTCTCCTGATTTTTGTGTTAAATCATGTGCCGGATGCACTTTGGGACTATTCTTTAGCCTGTTTTTTAATGTTGTGGATATCAAACTCGTTAAAAAAATATGTCCGGGCAGCGCTAATCATTTCAATAGTGTCTTTAACCGAAATTATACAACTGTTCTTTCCAAAACAATTCACTTTTGACTGGACAGACCTGTTTATAGCCGTAATAATAAGCCTGTTTACTTTAACCTATTCTGCATATGAAAAGAAAAATATTGTATAGCACTATCGCAGTTATTGGCATCCTCTTTTATGCACTGAGTTTTATTGCCACATCTAAACAAATTGCAACAGATCCGTGTTATGACAGAACAGAATTCTGGATGTATGAAGATAGTGCCCGTAGCCGCCATGCTTACCTGCTCAGGCAAATTAATGACACTGTTGTACTTAGGATCGATACCATATATGCTGCTCATGCAAATAGTATTTGCGATACCATTTGCAGTATTTATAAAGACAGTTGCAACAGAACCGGTATAGGCATATTGGTTATTAACAGTAATGACACTGCCAGAAGTACCTGGCAAACTCCGTATGGCAAGACGATCTTTTTTAGAAGATGCCCTTAGAGAATAAGCATAGATAAACTATAAAAACTTGTTATTAAATGCTGACACACTTTTTATAAGCGGTTTTCGTTTTACCTTCAGTAATTGAAATAAAACAGATGCTTACTAAAAAGAATATTTCTAAACTTCTTCTTGCCTTTGGCTTTCAATTTATAGCCTTCACTATTTGCACCGCACAATGGTACGATCCTGATAAAGTAAATAAAAAAGCCGGGGAAATTTATGGCCTGGCTTATGAAGAAGCAACAGCAGGAAAATATGCTGCAGCTATCGGCCATATCAATGAATCCATAAAAATTGAACCCAAATTTGTAGATGCTTTTTTATCAAGAGCAGGCATTTATGCCAATCTTAAAAAATATGATTCCTCTGTAATTGATTTTGAAAGTGCTTTTGCATTAGATTCAGTATACTCAAAAACTTATTTATTGCCCTATTCTATTTCGCTTGCAGGAACAGGAAAATTTCAACAGGCTTTGGATGCTGTCAACAAGTTTTTAACGAATGACAAACTGAATACACAAAGCATTAAAGCCGGAAACTACCGGAAAAGCACATACGAATTTGCTGTGGATTATGACAAGACCCATCCTGTAAAAAATTATGTGTTTGCGCCACAAAATTTAGGCGACAGTATTAATTCTTCCGACCTGGAATATTTTCCTTCCCTTACCATTGATGGCAGCAAAATGGTTTTTACCCGCCGCATAAAGAGTGACGAGGATTTTTATGAGAGTGATTTTATTGATGGTAAATGGAGCAAGGCAAAACCTTTACCCGGTAAAGTAAACACTAATTTAAACGAAGGAGCCCAATGTATTTCGCAGGATGGACAATGGATCATATTCACAGGCTGCAATTATCCTGAAGGCCAGGGCAGTTGTGATCTTTACATTTCTTACAAAACAAAAAATGGCTGGAGTGAGGCAGAAAATTTAGGGCCCATGATAAATACAGATTTTTGGGAATCATCACCTTCATTATCTCCTGATAAAAGAGACTTGTATTTTGCCAGTGCTGTTTCAGGCGGCTTTGGTGGCAGGGATATTTGGGTAACGCACCGCTTACCAACGGGAAAGTGGAGCCGCCCCGAAAATTTAGGCGCCGCGGTTAATACCAGTGCAGATGAAAGCTGCCCGTTTATGCATGCGGATAATGAAACTTTATATTTTAACAGCAATGGCAGGCCGGGCTACGGCTCAACAGATCTTTATTTTACCAAAAAAATAAGTGATACCTCATGGCTGGAAGCAGAAAATCTTGGTTATCCTATCAACACTATTGATGATGAAGGTTCATTAATTGTTGCCGCAGATGCCAGAACTGCTTATTACGCCAGCGACAGGGGTGATGGAAAAGGTGGATTGGACCTTTATACTTTTCAGATGAGAGAAGATATTCGCCCGCTAAAAACTTTATGGGTGAGAGGTAAAGTGTATGATAAAAAAACTATAGCAGGATTGCCTTCGTCTGTAGAGCTGATGGATTTAAAGAACCGTAATGTAATAAGCAAAATACAAACTGATGAGGAAGGCAATTACCTGGTTACTTTACCAGTGGGGAAAGATTATGCGTTTAATGTAAACCGTAAGGGCTACTTATTTTATTCTGATAATTTTTCGTTGAGCAATAACCCGGTTGATTCTGTTTTTAATAAAGATATTCCTTTGCAACCATTGGAAAAAGGCGCTGTCATTGTTTTAAAAAATATCTTTTTTGATACCAAAAAATTTGACCTCAGGCCCGAATCAATTGCAGAGCTAGATAAGGTAACTGCTTTACTAAACGATAATCCGAATTTAAAAATTGAAATTGACGGGTATACAGACAATGTAGGTCTTCCAAAAGACAATCTCCTTTTATCCAACAACAGGGCAAAAGCAGTGGTAAACTATTTGTCGGGTAAAGGTATTGCCCTGTCAAGATTAACTTATAAAGGATTTGGTGAAACCAAACCTGTAGCTGATAATATTACCGAAAACGGTAAAGCGCTGAACAGAAGAACAGAATTATCTGTAATTAGCAATTAGAAATTGTCAATTAATAAAAAGATTTTTTTATTATTGCTTTTTGAATGACTAACGACTTGCCATACCAGATTGCCCTGACCCTTGTGCCCAATATTGGTACCGTACATGCCAAAGCGCTGGTTAACATTTACGGCGACGCTTACTCGATTTTTAAAGCAAAGAAAAAAGAACTGGAAGCTATTGAAGGCATTGGAACGGTGAGGGCTAAAAGCATCAGGGATTTTGTTGATTTTACCACCAGTGAAGCTGAAGTAAAATTTATAGAAAAGTATAAGATCACACCATTATTTCTTACCAGTAAAAATTATCCGCAACGTTTACTGCATTGTTACGACAGCCCGACTTTATTGTACTACCGGGGAAATGCCGATCTGAATACTTCAAAAATCATTTCTATTGTTGGTACCAGGAACAACAGTGATTATGGAAAATTGGTGTGCGAAAAATTAATTGAAGAGCTTGCCGGGCAAAATATTTTAGTTACCAGCGGCCTCGCTTTTGGCATCGACACTATTGCACATAAAGCAGCGTTAAAAAACAATTTACAAACTGTTGGTGTGCTGGCACATGGATTAGACAGGATCTATCCCACACAAAATAAGGCCCTTGCCAAACAAATGACAGAACAGGGTGGCCTGCTTACAGATTTTATAAGCAATACCAATCCTGATAAGCAAAACTTTCCCAAACGTAACCGCATAGTAGCTGGAATGTGTGATGCAATAGTGATAATTGAAAGCAGCAAAAAAGGCGGTTCATTAATTACAGCAGAGCTGGCTAATGGTTATAACAAAGATGTGTTTGCTATCCCCGGCAAAACAACGGATTCCAAAAGCGAAGGTTGTAATTATTTGATCAAACAAAATAAAGCCTCGCTGATCACATCAGCTGCAGACCTTATCGAATTTATGAACTGGGCGCCTAAAGAAACCCTGCAAAAGAAAAAACAAAGGGAATTATTTATTGAGCTTACGCCCGATGAAAAAATCATTACAGATATTTTGAACCAGCAGGAAAGCATCCATATTGATGAACTCTACTTCAAAAGCGGTTTAAGCAGCAGTGCGGCCGCACAGGCATTGCTGATGCTGGAAATGCAGGGCATTGTGGCCTCTTTACCAGGAAAGGTCTATAAACTTCTTTAAATTATCTCTAAAGAATTTTTGCTTTACCCTCAATTGAGGGTTTTATTTTTTATACCGCATTAACCTTTTGTTCTTTATTAATTAGACTGTACATTTAGAGAAGAAGAAAATCATAAATGCGGTAATGAAGAAACACTTATACTTCATAACAGTTGTTTCGGTAAAAATTTTTTACTGCATCGCACTTATCATTTCATTTCCTGCATATACACAGGCGCAGGAAATGGTAGCAAGGAGATATACTGTTAAAGACGGGCTTCCATCTAATTATGTATATAGTGCTTCCCAGGATAAATTCGGTTACTTGTGGGTGAGCACGCCGGATGGTTTTAGTCGTTTTGATGGCAAAAATTTTATCAACTACGGTTTATCCGATGGTTTGCCTGATACAAGGGCAGGCGGATCATTAATGGATAGTCAGCTGAGGTTGTGGGTAGCAACACCAAGAGGGGTAACTCAATTTAAAGGAAACAAGTTTATCAGTTACCCGCTGTCCGACTCACAAACTATACATTGGGTATCCCAAATTTTTGAAACTAAGGAAAAACAGATCTGGTGTTTAACTAATAAAGGAGTATATCAATTTGATAGCGATAAATGGAAAAAGATAAAATTATATCCCGGTCTTGAAAATTCAGGATGCATCGATGTTATTGAATCAAATGATGGCTTGTACATTAATTATGGCAACCTGGTAGCGCTGAAAAAACCTGATAATACCTTTAAAATTATAGGAGGAGATCAAAAGCCAGTGAATTTTTATTACGGCGTTTTTTATAAATCAGCCGGGCAAATTTTCATCTCTACGCTGGATGGAGAACATGAAATTATCAATCAGCAAATAATAAAGTTGCCCGGGGTATTAGGCCAGTTAAAAGGAATTTACGCTTGCTTTCCTGACAGCAAAAAAAGATTTTGGGTAGGGAGATATAAACTTGGACTACAATTATTAGGTACAGAAGATACACTTCATTTTAAACAAATCATTAAGCCTTCAAATGATTTTCTTCCGCAGGGTCTTTCTGAAGATAAACAAGGGAATATTTGGGTGGGCACAGGAACGGGGTTGGTTCGTGTATCAGAAATGGAATTTAAAAATTTTGATCTTTCAGGAATCATCGGAAAAAATGTGCTTCGCAATGTTTTACAACCTCCTGGTGGCCCGGTGCTGCTTAACGATGGCAGCCTTGTATTCAAGACTTTGGATAATGATGTACCAGGAGAGAAAAAAATTCAACGGCGTGGAGCAACACCTCTCCCCAACAATGAATTAATAATTGACCATTATGCATTTGATGACAAGGGCCGTTATTGGTATTATATAAGAGGGTTTGCACTGGCAATGCAGGATGGTAATAATGTATTTGCGCAAAGCAGCAAACTTGCTCATTTAGGCGACCAGGCTTTTGATGTGTTATTTGATAACTACCGAAAAAAAATATTAGTAGCGGTAAGAACACAAAAATATCCCTGTCAATTTGATGATACGTCTTATAGCCTGCTTACGATTACTAATGATATTGATGTAACAGGAAATATAATGCACTTACATCAATGTGTAAATGGTACCATCTTATTCAGTACCGACCGGGGTCTCATCTATTCTATTGATAAAAACAACGTTTGCAAATTGCAGTT
>Ga0068859_100007224_pt1 | contig 11273 bp, 5 predicted proteins | sample KBSSwiS22_FD_66585 | JGI IMG/M metagenome (GOLD analysis project Ga0068859, IMG submission 66585) | Switchgrass rhizosphere microbial communities from Kellogg Biological Station, Michigan, USA - KBS Switchgrass S2-2 | ecosystem: Host-associated > Plants > Roots > Rhizosphere > Soil ... | reverse complement strand
TTTGCTATACTGCTTAATAGTTCGGGAATTGCTATTACACAGGTACAGAATAATTTTCGTGTAAGCAGTTCTGCTGCATCGTGGATAGATCCCTGCAAAGACTTTAGTATTGCTATTATGTCATTCATAGTTTCCTCTTTTATTGTTCGCCTGGGCTATAAAAGGGCTATGCTTATTGCGCTGGGTGTTGTTGCAGGCTGCTGTTTTATTATTCCTAATATACCTTATTTTTTAGCTATTAAATTATTGTTTGTAATTGTTGGGGCAAGCTTTGCATTAATAAAGATGTCAGTTTACAGTACTATTGGCATAATAACTAAAGATTCAAACGAGCATATACGTTTTATGAATTTTATTGAATCTTTTTTTACTGTAGGCAATTTTGCATTGTATTTTATCTTCAGTTTTTTTATTGACAATACACATCCTGAATCTACAGCATGGCTTAAATCATATTATTTGCTCGGGGCCGTTGCAATTATTGCATTTATGTTATTGTTATCCTCACCTTTAGATGAGTCGGGTGTAAAACAGAGGGAAGCAGAGGCCCCGGTAAATTTTTGGGATATGTTTATATTAATGGCAAAACCAATCATACTCACATTTTTGTGTGCTGCTTTTTTTTATGTATTAATTGAACAAAGCATACAGAATTTTTTGCCCACTTTTAATCAAAAAGTATTACACCTTCCTAATTCTCTGAGTATCCAGATGGGAAGTATATTAGCAGGCTCTGCTGCTTTGGGGCGCTTCTTAGCAGGCATTGTGCTTAAAAAAATTCATTGGTTTTATGTTTTAATTAGCTGTTTAATCTTAGCAGCGGGAATGGTACTGGTTGCAATGCCACTGGCAAAAAATATCACCATCAATCCTAATGCAGGTTGGTTTGATGCACCCATAGCCGCTTATATTTTCCCACTCATTGGCTTATTTCTTGCTCCCATTTATCCATCCATTAATTCTGCAATACTAAGCTCGTTACCCAAAGCAAAACATGGTTTAATGTCGGGGCTCATCATTGTTTTTTCTGCCGTAGGCGGAACAGCAGGGTCGTTAATAACAGGCGCAATTTTTGATTGGCAAGGAGGGCAAACCGCTTTTTATTTTACATTGATTCCGATCACAATTTTAATCATCAGTCTATTTGCTTTTAACAGGCTGCATAATAAATCATTAGCGGTTAAAGCAGATGCATAATTCATTTGTATATGGCTGATCAACATTTATTTTTTATCGAATCCCTCGGCGCTCTTTACGAAGCTGTACAATCGGCAGGCATTTTTGCGGATAGTAAATTCTTTGTGGATTGCACACCAAAATATCCTGTTGCAGCAATTGTTGCAAAGTATGATAACGCAAAAAATGATCCTTCATTTAAACTGGATGCATTTGTGCAAACAAATTTTGAGTTGCCGGCAGCAACAGTTTCTACTTATACCTCTGCAAAAAAAACAATTGATGCACATTTAAATGAGCTGTGGGATGAATTAAAAAGAACACCGGATCACACCAGCGGCACACTTATTCCATTGCCGCATGAATACATTGTGCCGGGTGGCAGGTTTCGTGAAGTTTATTACTGGGATAGTTATTTTACCATGCTTGGCCTGCAAGTAAGCAGGCGCATTGATATCATTGAAAACATGGTAGATAATTTTGCATACCTCATTAATGAATTTGGTTTTATTCCCAACGGCAACCGCACTTATTATTTGGGGCGTTCGCAACCACCTTTTTTTGCACTGATGGTACATTTATTAAGTGAAGAAAAAGGGGATGGCATTTTAATCAAATATAAAACAGTACTGGAAAAAGAATATGCATTCTGGATGAAGGGAGCGGAACAATTAAGCGCAGCACAGCCAGCGATTGATCATGTAGTATTGTTGCAAAATGGGGATATGCTTAACCGTTATTGGGATAATAAAAATGTTCCCAGGCCGGAAGCTTACCAGGAAGATATTCATATTGCAGGCGAATCGGGTAATGAGATTGCAAAAACATTTCGCCACATAAGGGCGGCGGCAGAATCAGGCTGGGATTTCAGCAGCCGGTGGTTTAAAGATAAACTGCAGATGGCAACCATACAAACTACGGATCTTATTCCGGTAGACCTGAATTGCTTGCTGTTGTACATGGAAGCAACTTTATTGCAGATATACCAGCAACAGCATGATGATGTTAATGCAGCATTATTTACAACTAAAATTGAAAAAAGAACCAGCGCTATACAGCACTATTGCTGGAACGAAAACCGCGGCTGCTATTTTGATTTCAATATTGCAACACAACAGCAGGAAGAACATTTTAACCTGGCCACAGTATTTCCATTGTTCTTTAATATTGCCACTGCCGGCCAGGCACAGCAAATTGCAACATTGATAAAAGAGAAATTTTTATATTCCGGTGGATTGATAACCACCTTATACAAAACAGGTCAACAATGGGATGCACCCAACGGTTGGGCACCATTGCAATGGATGGCGTACAAAGGCCTGAAAAATTATGACTTTACTGAATTGGCTGATGTAATAAAAGATAACTGGATGAGTAACTGCGAAAAAGTTTTTGCCGATACAGGTAAAATGATGGAGAAGTACAACGTAATGGATACCACCATAAAAGCAGGAGGTGGCGAATACCCTAACCAGGATGGCTTTGGCTGGACGAACGGTGTGTATTTAAAGATGAAAAGTGAAAAAAGATAAAAGGTCTTTCCGTTTATAATATTGCGTAAGATTACGGTTGGTTATTAAAAAAAACTCTGTTAAATTGTAGTACAAAGTTTTGCTGATGCTGCCAGTAAAAGCCTGCAACCTTATCCTGCTTATTATTATAAACCTATTTTTTTGTACTATAGGTAATGCCCAATTGCGGCAAGTCAACAGCGATAAATACTATATAAAACATTTTGGCGAAGATGAGGGACTGCCTCAAAATTCCATCAACAGTATACTGCATGATTTCAACGATTTTTTATGGATAGCAACAGAAGGTGGTCTTTCCAGGTTTAATGGAAACAGGTTTATATCCGTACCAGTTAAATCAAACATTTCCAATAATAATTTTACCAGGATAAAAAACATTTATTATAAAAGTAAGGATACCATTATTGCCTATTCTGCAACCAACCGCCTGGTGGCTTATATTGTAAAAAACACTATTGTAGATTTAGAAAGACAAGAGCGCAAAGATGGATTGTTTTTTTCAAACCTTCACAGCCCTGTAACGCTTCCGGCTTACACAAAGGATAACAGCGTTTTTACTGATGCTATTTTGAATCAGTGGTATATTGGTGATGGGGCTTATCACGGTACAATATATGATAAAGATACCCTGATGGTAACTTTAACTGATGGTATTGGTATTTATGATTCCCATGGGCAGGTGGGTAAAATAAAGATTGATAACATCAATTACGGAAACCTGGTATACCTGAACCACCAGGTAATTTACGCAGATAAAGAAAATTATGTCAACTTTTATACACCGGCAGGGTTACAGAAAAGGAAACTATTACCCATACCAGTTAAAAGCAAACTGGATATATATAACAACAGTTTTGGCAACAATTTTTTTTGTGTAGCAGATTCAGTTTTGTATAGTGTTGCAATAACTGCTTCAGGCGAATTGAATGTGCAGCTAATACTCACCAACCTGCAAAATACCCACGATCTTACGGTAATATACCAAAAGGACAGTAATACCATTATAACCGGAACTTCCCGTAATGGGTTGTACATATACAAAAAGAAATTTTTTACAGTAACCAATCCTTTACCTAATGGAGAGTCTGATGCCTTTTATGTGCAGCAGTTGCTTTCAGATGATCATACCATCCTGGCAGGGATGAATAAGCTATTCAGGGATGATCATTATATTGGCAAAACAAAAGAAAATTTTACCAATTTTACTTATTCTTCAGTAAAAGACAGTAAAGGAAATTATTGGTATTCCTATAACAACAAGGTACTCCGGGCACGTGAAATTGGCATAGCAGCTGATACCATGCTTACTTATAAAGGATTGCCCAATATCTTTTTTGAGGACAGGCAGGGCAGGGTATGGTTTACAGGAAATGAGGTGATGGGGTATTTTATAAATGATCAATTCACTGAAATTAAGATCAGTAACCTGCAACCGGGGGAGATATCATATATGCAGCAGGGTGCAGGTAACGGTTATTTTATCTGCACCCATAGTGGCCTTTTTATACTGGATAATATTAATGACACAGTTGCCAAAGAAGTTCCCGCACTCGGGGCTTATGACATACGGTTTGTACTACCCGAAGCTAATGGGCAAACCTGGATTTGTACCTACGGGCAAGGGCTTTTTCTTATTACAAAAGATGGTGTAACTGCTTTTCCCGATAATAAAGGAAAGCTTGCTTATGTGCATTGTATCATTGATGATGCAAAAGGATATTTCTGGATGCCCACTAATAATGGTTTGTATGTAACAACCCGGGAAGTGCTGATGGCATACGTGAGTAACAGGAACAAATTGCCTTTTTATTATGGATTCACAAAAAGTAACGGACTTCGTACCAATGAATTCAACGGTGGTTGTGAGCCAGCTTATCTGCGTCTACCCAATGGCGATATAAGCCTTGCCTCCATGCAGGGGCTGGTGCGTTTTAATCCGGCTGCTATTGATTTTAGTTTCTCACCTTCACCTATACTGGTAGATAATATTTATACCGATAGTACTGAAGAAATGCAGCGGGATAGCCTGGAAATAGAAAATGATGTCAGCAATATCAGTTTCTCCCTTTCCAGTTCCTTCTGGGGTGAAACACAGAATGATAAACTGGAATACCAGGTGGTAGCAAAAGGAAAAATACCCGGTGATGGAGCATGGCTGATAGTAGATGGCACGGGTATCATAAATATATTTTCCCCGTCTTATGGCGATTATCAATTGATGGTACGTAAAAGAAAAGGATTGCTGGCAAATGATTATGTATATAAAACAATTAATTTTTCTGTAGCACCAAAATGGTATCAAACCGGTGCATTTTTTATTGCAAGGGCGTTGTTTTTCCTGCTATTACTAATAGGCATATTCCGGTGGCGGCGAAATTATTACCGCAATGCCAACCGTAAACTGGAAGCGAAAGTAGAGGCAGCAACCATGGAACTGCAACAAATGAATAATACACTGGAGAAAAAAGTGGAAGAAAGAACCGTGGCCATACAAGAAGCGGAAAAAAAATTCCGTACCCTGGTAGAAGTATCGCTGGTGGGAGTTTATATTGTACAGGGGGATACTTTTGTTTATGTAAATCCAAGGTTTGAAGAAATATTAGGCTATGATACTGGTGAATTGCCAGGCACCAATTCATTATTGATCATTAGTGAAGCGAACCGCAGGGAGGTAGTGGAAAAAGCACAACGGCGTTTATCCGGTGAGGTAAGTAGTGAGCATTATTCAATAGCCGGTGTAAAAAAAGATGGCACTCCTGTGCAATTGGAATTCTTTGGAAGTAAAACTATTTATGAAGGCAAGCCCACCATAATAGGAACCATGCTGGACATTACAGAACGAACAAAAATGGAAAGTGAATTAAGGGAAGCGGAAATGAAGTTCAGGGACCTTGTTGAAAAATCGCTGGTAGGCGTATATATTATTAAGGATGGAAAATTTGCTTATGTAAATCCGCGGTTTGCAGAAATATTCGGGTACAGCCAGCAGGAATTAATAGCGGCAGAGTCGGTAAATATTATTGTGTATGAACCCGACAGGGAAATAGTTGCCGATAACATACGGAAAAGAATGCAGCATGAGATAGAAGGTGTGCAATATGAAGTAAAGGGTGTAAAAAAAGATGGCAGCATTATTTATACAGAACTTTTTGGCAGGATCACACAGTTTGAAGGTGGCCCTGCAATTATAGGAACGCTTTTAGATATTACAGCAAGAAAAAAAGCAGAAGAACAACTGATAAAAGAAAAAGATCTTTCACAGTCTATCATTAATAACCTGCCCGGCATATTTTATATTTTTAATAAAGAAGGCAGGCATGTGTTATGGAATAAAAACTTTGAAACCACCACAGGTTATACCACGGCAGAGATAAGTGAAAAACCTGCAGGCTCATTAACAGACGAGAAAGGAATGGAAGTATTGGGTAAGGCAATTGAAAAAGCTTATACTGAAGGTTTTGCCGAAGCAGAAGCAGCGCTGGTGTGTAAAGACGGTAGAAAATTGCATTATTATTACAACGGCATCATAGTTAATTATAACGACGAACAATGTGTGCTGGGCGTTGGTATTGATATCAGCGAACGCCGGAAAGCAGAAGAGCAATTGCTGGCTGAAAAAAATCTTTCTCAATCAATCATCAACAGCCTGCCTGGCGTATTCTTTATTTTTGATGCCAACCGTACCCACCTGCTATGGAACAAAAACTTTGAAAACGTTACCGGTTATAATTCAGAAGAACTTAAAGGAAAAATGGCGGGCACTTGCGTGGAAGAAAAAGACCTGGCAGTGTTTACTGAGGCAGTAGGGAAAATGTATGCTACAGGAAATGCTGAGTTAGAAGTTACACTGATCAATAAATACAAACAAAGAATACCTTTTTATGTTAATGGCATTGCGATCACTTATGAAGGCAAACCTTGCATACTTGGGATTGGTATAGATATCAGCCAACGAAAAAAAGCAGAGCAGGAAAGGGAACGTGCCAATTATTTATTAAACGAGCGCATCAAAGAACTTACTACATTGTATCGTGCCGGCCTGATATTGCAGCGTGAAGACAGATCGATCATGGTAACCTTACACGATATCGTGTCGATACTTCCTGCAGGCTGGCAATACCCTGATATTACAGCAGCCTGCGTAAAACTGGGAGAACTGGAATTTTGTACCCCTAATTTCAAACCAGGTCCATTTTCTCAAAGCGCCACTTTTACCACGAGTACGGGTACCCTGGGAAAAATAGAAGTAGTGTATTTAAAAGAAAGTCCGCAGGAAGATGAAGGGCCTTTTTTGGCAGAAGAACGTAAGCTGATTGATATGCTGGCAGACATGCTGCGGATATATTTTATCCGGAAAGAAGCCATAGATGCGTTACAAAAATCTGAAGCTAACCTCAATACCATTTTCGAAAATACAGATACCAGCTATGCACTGCTTGATACCAATGCCAGGCTGATAGCTTTTAATCACCAGGCTTTTGACTTTTCTAAGAATGAACTTAAAAAAACTTTTAGCTTACATGCCAATTTCATTCAGTACTTCCCCGAAAATCGTTGGGAAAGACTCCAGCAAAGCCTCGATAATGTTATGAAGGGTAATGTGGTGAGTTACGAAGTAAGCTATCCCCAGGCTAACGAAAAAATACATTGGTATTATGTAAGGATGTTCCCCATTATTAATGCTAACAAAATTGTTTTTGGAATGATGGTAGCTGTTTCTGACATCACAGAAAAAAAATTACTGGAACAAAAAATATTAGATCAAAAGATACAGGAACAAAAAACAGTAACAAGAGCCATATTGATCGGGGAAGAAAGAGAACGCAATAAAATAGGACAGGAGTTGCATGATAATATCAACCAAATATTGGCCGGAACAAAACTATACCTTGGAACGGCAAGACGAAACAAACTCAATGGAGAAAGTATCATTAATGAATCTATAGAACTTTTAGACAGCGCCATTGAAGAAATAAGAACCTTAAGCAGGGGTAAGGTAACACCTATGAAGAAAGTTAACCTGCAGGAAATACTGCAAACGCTTATTGACCGCTTTCATGAGACGACTCAAATAAGCACCAGTTTTATTTACAACGGATCAGGGCAACTTATTGAAGATGATCTGAAGCTGAATATTTACAGGGTAGTACAGGAACAATTAAACAATATTCATAAGCATGCAGCTGCAAAAAAAATAAGCATAGTGGTGGAAGCCGGTGTTTCGGATATTCGTGTACACGTTACCGATGATGGTAAGGGTTTTGATGTCGCCAGTAAAAAGAAAGGCATTGGTCTTGCCAATATGGTTAACCGTGTGGGAGCTTTTAATGGCTCGATAGATATACAAAGCAGTGTTGGTAATGGTTGCAGTATAAGTATTGTAATACCTTTTTAGTAAATGCTATATCGAAACGATATCATAAGCCATAGCCACCTTGCTAAGTTCCATTAATGAGCTGATATTTAATTTTTCAAAAAGCCTGGTCTTATGTGTGCCTACTGTGCTTACCTGTACGGAAATTTCGGTACCTATATCAGTAAGCGATTTGCCCTGCAGTAATAAGATCATCACTTCAAATTCCCTGTCGCTTAACCTGTCAAAAGGATTGTTCATTTTTTTTGTGATCACTTCATCTGCCATCAGGCGTTGTAATTTCCGGCTTATATATTTGTCGCCTCCCAGTATGGTAGTAACCGCTTCCTTCAACTCTGTTTCATCTGCACGTTTATTTAAAAATCCATCTGCCCCGTTATGCAATACTCTTTTACCATAAATATCTTCGGGGCACATAGAAAAGAAGAGGATCTTTGTATCGGGCTGAATGGTCTTTATAGTGGGTAAAACAGTAAGGGTGTTACCATCAGTAAGATGGATGTCCAAAACCATCAGGTCAAATTTCGTTGCTTTGGTAAATTCTATTAGTGAGGCAACGTTATCGGTTTCCTGGAAAACAGCAGCCGGGTAAAGGTCGGTCAGTATCTGGCGGCTTATTTTGCGTATAAGTTTATGATCCTCAGCAATTAGAATACTTAGCAAGTCTTCATTCTTAGCAGGCGTATCGGTTGGCTTCACAATTTAAGTTTGTTTACAGGTGTCGAATAAAGGTTTTTCGAAAGTAAAAGTATAGTTTTTTTTTAATTTATTAATGCAGTAATATTTTCTTAATCCAATATCGTTGTTAACCAATGCTGCCTGCTGGTTTTGGCCTACCGTAAATTTATGACAAAGGCATACAGCAATCCCTTACAAAAACAGCCATGCAGTTGTATTTACTTTGCAAAAGAAAATAAGTAACAGTGTGCGGTTGCTTATTAAGTCCCCGTTTTTAAATCCAGGTAAACAATACAATAACCACATATCCAATCCCTTTGAAGACGCAGCAACCTGCTGACTTTTGCTTACCAGTAAAAGCAACGGGTTGCGGCCGGTTATACTCGTGATAGCTGGCTTTAAATAACCGGGTATACTCATACCCGGGTTTTTTAGTTGTACTACTCTGTTTAATAGATTTTTTCAGGCGTCATAAATTTATGACAAGCTGCCCTTGCCTGTTACTATATTTCTACGCATTACCATAACGCATTTTTGTAGTGCATTACCACAAAAGAAAAGTAAGACGAACATTAATATCATGAAAACGAGCGACAATAATAAAGTTCCGCTGCAACTGCGTCATATTGTTATCACTGAAACCACTTTTAAAAGTTGCAATAATATAAAGCAGTTGTTAAAACTAACCCGTTATAATTGCCTGGTAGATTGTTATAAAAAAAGTAATGAACTGGTACAAAAAGAATCTGCCTACCTGCCTGATTGTATAATACTGGAAATAAGATCGCTTTACTCACTGTTTTCGCTCGGTAAAAAAATTGAACAATTATTTGAAACGATGCCTGGTATCAAGCTGGTATTGTATTATACTATGCAACGGCGGTATCCATTACTGGAGCAAAAATACCGGCAGTATCAGCAATTGCATTCAACTGATGATGAAAAAACGCAGTTGCAACACTTGGAATTATTGCTTCAGAAACCATAAATGCTTCAATAAAATGAAGTGCTCATCAACCAATCTTAAACAGAACTTTATGAAACATCTTTTACTCCTGCTGCTTACTTTTATCATTGGCAATAGTTATTGCCAAACAAACACTAATCAATCACTGGCTTCTGTTAAAGTAACGGGAACCAATTTGCAACAAGCGTTGCAAAGCGAAGAGGCCAGGCAATGGCAAAATAAAGCGGAACAATACCTTAAAGAAAATGAATATCATTTTAAGAAAGACAATGACATCACACAGTTTTATGCAGCAAACAGCAAACAAAAACTGGGTTTTTCAATTGATCCGTTAGGGTATAAAGTTTCCCCTGTACGCTTTAGTGGTAAAGAAACGGGTACTGATGAATGGAAAGAGGAATTGTTTTTTTTAGGGATGAATAAAGAAAAGCAATCCTTATTGCCCAATACTCAATTCAATTTTCAACAGCAAAAGGATGAATTGATCTTTAATTATACTGGCTTTTCAATTCAATATATCAATAACGAAAAAGGCCTCAGGCAAAATTTTATCGTTAATAAAAAATTGGCGGGTACGCAAAACCTGCAATTGCTTATCAAATATAAGGGAGCGCTTACTGCAATAAAGATGGGCAATGGCGTTAAGTTTACTGCCAATGGCATCACTAAATTTTTATACCAGGACCTTAAGGTATGGGATGCCAATAAAAAACCTGTAGCTGCAAAATTTGAATTAAGAGATAATAATATCATTGCCATCATTATAGAAGATAGTTTGGCGGCATATCCCATTACAATCGATCCGTTGAATCATGCTCCTGAATGGTCGGGTAGTGCAGAAGGTATTTTGCCGACAGTTATCGGGCAACTGGCAATTGATGCGGCATATGGTTATTCAGTTGCAGGGCTGGGTGATGTTAATGGAGACGGGTTTGACGATGTGGCTATCGGTGCCCCTGCGTTGGTGGATGTGATTGCAGGTTCGGGTACGCTTGCCAGTGTGGGTGCCGTTTTTGTTTATTATGGTAGTGCAACTGGTTTACCTGTTGCGCCCAGTGCAATGCTGCAACCTACTACAGCCGTTGCAGGTGCACTCTTTGGTTACAGCATTGCAGGAGGAGATGTAAACAATGATGGTAAAAATGATATCATCGTTGGTGCACCACTCGATAATATTATTGTAAACGGGCAATCTGGTACCGTAGGAAAAGCATATGTATTTGATGGTGCTAATTTATCTACCAGCACCACGCCTTTTTTAAGTATCCAGCTCAGTGGTAATACAATAATAAAAGAAGGCATTAATCTTTCTGTAAATGCATTATTTGGTTTTTCCGTAGCAGTAACCGAGGATTTGAATGGTGATGGTAAGAAGGATATGATTGTTGGCGCACCAACTTATGCCGGCATTAAAAACGATATTTTCGGCAACCCAACATTGCTGGATGTACAGTCAGGTGGTGCTTTCATCTTTTTAACCAATGCGCTAAACAATAATCTTAGCCTGGTAAAATTAGAGCCTATTAAGAGCGACCTGCTGGGCCTG
>Ga0068859_100007222_pt1 | contig 11275 bp, 5 predicted proteins | sample KBSSwiS22_FD_66585 | JGI IMG/M metagenome (GOLD analysis project Ga0068859, IMG submission 66585) | Switchgrass rhizosphere microbial communities from Kellogg Biological Station, Michigan, USA - KBS Switchgrass S2-2 | ecosystem: Host-associated > Plants > Roots > Rhizosphere > Soil ... | reverse complement strand
CACCGCGAAGGTCGCTGCCCTCATCCAGGGTGGTGGCGACGTCAATCTGAAGGAGCGTCGCGGCGGCGCCACGCCGTTGATGCATGCAGCCGCTTTCGGATCGCTCGACACGATGCGTCTGCTCCTCGACAAAGGCGCCGACGTCAACGCCCGCAACGCCGCCGGCGCGACCGCGCTGATGTGGGCCGCGACCGACATCGCCAAGATTCGCGTGTTGCTGGATCGCGGCGCGGACGTCAAGGCCGCGTCGAGCCTGGGTCACACGCCGCTCGAGCTCGCGGCCATGAGCGACGGCTCCGCCGAAATCGTGCGGCTGCTGCTCGCGCGCGGCGCTGATGCGAAGGCGGTCGATAAAGCCGGCATCACGACACTCACCGCCGCCACGTCCGGCAACGACACCGACAGCATCAAACAACTGCTGGCCGCTGGCGTCGACGTCAACGTCCCTTCATTGACCGGGACTACGGCGCTGATGAATGCGGCGGCCAACGGCAACACCGAGGCGGTGAAGCTGTTCGTGGCGAAGGGCGCCAACGTCAACGCGGTGTCGGTCGGGCCCGAGGCGAGCCCGTTCAACGCGGTCAAGAATGGCGTCATCCAACTCGGACAATTCACGCCGGTGCTGCTGGCGTCGGTGTTCGGGCCTGCTGACCTCGTCAAGGCGCTCATTGCGGCGGGTGCCAACGTGAACGTCAAGGATGCACGCGGGATGACGCCGCTGATGATGGCGGTGTCCACCGATCACGGCGATATCGAGGTCGTGAAGGCACTCCTTGCCGCCGGCGCCGACCCGAACGCGAAGAGCCTGGCTGGAGAGACGGTGCTTGACTGGGCGCAGAAGGCCGGCGAGACGCCCGTCGTCGCCGAGTTGAAACGCGCCAGGGCCATCGGTTCACCGATGGCGGTGCACCAGATTCCCGCGGCGGCGCCGACGGACACCAAAGCCGCAGTCGCGCGAGGCGTGGCGCTCCTCGAACGCTCGAGCGGCACGTTCTTCGTCAACGGTGCGTGCGGCGCCTGCCACGCGCAGAACGTCACCGATGTCGCGGTGATGTCGGCGCGTCGCCACGGCGTGACCATCGACAGCGCCGCGGCGGCCCAGCGTGCCGCCGGCGCCGCGGGCCAGTTTGCTTCGATCGCGTCGGGGCTGCTCGAGCGTGTCGATGGCCCGGCGATCGACATCCAGCTGTACACGCTGAATGGGTTTGCCGCCGGCTCGTATCCGGCGGACCGCGCCACTGACGCGCTCGTCGCCAACGTCGTGGCGCAGCAACTCGCGGACGGCCGGTGGCACATCGGCGGGATCCCGCGGCCGCCGATCGAGGACGGCGATTTTTCGCGCACCGCTCTCGGCGTCCGCGCGCTGAAGACCTACGGCATTCCGGGCCGGGCGGCGGAAATGAGCGAACGCACGAAACGCGCGACGGCGTGGCTGCAGTCGACGAAGCCGCTGACCAACGAGGATCGCAGCTTCCGGCTCCTGGGGCTGGCGTGGGGCGGCAGCAGTGTCGAAGTGGTACGCCGCGCCGCGACGGAACTTGCCGCAACACAACGGACCGACGGCGGATGGGGCCAGCGCGACGAGATGGCGAGCGACGCGTATGCCACCGGTCTCGCGCTGTATGCGTTGCGCGAGAGCAGCGCGCTGACGGCGTCAGACGCGGCGATTCAGAAAGGCGTCAAGTACCTGCTGTCCACGCAGCGCAGCGACGGCTCGTGGTACGTGCGCAGCCGATCGCCCAAGTTCCAGCCCTACTTCGAGGGCGGCTTCCCCTACGGCCACGATCAATGGATCTCGTCGATGGCCACAGGCTGGGCGACCGCTGCACTGGCCGCCTCTCAGGACGGAGTCGTCGCCAATCAGTGATGTGCAATCGCTGGAAACGCCCGCGCATCACGAAGCCAGGAAGGGCTCCAGAGCACGAAGCTCGTGGAATTTGCTCAGCGTCCGACGAAGCCGCTCGTGACCGCCGGTAACGGTCGTCCGGCGAGGACGGTGGCGACGCTCTCGGCGGTTGCCGGGTCGATCTCCGCGAGCGGCCGCATGTAATCGCCTTCCCTGGCCGCCAGCACGACTCCGTCGCGATACACCAGACGATTCGAGGTCAGCGATCGCACGCGCTCGCCGCTGGTCAGAATGCCTGTGAGGTTCAGCGGATCCACGGCACTCAGAGAAATCAGGCGTCCATCGCGTCCGCTTCTGCGCATTTCCCGCACCCGCTCGACGGCTTCCGGGAGCGCGAACTGTTCGCCGGACATGCCTGAGACAAACCGGCCGCCGCGAATTTCGCCACGCGCCTCCAGCCGTCGGTAGACGCCGGTGAGGCTGCGCCACGTGGACGCGTTGGTCTCGCGGGTGAGCAGGCGGCGGAACACGATGCCGTAGCGCGCCAGCAGCGTCTTCGCCTGCAGCTCGATGGCCGCCTCCCGGTCGGCGCTGGAGAGCTCGACGTTCACTGACGACCAGCGGCCAATCGGATTCTGCCGCCGGTCGGGAGGTTGCGGGCGATGTCGCAGCGTGCGGGTGACCGCACGAACGCCGGCAAATCCGTCGGACACCACAAGGCCGGCGACTGCCAACGCCGCGACGGCCTGACGAACGGCCGGCTCGCCCAATGCGCACCCGCGGACGATTTCATTGAGGAACGAGGCCCCCTTGCCGCGGAGCCACTCGAGCACCTGTCGTCCGTCGGGGCTGACGCGTTCTTCAATTCCGTCCACGACGCTCTCGTCAGCAAAGCGCAGTGTCTGCCAGGCATCAGCATGCTCGCGCAGCAGCAGGGCGACGCGAAGGCCAGACTTGCCCTCGCTTCCCGTGTCGGCGCGACTGAGTCGTGCCCAACCGGCTTCGCCCGCCAGGCAGAGCGTGTCGAGCCATGCCGGATCGTAGCGATCGACGCGAGCCGGAAGGACCGCGCGCTCCCAGGCCGACGCCGGCAATTCGAATCCGTCGAGTGTTGTCACCACCGCGCGCAAGCCGTCAACGCCCGAGAACCGATGGGCAGGGTCCACGCCGTGCCACGCGAACAGGAATCGCTGGAAATCAGCCGGGCTGATCGGTTCGATCTCGGCGCGCAGTCGGTTGAGGGTATAGCGATGGATGCGTGCCAGCAGGCGGCGATCGCACCACTCGAGCGGTTCGATGCCGGTAAACCGTCCGCGCAGCACCGCACCGTCGGTTTCGAGCGCGATGAGCGCCGCGTCGGCGTCGCCAGAGGAAATCCCGAGGCCCGCCGCAAGATCGCGCGCGGTCGTTGGACCGGCGATCGACAGCCGGCCGCGGAAGATTTCGGCGACGGCCTCATCACGCGTCCACTGACGGGATGCGCGGGTCGCCGGCACGTCCAACGTCGCGGTGAGGCGTTGGCCGTGGATCGCGGCGAATTCCGGCGCACGTTCGGCGGCGATCCAGATGGCGGAGTCGCCGATCGTGGGACGCCGCCCTGAAGGGCGTCCCCTGCTATCGATCGCGACGGAGGCGGCACGATGGCCGCGTTCGAGCGCCTCAAAGAGCTCCCCGGGGAGCAGCGCCGCTTCGTCCGCAGTCAGAAACCCGGCCGTCATCAAGGCGTCGTGCAGTTCATCGGCGTCGCGGGGATCCGGCCGTTGCTCGTCGCGCACCCGAGCGATCGCGGACGGATCGAGCGCCCCCAGATCGTTGGCCGATGCTGGCTCGCTGGCGCGCCGGGTGTAGACCGCATGCGATCGCCGCTCCTCGAGCGGGGCGTCGTCGAGAAACGCGTAGGGCCGGGCGTTGAGAATTTCATGCGAGAACGGCGACGGCTCGGGCGTGTCGCGGGTCACCAGCCGGATCTCGCCGGCATGGATGCGGCTCAGCACGCGGGCGAGGCCGCGGAAATCCATCGCCTCTTCCAGGCAGTCACGAATGGTCTGGTTGACCAGCGGATGATCCGGCAGCTGCCGATCGCCTGGAATGTTTTCCAGGCACGCCGCCGCATCCGGGAAGACGGACGCCAGCAGATCCTCCGCCAGCATTCGTTGCAGCTGCGCCGGGACCTTGCGGCCGCCGCGGAAGCGCGGCACCGCGAGCGAGATCGTCGTGTTCCATCGCCACCGCGTCTGGAAGACCGGCGCATCGAGCATCGCCTGAACGAGCACGTCCTCGGCCGTCGCCGGATGCAGGTAGCGGAAGACGTCGGCGAGCGGAAAGGAATGCTGCAGGCCCAGCGACAGCATCAACGCGTCTTCGGTCGCGGCCGCCTGAAGCTCGAAATTGAACTGGCGGCAGAAGCGTTTGCGCAGCGCCAGTCCCCACGCCCTGTTGATGCGGCTGCCGAAGGGCGAGTGCAGAACGAGCTGCATGCCGCCGGACTCGTCGAAGAACCGCTCGAGCACGAGCGTGTCCTGTGTCGGAATGGCGCCGAGCACCGCGCGCGTGTCTGCGAGATAGGAGACCGCCTGATCGGCGGCAACGCGATCGACGCCCGCTTCACCGGCCACCCACTGGGCGATGGCATCGAGAGTCGCCGCACCGCCAGAACGGTTAGAACTTCCAGAACCGTTCTGCGTTTCGAGCCCGTCGTCGATGTCGCGACGGAGGTCGCTGACGGAAAGGGACAGCTCATCGCTGCGCGCGGGCGCTTCGCCAAGCCAGAACGGAATGGTCGGCGGCGCCCCTTTGGCGTCCGCGACCCGGATCGTCCCGGATCCGACCTGCAGCACGCGCCAGGACATGTTCCCCAGTTGAATGACGTCGCCGGCGTTGCTTTCGATGGCGAAGTCTTCGTTCAGTGTCCCGATGAACGTGTCGTCGGGTTCGAGCACCATCCGGTAGTCGGCCACTTCGGGAATGGCCCCGCCCGACGTCACCGCCAGCAGCTGCGATCCTCGTCGTCCGTGCAGCCGGTGCCCGACTTCGTCGCGATAGATCAGGGCGCCGCGCCGGCCGCGACGCGTCGAAAACCCGTCTGCCAGCATGGTGATGATGGCGTCGAATCGGGCCCGCTCGAGCGAGCGGTACGGCCACGCCTTTTTGACCAGCGCGAACAGCTCGTCCTCCGTGTACTCGCGGCACGCCGTCTCGGCGACGATCTGCTGCGCGAGCACGTCGTTGGGCGCCTCCTGAGACACGATGCGATCGAGATCGCCGTGACGGATCGCGCGCAGCAGCGCCACGCACTCGACGAGATCGTCCCGTGAGGTCGGGAAGAGACGGCCTTTCGGCATGCCGGAGATCGAGTGCCCTGACCGCCCCACACGCTGCAGCAGGGTCGCGATGCGGTGCGGTGATGCGATCTGACACACCAGATCGACGTGACCGATGTCGATGCCCAGTTCGAGCGACGCCGTCGCCACCAGCGCCCGAAGGGTGCCGCCTTTGAGCCGTGCCTCGGCGTCGAGACGCCGTTCCTTCGACAGGCTGCCGTGATGCGCCGTCACGGCCGCCTCGCCCAGCCGATCGCTCAGGTGCCGCGCCACGCGCTCCGCCAGCCGCCGCGTGTTCACGAAGATCAGGGTGGTCCGGTGAGCGCGGACGAGATCGGCGAGACGGTCGTAGTACTCCTCCCAGATCTCGTTGGACATCACCGCTTCGAGAGACGATTTCGGCAGCTCGAGCGCCAGATCGATCGCGCGGCGATGACCGTCGTCCACGATGACGCAGTCGGCGCGGTCGCCGCTCGTCCGGGCCGACTGGCCCACCAGGAAATCCGCGACGGTTTCGACTGGCTTCTGCGTGGCCGACAACCCGATGCGGACCAGCGGCGCCGTGGCAACTTCCTGGAGCCGTTCGAGGGTCAGCGCCAGGTGCGCGCCCCGCCGCGTGCCGATCACAGCGTGAATTTCGTCGACGATGACCGTGCCGACCGTGCGCAGCATCTGACGGCTGCGTTCGGAGGTGAGCAGCAGATACAGCGATTCGGGCGTCGTGACGAGGATGTGCGGCGGCGTGCGAATCATCGCCGCCCGCTCCGACGACGTGGTGTCGCCGGTGCGAACCGCTGCCGTGATTCGTGGCGGATCGATGCCGGCCGCTTCCGCGCGCTGGGCAATTTCCCGGCGCGGGATGGCGAGGTTCTTGTGAATGTCGGCACTCAACGCTTTGAGCGGCGACACGTAGACGACGCGGACCTCGTCAGGCAGCGGACCGCTGAGACCTTCCTGAAAGAGACCGTCGAGCGCCGTCAGGAACGCCGCCAGGGTCTTGCCCGAGCCGGTCGGCGCGGCGATCAGCGTATGGCGGCCCGAGCCGATGGCGTCCCAGCCCAGGCGCTGCGCCCGCGTCGGCTGACCCAGCGTGTCGCTAAACCATTGACTGACGAGAGGATGGAAGGCTGCGGCCATGGGCAGAGGGACGTGAAAGACGCATTGTAATTCACCCGACAACCATTCCGCACCTCGACTCGTCTAAGCGGTCGTTAGTAGAATGCCTACTATCGCGACAGTAGGGCGTCTACTAACAGGATCGAACCGCTCGCGTGAGATCGCACCGATGCCGACAAAATCTGCGGAAAAAGTCGAACTCCTTCAAGGCACGCTGGACATGCTCGTCCTGCGCGCGCTCATGCTCGGCCCGCTGCACGGCCATGCCATTGCCACCCATATCGAGCGGACCTCCGACGATGTGCTGCGGGTGGACCATGGGTCGTTGTATCCGGCCCTGCACCGGCTCAAGAAGCGCGGGTGGATTACGGCGAGCTGGGAACGCATGCCGGACAAGAATCGCGAGGCCAAGTACTACCGGCTGACGGCGGCCGGCAGGAAACGTCTGGCCAGCGAACATTCGAAGTGGCGGCGGCTCGCGCAGGCGATTGGCCGCGTCATGCAGCCGGTGTGACATGCCGATCTGGCCCTGGCGGCGCTCGGCATCGGCGGACGCGGAAGATGCGCGCGAGATCGCCGTCCATCTCGACCTGGAGGCGGAAGCACGCGAGGAGGCCGGCGTCCCTCCGGCGGCCGCGCAGTTGGCGGCGCGCCGCAAGTTCGGCAGCGTGACGTTCGCGACCGAGGAGTTGAGAGGGCTCCGCGCCGGCGCGGCGCTCGACCGCCTGTGGCAGGACGTGCGCTATGCGTTCAGGCTGCTGCGACGCAGTCCCGGCTTCACGGTCGTCGCCGTGTTGACGCTGTCGCTCGCCGTCGCCGCCAACACCGCCATCTTCAGCGTCATCGAAGCGGTGATGTTCCGGCCGCTGCCATTCGCGGATGCCGAACGCCTCGTCTCGATTGCTCGAGTCATTCCGAACGGGCGCGGCCTCGGCGGGAATATCGCGGCGGTGAACTTCCTGGAATGGCGCCGGTCGGCAAAATCCTTCGCCGCCCTCTCGATGATCGGTGGCGGGGAAGTCAGCGTCACCGGAGCGGGGGAACCGGAAAACCTGCCGACCGGTCGCGTGTCGGCCAATTTCTTCTCGCTGCTTGGCGTCACGATGCAGCGCGGCCGCGGCTTCCTGCAGGAGGACGAAGATCAACACGCCACCGTGGCCATTCTCAGCGACGCCTTGTGGAAGCGCCGTTTTGCCGCCGACGAGACCATCATCGGTCGAACGATTGGTCTTGGCGGCACGCCCTACACGGTGATCGGCGTCCTTCCTCCGGCATTTCGGTTCCCGTCGATTAACCAGCTGCAGGGCCTCGCCTCGCTTGGATCGCCGCGCGCCGACGTCTGGACGCCCCTTGTGCCGGCGCCATTCGAATTGGATCCCCGGTCGCCGGTCCAGAACTATTCCGCGATTGCCAGGCTGAGCGCAGGCGTCGGCGTGCCGCAAGCCCTCGCCGACGTGAATGCCCTTCAGCGTGAGCTCGCCAGACTGACGCTGGATGGCCATGTCACCGAACTGGCCGTGCTGCCGCTGCGACACTACGTCGCTCGAAACGCGCAGGCGGGTCTGTTGCTGGTCTGGGCGACCGTCGGCATCGTGCTGTTGATCAGTTGTGTGAATGTGGCCAACCTGCTGCTGGCGCGAGCGGCGCACCGACGTCGCGAAATGGCCGTGCGGAGCGCCCTTGGCGCCAGCCGGGCACGGATCGCGCGCCAATTGTTCGTCGAAAGCGTGGTGGTCTCGGCAATCAGCGGCATCATCGGGCTTCTTGCGGCCTACTGGCTCGTTCGCCTGATCGTCGCGATCGCGCCGGCCGATATCCCGCGACTCGACGAAGTGCACCTGGACTGGCGCGTACTCGGATTCACCCTGGCGGTCGTCATCGTCGACAGCGTGGCCTTCGGCGTCCTGCCGGCCTGGCGATCGAGCCGGGCGAATCCCAGGGACGCGATGGCGGCCGATAGCCGCACCAGCACCGGCGGCCGCGACAGCGTGCGATTGCGCGCCATTCTCGTGAGCGCGGAAGTGGGGCTGTGCGCGATCAGCCTGCTGGTTGGCGCCCTGCTACTTCAGAGTTTCACGCGCGTCCTCGATGTGGACCGTGGCTTCGACGTCGACAGCATCCACACGGTGACGATCGGGTTGCCTGCCAGCCGCTACCCCGTTCCCCGGCGCGCGCAATTCCTGCAGACTGCCCTCGAGCGCGTTCAACACCTGCGCGGCGTGGACAGCGCCGGCGTCTCCACGGTGTTGCCACTGGCTGGCGGAAGTCCGGTGCTGAATGTGACCGTGTCTGGACGGTCGGGGCAGCCACCGTCGGCCTCGCTCGCCGCAGTCGACGCCGGCTACTTCCGCACGCTGGGCATTCCGTTACAAGAGGGACGGCTGTTTCGCGAGGAAGATCGCCAGGGTCAGCCCGCGATCGTCTCGAGCCTCATGGCCCGGCGCCTCTGGCCGGACGAGTCGGCGATCGGCAAGCAGTTCCACATCGGCCCCGTGACCACGTCGCTGTTTCGAGTGACGTTCGAAGTCATCGGTGTCGTCGGCGATGCCCACGCCGACAGTCTGACCAGCGATCTCGCCGAAACCTTGTACGTGCCCTACTGGCAGGATCTGAGCTTCACGCAGCGCTGGTCGTTTGCGATCAAATCCAGCAACCCGGCCGAGACCGTGCGCGAAGTGCGCGCGGTGCTTCGCGATCTCGATCCCGAAATGCCGATTCCCGCCTTCCGCACGATGGCCGACATCGTCTCGGGTTCGGTGAGCCAGCGGCGCTTTCAGATGAGCGTGGTGCTGACGTTTGCCGGTGTCGGCTTGCTGCTGGCCAGCATTGGCATCTACGGCGTCGTGGCGTACTCGGTCGCGCAACGGACGAACGAAATGGGGATTCGGATGGCGCTCGGCGCCAGGGCCGGTGCGATTCGAGGCCTGGTCGTCCGCCAGGGCCTGTTGCCGCTGGTTCCCGGCATGGCCGTGGGAATGATCGCCGCGCTTGGAGCCGAACGCTTCGTCAACTCGTTGCTATACGGCGTGAGTCCGCGCGACCCGATGACCATCATCGGTGTGGCGGCGCTGCTGATGCTGGTCGGTCTGCTGGCCAGCTATCTGCCGGCGCGCCGCGCGACGCGCATCAATCCAGTGACGGCATTGCGGTATGAGTGAGCCCGTTGTCTGCGGTGGCCGTCGTGATGAAGCATGGTGAGCGGTGAGCTGAGGCGATGCCGATAAGAGCCACTACCCCGACCGCGGGATTGCGCTTCTGGTGGAGTACCGACCAGGACAACACCGTGTGGATCGAAGAGAGCTCCGAGATTGCGCGGTCGCTGCTGGCCGACACCGCGGCCAGCAGAGAATCGCTGCGGCTGCTCCCGCCGCCGTTCGGCCGTCTGGCTGCGACCATGAGTGCCAGACGGCGACGCGAGCTCGAGGCGTCACTTGGTCCGGACGGACTGTGGTTGAAATTTGATCTCTCGGGTCTGGTCAGGGTCCGTCCGCGGACATCGGCAAACAAATTGAGGCCGCCGATGCCATGGTAGTCTTGCCTCCTTGTTGTCGGTGCATAACACGATTGCTGAGATCGATCCCGTCCAATGGAATGAGTTAGCTGGTCACAACGCCTTCGCCACTCACGACTGGTTGAAGACCGTCGAGGCATCCTGTCGGGTTCGGCTACAGACTCTCTATTTCACGCTCGCCGAGGGCGGCAGGCTGGTTGCCGCGTCGGTCTGCTACGTTTGTCCTTCAACCCGCGACATCGAAACGCTCGACGATCTGATCTTCGGACGGCTGGCTTCGTCCTTCCGCGCGCTCGGCATGAGCTACCTGCCGGCCCTGGTATGCGGGCCTCTGCTCGGTTACGGGTGGCACATCGGTGCGCATTGCTCGCTGAGTTCTGTCGAGGCCGGTGAAATCCGTCAACGCCTGCTCGACGCGATTGCCCGCGAGGCCGATGGGCGACGCCTGACCCTCGCGTTCGTTCATGTGCTCGACGAAGACCGTCAGCTGCAGTCACTGCTGACGACCAACGGCTATCTGCGGTGCCGGAACATTCCGGTGGCGTCATTGGACCTCAAGTGGCCGTCCTTCGAGGCGTACCTGATGTCGCTGCCGAGCAAGCGCCGCCGTGAATTTCAACGGCAGACCAATCGTTATCGCGAGGCCGGCAACGAACTGGTGTGTCTCGGGGACCCGGTCGCCATCGAATCTCGCCTACTGCAGCTGCTCGACGCCAACGGCGTCAAGCGCAATGGACGGGCATTCGCCTGTCGCGCGCCGTTCTTCGCGTCGCTGGCCAACGCGTCGGTCGACGTCCTGCGCGTGTTCGGAAGCCGCAAGGCCGGTGTGCTCACCGCCACCAGCGTCATGCTGGTCCGCGGGAACACGGCATTTCTCATCGCCATCGGCGTGGATTACGAAGCCGCTGCCGATGACTACTCGTACTTCCAGATCACCTACAACGCGCCGATCGCCTACGCCATCGAAACGCGCGTGCGCCGGCTGTACTACGGCCGCGGCCTCGACGATGTGAAGGTCCGGCGCGGGTGCTCCCTGACTGAAAGCTGGATTTACGTCCGGCCGGGCGGCGCGATCGCGCTCGCGGCGAACCGTGCCTGGTTTCCGATCGCATCAGCCTGGAACCGTCGGAAATTGACGAGCGAGGCACGCCAATCGCTGACGAACTGACGACAGAAACGCTCCCGCCGTTTCCCTGGACGATGGGCCGCGGCCGCGCGGTCGCGCTCGGGCCTGGACTGGTGCACCTCCTCGGCTCGATCAACCCAAACGATCTCGTCTTCAACGCCATGATCGGCGCCACATACGGGTACTCGCTGTTGTGGGTCCTCGCCGTCGCCTACGGGCTGAACTACTTCGTTGCCGAAGCCGCCGCGCGCTACGTGCTGGTCACCGGCCAGAGCATCGTCGAGGGTTTTGGGCGGTTCGGACGGCCGGTGGTGCTGGCACTGGCCGCCGCGGTGTTCATCAGGCGCCATCTCAAC
>Ga0068859_100007221_pt1 | contig 11275 bp, 15 predicted proteins | sample KBSSwiS22_FD_66585 | JGI IMG/M metagenome (GOLD analysis project Ga0068859, IMG submission 66585) | Switchgrass rhizosphere microbial communities from Kellogg Biological Station, Michigan, USA - KBS Switchgrass S2-2 | ecosystem: Host-associated > Plants > Roots > Rhizosphere > Soil ... | reverse complement strand
CGTCGATCTCGACGACCGTCACCGTCAGCCCGAACTTCCTGGCGTCGGGCGCGGTCGTCTTCAACCCGGTCGTCACCCCGACGATCACCGTCACCCCGAACTTCATCGCTTCGGGTGCGACCGTCTTCAACCCGTCGATCTCGACGACCGTCACCGTCAGCCCGAACTTCCTCGGCCCGACCGGCGTCGTCTTCAGCCCGACGATCTCGACGACGATTACCGTCACCCCTGACTTCCTCGCTTCGGGCGCGGTCGTTTTCAACCCGATGATCGTGACGGCTGGCACGGTCGTCCCCGACTTCATTCCCTCGGGCGCGACCGTCTTCGATCCGGTGATCACGGCACGGATCACCGTCACCCCGACGTTCATCGCCTCGGGCGCCGTCGTCTACGGCCCGACGATCACGACGACCGTCACCGTCGCGCCGAACTTCCTCGGCTCCGCGGCTGTCGTCTTCAATCCGAGCCTCTCGTTTGCGGGAGTGATCCTTCCGAACTTCCTCGGGCCGACGGCTGTCGTCTACGCTCCGACGATCCTGGTCTCCAGTGTCGGTCTCGTGGCGCTGCTGGACCTGCAAGGCATCTCCGAGTCCGTGATCCTGCTCGAAGCGACCATTCACCCCATCATCGACCTCGAGGCCGACACCGGCATCGTGGACGTGGAAGGCGAACTCCAGTGAAGCACAATCCGAAGCTGACTTGGGCTCAGGGCGACCAGCACTTGCTGCGGGTCCGCGTCCGCGACCTCTCGTTCGACCGGCGCGGCAAGGAAAACGCCGACCTCACCGGCTACACCGCGAAGTTCGCGCTGTCGCTCTACGGGAAGAAGGGCTACTTCAAGACGCCCGTGCTCGTGGTCGACGCGGTGATCCTCGACCAGAGCACGAACAAGGGCTACCTGACGGTCCTGGTCGAATCGGCCGACACGGCGCCCCTCTCCGGTCTCTACCACTGGCAGGTCGAGATCGACGACGGCCTGGGCGGGACCGAGGTCGTGGCCGACGGCGACCTGGAGTTCGTGGTCAACATCGACGAGCCGTGATTCCCGGGCTATGCTGAGGGGTAGGAGATTTCCATGATTCCAGAGACCCGTCGTGAGCGTGTCGGTTGGACCCTCGGCTTCGCGGCCGCGATCGTGGTGTACCTCGCTGCCTTCGTCGCGATCATCCCTGGCTGCGCATCGCAGCGCCAACTCCCGGTCATCAACTCGATGCTCACGCGGACGATGGAGTCGGTCGTCCTACTCGGCGTTCCGCAGATCACCGGCGGCTCCGGCTTCGTGATCTCTTCTGAGCGCGCACACCCACTGGACGGCGTGACGCCGAAGGACAAGTGGCGCACGCTGGTCCTGACCGCCGGCCACTGCCTCGAGGTCACGAATGGCGTCTTCGACGGGCACGACGCGCACGGCAACTCGATGGGCAAGGCACAGGCGCGGTGGCGTCATCCGACCGCCGACCTTGGCATCGTCGAGTTCTGGACCGACAGGCAGATGCCCGCCGTCGTATTCCGACCCGAGCCGCCGCGCGCCGGTGAGCACGTATGGCTCGTCGGCTTCCCGTGGGTGCAGCCGGCCGCGATCACCGAGGGCTACATCGGCGATCCGCGCACGCGCGACCTCGGTCAGAACACCGAAGGGAATGAGGAGCCGGACATCCTGACCATCGCGCTCTTCGGCAACCCGGGCAATAGCGGCTCGCCCGTGCTCGACGACAACGGCGAAGTGCTCGGTGTGCTCACCCTCGGCTTCGGCGCGGCTGGCGGCCTGAACGGCGTCGTGGTGCTTTCTGCGCCGATCGCGCGCGATTGGGTGAGCCACATCCTCGGGCTTCTGCCGCCCTACTGGTCCTTCGATCCGAGCAAGCTCGACAAGGTTCCGATGGACGCGGACCTGCCGCCGGCTCCGAAGGACGGCTGAGGGAACTGATTTCCGGTTGCGCGTCGCGCGGCCCGCGGTATCCTCTTGGCGGACTCGGAAACCACCAGGAGATCATCGTGAACCACCTGCTCGAGCTTGCTCTGCGCACCGCCAAGAAGTCCGGTGACTGGAACAGTACGTGGTTCATCGTGCCGTTCACACAAGAGGCCAAGCGTTTCGGCCTGAAGCCCGGCCGCTACTTCATGCAGCCGAGTCTCGGCAACCTACCGGCTCGTTCCGTCTTCCAGAACGAGCGCCGCGGCGACCTCCGGCTCCACTGATGAACTTCGTCCTTCAGCCCGGCGAGTTCTTCGAGCCAACCGCCAACACGATTTGGCGCGTGCTCTCGCGTTCGGAGCCGTGCTCCGAAGTCGGTTGCTGGCACGCGGCGATCTACGAACTGGATCGCACCGTGATTCCCGGCACCGTGGCCGCGCTCGACTTCCGCTGCTCGGCGCACGTCCCGTTCTTGATCGCCGGCACGGGACAGAACATCCACCTTCCGCTGGCGACCGGCGGCCCGATCAGCGCGCCAGTGCCGAAGTTCGACGGGCGCAACATAGGGATTCCGTCAATCGGTGCGAGCTTCGAGTGCCCCGAGTGCTGGAACACCGGCTACTACCACGGCTTCGGCGTTCCGTGCAAGCTCGGCTGCAAGCCCGGCAAGCCGGTGCTGCCGGCCCTGCCGATGCCTCGGATCTTCTTCATATGAACCCCTTCCACTGCGGCACCTGCAACTCCATCGAACTCGGCCTCTGCACCGGCGGCGAGGTCTTCGCCTTCTGCCGCGCGTGCGGCCGCCAGGAACCCGGACAAGGAATCACCGATGCGCTCCAACGACTCAATCGGCCGCCCGCCACCGCGCCCGCCGTCACCGGCGGGGACGTTCGTGGAGTTGCTCCTGCTGGCGACGGCAGCCGGTAGCGGCGCCGTGTGGTTGTTCCTCCACCTGATCGGCAAGGTGTAGGAAGACCCTTCCCAGTGGCGCGGAAACCGCCCCTGGGCTATGATGGAGGGTATGGCCTCCATCGAGTCCGCCAACGGGCTGCGCGTCGACCCCTCCGCCCGCGTCCTGGGCGGGGCCGAGCTTGCCGCATACTGGCACCGCTGCTTCCTGTCCCCGGAGCAGCGTCTCGACGAGACCGTCCCCGAACGCCGGCAGATCGGATGGCGCATCGTCCGTGAGTTCGCGCGCGTGCGCGGGCTCGTGCGCGTGGGCGAGCCCCTCGCGGACGCGACTCGAGCGCACCCCTCACCCTGGACCGAGCCGTTCCAGGTCTTCGCGCTGAAGCACGTCGACATCCACGACCCGATGGTGCTGTCGTGCTCGCGCGACCCGCTGGCGCTCCTGCCCATCAACGACGAGGAGCAGGTCGAGCGGTTCTGCGAGTTCGCACGAACGCTCGGCCTGCGTCTCAACGTCCACGCGGACGACAAGGGCAGCGCCGCGTTCGACCTGCTCACCGATCCCGACCTCGCGCGCGAGGCGTGGCCGCGGCCCGACGAGATTATGGAAGTCGAGGCCCTCGAGCAGAAGCGCGTGCTGCGGATGATCCTCTCGCAGCCGGAACTCCAGGTCTGTGCTGTGCTCGGCCAGCAGGGCTACCGGGAGCACGAGGTCACGGACCTCTTGTCGCTGGCGAAGTACGCCGCGAAGCTGCGCATCACGGCCGACCCGGCCGCTGACCGCGCCATGATGATCCTGAAGCTCCAGGAGGAGATCAACCTGGAGGAGAAGTCGACGGCCAAGGCGGCGCTGTTGCGCCTGCTGGCGTCGGTGCAGGGCCTCCTCCAGTCGGACGACAGTGCGGGCAAGCCGAAGGACGTGAGCGGAATGGTCCGCGACGTGATGTCGCTCCCGACGGGAGCCGAACCGGCCGGACTTCTCGAACCCCCTGTCGAGCCCGTCCCATGAGCCCGAAGAAGAACGACGATCACGAGGCGCGCCTTGTCGCCCTCGAGACGGAGGCGCGCCTCAGTGCTGAACAGAAGAAGGAAGACAGCCGGCGCATCCGTGAAATGCACGAGACCCTCGTCGGAGAAGGCGATCGACCCGGCCTCAAGGGGCGTGTTGACCGACTCGAGACCAAGCAGAAGCTCTTGGTTCAGATCGGCAGCGGCATCGCTACGCTTCTCGGGTTGGTGGCTGCGTTCCTTGGTCTCCGCCAGCACTGAAAGAAGGCGCCGCATGGGCACCGAATTGGTGGCCGGGCCGGTGCAGTTCGCGGAGCAGAACCTCGGGCTCAAGCCGCTCGTGGTCTCTCGCATCGCGCTCCGACAACTCGCCAACCCCGAAGGCGGTCGCGTCGGGATCTCGTGCAAGCGGTTCAAGGTCGAGGAGGCCCGCAAGATCGAGATTGCGGCCGTCCTCTGGCACATGGTCGCGCTGCCCGACGACGATGTGGTCGTGGCCGTGCCCTTCGGCTCCGGCAAGGCCGCGTGGCTCGCGGACCTGACGACGGTCCTGAAGAACGCGCAGCCGTCCACGCAGCGTGAAATCGCTGTCCACGAGGGCTCGGTCCTCACTCGCTTCCTCGGCCCCGGTCGGCTCCTGTTCCACGTCGCGCGCGGGAAGGACATGGCGCCGGTCGGCGAGATCCGCGGCCGCCGGCCGCTGCTCGTGGTCGCAGGCATCGACGGACTCCCGACCAGCGACGCGCTGCGGCTCTACGCGCAGTTCGCGCCGCCCGGTGTGATTCTGGCGTCCAGCTATGAGCACTGACTGGAAGGACATCTACGCGAAGGCGAGGGTCGACATCCTCTACTTCTGCGAACTCCTGAACTTCAAGCCGATGGAGCACCAGCGCGAGGTTCTCCTCGCGATCCAGCGCGGCGAACGGTTTGTCGCGATCCGCTCCGGTCAGGGGCCGGGCAAGACGACGATCACGGCCGTCATCGCCATGTGGCGGACCTTCCGCGCGTTCAAGGCCCTGACCATCATCTCGGCGCCGTCGGTCCGGCAGTGCCGCGACCAGTTCCTCGCTGAGTGCGCGCGCCTGCTGATGAACAGCCATCCGTACCTCCAGAAGTTCATCGAGGTCACGAAGTCGCGCGTCATCATCGGGCAGGAGCGGGACTGGGAAATCAAGGTCGCCACCGCCACGCGCTCGGCCAACATCTCCGGCTACCACCAGCCGAACATGACCTTCATCTTCGACGAGGCGCAGGGCATCCCCGACGAAATCTTCGTGACGGCCGAGGGCACGCTGTCGAACCCCGACTGCCTCTTCATGGCGATCGGCAACCCGACCGTGCTGAACAACGCCTTCCACCGCTGCTTCACTGCGAAGCGCGGGCTGTGGAAGTGCTTCGTGTTCAACGCCGAGAAGGTCGCCGAGCAGTACCCGACGATCGTGAGCCCGGCCCGCAACAAGCGCCTCGAGGAGCAGTACGGGCGCGAGAGCGACATCTTCCGCAGCCGCGTGCTCGGCGAGTTCCCGAACGCGAACGCAAAGTCGCCGATCGACCTGCCGTCGCTCGAGGCCGCGATGAAGCGCGCCAAGGTCGAGGCGCGGCTGCTGTCGCCAGTGAAGGCGTTCGGCATCGACCTCGCGGCCTACGGCGACGATGAGAGCGTGATCTACCGCCGCGAGGGGCTCGCGATCGTCGAAGAGAAGATGTTCCGGTCGACCGACCCGGCGCAGGTAGTGCGCCACGCGCTGCGGATGCAGCAGCTTGCCGGCTGGAAGACCTCCGACTGCGTGTACGTCTTCGACTCCGGCGGCATGGGCGCCGGCGTGCGCCACATCTTCGACGAGGCGAAGGTCCGCTACATCCCCTTCAACTTCGGCGGGACCGCGTGCGACTCGCGCGAGTACGCGAACAAGGCGACCGAGGCGCTCTTCACGTTCGCGCGCCGGCTGCGCGCCGGCAACATGAGCCTTCCCGATGACGACCATTTGGCAGGCCAGTTGATCGGACGCCTCTATGACCTCGATCCAAAGAGCCGATTGCGCCTCGAGTCGAAGCAGGCGTACTCCGAGCGGACGAAGGGCGGGTCGCCGGACCGGGCCGACGCCCTCGTGATGGCCTTCTACAGCGACGTGATGGGCACCGGGCGCGTGACCAAGGCCGCCGTCGGTACGTCCGCCCGGCCGATGCTCGGCGGGTCGCTCAACGGCTCCGGCGGGCTCTTCGGGGGCTCAGGCGGGTTCGGAGTCTGACGCGGCCGCCGCCAGCAGGCGGTGCCGCTCGGTGATCCCTGCCTCGATCTGCGCCTTCGCGGCCTCGAGGATGTCCTGGGGCGTCTTCGGACCAGGGCCGGGGCCGATGGTCGGCAGCTTCGCCAGGAACTCATACAGGGTGCCTTCGACGCGGTGCTGGACGACCAGCATGGGCATCCCGGGAACCGGCAGGAGTTGCGCAGCCGTCACGCCGCGCTCGGCCAGCCATGCAGGGTCGAAGGTGATCATCGGCCGCTCAGTGCGTGCAGCCGGCGCCGCAGCGCGCGGCAGTTCGGGCGGCCCGGCGGCAGCCGCAGTGCTTCGAAGCGCACCGCGACGCGGCCGCGGCCGAGGAAGGGCAGCATGGAGGCGAGCCAGCGTTCGAACTTCGCGGCGCCCGCCATGACGCGCTTGCCGGCCGCCGAGATCGACCCGTCCGGCCGAAGGCGGTCCTGCTTCGGGAGATGCAGTTCGATCGCGACGCGGCGCTCGTGGTGCTTCTTCATGGTCAGATCAACTCCGATTCCGGGTCGGCGAAGCCCTGACCCTTGAACTTGTAGTTGGCGTAGATCGGAAGCTCGCAGACCATTTGCTTCTTCGTGTAGAGCAGGAGCCGCTGCTTCGGGCGGCCGCTCGCGTCGAAGTTCATCCGCGCGTACTCGTTCCCCGACTCGAGCGTGCCGCCGCAGTACCAGTTGCGGCCGAACGCCTCGCCCGACTGCCAGCCGTGGAAGTGGCCGAAGAACAACACCTTCCAGGGCTCCGGGATCGAGACCGACCACTTCGAGACCGCGCGTGCCACGCCGTAGTACGGGAAGCCACGCGCGCCGCCTGCGATCCCCTTGTCGCCGTGGACGAGGAGCGGGTAGTGCTCGAAGAGGTCGTTGTCGACGATCTTCCAGCCGCGAGCGATGTTGACCTTGATCGAATGCCCCTTCATGGGGTTCTCGGCCACGGCGCGGTCGATCATCTCCCGCATCATCATGTAGGCCGCCGTGTCCCAGTTCGTCTCGGGATGGTTGCTGCTGCTGAAGGCGCCGGGGCGGCCGTGGTTGCCGGGCACGCAGTCGACGTGCAGCTTCTCGAAGTACGACCTCATGTACATGATCGCGTCACGGAAGATGGTCGGGACGCTGACCATCGCCTGCACGAGCGCGCTGTTGTCGATCTCGTGCCCCTGGTGCGGGAAAATGATCTCGTTCTCGATCATGTCCCCGCCGAGCTTCAGGTGCAGTTCGCGGATGCCGCGGGCGCGGTTGTGGTTCTGGAGGCAGGAGACCGTCTTGCGGCAGACCTCGAGCACGCGCTCGCGGGCGATCTCGGTGTTGTAGCTCGGCGAGTCCTTGCCGATCTGCGTGTCAGTGATGTGCAGGACCGCCTTGCACTCCTCGGGAGCGGGTAGGAACCTGATCGGCGGGGGCAGCTTCATGCGGAAGTCCTGCTCCGCGACGGCGCTCTTCACCGCCTCGAGCGCGAGAGAGACGACGCCCTCCCGCTTGCGGTCCTGCGTCAAGAGCTTCTTGTTCATCTTGCGCAGGAGTTCGACATCCGCCGGCGCGTCCTTCAGCGCCGCCTCGGCCTTCGCGGCACGCTCGCGCGCGCGAACCAGGGCACTCTCCAACTGGCCGCGGGTGAGCTTCTCGATCGAAGGCATGATGTCCTTTCAGGGGTGAGAGTGGTCGGGCCGCCAGGACTCGAACCTGGATTGCGGGCGTCCTGCGCTCGACGGTCCCCGCGCCGGTATCCGGTGCGTCTGCATTCCGCCACGGCCCGATCGAAGATCAGGATAGCCTACTTGCGGCGCTCCGTCAACTTGACCTTGTGCAACTTCAGCGAGAGCGCGCCGCGGCGCAGCAGGTTGACCGCAGCGAACGCACCGAGGCCCCACTGCCCGATCTCGCGAAAGACGAGCGTCACCGCCGCGAATCGTTTTCCGCACTTGGGGCACTCGGTCTCCTGACTCTGGCCGGCGCCGCCGGCCGAGTAGGTCCGCTTGATGCTCAGTCGTTCCTGGCATGACGGGCATTGGAGGGCCATCGGGCTACACCAGGACGATCGACTTGGAACCGACCTCGGCCGAGGTCAGGCCGCCCGGCACGGGCTTGACGTAGACCGTCGCGCCCGACTGGATCAGCACGTCCTGCACCGACGGCACCTGCTCCGGGTCGAAGATGTAGACGCGCGCGCCGCTCGGGTGCGCGAGCGCGGTCGTGCCCTGCTGCGCACGGATGATGTTGTTGCAGGTCCAGCCGAGCCCGCCGGTGGACGTGATCGCGTCCACGTAGCAGATTTCGGTGCCGAGCGTGGAGACGATCATCAGGACTTGCCGGCCGGCGGTGAAGCTGGCCGAGTCGCTGGTCAGGTCTTCGACGACGCTGATGTCGGGGCCAAGCTCGTCGAAATCCGGGCCGGTCGTGTCGCCGACGAGCATGGCCGAGGTCGTGACGCCGCCCGCCTGACCGCCCGAGAACGAGTCCTTCTCGTAATAGCTGGTGTCGTCGCCCGAGATGTTGATGGTGGTCTCGGCAACCGCGGTCGAGGCACGGATCTGCGGGACGATCACGGTCATCGTGGCCGAGATCGAGGCGGGCACCTGGAAGAGATCGAACTGGAGCGGCGGGTCGATGTTGCCCTGCGCCTCGCCGCCGGCCGGCGCGCCGGTCTCCATCTGCGCGGTCTCGTCGGTCTTCGCGCCCATGAAGTCGCTCGAGGCTTCGATCTTGACCTCGCCGCTGTCGTCCTGGATCTCCACCGACAGGATGCGCAGCGGCTCATCCACGCCCTCGACGGTCACGACCATGCCGGGCATGAGTTCGCGGACGGTCCGGTTGCCACTGAGGCGGAAGATCGCGCCGCCGGCGAGGCTCTCCTGGCTACGCCGCTTCGCGACCTTCTCGGCGACGGTGAAGTCGATGACGGTGAGCATCTGCACCGTGTCGGCCGCCTGCCGGTTCTCGTAACTGGCCTGCCCGTCGGCCGCGACCATGATCGTCATGTCGCGGAATTGGTTGTCGCGGTCGGAGAAGCCGTAGACGACTGCGTTCTGCGGAAGCTCACCCTGGGGCGTCTCGACCTCCGGGAAGTTGCCGGCAAGTTGGTCGAGAGTGATCTCGGGCCGGTCCACAGGATCGGTCGCGCGGATCGGCACGAAGTCGTAGAGGCCGGTGGCGGTGTTCAGGGTGATGAACATTCCGCAGTCCTGGAGCAGCCCGGCCACGACCTCGTGCGCCGAGGCGCCGTCCTTCGCGAGCAGGCTGCACTGGAGCCCTTCGTCGGCGAAGAGGACCGCGGCCGCGTCGAGAGAGTTGCCACCACTGTTCAGGTTGAACGGAGCGGGATCACGGCCGAGGCCGTAAGGCCAGGGCGCGAAGAGGATCTCCGCGAGCGCGTGCGCGAAGTTGATCCCGTCGTCGTCGCCGCGCGAGTAAATCTGAAAAGACCCGCTGTTGTTCGCGCCCGACAGCCCGCCCTTCAAGTAGACGTGCGAGGCCGGGATCGGAAGGCCGGTGCCGGGGTCGATCGCGCCGCCGTCGATGATCAGCACCTTCAGGATCGTGTACGTCCCGTCGGGGAAGCTGTTGCCCGACAGTTCGATCTGATCGTTGTCCTTGATCATCGAAGCGCGGTAGTGAACGCCCTCTTCGGTCGTGACCGTGCCGATGTCGGCGGTCGTCACGAAGTATCCGTTGCCCTCACCGCCGTTGACGTGACCGATGATCGGGATGGTGGCGCCGTCGAGGGTGAACGTCGGCGGAATGTAGGACGGAACCGACGGCAGCAGCGCGTCGCTGTACTGGCAATACTTGAACCAAGTGTACTCCATGAGCGGCCACGTCGGGCCGGAGCCGAGACGCTTCTGGCTCCAGTCGACGCGCGCGAAGAGCGGCCAGCGACTCTCGATGCCGAACCACGAGTTGACCTCGCTGTCGACCGGCGGAACAACCGCATCGAGGTCGGGCTGCTCGCCCCAGTAGATCGTCATGGTGCCTTCGCGGCCGAGCCCGAGGGCAGTGCCGGAAGGGTAGGTGAGCCGCGTGATCGGCCCCTTGAACAGAATCTTGCCGTTCTGCTGGATCTGCCGAAGCTCGTCCACGCGACCGACCGCGCAGATGTGCAGACCGTCTTCGTAGTAGATCGGCACCTTGGCGCCGCCGCCGAAGAGCGCGCCCTTGCCGCCGGGCGCAGATTCCTTGCGGATGCGCCGGTTGCCGGCCCATCCGAAGACGCACCCGAGCCGGCGCAGGCCGAGGAACCAGTTCACGAACGCGCCGCGCTCCGCGACGGTCGTGGGCTTGTCGTCGCGTCCCTGCTGGTTCTTCTTCGCGAGTCGACCCGCCGCGTAGGCCGCGAGAGCGGCGACGGCGATGTCGATTACGATGATTGCGATGGTTGCTGCGTCAGCCACTTGCTTCGATCTCCGTAACGGAACCAGTGGGAGAGCACTTGATAGCGGTCGAGGAGCATCCAACCGCTGCGAACGACCTTGCGTGTGCCGGCCTGCCAAGTCGTGTTCTGGTCGGGGCCGACGAGGATGACGTGGCCGGGGCCGCCGCCCTTGGCGCGAACCACGAGCACGTCGCCCGGCTCGACCACGTACTGCTTGTTCGTGAGTTCCTCGACCGGCGTGTACCGCTCGAGGAGCATCCGCATGAACTCCATCGTCTTGCGCGGGTTGTTCAGCGAGGCGTCGCGCGAGAGCCGCGGGATCTCCTCGCCCGGCTTGGCGAGCATCTCGTCCCACACGGCCGCCACGAATCGCACGCAGTCGACACCGACGCCCTTCTCCTGCTGGCAGACCATGTAGGGCGTGTCCTTCCACGACTCCAGGATGGAGCGAAGGCGCCCGTCGTAGGGCAGGGTCGCGGCCTGCCAAATCAAGTTGAGGGGAGTCGCGGTGTAGACGTTCACGAGGGGGTGTCCACGAAGTTGGGGTTGTAGGCCGGGATGCCGTAGCCGACGCCGCCGAAGTTCTGTTCGTTGTTCCAGAGCCGGCAGTTCTCGATCGTCTTGTCGCAGCCGGAGAAGATGCTGATGTTCTGGCCGAGCCAGTCGGTCGGCGGTTGCCGCGTCAGGTAGAGCACGTCGTCGGCGACTCCGGCATCGAACTCACGAATGTCGATCCTGATGCCCTCGCGCTCGATGTAGCCGCGATTGTACTGCGTGTTGAACGTCGTGGCGAGTCCGCTCGAGAGCG
>Ga0068859_100007220_pt1 | contig 11276 bp, 6 predicted proteins | sample KBSSwiS22_FD_66585 | JGI IMG/M metagenome (GOLD analysis project Ga0068859, IMG submission 66585) | Switchgrass rhizosphere microbial communities from Kellogg Biological Station, Michigan, USA - KBS Switchgrass S2-2 | ecosystem: Host-associated > Plants > Roots > Rhizosphere > Soil ... | reverse complement strand
ACGTCATCGGCGGGGAGCGAATCGGCGGGCTCGATCCGCACGATGCCACGCGCACCGGCGGCGCCGACGCTGGCGGGCTCGAAGGACACGGTGACCATGCCGTCGCCATCGAGCGCCACGTCGCGGGTTCCAGCGGGGCGGCCATCGAGCTCGAGCGTAGCGCGGGTGCGGACCGGTGCAGTGATGCCGCTGCCTGCGACCCGCGCGCGAACCACAACGCCGGCCGGCGATGCAGTCAGGTCGGCGCCCACGACCGCGACGTTGGGCGCGCTGTCGCGTCCCACATTCACGCGGTGGAGCACGGTCCCTTCGGGGAGCGGATCGAGGTCATCGCCTCGCCAGCCGGTCCGCTGAAAGTCGCTGATGAGTACCGCTTCGCGACGCGGCAGGTGGGTTCCAGTCAGGAGCTCACCAGCGGCGCGAAGCGCGGGGGCGAAGCGCGTCGTCGCGGTGCCGGGCTTCGCCGCATCGATGGCGGCGAGCAGCAGCGAACGATCCGACGTCGGCCTGGTATTGACCGCCGCGCCCTGATCGAAGAGCACCAGCGACGCGCGATCGTCGCGACTCATGCCGTTGACCGCCTGGCGCGCCGCGCTCTGCGCGGCCGCCCATCGCGTCCCGTATCCCATGCTGGCCGAGCGGTCGAGCAGGATCACCAGCTCCCGGCCCTGCGCGCCCGGAGCGACCAGTGGCGCGTTCCGTCCCCGGAGAAATGGCCGCGCGAACGCGAAGACCAGCAGACCGACCGCCAGGACCCGGAGCAGGAAGAGGGGCCACTGATGGATCTGCTGCCGCCTGACTTCGCGGAACGGGATCCTTCGCAGGAACATGAGCGAAGGGAATCGCACCGGCTCCTTGCGTTCCCGGTGCCGGAGATGCACCAGCACCGGAATCGCGATGGCCGCGAGTCCGGCCAGGAAAGCCGGGACCAGGAACGCGAGCGGATTCATCTGGTGCGCCGGAGCTCGTGGCGCCGGGCCAGGTAGGCGTGCAGCGCGAAGTCGAGCGGCTCGGTGGTGTCGAGCATTTCGTAGTCGACGCGGGTCGCGGCCATGTGACCGGACAGCGCCGCCAGGTGGCCGCGCACCAGGTCGCGGTAGCGTTCGCGCAGATCCTCGGGCACGACCGGCACCTTGTCACCGCTTTCCAGGTCCTCGAACGTCGCGGCCGCCTCGAACGGGAACTTGAGCTCGGCCGGATCGAGCAGGTGGAAGGCGAGCACGTCGGACCCGCCGGCCCGAAGCATGCCCACCGCGTCGCGCACCTTGTCGGGCTCTTCGTAGAAATCCGAGATCAGCACCACGATGCCGCGCCGGGTGAGTCGCTCCGCGATGCGGGTGATCGGTCCGCTCAGGGACCCGCGTCCGCTGGGCGGAACCTTGTCGAGCCGGTGCAGGATCGTCTGGAGATGGCGGGTCGAGGGCGGCACCCAATCCACGATGTCGTCGGCGAACAGCACCAGGCCGATCCGGTCCCGCTGCCGCGCGGAGAACCACGCCAGCGACGCGGCCAGGAAGCGGCCGTAGTCGAGCTTGCTCACGCCTCCGCTGGTATACGACATCGAGGCGGAGACGTCGAGGAGCAGCGTGACGGTCGCGTTGGTCTCGGCTTCGTACTCCTTGACGTAATAGCGATCGGTCCGCCCGTAGACCCGCCAATCGATCTTGCGGATGTCGTCACCCGGCATGTATTGCCGGTGCTGCGCGAACTCGAGCGAGAGGCCGAGCCGCGCGGAGCGGTGGAGGCCGTGGAGGAACCCGTCGACCACGGTGCGCGCGAGCAGGTCCAGGCTCCCGATCGCCGCGAGAACTTTCGGATCGAGGAACCGGGTACCGGTGAGGGCCTCGCGCGGGGGTGAGCTCATCTCAGAGTCCCGACGCCGGCACCGGGACTGCCTCGACCAGGCGGTCGACGACCTGGTCCGTGCTCACGCGCTCCGACTGGGCGTGGAAGTTGAGCAGGATGCGATGCCGGAGTACCGGTTTGAGGAGCGCCCGAACGTCCTCGAAGCTCACGTGATAGCGGCCGTGCAGCAGGGCGCGGGCCTTGCCGCCAAGGATGAGGCTCTGCGCGGCGCGGACGCTGGCGCCGTAGAGCACCCACTGCTTGACCGCCTGCGGCGCGTCGGGTTCGCCCGGCCGGGTGCGGCGGACCAGCTGCACCGCGTAGCGCACCACCGGCTCGGCGGCCGGGACCCGGCGCACCAGGTCCTGGAACGCCAGGATGTCGGGACCGGTGAGCGCGTGCGAGAACACCGGGTTCTGGATCGACGTCGTGCGCCGCACCACCTCGATTTCCTCGAGCTCCGGCAGGTAGTCGAGGATGACCTCGAACATGAAGCGATCGAGCTGCGCTTCAGGCAGCGGATAGGTGCCCTCGAGCTCGATCGGGTTCTGGGTCGCGAACACGAAGAACGGCGGCTCGAGCGTGTAGGTGCGTCCCTGCACCGTCACCCGGTGTTCCTGCATCGCTTCGAGCAGGGCCGACTGGGTCTTGGGCGGCGTCCGGTTGATCTCGTCCGCGAGCACGATGTTGGCGAAGATCGGTCCGGGCGTGAACACCAGCTTCCGGCGACCGGTCTCCGCGTCGTCCTGCACGATATCAGTGCCGGTCACGTCCGATGGCATGAGGTCGGGCGTGAACTGGATCCGCGCGAACTTGAGATCGAGCGCCTGCGCCACCGAGTGGATGAGCAGGGTCTTGGCGAGACCGGGCACGCCCACCAGCAGGCAGTTGCCCCCCGCGACCAGCCCGATGAATACCTGTTCGATCACATCGTCCTGGCCGACGATGATCTTGCGGAGTTCGTTGAGAACGAGTTGATAGCCGGCCTTGAGTCGTTCGGCTGTGGCCAGGTCATCAGGTGGTGCATTCAGGGCAGTCACGGCGTTCCTTTCAGTCGGACAGAGGCTGCTAGCTGCTAGCCGCTAGTAGCTAGTAGCTAGTAGCTAGTAGCTAGTCGCTAATGTGTCATCGCATACACGACGTAATTGATCCCCAGTTTGTACGCCTCGTTGGTCAGCTCGATGGGCGCGAAATCGGTGTCCGACCATTCCCAGTATTCGGCGACATCGTTGTTGTAGTTGACGATAATCATCAGGCGCTTCTCGGGGTCGTTGTCCTCGAACACGCCGAAGAATTCCGAGTGCACGCCCTGATAGTAGGGATGATAGAAGTCGAGCGACGCGATCCGGAAGAACGAATCAAAGATCGGGTGGCTCACATCGAGCTTCACCAGTCGGGCGTCGGGCAGCACCGTCTTGAGCTGGGCCTCGAAGTTGTACCACTGATTCCCCACGAAATCGTCGACGATGAGGAAGCCGCCCTTTGCCAGCCAGGCGCGCATCCCCTCGGTCTCCTTCTGGTTGACGGACCAGAACCCCGGCTCCGTCAGGTAGGCGATCGGATAGTTGAACAGGTCGGGATCGTCGAAGGTGAGCACGTTGCCGCCGCCCAGGTACGTCGGGATCAGGCTCAGCTCGCTCAGGATCTTGCCGAAGTGGCCCTCGGCGCGCGGGTAGTCGTGGTTCCAGCGGGGATCTCCGTAGCCGAATCCGCCCTCGCCACTCATGCTGGCCAGGTTGTACTTGATCCGGACGAACGTGAACTTCCCGTCGTAAGGCGTGTTGGGCAGGGCGTCCGGCGCGCGCTGGCGGCGCTGGGCGACGAGGGTTGTTGCGGCAAGGAACAACCCAAACATGACCATCGATTTCAAACGCATCGCGTTCCTCGCTTGGCTGCCAGCTATTAGCTACTAGCAGCTAGCAGCTAGTAGCTATTTCCGGATCTCGAGCAACAACTGCTGCGCCTTCTCGAAGCTCGGCGCGATTTCCAGCGCGCGAAGCACTTCGCGCCGCGCCGCCGCCTTGTCTCCCGCCTGGTTCCACGCGTAGGCCAGCTGATATAGCGCCTCCGCGCGATCGACCGGATCGAGCGCCACCACCGCGGCCCGTTCCCGCGCCGCCTGGCGCCAGGCTCCGCGCACGCCGTGCATCTCGGCCAGCTTCTGATGCAGCGCCTGGTCCCGCGGATCGATCCAAGCCGCGCGCTCCAGCGCGGCGGTGGCACCCGCCTGGTCGCCCAGCTTTTCCAGCAGGGTAGCCAGCTGGACGTTGGCGTCGTAGTTCGTCTCCGCGAGCGCGGTCAGCCGCGCGAGCTGATCCGCCGCGGCACGGGTGTCACCCCGCTCCAGGTAGATCGCCGCCAGGTTCGCGTAAGGGCTGTCGTCCTCGGCGTACTCCGGAAGCAGCTCTCTCGCCTTCTCGAATCGCGTCGCGGCCTCGGCCTTGTTTCCCGCCCGCAGGAAAGCAGTCCCCGCCGTCATCTCGCGCTGGAAGGGCCCGTCCTCCTCGCCACCACCGATCGCATCGACCTGTTTCGCCAGCCGCTTGTCGAGCCAGGCCTCGAACTCCTTGTCGAACTGCTCGGGAGATGCGCCGAGCGCTTTTCGAAACACGTCGGCGGTCGTGCCGCCCGCGCGGTAGCCGTCGAGCATGGCCCGGATTCCCTCCCAGCCCCGGGTCGCGGCCACCATTTCGCAGACCAGCGACGCCTGGTAATAGGCGTGATTGATCTGCTCCGGATAGGTGGGACGCACGAAGCCATCGGTCAGCCGGCTCACCGGAAGCAGCTTGTTCTGCTTGAGGGCCGCCAGGAAAGACAGCGACAGCCCCTGTCCCCATCCGGTCCGGGCCCGGCGCTCCTCGAAGACCGACAGGCCTTCGGAGAACCAGCGCGGGATCCGGTGATCGGTGACACCGAGCGTGAAGGTGTGGGCCAGCTCGTGCCAGAGCGTCGATCCGAAATTGAATTCACCCCGCGGCCGTGCTGACGGCGCGTCCATCGCCACCACCGGGCCGAAGCTCACGCCCAGTGCCCCCAGTCCGGCCAGACCGACGGTGCGGACCGAGAAATCGGCGTGCCGCCGATACAGCTCCACTCGGACCGGCGGCGACGGGCGATACCCGTACCGCACCGCGAAGGTGTCGTAGGCGATCTCGGCCAGCTCGGTCAGATACGGCGTCAGCAGGTCGGCTTCGGTCGGCGCCACCACGAACACGAAGCGCGCCGAGCGGACCTCGCGATAGTTCCTGGTCGCATCGAGCAGATCCAGCGTGTTCTTCACCCAGACGCTGTAGGGATCGAGCCGGAAAGCCTGCTCCAGATGTCTCCGCCCTTCGTCCATCTTGCCGGTGCGGAGCTCGTTCATGCCGAGCGCGGTGAGCACCCGCGCATTGGAAGAATCGAGCGCGAGCCCGCGGGCGGCGTAGGTCGCCGCTTCCCGGTAGAAACGGTTCCTCGCCTGGACCTCGGCCACCTGGGCGTAGAATTCGGCGTAGCCCGCGTTCTGCGCGAAGACGCGCTTGCGATGAGTCTCGTATCCCGCGGTGTCGCCACGAAGCAGGCGGGACGCGGCCAGTACGGTCAGCGCGGGCAGGGAGACCGGATTCACCGCGAGGGCGCGGTTCGCTTCCGCATCGGCGCTGTCGAACGCCTCCCCTTCGAGGTGCGACGAGGCGAGAACCACCCGCGCATCCACAAAGTCGGGATCGAACTCGAGAGCCTGTCGCACCATGGCGAGCGCCCCGCCGTTGCCGTCGGCAAGGCCCACTTTCGCCCGGCCCAGCAGCGCGCCCGGATGGCGCGGCTCTGCGGCGATGACTGCGTTGTAGGTCGTCACCGCCTCGGGCCGGTTGTTGCGATCGAGGAAGAGGTCACCGAGCGCGGTCCGCGCGTCCCAGTTGGTCGAGTCGGCCGCGATCGCTTCGTCGTACACTCGCAGCGCGTCGCGGAATCGAGTCGGATCGGTGGCCCCCAGTGCCTCCAGGCTCGACGCCACCGCGGCGAGCTCACGCGACGAGAGCCGGCGTGACCGGGTGTAGGTGGCGATCGCCCCTTCGTATTCACGGCGCGCCTCGGTCCGCTGTCCCCGCAGCGCAAAGAGATCGCCGAGCCGCACGCGGGCAATGAGCGTATCCGGCCCCCGCGCCATCGCCGCGCGCAACAGGGATTCCGCCTCGGCGTACCTGCCGTGGTTGATGGCCACGTCCCACGGGGGCGACGGGCGCTGGGGAGGCGACGGACCACGGGCGACGGGCGACGTAGCCGCGCGCGCGGCGTCCGAGGATTGGCAGGCCACCGGCAGCGTGATGCTCGCCATGAGCAGCAGCACCCCGGGGAACGGGCCGAACCCCGTCGCCCGTCGCCCGCAGCCCGTCGCTTCTCTCATGGCTTGCCCCGCAACTGCTGATTCACCGTCGCCAGCTCCACGAGCAGAGTCTCCAGCTGCTTCTCGTACGCGGTGGAATCCATTTGCGACTTCCGCGCCCGGAGCGACGCGACCTGAGCTTCGAGATTCCGCTTCTTCTCCACCAGCGCCTGCGAGCCCGCATCGGTGGGCACCGCTGCCGCCGCACCGAACACGAACTGCCGCGCCAGGGTCGAATCGGTGATCCGCGCGTGCTCCGTGAGCAGTCGATTGTCGCTCTCGTACTCCCGCTTCACTTCGCGGACCGTGTACGCGTAAGCCTCGAACAGCGAGAGCGCCCCGTCCTTGTCGATGTCGGCGGCTCCGCCCGCGAATGCTTCCGCAAACCAGTGACCGAAGCGGACTTCGTTCCGTTCCTGCCCGGTGCGCGTCGCGGTGATGATGAGCCGGCCCGGCGCGGCCAGCTTCTCGGCGAACCCGCCGCTCGAGCTCGCCGCGATCACCACCGCAACCGGCCTGGTTCCGTAGCCCGTCAACACCCGCGCCAGATCGGCCGCGGTCAGGTCGGGACCGGGAAGGTTGAGCTTGGGCTCGCCCGCATCGCTGCCGTGTCCGATGAAGACGAGGAGCACCTGTCCGGACTCGGCTCCGCCACCAAGGCGGACCAGCTCCTGTTCCACCCGCTCCCTGGTCGACTTCCCCGCGGCTTGCGGCTGCTCCGTTTCGGCCAGCCAGGTGATCCTGTCGGCCGCCACGCCGGCCTTGCCCAGCGACGCGATGATGGAACGGGCCTGGGCGGAGAATTCCTGGGCGAACTTCGGCTCTCCGCTGACGCCGGTGACGATGAGGACCTGCAGCGGAGGGGCGGAGGGGCGGAGAGCTTCAACCCTCATTCCCTCCGCCTCTCCGCCTCTCCCCCCGAGCAGGAGGAGGGCGGTCAACATGACGGCGTGGGAGTTCACGACATCCCCCGCGCCCGCCGCAGTCCCCACTCCCCGGCCATCAATCCGGCGAGCAGGAAGAACACGATCGGCATGTCCCAGAGATCGAGCTGCTCGGTCGCGGTGATGCCGCGCTCGGTGTACACGATGTCGCGGGGAAGCGCGGATGCGCTCGCCATCGTGTAGTACTTGCCGCCGGTTTCTTCCGCGATCCGGCGGAGCAGCGGCGCACGCTGCCCCGCCCCGAAGAACTCGCGCGACACCTCGCCCGCTCTGACGAAGGCCGGCTCCGCCGTGAGCGTGTCGGCACCGATCGACGTGGCATCGATCCGGTACTCACCGGCGGTTCGCGCGGTAAACGCCCCGCGATAACGGCCGTCCGCGCCGATCACCCAGTCGAGCGGGACTTCGGTGACGACCCCCGCGGGATCCGTCACCCGCGCGGTGACCACGCCGTCGTTGACCGGCTGCCAGGTCTTGTCGCGCAGCTCGACGTCGAGCGTGACCGGCTCGCCCGGGGCCAGGTCTTCCACCTGGGCCGCGATTTCCAGCCGGTCCGGACTCTCATCGGCGAGCCAGCGGAGCAGCTGGCGCCAGAACGTTTCGTATTTCTGGTCGTTGACCGCGATCTGCGCCGCCATCTGCCAGTGCCAGGTGTCCTGCACCGGCAGCGCGATCACGCGGCCGCGCCCGTAGCGCTGGAACGCGAGAACCGGCTGCTCGCCGCGGCCGACCGTGTCGCGGCCGGAGAGGAGCGACGTGGCGCCTGGCTTGAGCGCGCCAACATGGTTGACCGCCGTGACCGGCGGCAGGGAATCCCAGGCCAGCTGCGTCACCGGATGATCCCGGCCCGCGGCACTGGGCTGCACCGACAGCACCCGGAAGTACCCGGTGTCGCGGGGCTGATCGAGCAGGAGGGGGGAGACATCCTCGAGCGGAGTGTCGTGCCAGGCGCCCTCACCGAATGCGCGCCGGCCGCCCAGCAGCAGCAATCCGCCGCCCCGCGTCCCCGCGAACTCCGCGATCATGCGGAGCTGCTCGGCCGTGAACGCGGCAGCCTCGACGCTGCCGAGGATGACAGCTCTGTACTTGAACAGCTCTTCGCGGGTGCGGGGGAATCCCGAGGCCAGGTCGAGACTGTCCTCGACACCGAGCCGGAGGAATTTCCCTTCGGCGGTGCGCTCCAGTCCCACGACCCGAAGGTTGGTATCGGTCGCCACGGCTCGACGCATGAACGCGAACTCGAAGCGCGGCTCGCCTTCGTAATAGAGGATGCGCTCGTCGCGGTCGCGCACCGCGACCAGCGCTTCGCGCGCATTGTTGCGGGTGACGGTCTCGCCCGGAAGCCCGGGGAGCCGCACCGTGAGCTGGCGCGCGCCCGCCTCGGCCAGCGGCACCGGAATGCTTATGGTCGCGGCCTGGCCGTCTCCGGGAAGGGCGAAGCGCCTGGTGGCGAGGATGCGGCCGGCCTCCTCCACCACGATGCTGGCCGAATCCCGATTCCCGCCCTGCTGCTGTACCAGGGCTTCGACCAGAACCGAGCCGCCCTTGAGCGCCGCGCGCGGCGCGGTGACGCGGCTCAGCTCGAGATCGGACGGATAGCGTTCCTCGCCTACACCCACCGTGTAGACCGGAACTCCCGCGGCCGTGAGCGAAAGCACCGAGCGCGTGATGGCCGAGTCGGCGTTGTCGGCGCCATCGGTGACGACAACGAGCCCTGCCAGCGGCATCGCGGCCATCTCGCGCCGCACCTCGTCGAGCGCGGCCGAGAGATCGGAGCGATTGCCCGCGAACGCCAGACCGTCGATGCCGCGAATCCGCTCCGAGCGGCGCGAGAAGCGGAACCAGCGGAGCTGGAACTGCTCGCCGAGCGCGGCGGGCAGCGCGGCCTCGGGCCCGAGCAGACTCCGAACCTGATCGGCCCGGGTGAGCTGGCCGTTGTCGGCGATGGTCATGCTACGGCTGTCATCGACGAGGATCGCGACCACGTTCCGTTGCGGAACAGCGGTACTGACCAGGAGCGTGGGCTGCAGCAGCAGGATGCCGAGAAGGATCAGCAACGCGCCGCGGATCGCGGCGAGCGCGGCGCGAAACCGCGGGCTCGCGTGACCGGGAGCGCGGCGGTAGGTGACGAGCACCGCCAGGCCCAGCAGAACCAGAACCAGGGCCACGACCATCGCGGGACGCCCGGCCGCAAAGGCGAACCGCCCCTTCTCAAATACGACGGGGCGGTACTTGAAGAAAAACTCGGCGACCTGGTCGAAACCGAACGGCATAGCGTATCAATAACGTGACGCCTGCCGGCTTAGCAAAGTTTCCGGAACGTGAGAGGTGAGCCGCAAGCCGAAGTCAGTTTGCGATCTTCCCTCCGGCATTCGCAGAGTCGTCCACCGACTTGAGCAGTTCCTTCCAGGTGAACCACGGTTTCCCGCGGATCCACTTCTCGAACCAGGCAAACTCCGCCACCGCCTTGAGGTACTGATTTCGCGGGTCGGGGATGCCGTGCGTATTGCCGGGATAGACGAAGAACTCCGTCGGCACGCCAAGCTGCTTGAGCGCCATGTGCAATTCCTCGCTCTGCGGCCTCGGCACCCGCGGGTCGCCATCCACCACATGAATGAGCGTCGGAGTCTTCGCGTTGGTGATGTAGCGGAGCGGCGACACTTTCCAGTACGACTCGAAATCCTCCCACGGCTTCTTGCCCCGAGCGAAGTATTCGGCGCGGTTCCGCTGCACGTCGCTCTGGGCGTACATCGAGATCCAGTTCATCGCGCCGGCCCCGGTCGAGACGGCCTTGAAGCGATCGGTGTGGGTCAGGATCCAGTTGGACCAGTGCCCGCCCGCACTCCACCCCATGACGCCCATCGAGTCCGGAGCCACCATGCCCTGTGCGATCAGGTGATCGACACCGGTCATGATGTCTTCATAACCCTTCTGGAAGTAGTTCCCGCTGCCGACGATGTCGAGCCGGTGCTGCTCGCCGTAATTGGTCGAGCCACGATAGTTGGGCAGCAGCACGATGTACCCGGCCCCGGCGTACACCTCGGCGTTGTAGCCCGGGTTCCACCGCAGCTGGTCCGCGGCCGCGGGACCGCCGTGGATCTGCACGATGAGCGGATAGCGGCGGCCCTGCTGGTACCCCACCGGCTTGACCAGAACGCCGCCGACGGTCTTTCCGTCCTTGGACTTCCAGCTCACTTCTTCCGCTGCGCCGAGAGCCAGCTGCGCCGTCTGGGGATTGGCGTTGGTGAGGCGGCGCCACGCGCCCTGATTGGCGAGGTCCGCTGCGGACGCGACGGTGAAGTACTCGTTCGGCGTGGCAGGGTCGCCGTAGACCAGGATCAGGGTCCCGGTTGCGTCGTCCTGCTCGACGAAGAGGGTCCCTTTCGCATCAGTGATTCGTCGCACCTCGCCGTTCTCTACCGAGACGGCCACGACCTGGTTGGTGCTCTTGATGCCATCGAGGCAATAGATCGTTTTGCCGTCGTCGGACCACCACCCCACGTTCAAGTCGCTGTCGTAGCCGCCGCCCAGCTTCCGCCATGCGGCGCCCGGAGTCGCAGTGGGCCGGACCCAGATCTTGTTGTCGCGGAAGTAGGTCCAGTCGTTGGGCGCCGAGATCGCGATCATGGCGCCGTCAGGCGAGAACTCGACTGGACTTTCACCGAGCTCGGCGTTGGTCGTCAGCCGCTCGATGTGCCCCGTCGCGGTCTCGAGCAGGTAGGCGTCGCCGTAAATGCTGGTCTCGGTCACGTTCCGCTTGTAGCGGTCGTTCGGCGTCCCCCGGAAGCCCACCCACTTGCCGTCACGCGACATCGAGACGTTGCTCACCGTGTACTCGCTGCCTGACGTGAGCCGCTTCTCCTCCAGCGTGCCAAGGTCGAGAGCCCAGAGGTGCTCGACCGGCTGTTCCTCGTTGCGGATGTTGACGGTGAACTTCTTCTCCCGCCGGGCGGCGTTGTCCTTGTCCACCGTATCTGGAGCGATGAAGTAGATCCGCGATCCATCGCGGGTGAGGCTCCAGCTCCGCACCGGCGTCGAATGTCTGGTGAGCTGCTTCGGCTGCGCGCTGTCGAGCCCCGCGGCAGGAAGCGCCCAGAGCTGGCGGTCTTCCGGCTTGCCCGCGC
>Ga0068859_100007218_pt1 | contig 11277 bp, 8 predicted proteins | sample KBSSwiS22_FD_66585 | JGI IMG/M metagenome (GOLD analysis project Ga0068859, IMG submission 66585) | Switchgrass rhizosphere microbial communities from Kellogg Biological Station, Michigan, USA - KBS Switchgrass S2-2 | ecosystem: Host-associated > Plants > Roots > Rhizosphere > Soil ... | reverse complement strand
ACAGCCGCCGAACTCCTCCATCAAAATCGGCTTGCCTGCCAGCGCAGCCGTCACCGCGCAGGTGAATGGGACAAAATCCGGGTCGAGTGGCTTGCGTGCCCAGGGTGTGTACATGGGGTAGGAATGCATCACCGCTACATCTGTATTCTTATAGACCTTATCGATCCGTAACCCATTATCGCGGTGCAGTCCATCCCCGTGCAAGCCGATCGTCACCGGGTGGTCCGGATCGATGCTTTTGATCAGGTCTACCATCTGCTTGACCCAGGCCGCACCTTCATCGGAAGTAAGAGGCCAGGCGAAGAGATCAGGTTCGTTGGCGAGATTCCACATCCAAATGGCTTCGTGGTCCTTGAGCGCACCGACCACGGTCTGGAGCAGGAGGCGCTCCGCTTGAATCGCCTCTTCGTGGTGGAACATGTTGTAATAGCCTTGTTCCACCGGTTTGCCGGAACTGACAATGTCCCGGATCCATTCGTTGCCACCTTTGAAGGGCAGCTCCCCGCCCAGCAACCAGCGCGGACTCCAGTTCGGTCCGCTCATGTGACCGGTGAAGAACGTAACGTCGAGACCGAGCTTGTTCTCCTCGGCGATATCGGCGACCGTGACCAGGTGATCCACAGCTTCTTTCGAAACGGAGGTCGGTTCAGGCTGAAAATCATCCCAGAGCAGGAACAAGCGGACTACGTTCAAGCCGATCTCCCGGATCACGCTGAACTCTTCACGGACTTCGCCTGCATCGAAGTTGGACCACCAGTACATGGCTTTACGACGAGGCCAATAGTTGACCCCAAGTGTAAAATCAGTCATTGAAATCTCCAGTTACAGGATTGGGCAAACAAAAGCGAAAATTACAAGAAATTAAGGCTTGGAGTGAGCCGTTTGATAAATGGCAGTGACCAGCGAAAATTCACCTTGCGCATCATGGTCGAGTGCCCAGAACATTACGCCACTGGCCTTTTCCATCGCCATGCGGGTCTTGGCTTGTACGGTGGGGATACCGTTATAGACCTGGGTCATCCCGTAATAATCGAACTCATTCACCTGCGCCGCGGCCGGATCGGCCTGGACCAACTTTGCAAAGCTTACCCCTTCAACCGGCGAATCTTTGACGTGCGAATAGAACGGCATGCCCATCACGATTTTTTCCCTGGGCAAGCCGCGTCCGCTCCAATACGCCAGTCCTTTTTCGAATTGATCCATCGTGGCGTGATCGGGACCGTCATACGTCATGACATTGATGAAATCGAAAAGCGCAAGAGAGTCAGGATGAATCCCCAGGGCGTTGTCGCCGTAGGAAACAACCGCGGTAGTCAGAAGCTTATCGGGCATCGCCGCGCGCAGTTCCTTGATGAGCGCAAGAAAGTTCTCGGACGATTCGCCAGCGTCCGGATATTCCCAGTCGATGTCGGCGCCGTCGAGTTGGTAATCCTGCACAAACGTTTTCAGGTTCTGGACAAAGGCGCTGCGGGATTCAGGGCCGGAGGCCAGCGTTTCAAATTGCTGGTCCCAGCCCCAGCCGCCGACGGAGATGAGCACTTTTACGTTTTTCGTGTGACCGGTGGCAACAATCTTTTTTAACTTCCAATCGTTATTGATGGGATTGAACGTTCCATCGGCCTGCGGGGTAAGGAATGCATAATTAATGTGGGTCAGCTTGTCGTAGGGAATGATTTCGGCGACGATGCCTTCTGTCGCATACGCCAGGATGATAAACGGGGAAGGGGTGGGAGTGGGCGTCATGGTTGGTACGAGCCTTGGCGACTCCGTTGGAACTGGAGTAGGAGTTGCGGAGGCGGTGCAGGAAGTCAGTAGAATGGCCAGCAAGCCGAGGCTTGAAAGGAAGCGGGACATTTTATCCAAGGGTCAGGTTGAGACGATAAGTCAGTTGTCCCATGATTTCTGATAAAAGCGCATCCAAATCTGCATCCGGGTCTTCGAAAATCTTTTTTGCGATCACTGATAGTTCCTGACCGAACTGGTTTTCGATCCGGCGCCAGAGCGGAATGGTGCGATAGGCGCGCGAGGAAGTGACAAGCTGAATCATGACCGGTCGCAGCGGATGATCGGCCGGGATCAGCTCATCCAACGCGTCGACGCGGGCCGGCAGGATATGAGAGCGCCGGCCGCCTTCGAGCATGGTGCTTTTCCGGGTGAGAAAATCGGCCAGCTTGAACGCGGCCTCCAGGCGGTCTGGGAAACCATAGGTATGTCTCCAGATCACGAGATTTCCACCTCCAGACCAGGGGGTGCTCATCAGGCTGGCGGCGCCAATGTTTTTCGTTGCCGGGGTATCTTCCTGAAGATTCGCAAGAATGGCGCGGGCATCCGTGAGTACCGCCGCGGCTCTTCCCACCAGGAGCCTCTGCATACATTCATCGGTGCCCAGATTCGCAACGCCGGACTGGCGGCGCAGGAGTTTGAAATACGCTTTTAAGCCCTCCAGGGTGGCAGGTGAATCGAATAGCACCTGCCTGCCGCGATTATCGAGGAGATGCCCGCCGGAACTCCAGACCCAGGAAGCGGCCGTATGGACAAAATCGTTATAAGGAAATGGAACATACGGCATCAGCCAGGCATTTTCTGCGCAGTTTAACGCCTCAAGTTTATTGACCGTTTCTTCCAGCGCAAATGGCGTGGCAAAGGCCCGAGCGCCATCCAGACCTGCCTGTTCCAGCAGGTCGCGTCGATAGGCAATCGCGTAGGTATAGGCGCTCAGCGGAATTCCCCAGGCATTCCGGTCTTCCTCCATCAGGATGCTGCCCCAGGCCGAATGGACGAATGAGTCCGGGCTGCCAATTTTCGTGATGATATGGGCCGGGATCGAGCGAAGGGAATTCATACTGACCAGACTACTGACCCAGGTGGAGCCAATGTGGGAAATATCTGCCCCCTGTCCATGGGTGGAGATGTTGATCAGCCGTTGCCAGGCGTCACTCCAATCCATGCGCGTGAACTTGACCTCAATCCCCGTTTGCTTTTGGAAGTCAGCCAGCAGTTCGAGTTGAAGCTGGTTATCCTCGTCTGAATCCGGAATGGCTGTGAATTCGATAGCTACCATGTTCACCTCACGGAAATATTCCTCATCGCGGAGATCGTCTCTTTGATCTTTTGGCGGATTTCAGGTGTGATGCTGACAGCATTAGCTTCCAGTCCCAGCATGACCGCTCCAATCACCGGAGGCAGATTTAACCTCACGAAGCGGGCTTTCGAGGCCAGTTTTTGGATGGTCTCGCGCATCGGTTCGATCAACCTTGCCCCGCCTTCGAACATGCTGCCGGTCATCACCACATCAAAAGCCAGGTTTTCAAATTCAAGCTGGCGGATGACGGCGTTTGCCATTTCGCCCAGCTCGGTGCCCGCCCAGTTCAGGAGGTCGCAGGCCACCTCATCCCCTTCTTCGGCAACCCGGAAGACAATCCGGGCGGCGTTCGCACCAATCCGATATTCATAGGTTGTATATCCGCGCATCAGGTCTTCAAGATCCTTCGCACCAGCATAAGCAATGATCGCGTCGGACAAGGCGGTTTTGGGAAGGCGTTTGGTCCATGAGTAGCCAATAATTTGCATGCAGCGATGCATGAGTTCGGAGGCCCCGGCCCCTTCACCCATCAAGGTACCATGTCCGGTCACGCGTCCTTCACGCTTGTGTTCACGGTCCCAACCGCGGCAGTTCGATCCCGTCCCCGAGACCACGACCACGCCCCAACCTTCCTCCGCACCCGCCACAAGGCCGGGAACGGCGTCGTTCACAAATTTATAGGGCGCCCGGAGTCCCAAACGGTCGAGCACCGCGACGTTCGCTTCATATTCAGATGTCCAGTCGTACCCTGAAATGCCGAAGCCAGCTCCACTTATATCTTCCTTCTTTAAGCCGGCCGCATGCAAAGCGCGTTCCACGCCATCTTGGGTAGACCGGAACATGCCATCGTAACCGACCGATTCGTAATTGGCGGGTCCGCTTTCCCCAAAACCCAGGGCACGGCCTGTTTCATCGACAATGAGAGTATGAGTCTTGGTAGAACCAAGATCAGCGCCAAGGTAATAATGCATAGTGTAAGTTAATAAAGGGGCGGCCGCTTGGGTCGCCCCTGTGCTTATGGGCTAATTCCAGAACTGGGGCAGATGCTCTTTGTGAGTTTCCAGCATGTCATCGAGCACCGCCTGGACCTTGTCTGCTTTTGGCCCCAGGGGATGTACTAACAAGGCCTGATAGGCGGCCTCGCGGTCTCCGTGAACTGCAGCTTCGACGGTCAGTAATTCATAGGCTTTCACCGCCGCGATCAAACCAAAACAGGAAGCCGGTAGGGGCTCGGTGGGAATCGGGGTGATGCCGCTCTTTTTCACCGTGGACGGGATTTCCAGCACCCAATCTGCCGGCCATTCCTTAACAGCGCCACCATTCTTGATATTCACCACATGAGTCTCGCCCAGGTCGTTGTAATGCGCATTCAACAACTGTGTGGCCACGGTTGAGTAATAGGCACCGCCGCGCTTCATCAAATCGGCCGGAGGCTCTTTGAGATTCGGATCCGCGTATTCGCGCAGCAGATCTTTTTCCACTTCCATCACTTCTTCGGCCCGGGAGGGGGGCCATTTTTCCTGCGACGTCAACTTTTTATCGGTATGATAGAAATACTGCAGGTAATAGTTTGGCATCATGCGCAGAACTTCGATCGTGCGGGGATCCCATTCAGGATGTTCTTCGTTCTTGAGATCCGTGATGAAGCCCTGGATCACCTGCGGCCAGACGTCCTCGCCATCGATGGTAAAGCCGCGATGCCAGGAAAGATGATTTAGACCAAGCGTCTTCAGGTCGGTATGATCGGGATCGATCTTTTTGCCCATCGCCTTTTCCAGCCCCTCGATGATGTGCATCTTTGTGGTAATCGGGACATTGCAGACCCCAACTGCCGGGACATCCGGTGCGTATTGGCTGAGTGCCTGTGTCACCAGGCCTGCCGGGTTTGTGAAATTGACCAGCATCGTTCCCGGTTTGGCGACTTCCCGGATATCCTGCGCGATCTTTAGGATGACAGGGATTGTCCGCAGTGCTTTTCCCATGCCGCCCACGCCGGTGGTTTCCTGACCGATCAGACCGTGCCGCAGTCCAAGATACTCGTCGCGTCGACGCGCTTCCATGTGACCGACCCGTAATTGGGTGGTGACATAGTCAGCATCTTTGACTGACTCTCTTTGGTTGCTGGAAAGGATCACTTTGAACGGAGAACCTTTGGCCTCCACCATCCTTTGTGCAAAACTTCCGACGACTTTTAATCGCTCCTCGTCGATATCCATCAACCAGAGTTCGTCTACGGGGAATTGGTCCAGGCGGGCGAGGAAGCCATTCACCAGTTCGGGAGTATAGGTGGATCCACCACCGATCACTGCGACTTTAAGCATATTATTTTTCGACACCTGTAACCACAATGCCTTGCACGAAGAAACGCTGGGCAATCATAAAGAGGATCAATGGGGCGATCAGTGCCATCAAGGCGCCGGCCTGAATCAGCTGAGGCTGCTGACCATAAATCCCATTGAAGTTCGCCAGGGCAACCGAGATCGGCCACTTATCGCGAGCGGTCGAAAGATAGATCAGCGGACCAAAATAATCGTTCCAGGCGAAGACAATATGGAACACGGTCACTGCCATCAACGCCGGATACGATTGAGGGATGATGACCGACCACAAGACCCGCAGCGGACTGGCGCCATCGATCATGGCGGCTTCATCCAGTTCGCGGGGCAGCGTCATGAAATACTGTCGCAGCAGGAAAACATCATAGGCATTGGCAAAGAACGCCGGAACGATCAACGGAAGCCATGTTCCCAGCCAGCCGATTTTTTGGAAGAAGGTGTAGGTTGGGATGATCGTGACCGCACCGGGCAGGAAGATGGTCGCGATCAGAATAATGAACATGAGATCCCGTCCGGGGAAGCGGAAACGTGAAAAACCGAAGGCGACCAGGGTGCAGGAAATTAATACCCCGATTTCGGTCATAATCGCATAGAAAGTGGTGTTCCACATCAGGCGCGGATAATCGATTGTGTCCCATACATCAATATAGTTTTGCCAGGTGGGTGAAAAAACCCAGGGGCGCTTCAGGGCGCGCCATGAAACCTGGCAGCTAAATTCGCCTGCGGCTAAATTGTTTGGGTCAACAAAGGTACTGGCCTGACGTCCCTTCTTGACGATCGCCAAATCCTTCACGGATGTATCATTTGGATCTGCCCCGGCACACTTTGCCATCGGCACATTGAACATTTCGACGGCTTTCCCGTTATATTCATAGGTAGGCGGTTTGGCTGGCCAGATGGGCGCGCCGATCTGTGAGATCTGTCCCTGGGTCTTTAGGGATGTAAAAATCATGAACAGGAAGGGAGCCAGGAAGAGCACCAGGATAGCAACCGTTAAGGCAGTCACAAACGTAATGTTGATGCCTTTGCGTACCGTAGCCACGGTTGACTTGTTGGTAACGGCAAGAGGATTACTTTTGGGAAGAGGAGTGGCGAGTGGTTTGTCGGTCATTTCGGCCTCCTTACTGCTTTTCCGCGGCGTAATATACCCAGTACTTTGCGGTAGTGAATAAAACAATTGTGACCAGCAGGATCACCGCAAAAAGGAACCAGGCAAGCGTTGAACCATAGGACATATTTTGGTAGGTGAAGAACGTTTTGTACAAATATAGATTATAAAAATAGGTTGCGCCCCCTGGTCTGCCCGTACCCGAATTGACGACCAAAGGCACCAGGAAATATTGGAAGAGCCCGACGATGCTCAAAACAAGGTTGTAAAAGATCACGGGCGAAATCATGGGGAAGGTCACTTTCCAGAACGTCTGCCAGCCATTGGCGCCATCCACTTTTGAAGCATCATAAAGTTCGGTTGGTACCCCCTGCAAACCTGCCAGCATAATGAGCATGGCATTCCCTATCCCCCAAAGCCCACGAATAACGTAATCAGGATAAACCCAGTTCACATCGTTTGACCAGGTTGGCACACTCTCTTTCGGCATGCCGAGGGCCATCAACGACCGGTTGATCCAGCCGCTTTCCGGGTTGAGCATACCACCCCAGATGAAAACAGCTGCTACAAAAGGAACAATATAGGGCATATAAAACATGCTTCGGAAGAACATTTGCCCCCTCAGATTCGGATTATTCATCAGAACCGCAATGCCCAGGGGCAGGAAAATGCCGACTGGCAAGGCAATTAATCCGAATTTGATGGTGATCCAGAGCGATCCAGGTGTTGTGCTCGTGCTCCACACCTGGGGGTCTTTGAACAATTGCCGATAGTTGTCGAGCCCCGCAAAGTCGGGTGCGCTCAAGACACCATCGGTAATCCGTAGATGGATGAAACTGAAGAACAACGTCGCCAACATCGGTATGAGGGTGAATGCCAGAAAGCCGATGATCCATGGGGAGAGGAATAACAATCCCCATGAAGACTCACGACGTGAAATGGCTGACATATTGCGGAATGATCTTAGCGAGGGCAAGACCTTTCGGAAATTTGAAAGCTCTTCTAACATGGGATATTCCTTTCCTAATTCTAAATAAACATGCTTTAGACGGGTCAGTTCAAGGCTGACCCGTCTAAATTATACACGTACCTCAATTACTCGTTATAGATACTGTTCAAATCATCAACCAGCTTCTGATACTCGGCGTCGAAATCCAGATCCTTGGTGTTGTTAAGGAGATCAAGGAATGTCGCAAAGCGAGCGTTGGCCTTGATGGAGTTCGGCAGGTATTGCTCTGAACTCGGAGCATCAGGATAAGCGAGACCCTGTACGAAGACGTCCCAGCTTTCCTTCGTGACAAACGGATAGTCCTTGCCCTTCTGATCGAAGAAGGCCTGGGTTTTGGACGGCACGGCCGGCATAGCACCGTAGACAGGGAGAAGCTTGTCAGCGCCAGTCGTGATGAGGTAAGCCAAAACTTCAAAGGCTGCATCCGGATTCTTGGTGCCTTTCCAAATGCGGAAGGTATCGGCATCCACGCGTCCATTGATCTTGCCATCAGGGCCCATCGGCTCAATTCCAAGTTGGAATTCATTGCCAGCATCGCGGAATTCACCGAGACAGCAGGTGTACCAGGTCTGGGTCAGGCCCATAGCAGCTTTACCGGAGTTGAAGACGTTACCAGCCAGGAATTCAGGGGAACCGGCCAGAGGACCATTGGCGATAAAGGGCTGCTCACCCCACATGCCATCATAGTACCACTTCCAGCCTTCTTTCCAGCTATCGGGGATCGTGGATTCAAAACTGCCCTTGGCATCGCCGGAGTAGATCTTTTGTGCTCCACCATAGAAGGTACCGATGGATTGGATGGATTGCCATTGCGGGTTATAACCAACCTGAACGATCTTGGTTGCGTCAAAGTCGGGGGAGGTGGCATCGTTACCGTTCACGTCCACGGTAAGGATCTTGGCGATTTGAGTAATGGTGTCCCAGTTCCAGTCAACTTCACTGCCATCGGGCATCTTGTATTTTTCGCCGTATTTTTGAGGAGGATAACTGAGACCGGCCTCATCAAACAGAGCCGGGACGAAATACATGGCGCCAGGGAACACGGCGAACGGCAGACCCACCTGGCCTTCTTCAGTCTGGTAGAACTTGATCAAAGCCGGATCAAAGATGGATGTATCGAAACCGGAAGATTTGATCTGAGGACTGATGTCAAGCCATTGACCATAGAAGTCATTCGAGCCGCCCCAACCTACTGGACCGACGATATCGGGACCAGCGCCAGATGCGATCTGGGTGGACAAAACGTCGCGAGCGCTGTTGTAGGGTACGATTTCTAGGATGAGCTGGATCTTGTCCTGGGAAGCGTTGAAGTCAGAGACGACTTCTTCCTGGGTCTTGATCTGGGGCGCATCAGTACCGGTGCCGAGACCTACAAACCAACGAATACAAACTTTACCGCCTTCGCATTCCGCAACAGGATACGGAGTCAGGGTGGCTGTTGCTGCAGGGGCTTCCGTTGCGGCGGGCGCTTCAGTCGCTCCGGCTTCTGTGGCCGGGGCTTCGGTCGCAGCGGGTGCTTCAGTTGCGGCAGGGGCCTCAGTCGCTGCAGGAGCGGGTGGTTGGGTCGGCGCGGCGCCGCCACCACAGGCTGTCAGGACCATCGAGGCGACGATCAACAGTGACAGTACGTACAAAAGTTTCTTCATGGTGAATTTTCTCCTCTACATAGGATTTGGATTATGAATATTCGGAACCATTGTTAATACAGTAATATTTGCGGGGCTCTCACCTCCTTTGCAAGGTAGAGGTCTCATGCCTGACAACCGCATGAGCGACGAAAGATAATTTCAGTAGGCAGGACGACCGCTTCCTCCGAGGAATGATTCTCGATGAGACTAAACAACCGCTCTGCTGCAATTCTGCCTACCGATTCGGTGGGGGCGCGAACAGTGGTAAGGGGAGGATTCAAAAACGGAGCGAATCCGAGATCATCAAACCCGATGACCGCCACGTCTTCAGGGATGCGGATACGATGCTTATGCAAAGCCTTGAGGGCACCGATGGCTGCATCATCATCCCCTGTAAATACAGCATCGAACGCGACCCGCTTTCCGTTGCCCAGAAAATGATCCAGGGCTTCATAAGCGATGTCGCGCTCGAATTCACCATTGAGAACAAGATTCTCGTCGAAGGGAATATTGTGAGCTGCCAGCGCAGACCTATATCCAACCTCGCGCCGATTCGAATCTTCCTGATTTTTAGGACCCCTCAGGAACAAAATACGGCGTTTTCCATGTTCCTGAATTAGGTGCTCGACAAGTCTCTGGGTGATCTCTAAATTTTCAACGGTGACACTGGGAATGTTTAAAGAGGGAGGCGAGGTACGGTGCACAAGCACCATGGGAAAACCGTTGGCCGTCAGGTTGGCCAAGTCTTCATCGACCAGACCATCTGAAAAGACCAGCAATCCATCAGTATTATGCGGTCCGATCGGCGGCGGCATATCGTTACGGCTGTTCGCATGGTAGGTGGCCACGATCAAATTGTATCCCTTTTTGCGAATTACCGCTTCCACGCCGTTCAAGAGCGGGACGAAGAAATCATTATGCAAATTGTTGAGCAGCAAGCCAATAACGCGGGTCTTGCGGGAGGCAAGATGTCGAGCTGCGGCATGGGGTACATATCTCAGCTCTATCATCACCTGACTTAAACGTTCTGCCACTTCGGTGGAAACTGGCGCGTTTCGATTGATATATCGGCTGACTGTGGCTACCGAGACACCTGCCTGTCGGGCCACGTCACGGATCGTAACGGAAGAGGAACGTCGTGTCATATCTTAATGTAACCGTTTACTGTAACCGTTTACATTATTTCATAACTCGAAATGAGAGTCAACCAACGCTTATCTTAAAAAATGTAAATATTGGGTTAACAGCTTAAGAAATCTTTGAATTGAGGTTATTTTTGAACGATATAGAGGGTGATCGACTGACCCGGTGCCGTTACTTGACCGGATAGCTCCCTGGTGCCCATGTTTTCGGCTTTATGGTCCGAGTCAAACAGCCACGTCTCAGCCTGGATTTGATCCCGACCGCTGATTTGAAGGGCTTTTGTCTTCTCTTCAAGCGACAAGTTGATAACCATGACTGTTAGTGCCCCATCTTCGCGCTTTGCAGCATAAACGGATAAATTCGGGTCGTCGGAGGAGGAAAAGACCAGTTCATTCCCAAACTGTTTATACAGCTGATAGGCATAATAAGCAGGATACATATCCACGGCGCCGACCAGTCCCAGTCCGCCGAAACCACCTTTGGCGGTCAGAGCCCATTCATTTGCCATGAGAACGTGATTCTTGATCATCCGCCCCAGCACATCAGCCATCCAGATCGCGTTGTAATGCGAATCGGGTGTCGCATCCCCGCCGACCGATTTATCGTAAGCCGAGTTAAACTCTGTCACCGCGATGGGCAGGTCGCTACCGGCATATTGACGAATTAACTCCTGGGCCCGGAGCAGGATCTTATCCCATTCCTGAGCGTTTAGACGCAGTTCGTCAATTGTTGGTGGACCGGATGTCCTCGTTTTGGGGAATGGGTAACGATGAAAAGAAACGACATCCACCAAATCGCCATTTGCTTTCAAAAATTCAATGAACCACTCTTCATCTCTTGGTCCGTAATTTGTGGTTACACCAGGCGTGGGGTCATAACTGAATTGATTGATTTCAGCTCCGACCAGCTTGATGGTTGGATCTACTTTTTTCATGGCCTCGGCAAACGTGCGCCATTCTTGATTGAAGCGC
>Ga0068859_100007210_pt1 | contig 11279 bp, 4 predicted proteins | sample KBSSwiS22_FD_66585 | JGI IMG/M metagenome (GOLD analysis project Ga0068859, IMG submission 66585) | Switchgrass rhizosphere microbial communities from Kellogg Biological Station, Michigan, USA - KBS Switchgrass S2-2 | ecosystem: Host-associated > Plants > Roots > Rhizosphere > Soil ... | reverse complement strand
GACCCGATCCCGGTGGACGCCGACGGCGGGATCGCGGAGTTCCTCGTCAACCGCCAGTGGCTCGCCGACGAGGGCCGCCTCGAGACGCACGAGGAGTTCGTCGCGCGGGTCGAGGGAGACTACGAGACCTGCGGCAAGCGTCTCGCGGAGCATCTGACGGGCTTGAACGTCGTCGGCTACGCGTTCCCGTTCTCGGAGATGGGCCAGCTCCACGGCGGGAACGACCCGGAGGCGCTCGCGGTCAACCAGCGAGCCTTCGGCGCCCGGTACCGTTACGGTTTCGTGCAGGAATCCAGCGGATACAACACGCTCGTGCCGGGAGAGCAGCGCTTCCCGCGCATGCTCCATCGCATCGACGTGCGCCGCGACTGGGACGCGAAGCGCCTCATGGCCCACCTCGCCTCGCAGTCGGCGGCCCAGAGGGCGCGGCTCGACGGGGCGCGCGCCGCGATCGCGAACGCCGAGTACCGCCGGGCCGAGTCCGACGTCCGCGCCATGATCGAGGAGCGGCCGGACAGCTACGCGCAGACCGGCGTCGTGCTCGCCGCGGATCTCCACGAGCAGAATCGGGATCGCGAGGCCGCGCGCGCGTACGCGCAGCTCCCGTCGGGACCCGGGTGGGGGACGCCCGAGCCCTCGCAGCGTAGGCTCGAGCGGAACCTCGCGTGGGAGACCGACCCGCAGGCCGGATTCGACGTGCAGGCCGGCACCGACTCCGACGACCGCGATACGCTCGAGATGCTCGTCACGGGCCGTTACCCTTTGGGAGCTCCGATCGATCTGTGGGGGAGCGCGGGGAGCGCGCGCTTCGGCGACGCGGTGTTCGAGACGCTCTCGGGGTTCCAGGGGACGCTCGGCGCGGACTGGGTCGGCCTGCGCCACACCGTCGTCGGCGGATGGCTGCGCGGCCGCTCCCTCGGCGCGGTCTCGACCGTCGAGGGGGAGGCGAGCTTCCGTACGGCCCTCGACGGGCAACGGTTCGGCGCCGCCTGCGGCGTCACCGACGTCGAGACGGTCGGCGCGCTCCGCGAGGAGATCCAGCGCCGGGGCTGCCAGGGCGCCTACGACGTCTTCGGCCGGACGTGGCGCTCGCGCGTGCGCGTCTCGTACGGCGACCTCACCGACGGGAACGCGGTGACCTACGGCTGGGCGGACGGCACGGTGGACGTGTGGGCGCGTTACCGGCTCGCGGTGGGGGGGCGCGTCGAGCTCGGCGACAGCCGGACCGATTCGCCGTTCTACTACGCGCCGTCGGGCCTCGTCTCGCTCCTGGGCGTCGTTCGCTTCGCGCGGTCGTTCCCGTCCGGCGCGTCGCTCGACGCCGAGGCCGGCGTGGGCCCCTCGCGCGACGACAACACGAGCGGGCGCGTGGTCGGGCAGGCGCGGATCGCGTGGACGCAGGACTGGGGGACGCGCTGGCGCAGCACGGTCGCGGCCGACTACGGCGAGACCCCCGACTACCGCCGCACCGGCCTGTCGGTGTCCTTCGGCTACCGGTTCTAAGAGGGGTCGGACCGCTTTTTCGTCGCGAGTCGCTCGACCGCCTCGGGATCCTCGCTCCCGAGCGACCACAGCACGACGTGGTCGAGCCCGAGCTTGCGCAACGCCTTCGCCTTCACCTCGAGGCTCGACGCGTCCTCGAAGTAGACGACGTGCCGCCCTTCGGGCGCGTGATAGGCGAACCACGGCACCTTCGTCCCGCGCTCACGCTTGAGCTTCGGCTTCACCTTGTCGCGCAGCGCGGTCACCTCCGGATGCGACCGCCAGTCGGCCTTCGCCGGCCCCCAGTCCATCCCGGACACCTTGAGCACGGGGACGACCTTGTCCGCGGGACAGACCGACAGCGCGTACCGGGCGACGTTCTCGACCCACGCCGGGCTCGCGACCGGGCCCGGGCCCGTCGACGCGTTGTGCTCGTTGTAGAGCATGACCTGCACCCGGTCCGCGATCCGGCACAGCTCGCGCCAGTCCGAAGCGCCGGGGCCCTTCGAGCTCGACTCACCGCGCTTGGGCTGCACGGTGATCGAGAGGCGCAGGCCCGCCGCGCGGGTCGCATCGCGAAGCTCGCGCGCGAACGCGGTCACGTTCTCCCGCTCCGACACGGGAAGGTTCTCGTAGTCGATGTCGACGCCGTCCACACGAAGGCCCTTGGCGAGCGCGACGATCTCCGCGGCGTGAGCCGCGCGGGCCTCGGCGTCGCCGATCAACCGGTGAACGATGTCCGCATCCTTGAGGACCGTGGGTCCACCCCCCACCCGATCGTTGACGACCGTGAGCCAAACGCGCGCCTCGGCCGCGTGAACGCGCTCCACCACCTTCGCCCACTCGTCGGCGCTCCCCTCGAGGACCGGATGCCCGTCGCGGTCGAGCCGCGCCGCAAAGACGAGCACGTCCGACAGGCGCCCCGAGGCCCGCTCGACCGACGCGAGGCCTGCCTCCTTCTGCCAGGGCACGATCCACCCACCGACGGCGAGGAGCGCGATGAGGGCGGTATGCATGCCGTCGAGTCTATCCCGCGTTCGGATTCCGTTTGGCCTCGAGCCGTAGTGTGGGCGAGGAGTCCCGATGCGGATCCTCCGTTACGCCGTCTTCACCGTCGCGGTCGCTGCTTTCGGCCTCGCGCACGCCGAGGGGCACGACGACCGGCCGTACTGGCGAACGAACCTCTTCAAGCGGGTCGTCACCGACCAGAAGTTCCTCGTGACGAGGTGGTGGCCCGAGCAGATCAAGGACCCGCTGTTCGCGAGCACGCTCGGCGCGGGGGTCGCTCTCGCGATCGAATCGGGAAGCCCGAGCCATCGTGGACAGGATCTCGACTGGGAAACGGATATCGCGAGGGGCGCGTCACCCGCCGTGCAGAATGCCTCCCACGTCCTCACGCGGCTCGGCAACGGCGCGCCCATCGCCGCGCTACTCGGCATCACCTACTTCAGCGCGCGCCGCGCGCACGACGACCGGTTGGCGGAAGCGTCGAGCCTCGCCGGCGAAGCGCTCCTCGACGCGGGGATCTGGATCGAAGTGTTGAAGGCCGCCACCGCGCGGGTTCGCCCTTCGAACGCGGGTGCCGGGGCGTTCTTCCAGTACGGATCCAGAGAGAACGGATCGTTCCCCTCGGGCCACGCGATGGGGTCGTTCGCCGTCGCGGCCGCGTTCGCCGGAGCGTACGGGGACAAGAAGTGGGTGCCGTGGCTGTCGTTCGGCCTCGCGAGCCTCGTCGGCGCATCGCGCGTCGCCCTCGGGCGCCACTTTCCGGCGGACGTCGTCGTCGGAGCCGTGCTGGGCACGAGCATCGGCCACGGCGTCGTCGCGAGGAGCCGCGAGGAGTCGCCCTCGCGCCGTTTCCGGGGAACGCTCGTCCCGGTCACCGGGCCCGAGGGGCGGGGGATGGGCCTCGCCTGGAGCTACTCCTGGTGAGGCGTGATGGCGACCTTGAGCACGCCGTCCCTCTGGTGCATGAACAGCTCGTACGCGTCGGCGATCGCCTCGAGCGGGAAACGGTGCGTCACCATCGGCCTCAGATCGGCGCGCCCCGAGGAGAGCACGCTCATGAGGCGCCGCATCCGCTCCTTGCCTCCGGGGCACAGCGTCGTGACCAGGCGGTGATCGCCGAGCCCGGCGGCAAACGCGTCCAAAGGGAGCGTGAGCTTTCCGGAGTAGACGCCCAGGCTCGAGAGGACCCCACCCGGCCGGAGAACGCGGAGGCAGCTCTCGAAGGTCTGCGGCGTGCCGAGGGCCTCGATCGCCACGTCCACGCCGCGGCCGCCGGTCGCGTCGAGAATGGCCCGCACCGGGTCGCCGTGGCGGTAGTCGATGACGACGTCCGCGCCGAGGCGCCGCGACATGGCGAGCCGCTCCTCGATGCCGTCCACGGTGATGATCCGCGTCGCGCCGCGCAGCCGGGCCCCGGCGGTCGCGCAGAGGCCGATCGGCCCCTGCGCGAAGACCGCGACCGTGTCCCCGACGCGGATCCCGCCGTTCTCCGCCCCGCCGAAGCCGGTGCTCATGATGTCCGGGCACATGAGCACCTGCTCGTCGGTCAGACCGTCCGGGATCGGCGCGAGGTTCGCGGCCGCGTCGGGGATACGGACGTACTCGGCCTGGCATCCGTCGATCGTGTTCCCGAGCCTCCAGCCGCCCAGCGGCTTCCCGCCGCACTGCGCGCCGTGGCCGTCGAGGCACGCCTCGCACTGACCGCACGGCGTGATCGCGCCCGCGAGCACGCGCTGGCCGACGCGGTACCCCTCCACCGCGTCGCCGAGCGCTTCGATCACGCCCACAGGCTCATGCCCGACCGTCAGGCCGGGGGCCACGGGGTACTCCCCCTTGAGGATATGGACGTCGGTCCCGCAGATCGTCGTCGTCGTGACCCGCAAGAGCGCGTCTTTGGGACCGATCTTGGGGACCGGCTTGTCCTTCAGGACGATCCGGCCCGGCTCCACGAACACCGCTGCTTTCATGAATAGACTCTAGGACCGGCGCGGAGGCGGCGCAGGCCGCGCTCCGCACCGGTTTCGTCCGTTAGGGGCAGGTCGTGGTCGTTCTCGGCGTCCCGTCGCTCGCGTTCCCGTACGTCCCGACGCCGCACGCGCTCTGCGCGCGGATCAGGTACCAGAACCCCGCGCCCGGCGACGGCGTCGCTCCATCGACGAGCGTCGCCGATCCGAGATCGGCGAAGCACGTCTCGTCCGCGTCACCGGGTCCGGCGGGAAGCGCCTCGATCGAGCCGCGAACCACGTCGTAGAGCGTGGCGCCGGCGGCGACGTCCCAGACGTACGACTTGTCTGCCTGCGCGCGCACGTTCTGCGCTTCGCCCGGAGGCGCGACCGGCGTGCCGCCGCAGAGGCCGGCGCCGCAGGTGTCGCCGCTGGTGCAGGCGTTTCCGTCGTCGCACGCGGCCGTGTTGTTCGTGTGGATGCAGCCGCCTTCTTGGTCGCAGCTGTCGTCGGTGCAGGGGTTGCCGTCATCGCAGTCGGGCGCCGATCCGCCGACGCACACGCCTGCCGTGCACACGTCCGGCGTCGTGCATTGACTTCCGTCGCTACAGGAGGACCCGTCCGGCCGGGGCAGGTCGGTGGGGCAGGTGGTGCTCGTGCCGTTGCACACTTCCGCGGCGTCACACTGGCCGCTGGCCGCGCGGCACTCCACGCCCGCGTTGCCGGCCGGGTGCTGGCAGGCCACGCTCGAGCCGTCGCAGACGTCCGCCGTGCACGTCAGGCCGTCACCGGCACACGACGTGTTGGCGGCAGAGCGCGCGTCGGTGGGACACGTCGCGGTCGAGCCCGTGCACGTCTCCGCCGGATCGCACGCGCCGGCCGAGGCGCGGCACGTCGTGCTCGACGACACGAAGTTGTTCGTGGGACACACGGCGCTCGAGCCGGTGCACGTCTCCGCGACGTCGCAAACCCCGCCGGTCGCCCGGCACACGGCGCCGGCGTTGCCGACCGGCCGCTGGCAGGTCCCGAACAGCGGCGCCTTGTCCGTGGCCGTCCAGGACGGTCCGCCGGTCAGCGTTCCGTTCTGCGCCGGGGCCGTCGCGTCGCCGGCCGAGGTCCCCGTGTTCTCGTTCAAGCTCCAGCGGCCGAGGAGGCTCGAGTCGGCCGTGATCTGGCCGTCCCGCGCGCTCACGATCTCGGCGGGGGAGAGCACGCGATTCCACACGCGCACCTCGTCCATGACCCCCGCGTAGAACCCCTCGGTCGTTCCGGAGGAGTTCATGGCGGTGCCCAGGCCGAAGTGCTGGACGCTGTCGTACCGCGGCTCGACGCCGGGGCTCTGGGGACACGACCCGGCGGGGGAGCACGTGGTGCAGCTCGTGCCGTCCGCGGTCGTGCCCTCGACGCCGTCGACGTAGAACTTCCATCCGGCCGTCGTGCTGTAGGTCACCGCGACGTGATGCCAGCTCTGGTCCGCGATCGTCGCCGAGCTGCACGCGGGGTGGTTCTGTCCCGCCGCCCAGCCGCCGGCGACGGCGAACTGCTCGAAATCGGCCACGGGACGCCCCGCGGCACTGATGCCCAGGAAGTAGTTCGCGTCGAAATTCGAGTTCTCGGCCTGGCCGCGGCCCTTGGTCACGATCGGCACGGCGGAGACGCCGCCGGTGCCCGTGCTCGCCACGGAGCCCCACGACGCGCCGTCGCGCCGGATCCACGCCTCGAGGGTGAACGCCCGCGCGCCGAGGGCGGTCTCGCCCGCGGCCGCGCCCATCGTCACGTAGTCGTCGGTGCCGTCGAAGTTCAGCGCGGAGACGTTCCCGCCCGAGCACGAGTCCACCGTGCAGGCATTCGCATCGTTGCAGTCCGCGGGCACGTTGCAGGACGTGGGGAGCGTGTTCGAGCAGATGCCGGACGAGCACGCGTCCACCGTGAACAGGTTGCCGTCGCCGCACTGCGCGGCGGTGGTACAGCACCCCGGTGTGGGGGCGTAGCCGCCGGTGCAGGTGCCGGCGTTGCAAGCGTCCAGCGTCGTGCAGGCGTTCGCGTCGCTGCACGTCGTTCCATTCGCGACGTTGCCGTAGCTGCACTGGAGGGCGGTGACGGCGGGGGCGCCGATCACCCACGCGGTCGCCAGGTTGAAGTTCGTCAGCGTTCCGTGGCTCGCGGGTACGGTCGCGTCCGAGGCGGTGGCCCCCGCGCCGTCGTTGAGGCCCCATCGGCCGGCGAGGTTCCCCGCCGAGACGATCTGCCGGCTCATTCCCGCCTGGATGTCGGCTTGGGTGCGCGCCACCGTCCAGATCCGCGCCTCGTCGAGCGTTCCCTGGAACGCCCCCAGGCGCGTGCCGGTGGACGTCACCATCGCTCCGAGCGCGGCCTGCTGGATGTTGTCGAATCGCGGCGAGAACGCCCCCACGAAGAGCGTCGCCTCGAGGTTCCCGTTCAGGTACAGGCGCCACGTCGTTCCGTCGTACGTCGCGGCCGCGTGGTACCACGTGTTGTTCACGATCGGCGTCGTTCCCGAGACCGGGTGGTTGAGCCCCGTCGCCGTATCCTCGAAATCGGCGGCGAGGACGTTCCCCGAGGTGTTGATCCCGAGGATGTAGTTCGCGTCGACGTTCGACCCGTCCGATTCGGGAGCGCCCTTCGTCACCAGCGGCACGAGGTTCGCGATTCCTCCGGAACCGGTCGTGTTGCTCACGCCCGTCCCGGTACGGTGGAACCACGTCTCGACCGTGAACGTCACGCTCCCCAGCTCCGTCGCGTTCCCGAACGTGACGTAGTCGTCCGTTCCATCGAAGGCGAGCGCACCGAGGGTCGACGTTCCCGCGCACGCCTCGGTCGTGCAGGCGTTGCCGTCGTCGCAGGCGCTCGCGGTTCCGGTACAGGCGCCGCTCACGCATTGATCGCTCGAGGTGCACGCTTCGCCGTCGTTGCACGCCGTGCCGTCCGGTGCGGGATCGCCGCCGACGCACGCGCCGCTCGCGCAGGCGTCGTTTGCGGTGCACGGATTGGCGTCGCCGCACGACGCGCCGTCGTTGCCGGCCGGATGCGAGCACGTGCCGCCGCTGCAAAGATCGAGCGTGCACGGATCGCCGTCGCTGCAGTTGATCGGCGCATGGGTGCAAGACCTGGGACCGAGGTCGACGATGTTGGCGGCGCCGGTGACCCACGTGGGGCTTCCGGTCAGCGTGCCCTGGTCGTTCGTCCCGGCGGTGTCGGCGGTCGTTCCTCCGGCGCCTTCGTTGAGCGCGAAGGCGCCGAGAAGGCCGGTCGCGGTTCCGACTTGCTGGAACCTCGCCGCCTGGATCTCCGCCTGCGTCCGGGCGTGATCCCAGATCCGGACCTCGTCCACTTGGCCGCCGAAGAAGCCGGCCGCGGCACCATTCGAGTCGAGCGCCGAGGCGATCGCGACGGGGACGATGTTGTCCGCGCGAGGCGAGAAGCCGGGGCACCGCGGCGCCGGAACCGGCGGGCTCGAAAGCTCGGTGTCGTCGGCGCCGTTGACGTAGATCGACCAGCATGTCCCGTCGTACGTGACCGCGACGTGGTTCCAACCGGAGACCCAGGGTGCTACGGGCGTCGTGGAGAACGGGGTGTGACCGAAGATCGGATGGTTGAGCCCCGGCCTTCCGACGCAGACTCCGCCGCCGGCGCAGCCGTTGACGACGCTGCAGGTCCCGGGGGACGTGCACTGCGAGTCGAGGCTGCACGTCTGGGACGTCGCGTTGCTGCATGTCAGGAAGCAGGAGTCCCCCGGATTCGTACCGCCCGAGCACGTGCCCAGGCCCTCCTCGAAGTCGGCCGCCAGGCGCTTCGTCCCGGTGTCGATCCCGAGGAAGTAGTTCGTGTCGACGTTGGTCCCTTCGGCCTGGGCCCGGCCCTTCGCGACGAGCGGGATCGCGCTGGTCAGGCCGCCCGTGCCCGTGCCGGTCCCGGCGCCGGTCGCGCCGTCCCACTTGATCCATGCTTCGACGGTGAATGTGGCGGTGCCCAGCTCGGGGGCGGCATCGGCGGTGCGCACGTACTGGCTCGTGCCGTTGAACGTAAGCGCGGCGGCGTTCGCCGTGCCCGCCGACACGCACGTGTCGGTCGTGCACCCATCGCCGTCGCCACAGTCCGCGCTCGTGGAACAGGCGTCCTCCGTCGGTGTCGTGCGGCCGTCGTGCAGCCAGAGCAGGACCAGGATCGCGAGCAGGCTGAAGCGCCTCATGATCGACCTCCGCCTCATGGACACGTCGTGGTGATGCGTTGCGTGGTCGGGACTCCATGGACCGCCTGGGATCCGTAGGTACCGGTCCCGCAGGAGTTCCGGCCGCGCACGAGGTACCAGAACGCCTTCCCGGCGGGCGGGTTGTTGCCGTCCGTGGTGGTCGCCGCGGCGATTCCTCCCGGAACCAAGCAGACCTGGGCCGCGCCGGCGCCGACCGGAAGCTGCTCCTCCAGGCCGCGGACCGCGTCGTGCACCGTGCCGGGGCCCGCACCGGAGGCGGTGTTCCACGTCACGGTGGTCTTGGTCGAGAAGCGGACGTTGGTCACCTCCGTCGGGACGGTGAGCGCGATGCCGCCGCAGACGCCGCCCGTGCAGGCGTCGCTCGCGGTGCACGCGTTGGCGTCGTTGCACGTCGTTCCGTCGGGTGCGTTCGGGTTCGAGCACAGCCCGGTCGCAGGAGAGCAGGTACCGGCCGTGTGACACGCGTCGCTCGCCGTGCACACCACCGGAGTCCCGGCCTGACAGGTGTTCCCGGCGCCGCAGGTCTCGACGCCGTTGCAGGCGTTGCCGTCGTTGCACTGGGCGTTGGTCGTGCAGCACCCGGGGATCGCCGGGCGCTGGCAGCTCCCGAACAGCGGCGCCTTGTCCGTCGTCGTCCAGCCGGGTCCCCCGTGGAGCTCCCCGTTCTGTGCGGGGGTCGTGGCGTCGACGGCCGTCGTCCCCCCGTTGTCGTCGAGGCGCCAGCGGCCGATGAGGCTCGTGTCCGGCAGCGGGAACGTCTGGTCCCTCGCGGCCACGATCTCCGCCGCAGTCAGCACGCGATTCCACACGCGCGCCTCGTCCATCACCCCGGCGAAGAAGCCCTCGAGCGCCCCGGTGGACGTCATCGCCGTTCCCAGGCCGAAGTGCTGGATGCTGTCGTAGCGCGGCTCGACGCCCGGGCTCCGGGGACACGACCCGGCGGGCGAGCACGTGGTGCAGCTCGTCCCGTCGGCCGTCGTTCCCTCGACGCCGTCCACGTAGAGCCTCCAGCCCGCGGCCGTGCTGTAGGTGGCGGCGACGTGGTGCCAGTTCTGGTCGGTGATCGTCGCCGTGCTGCACGCGGGGTGGTTCTGTCCCGCGGCCCAGCCTCCGCCCGCCGCGAATTGCTCGAAGTCGGCGACGGGGCGTCCGCCCTCCGTGATGCCGAGGAAGTAGTTGGCGTCGAGGTTCGAGTTCTCCGCCTGGGCGCGTCCCTTCGTCACGAGCGGGATCGCCGAGACACCTCCGGTGCCGGTGCTCGCCACGGTGCCCCAGTCCCCGACGTCGCGCCGGATCCAGGTCTCGAGCGTGAACGCACGCGCGCCGAGAGCGGTCTCCCCGGCGGCGGCCCCCATCGTGACGTGGTCGTCCGCGCCGTCGAAATTGAGCGCCGAGACGTTGGAGGACGTGCACGAGTCGTTGGTGCACACGTTGCCGTCGTTGCAGTCGGCCGCCGTGCTGCACGTCGTCGGAAACGCGTTCACGCAGGTGCCGGACGAGCACGTGTCGTTCGTGAACGGGCTCCCGTCGTTGCAATGGGCGTTCGTGGTGCAGCACCCCGGGGTCGGGGCGTAGGTCGAGCTGCACCCGCTGGCGGGGCTGCATCCGTCGGTCGTGCACGCGTTGCCGTCGTCGCAGCTCACCGGCGCATGCCCGCAGGTGCCGATACCCAAGGGCGGTTTGTCCACGGCATCGAAGACGGGAGCGTTGGTGAGCGTTCCGTTCTCGGCCGGCACCGTGGAGTCCGTCGCCGTGCTGCCGTTATCGAATCCCCATCGGCCGACGAGACCCGTCCCCGAGGTCAGCGGAGCGTTTCGATTGGCCTGGATCTCGGCCTGACCGAGCGCCCGGCTCCACACGCGCACCTCGTCGAGGCGGCCACCGAAGAACCCGCCCGTGCTTCCGGTCGAGGTCAGGGCCGTCCCGATGCCGAAGTGCTGGATGCTGTCCGCGCGCAGCGGCCGGCCGACGAACAGCGACCCCTGCGGGTTGCCGTTCAGGTACAGGCGCAAGGTCCCCGTTCCCGGACCGCTGTAGTCGTACGTCGCGGCGACGTGGTTCCACTGGTTGACGACGTCCCCGTCGGAGAGGTTCTTCGTGCCGAGCAGCGGGTGGTTCAGGCCCGGACTGCCGCTGCACGTCCCTCCGCCCGTGCAGCCGATGACCTGCGTGCAGGTCGCCGGGGACGTGCACTGCGAGCTCACGCTGCAGCGGTCGGTCGCGTCGTCGCTGCAGGCCAAGTAGCAGGAAGCACCCGCGTTGGTGCCGCCGACGCACGTCCCCGCGCCCTCCTCGAAGTCGACCGCCAGCACCTTCGTGGCGACGTCGATCCCGAGGAAGTAGTTCATGTCCACGTTGCTGCCCTCGGACTCCCCGCGGCCCTTGGTCACGAGGGGAATCGCGCTGGCGAGGCCGCCGGTGCCGGTGTCGATCCCGGCTCCGGCCGTGCCGTTCCACTTGATCCACGCCTCCACCGTGAAGGCGGAGAGACCCAGCCCCGGTGCCGGGCCCATGGTGACGGACTGGTTGGTCCCGTTGAGCTGGAGCGCGTACCCGTTCTGGCCGTTGCAGGTATCGGTCGTGCAGGCGGTCCCGTCGCTGCACTCGGCGGCCGT
>Ga0068859_100007204_pt1 | contig 11288 bp, 10 predicted proteins | sample KBSSwiS22_FD_66585 | JGI IMG/M metagenome (GOLD analysis project Ga0068859, IMG submission 66585) | Switchgrass rhizosphere microbial communities from Kellogg Biological Station, Michigan, USA - KBS Switchgrass S2-2 | ecosystem: Host-associated > Plants > Roots > Rhizosphere > Soil ... | reverse complement strand
CCGGTCGCCGAACGCATACCCGCCGAGGCGAGCAACGCGACGAAGGTCAGTGCCGCGGCGAGGGTGGCATAAGTCGTGGCGGGGGCGCGCGGGCGCATGCCGCTCGATACCGCCCCTCCCGCAGTTGCGAAAGATGGGACGGTCAGACCGGGTTGTACTTGTCGAGAAACATCTCGAGCGCCTTCAGGAAACTCAAGCGATCCTCGTAGCGCGAAAGGTGATGATCGCCTTCGGGTTGCTCGATATATTCGACCGTCTTCTTCGCCGCCTTGAGCCGCGACGCCAGCGACCGCGACTGGCCGACGTCGACGCGCTGGTCCTTGGCGCCGTGGACGAGCAGCAGCGGGATCGAGAATTGATCGATGAAGTTGATCGGCGAGACCCCCTTCAGATCGGGCGCCTGCTTGCGCACCCAGTCGCGAGCCGAACCGCTGTTGAGGAAGTGGCCGTCGGTGCGAAGCATAGCGTTCATGTCGGCGACCCCGGCGAACGACACGGCGCAGCGATAGAGTGCGCCATCGCGCTGCGCCGCACGCATCGCGGCGTATCCGCCATAGGATCCGCCGACCATGCAAACGCGCTTTGGATCGATCATGCCCTGCTCGGCAAGCGCGGTGATCGCATCGTTGAGATCGTCCTGCATCGCCAGCCCCCACTCGCCTTCCCCGCGCTCGGCGAAGCCTTTGCCGTATCCCGAGGAGCCGCGATAATTGGGCTGAATCACGACATAGCCCTTGCTCGCGAGGAATTGCGCCCACCAGTCCCAGCTTTCGTCGTCGCGCGCGAATGGGCCGCCATGCGGCATCACGATCAACGGCCGTTTCCCGGTCTTGTCCTTTGGCGCCGTGAGTACCGCCGGAATGTCGAGGCCGTCACGCGCCTTGTAGTGGATCGTACGCACCGGGTTCAGCCGCCGCAGCCCCAGCGGCCGATTGACATAGCCGAGCGGAATCACTTCGGCCTTGGCTCGGTCGTAGACGAAATAGGCCCCGGGTGAATCGGCGCTGCCGACGAAGAAGATGACGCGCGTCCGGTTGCGATCGACCGATATGATCTGCGTACCGGCGCCTTTCACATGGTCCGCGATCTCGGAACTGAGCGCCTGCATGTCGGGATCGACCCAGCGAACCCCGCCTCGATCTCCCGCAGTGATCACGCCCAGATAGCCGGTTCCCGCACTGTTCGGAATCAACCCGCCCAGGTCGAAGCCCGGAGTTGCCATCACTTGGCGCCCACGTTCCAACGTCGCGAGATCGAGCTCGTACAAGGCGTTGAAGCCGTGTTCATCGTTGGCGAAGGTCAGCGCCTTGCCCGGATCCGGGAGAAATAGGCTAGGAACGATCAAGTCCTCGTTCGCGACCTTGGTACGTTGAACCGTACGAAACGGAGCGTCTCGCGTAGGACGATACAGCAAGCGGATGTCTCGCCCGTCCTTCTCACGCCCGATGCCGATTCGCACGACGCCCGAATCATCAGCATACCAGCTCATCACGCCTTCGTGCGGATCGATCGACGGCCTGGTCTTGCCGGTCGAGATATCGACCTCGTCGACGCCGGGCCAAAATCCCGGCTCATTGGAATAAACCGACGTCTGATAGGAAAGCAGGATGCGCGGGCTGCCGTCGCTCGCGGACCACACCACATCGTCTGCGTTCTGCGCTGCATCGCGGGTGACCAGCGGCACGATCTTCGCCGTGACGGCGCCCACGCCATAGGCTCGACTGACGTACCAATAATCTCCGTGGATAGGGATGCGCTGCCCGACACCCATCACCAGCCATTCGTCGTTTACCCAGTGCCACCAATTGATCTGTGCCGGGCCGGCGTCGATCAGTCGCGGCTTGCCGCCGTCGATCGGCATCGTCGCCAGATAGAGCTTACTGCCGATCGCGATTCGCGCGGCAAATTGCTTTCCGTCCGGGGAAATCTGCGGATCTACGAGGCCGGGCAGTTGCGCGAAGGTTTCCGGCGAACGCATTGCGGCAGCAGCGTCCTGCGCAACCGGAGTTGGCGTCGATGATTGCCCGTCCTGTACGGACGGGACAGTCGCGCCGACAGTTGCCGCCAGTGCGCTGGTGCAAAAGAGTCTCAGTAGTAACGGCATTATCACCCCCAATTGCGTAGCATATTGGGCGAGCAATCCGCGGAGAAGCAAGACGATTGTTGCAACCAAAGCGGACCGTTCGACGGGCGTTCCGTAGTACAGTTGCTCGTCGCGCCGTGCCCGTCTAAGTCCACGCCATGCTCAAGCTTATCATCGGCAACAAGGCCTATTCCTCGTGGTCGCTGCGCGGCTGGCTCGCCGCCAGACAGTCGGGCCTCCCGTTCGAGGAAAGCGTAGTCCCGCTCTACGACGCGGATTGGGACAAGCGCCGCGAAGGCGACGAGTTCGCGCCCTCGTCGGGCAAGGTGCCGATTCTGTGGGACGGCGACGTGGTGGTGTGGGACAGCCTCGCGATCATCGAATATCTCAACGAAAAGTCGGGCGGCGACAAATTCTGGCCGGCCGACGAGGCGGCGCGTGCAATGGCGCGCTCGATGGCTGCCGAGATGCATTCGGGGTTCGCCGCGCTGCGCAAGAACCACAGCATGAACATCCGCCAAGTCTATCCGGCCAAGCCGGTGCTGCCCGACGTCCAGTCCGAGCTCACGCGGCTCTACGAGCTCTGGGCGCAGGCGCGCGCGCGGTTCGGGGGGGACGGCGAATTCCTGTTCGGCACATTCGGTGCCGCCGACATCATGTTCGCGCCGGTGGTAACGCGGATCGTGACCTATTCACTGCCGGTGCCACGCTTCGCTCCCGCCTATATGAACGCAGTGCTCCAGCACCCGTTCATGCAGGACTGGATCGCTGCGGCGCAGGAAGAGGATTGGGTGATTCAGAAGTTCGAGCAACCCGAACCGGCTATTTGATTCGCGTGGTGTCATAGGGCGTGCCGTCCTTGCGGAGATAGCCGTTCGGCGTGAACACCATGTCGATGTCCGAATATTCGCCGCCCGTCCCCGGCCCCGCGCTGAATGCGAGGAACACACAGTCGGCGCCGCTGCGGTTGACGATGTGATGGCCGTTGCCATCGCCCTTGGGAAAGGCGACGCAATCGCCCGGCGCGAGTTGCGTCTCGCCTGAATCGTCGATCAGCACCGCCTCGCCGGACAGCATCACCACGAACTCGTCTTCGCCGGCGTGCCAATGGCGCTGCGACGACCAGGCGCCCGGATTGAGCGTGACGTGACTCACGCCCATCTGCGTGAGGCCGCCCGCCGGTGCGAGCCTTCGCCACCAGCGCCCCGCCACCGGGGCGTCGAATGGCGGCGGATAGCCGGTCGCATTCGATTGCGGGATTGCGTCGAGATCGAGCTTGGGCAAAGCCACCTCCTGAAATCCTGGGGACCGCCTCTTTGCCCGATCCGATCGAACTCACCAAGGCGCTGATCGCCGCAGAAAGCGTGACGCCCGCGCGGGGCGCCGTGTTCGACGTGCTCGAAGGCGCGCTGGCGCCTCTCGGCTTTCACGTCGAGCGGTTCGTCGAAGGCGAACCGCCCGACGGCCCGGTCGAGAATTTGCTGGCAGTGCGCGACGGCGAGGGGCCGCATTTCGCCTTCGCCGGCCATGTCGACGTCGTGCCTCCGGGGGATGGCTGGACCAGCGGCGCATTTGCGCCCCAAGTGCGCGGCGACCTGCTGTACGGCCGCGGTGCGGTCGACATGAAGGGCGCGATCGCGGCATTCGCAGCCGCCGCGGCGCGCGCACCTGCGCGCGGCAAGATCAGCCTGATCATCACCGGCGACGAGGAAGGCCCGGCGACCTTCGGCACGCAGGCGCTCATGACGCGTATGGCCGAGCGCGGAATCGTGCCGGACATGTGCCTGGTCGGCGAACCAACCTCGAGCGCGCGGCTCGGCGATACGGTCAAGATCGGCCGGCGCGGATCGGTCAACATCTGGATCGAAGTGCCCGGCCGCCAAGGCCATGTCGCCTATCCGCATCTCGCCGACAATCCGATCCCGCGGCTGGTGGCGGCGCTCGCCGAGATCGACGCGATCACGCTCGACCAGGGCAGCGACTGGTTCCAGCCGTCGAATATCGAAGTGACTGACCTCACCGTCGGGAATCCGGCGACCAATGTGATCCCGGCGAGAGCCGCGGCACGACTCAGCATCCGGTTCAATGACTTGCAGCGCGGCGACGAACTCGCCGCGCGCGTCCGCGCGATCGTTCAGCGACACGCGCCTGAGGCGCGCGTGGCGGCCAAGGTCTCGGGCGAGGCGTTCCTCACCCAGCCGGGGCCGCTCTCGACTCTGGTCAGCGACGCCGTCGAGGCACGGCTCGGCATCCGGCCCGAGCTGTCGACCACCGGTGGCACGTCGGACGCGCGCTTCCTCGTCAAGCTGTGCCCGGTGATCGAATTCGGACTGGTCAATGCGACGATGCACAAGCTCGACGAGGCCGTGGCACTCGACGATCTGACGGCGCTCACCGAGGTCTATGCCGAAATCCTGAACCGCGCCCTGGCCTGACTGTGACCCGCATATGGGGACGGGGCGATTAGCGTGCCAGTCTGGTCGGCTGGACGTTACGCGACCAGGCGAGGAACGCCTCTTCGGGCATCGGCTCGGCGATGGCATAGCCCTGGAGCACATCACAGCCGATCACGCGTAGCACATCGGCCTGCGCCTGATTCTCGATCCCCTCGGCGACGGCTTCGCAGCCGACCCCATGGATCAACCCGATCACCGCCTGCGCGATCGCGCGTGCTTCGGTGGCTTCGGCAACATGCTCGATCAAAGTGCGATCGAGCTTGACGCGGTTGATCGGCAGCGCTCGAAGTCGCGCGAGGTTCGAATAACCCGTGCCGAAATCGTCGATCGCAATGCTCGCGCCGTCCGCGCGGAGCGCAGCGATCGCCTCGAGCACTTCGTCCGAACAATGCATTGCCAGCGTCTCGCTGATCTCGAGCTCGAGCAGATGCGCCGGCGCCCGGGTGTCGTGCATCGCCTCATGCAGCCGGCGGAAGAAGCTGGCATGGTCGATCTGGCGCTGGCTGATGTTGACGGTGAGCCGCTGGTCGATCCCGAGCCGTCCCCAGCGAGCGATCGTCGCGGCGACGGTGCGCACGACCCATTCGCCGATCTCGACGATCAGGCCGGTTTCTTCAGCACGCTGGATGAACGCGCCGGGAAGACGCAACCCACTCGGATGGCGCCAGCGCAGCAGCGCTTCGGCGGCGACGATATGCCCGTCGACGGCACTCACCTGCGGCTGGAACACCAGCGCGAACTGATCCTTCTCGACTGCATCGCGCAAATCGCTTTCGAGCTGCGCGCGCTCGGCGATCTCCGCGGCAAGGCTTTCAGTGAAATGCTCGGCGCGCCCGCGGCCTTGCGCCTTGGCGAAATACATCGCCGCGTCGGCGGCGCGCATCAGATCATGGAGGGTGGTGCCGTGCTCGGGCCGCATCGCGATCCCGATCGACGCGCCGATCTCGACATGGGTGTCGGCCAGATCGAAAGGCTCGGACAGTGCAAACAGGATACCGCGACCGATCCGTTCGGCGTCGCTCACCCTGCGAATCTCGGGGAAGAACATGGTGAATTCGTCGCCGGCCAACCTGCCGATAAGCGGCGGACGTCCCTCGCTTTCGACCGCGAATCGCTCGGCAACGGCGCGCAGCCGGTTCCCCACCATGCCGAGCAGCACGTCGCCGGTGGCATGGCCCATGGTGTCGTTGACCGCCTTGAATCGATCGAGATCGATGAAGAACAACGCGGCAACCGCGCCGGGCTCGAGTTCGCTCAGCAGACGTTCCGAGGTCCGGCGGAAATTGGTGCGGTTGGGCAATCCGGTGACGGGATCGAACATCGCGAGCCGCTGCACGCTTTCGAGATTAGCGTGAACCTGGCGGAATAGTCCGTCCATCGCATCGGCGAGCTGGGGCACATGTTCGCGCACTTCGCTGGGGACTTCGCTCTGCAGGTCGCCGTTCGCGGCGCGCGAAAGGCGCGCGATCGCCGCGTCGATCGATGCGGCGGTCGCACCGACCGCGCGCTCGGAAGCGGCCCAGCACATTACGGCGCAGACGATCGCGACGACCAGTGCCGGCCAGGCGCGATCGACGTCGAATTGCCCGTGCGACGTGGCCGCGAGCGCGAGGATGAACGCCACCGCGCCCGCGCACATCGCAAACGCGATCGCACGTCCCTTGAGCGAGTAACCGTCCACGTGTCCCGCGCCAACCCCCGGCCACTGTGGATGCGCCCGAGCATCCGTTAGAATGCGTAGGGCTCGCAGAAAGAAGTTAACAATTTGGACGATTTCGCAATCGTTCGCGCCGCAGCACGATATAAAGTGCGCCTGCTCCGCCGTGAGACGGATGCGCCGGACGCACCGCCGCGATGCGCCCGGCGTGACGCGATGCCGCAAGCCAATCGTTAACGGCCGCGCGGATCACGCCACGCCTGTGGGGACGCTCGGATTCGGGGCGCGGCGGGCGGCCGGTGATCAACAGCAACAGGCGATCGCCACGCGCGATCGCATGGTCAAGCCCGAGATCGAGGCGTTGATATGCCGAATCGAGGTTGTGTCCGTGAAGGTCGATCGTGCTCTCGGGCGCGACCATGCCGCGTGACAGGCGGCGGTCCCATGTGGAATCGAGCGTCGCGTCGACAATGCTAGCAGGCTTGGCCGGCGAAACCGGGAGGGAACGACGCATGACCGGCGGGCTGATGACAGGGGAGGACGCAGGCGGGGCCGCAGGCTCGGGTTCCGATGCTTTGGCCGGCGGCGTCCGATAGGGCGTCACGCTCGCCACGACTTTCGCCCATAGCGCAGCTTCCTCGGGTGCGAGCTTGCGCGGGCGGCTCACTGCTGCGACGCGGGAACCGGCTGCAGCCGGGCGAGGGTTCCGCGCGGAAGCAGCAGGAATGCAGTTCCCCGCGCGGCAAGTCCGCCGGCGATCGTCCGCGCGCGCTGGCCCGCACCCCAGAAGGTGTCGAAACGATTGGGGCCCTTGATCGCGCCGCCGGTGTCCTGCGCCACCCACAGCCCCGACGCTTCGGGGCGATCGAGCGACAGGAACACCGGCGCGCCGAGCGGCACGAACTTGCCATCCGCCGCGGCGCTCATCTCGCCGGTCACGGCCACGCCGAGCGCGCCGAGCGGCCCGGGACCCGTCAGCTCGCGGAAGAAGACATAGCTCTTGTTGGTCTCCATGATCACGCGTCCCTCGTCGGGATGCTCGCGCAGCCATGTCATGATGCCCTGCATCGACGTCGCGCCGGGCTGGAGCAGCCCGCGCTGGCGCATCACGCTGCCGATTGCCGTATAGTCGCGCCCGTTCTGCCCGGCGTAACCCAAGCGCATTACACCGCCGTCGGGGAGACGCATGCGCCCCGAACCCTGGACCTCGAGGAAGAACAGCTCGACCGGATCGGAAGCCCATCCGATCTCGAGCCCCTTGCCGTCCAGCGCGCCGGCGTCGATCGCTGCGCGATCGAAATAGGGCACGAAGCTCGCGCCGTCGACGCGGCCCCGGATGCGCTTGCCCTTTAGGTCGTCGGCGAACAGGCCGAGATCGACTTCGATCAAATCGTCGGGCTTGCGGTAGATCGGCGTATAGCCGGTGCGGCGCTCGCGCGACCCATCGATCTCAGGCTCATAATAGCCCGTGGCGAACGCGTTGCCGTCTCCAACCTGCAACGCCTCGAACCAGGCCGCGAAGAAATCCGACGCGCCGCTTGGCGTAGCCGTGACCGCCGCGTCACAGATCGGCGCCCAATCGGTGGCGCGCGTAAGCCCGCTCGTGTCGGTTCGGCGAGTCAGGCTCGCGCAGCTGATACGGAAGGTAGCGAGCGCATCGGCCGCCTGCTGGCGCGTGAAGCCGAGCGCGTCGATCGCCGGCCCCGGCGAAAGACCAGCGGCAGCGGCATTGACCGGCGTGACCGGCAGCGTGCCCACTGCCATCGGAGCAATGCGGTCAGCAACCAGCGGCGCGCGTGGACGCAGAGGCGAGACGACGGCACCGTTGCCGGGGGAAACGACCGGGGCGCCCCGCGCTGGCGGAACCACCGCGGGTCGCGGCGCGGGACGGACCGGCGGGCGGGGCTGTGCGGTCTGCGGAATCATGCCGCCGCTACAGGCGCCAAGCATAGCCGCCAGCGCCAACGCACCCCACCAACGCATGAACGCCCCCCAGGCCGAGTCAGGCTTCGTCGGTCTCGACGAGCTTCCAATTGGGATCGTCGCTGCGCACGCCGCGCGCGAAGGTCCAGATATCGTGCGTCACCACCGCATCGCTCAGCGAGCCGGCGATCACATTGCCGTCGGCGTCACGCGTCACTGCGGCGATGTCGGCATCGAAGCGCACGCTGACGCGCGCGATTCGCGATTCGACGCCGGCATCGGCAATCACGGCACGCTCGATCGCAATCAGGCGATTGTCCAGCACGTGGCCCGCCGCCGTGCGCTCCGCGATCGCCGTCGCGAACGCCTGGTGTACTTCGGGTGAGACCAGGCCTTCGAGCGCGGCTTCGTCGCCGCGCCAAAAGGCTTCGAGGATCATGCGATACGCACCTTTGGCACCCTCGAGGAAGCGAGTGACGTCGAAGCTCGGATCGCCCGAGATCACCGCACGCAGCCCGGTTTCGGCGCCGGTCTCGATCGTACGCACGACGCTCTCGCGGACTTCGGGAACGGTGTCGACCGGTCGCGCTGGCGGCAGCGTTACCACGCGCTCATCGGCGGGCTTGGGCAGCGGCTGCTCGTGCCCCGTGCGCTTGCCGAGCACGGCATAGAGCCGGAAGGCCAGAAAGCCTGCCACCATCGCGAAGAGAACGACGTAAACCACTGTGCCTCCAGATACGCTTCTTGATACATAAGGGGAAGCGCCGCGTGTTTCAAATGATCTGCACCGGCATCCGCCTACCGCACCGTTGAATCCCTGTTCTGCCCCTGCTAGGCGCAGCGCTCGCTTCAACGCGCGTCGGACGCGCGCATTTCCCCTATACGGAAGAGGATTTTCGAATGGCTGAACAGGAGAACGGCGAATCGTTCCCCAATGGCGCCGATGTCGGCCCGGTCGCCGGCGTCATCACGCAGTATGTGAAGGATTTCTCGTTCGAAAATCCCAATGCTCCGGCGATCTATCAGGCGCAGGTGCAGCCCGCGTTCGACGTACAGTTCAACATCGGCACCACGCAGGTCGCCGATGAAGTGCATGAAGTCACTCTCAAGGTCGAAGTGCGCGCGCAGGTCGAGAGCCAGGTCGCGTTCCTCGTCGACCTGACCTACGCCGGGTTGTTCGGGCTGCGCAACATCCCGCAGGACCAGCTCGAGCCGTTCCTGCTTGCCGAAGCGCCGCGCCTGCTGTTTCCGTTCGCTCGCCGCGTGCTCGCCGACGCGGTGCGCGACGGCGGCTTCCCCGCGCTGATGTTGGAACCGATCGATTTCGGGGCGCTCTATCTCCAGCGCCTGCAGGCCGTGGCCGACCAGTCCGCCGCGCCCGCTGGCAACGCCTAATATCCATTCGGGGGCGCCACGCCGTGCACGAGCTGGCGCTCCCGGCATGAAGCTGATCCGCAACCTCGGGTCGGTCGGCGGGCTCACGCTTGCCAGCCGCATCCTCGCACTCGTGCGCGATTCGCTGCAGGCGCGCTATGTCGGTGCCAATTTCGCGTCGGACGCGTTCCTGGTCGCGTTCCGCCTGCCGAACATGTTCCGCTCACTCTTTGCCGAAGGCGCGTTCGCCTCGGCCTTCATTCCAATGTTCAACCGCAAGGCTACCGAGGCCGATGATCTCGCGCCCGCGCTTGATTTTGCCGAGCGCGCGCTGTCGATATTGTTCTTGGTCCTGTCGGCACTCACGCTCGTGATGCTTGTCGCGGCCTGGCCGCTGACCCTGTTGATCTCGGGCGGATTTGCCAAGCAGCACCCGACTCACGGCGAGCTCGCATTCGCGGTCGAACTTTCGCGAATCACCATTCCCTATCTGATGCTGATCAGCCTGGCGTCGTTGCTCGGCGGCATCCTCAATTCCCTCGACAAATTCTGGGTCAATGCCGCCGCCCCGATCCTGCTCAATATCGCGATGGTGACCGCGCTGTTCTTCTTCAACGGCACCCCCTACGAAACCGCGCGCGCCCAGGCCATTGCAGTGCCCGCCGGCGGCCTGCTCCAATTGGTATGGCTCGGGCTGGCGTGCCGCAGCGCGGGCATCTCGCTGCGTCCGCGGATGCCCCGTCTTGATCCCGAGATCAGCCGGCTCATGAAGCTGATCCTGCCAACCGCCGCCGGAGCCGGCGCGGTGCAGATCAATCTCGTGATCTCGACTGCGCTGACCGGCTATCTGCTCGGCGAAGGTTCGATTTCGTTCATCTATTACGCCGATCGACTCAACCAGCTGCCCCTCGGCATGATCGGCATCGGGCTCGGCACGATTCTGCTGCCTACGGTGTCGCGTCTGTTGAGCGCAGGCAAGGACGCGGAGGCGATGGAGGCGCAGAACCGCGGTACGGAACTCGCGTTGTTCCTGACGCTCCCGGCGATGGTCGCGCTGGTGGTAGCCGCCGAGCCGATCGTACGCGGGCTGTTCCAATATGGCCACTTCGACGCCGTCGACACCCGCAAATGCGCGTGGGCACTGATCGGCTATTCGATCGGCCTGCCATCCTATGTGATGGTCAAGGTGCTGACGCCGGGTTTCTACGCACGCCAGGACACGCGGACGCCCGTGCGCTACGCGATCTGGTCGGTCGTCGTGAACATCGTCGGCAATTTGATCATGATCCCATTGATCGGTCATGTCGGCCCACCGCTCGCGACGGCGCTCTCGTCGACCGTCAACGTCGCGATGCTCTATCGAACGCTGGTACAGCGCGGACATTTCACCGCCGATCGCCAGCTCCGCCGCCGGCTTCCCCGCCTGGCGCTCGCCGCGCTGCTGATGGGAGCGGCGGTTTATGGCTTCGACCAGCTTCTCGATCCCTACCTCTCGGGTCGCATCTGGGAACGCTATGTCGCGCTGGTCGTGCTGGTCGGTGCCGGATGCGCGATTTACGGCGCCGCATGCTTCGTGACCGGCGCGTTTCGTGTGGCCGATTTGAAGGCGTTGATGCGGCGCCGCGCGCAATAGCGCTGTTCTTCTTGGTTCCGAGCCCCCAGAGCCTGTCCTCATATCGGCAACGGTCGAGACGGAGCGGATTTTGGCGCAGGGCTAGACGCGAGGAGGGCGCGATGCCTTGCGCATCGTAACCGACGAGCAACGACGCCATGCGCCAAAATGATCAGGTGAAAC
>Ga0068859_100007203_pt1 | contig 11289 bp, 11 predicted proteins | sample KBSSwiS22_FD_66585 | JGI IMG/M metagenome (GOLD analysis project Ga0068859, IMG submission 66585) | Switchgrass rhizosphere microbial communities from Kellogg Biological Station, Michigan, USA - KBS Switchgrass S2-2 | ecosystem: Host-associated > Plants > Roots > Rhizosphere > Soil ... | reverse complement strand
TAGGCCTCGTCCAGGTCCGGCACGTGGGGGTCGCGCTCGGTGAAGGCCGGGACCTCCATGTCGAAGTCCACGCCGAAGGTCTCGCGCACCGAAACCTTGTGGTCGGGCGTGAGCGTGACGAGCTTGTCCTCGGCGGTGTCGAAGGCGGTCATGGCGCGGACGGATTACAAGGTATTGCGGCGGAAGCAAGGGGGACAGGGGCGTGTTCGCACGTCCCGTCAGACCATTCCGGCCTTGCGCAGGGCCTGATAGGCGCGGATCACCCGCTGGAGCTTGTCTTCCGACGAACGGTCGCCGCCGTTGGCGTCCGGGTGGCAGCGCTTGACCAGCTCAGTGTAGCGCGCGCGGATCTGCGGTCCGCCGGCGTCCTCGTCGAGGTCGAGGTCGGCCAGCGCGCCGCGCTCGATCTTGCCCAGGCTGCGTCCCGCGGGCTCGGCGGTGGGCTTGCCGGCGTTGTAGCCGAACATGTTGAACGGATCGCGGAAGTTCGCCCGCCCGCGCCCGGCCCGGGCGTAGAACGCGCCGCTCTCGCGCGAGTTGGACGAGGCCTTGAAGTCCCAGGTCGGCCGCCCGCCGGTGAACAGCTCCTCCTGCTGGCGGGCGCGGACCTCGCCCTCGCTCATGCCGGCGAAGAAGTTCCAATTACGGTTGTACTCGGCCGCGTGCGACTGGCAGAACCAGTAGTGCTCGTTGAGCATGTCGCGGGATTTCGGGGCGCGCGCGGTCGCCGCCTGGCGACAGCCCGGGTTGTCGCAGGCTCGCTCGCCAGGCTTCAGCGCCGTCACGTCCTCGGCCGCCGCGTCCTCCTCCGGCGACGGGGGGCGGACGCGGATGTCCAGGAACTTCGGCTTGTATTGAAACGCTCCAGCCATCACCCGAGTATGAGGTTCACGAAACCCCTTTTCCAGAATTGAAGATGCCGGCCATGGGCGCCATATTCGAAACTATCCGTCACAAGCTCACCGACCAGTTCGCGCCCACCCGGCTCGAAATCGAGGACGATTCCGCCCGCCATGCCGGACATTCGGGCGCAGCGCCGGGCGGCGAGAGCCATTTCAACGTCACCATCGAATCAGAGCGATTCCGCGGCGCGGCGCGCGTGGCCCGCCAAAGGATGGTCTACCGCGCGCTGGCCGCCGAGCTGGCCGGGCCGGTGCACGCCCTGTCGGTGACGGCGCTGGCGCCGGGGGAGAGCGCTTGAGGGGCGGATCTCAGCCCGACAGCGCGCGCAGCTCGCCCAGCACCCGCGCGAGGTCGGCCTCGCGGAACGGCTTCTGCAGCAGGGGCGAGCCCTTGTCCTCGGCGCGCAAGCCCGCGTCCCCGTAGCCCGTGGCGAAGGCGAACGGCGCGCCCTTGGCGCGGAGAATGTCGGCGAGGGGGAAGATCGGCTGGCCGCCCAGGTTCACGTCCAGCACCGCGCAGTCGATCTCGGCGGAGTGGGCCAGGGCGATCGCCTCGTCCAGCCGGGAGGCCGGCCCCACGACCGTGCAGCCGAGGTCGCCCAGCATGTCCTCGATCAGCATCGAGACCATCATCTCGTCTTCGACGACCAGCACACGCAGGCCCGTCAGGCTGTCCGAAGCGCTCATCAATCTCTCAGGGCGGCGAAATACAGGGAGCGCGCTACCGCAGACCGTCCAGCAGGTCTAGTCAAGTCTAACCTCATGATTCCCCAGGAGCCCACCCTGAGCCTGTTCGGTTCGACGCGACCCAAACATGCCCAGTAACTCTTTGAAGTTAGAGCGTGACGGCCGCGGAAACCGCACTCACTTTCGGCTGTCACGCCCTAGTCGAAGAGGTTCTCGATCGGCCGCCTGGGCGCGGAGATGCGCAGCAGAGTGACCTGATTGCCCTTGCGCTGCAAAATCTCGAATCGGCGTTGGAGGAAGTCGAAGGTCTCGTGCGTCTGCGGAATGGTCTGGGCCTCGTGGATCACCAGGCCGGCCACGGTCACCGCCTCGTCGTCGGGCAGGTCCCAGTTCATCGCCCGGTTCAGGTCGCGGATGGCGACGCCCCCGTCGACGATCACCGATCCGTCGGCTTGAGGCTTCACGCCCCGCACGGCGACGTCGTGCTCGTCCTCGATCTCGCCCACGATCTCTTCGAGGATGTCCTCCAGCGTGATCAGCCCCTGCAGGCCGCCGTACTCGTCCACCACCAGGGCGAAGTGATTCTGCCTGCGCAGGAACGACGAGAGCTGGTCCTTGAGGTTGGTGGTCTCCGGGATGAACCAGGGGGGGCGGGCGAGGTCGGGGATGTCGAGCGATTCGATCCGGCCGTCCGCGTCGTCGATCGCCTGCAGGACGTCCTTGGCGTGCAGCACGCCCACGATGTTTTCCGGCTCGTCGCGGTAGAGCGGCACGCGGGTGTGGCCGGTGGCCAGCATGGCGCTGACCAGCGCGCGGGGCGCCAGGTCGGCGTCGACCATGGCCATGGCCGTGCGGTGGACCATCACCTGGGTTACGTCCATCTCCGACAGGTCCAGCACCCCGCCCAGCATCTGGCGGTCGCGCGATTCCACCAGGCCCTCGGAGTGGTGGTACTCCACCGCGCCGCGGATCTCCTCGTGGGCGGCCAGCACGTCGACGGCCATGTCCAGCTTGACCCCGAAGATGCGCAGCGTGCGGCGCACGATCCATTGGATGGTGTAGATGATCGGCCCGAACAGCCGCACGACCAGCAGGGTCGGCGTCGACAGGAACCGGGCCACGTCGTCGGAGCGGACGATGGCCAGGGTCTTGGGCAGCACCTCGGCGAACACCAGCACCAGAACGGTCATGATGCCAGTGGCGGCCGCGACGCCCCAGGCGCCGGGGATGGCGCGGGTGATCACCTGGGTGGTGAGCGCCGAGGCCAGGATGTTGATCAGGTTGTTGCCCAGCAGCACCGCCCCGATCATCGTCTCCTGGTCGGAGAGCAGGCGGTTCACCCGCCGGGCGGAGCGGTCGCCCTCCCGCTCGAGCTGGTGCATCCGCGAGCGGCTGGCCCCGGTCAGGGCGGTCTCCGCCGCCGAGAACAGCGCCGAGACCGCCAGGAGGGCGAAGACGATGGGCGCGAGCGCCATGATCGCGGTCATGCGACGGCCCCTTCGGCGGCCAGGAACCCGCGGACCGCCTGGGCGTCCACGTCCTTGGCGATGAAGGCCTGGCCCAGGCCGCGGGCCAGCACGAAGGTCAGGCGGCCGCCCTCGGCCTTCTTGTCCTGCGCCATGTGCGCGACCAGGCGGTCGGCGGCGAACGGATGGCCGGGGATGTCGGCGAGGCGGACCGGCAGGCCGGCCGCGGCGATCGCCGCCTCGGCGCGCCGGGCGTCCTGGGTGGGGCACAGGCCCTGGGCGGCCGAGAAGCGGAAGGCCAGCGCCATGCCGGCGGCCACCGCCTCGCCGTGCAGCAGGGCCTCGCCGTAGCCGGTCTCGGCCTCCAGCGCATGGGCGAAGGTATGGCCGAGGTTCAGCAGCGCGCGACGCCCGTGCTCGGTCTCGTCCTCGGCGACGATCTCGGCCTTCATCTCGACGGAACGCGCGACGGCGCGGCCCAGCGCCTGCGGCTCGCGGGCCAGCACCTGGGCGCCCTGCGCCTCCAGCCACTCGAAGAAGGCGAAGTCGCCCATCAGGCCGTACTTGATCACCTCGGCGTAGCCCGCGCGCATCTCGCGCGGCGGCAGGGTGGCCAGCACGTCCTGGTCGGCCAGGACGAGGCGCGGCTGGTGGAAGGCGCCGATCAGGTTCTTTCCCCTGGGCGTGTCGATGGCGGTCTTGCCGCCGACCGAGGAGTCGACCTGGGCCAGCAAGGTGGTGGGGATCTGGATGAAATCGATCCCGCGCTTGTAGATGGACGCGGCGAAGCCGGCGAGGTCGCCCACCACGCCGCCGCCGAAGGCGATGATCACGTCGCCGCGGTCCAGCGACAGCGCCAGCAGGCGGTCGCTGAGCTCGGCCAGGCCCTCGAAGCTCTTGGTCTGCTCGCCGGGGGCCACCACGACCGGCAGGGCCGAGATCCCCGCCGCCGACAGCGAGGCCGAGAGCCGCGCGCCATGCAAGCTCCACACCGTCTCGTCGCTGACCACGGCGGCGCGCGCGCGCTTCAGGAACGGCGCGACCTTCGCGCCCGCCGCGTCCAGCAGGCCGGGCGCGATCAGCACCTCATAGGCCCGCGCGCCCAGGCCAACCGATATGGTCGCGTTCATTGCGGCTGGCTTTCCAGGTAGGCGGTGAGCGCCTGGATGATCTTTTCGACCGTCACCTGGTGGGCCGCGTCGCCGGTCTCCACCGTCAGGTCCGCCTGGGCGTAGATCGGGTCGCGCCTGGCGGCGAGGTCGGTCAGCACCGCCAGGGGATCCTTGCCGCGCAACAGGGGACGGTTGTCCTTGCGCGCCAGGCGCCGCGCCAGCACCGGCAGGTCGGTCTTCAGCCAGATCGACACGGTCTTCGACTTGAGGAGCCGGCGGGTCTCGTCGTTGATGAATCCTCCGCCGCCGGTGGCCAGCACGTGGGGGGGCTCGTCCAGCAGGCGCGAGATCACCCGACGCTCGCCCTCGCGGAAGGCCGCCTCGCCGAGGTCGGCGAAGATGTCGTTGATCGAGCGGCCGGCCGCCGCCTCGACCTCCACGTCGGCGTCGCGGAACGGCATGTCGAGCGCGGCGGCCAGACGCCGTCCCACGCTCGATTTTCCCGCGCCCATCAGGCCCACCAGGGCGATGGTGCGGGTTCTCAGCGGTGCGTAGGTGTCCATGGGCGCCCCACGCATACACGAGGCGCCGCACTCGCGCCAACTTCGCACGTTGAGCTATGCTGTCGACATGACCAGACCGCCCTTCGTCGTCGTCGTCCTGAGCGCCCTGGCGCTCGCCGCGCCGGCCGCCGCCCAGCCCGTGGCCGTCGCCCCCCTGGCGGCGCCCGACCTGTTCTCCGCCGGCGGCCGCGAGACGGGCCTGGCCGGCGACCTGTGGCGCGAGACCTCGCCCGACATCGCCCGGACCGTCTTCGCCCTGCTCGCCGCGCGGCCGCTGTCGCCGGCCGGCGCGGCGCTGGCCCGGCGCGTGCTGGCGACCGGGGCGGCGGGCCCGCCGGGCGCGGGGCGCGACAGCGCGCTCGCCGGCGCACGGGTGATGGCCCTGGTCGCCCAGGGCGATCCCAAGGGCGGCGCGGCGATCCTGTCGCGGGCGGCCGGGCTGGAGCGCGACCCGAACCTCGCCAAGGCCGCAGCGGAAGCGGCCCTTCTGACCGGGGACGACGAGCGCGCCTGCACGACCGCGGGCGGCCTGGGGGACGGGCGCGACGACATCTACTGGCTGCGGCTGCGCGCCTGGTGCCAGGCGCGCGGCGGGCAGGCCGCCGCGGCCCAGCTCACCTTCGACCTCGCCCAGGCCAAGGCCGCCGACCCGATCTATGCGCGGCTGATGTCGGCCAAGCTGGGCGGCGCGGCCAAGCCCGGACCGGCCGCCCTGCGCAACGGGCTGGACTACGCCCTGTCCCGCGACCTTGGCCTCGACCTCGCGGCGGCGAAGCCCGCGCCGGCCGTGGCCGCCGCCCTGGCCGGCTCAGAGCCCGGCCCCACCGCATGGGTGGTGGCCCCTGGTCCCGGCGAGCCGCGCGCGGCTTTGGTCGCCCTGGGGGCCGGCGACCTCGCCCACGCCCAGCAGATCCGCGCCGGCCTGTCGGGCGATCCCGCCACGGCCAGCGCCCTGGACCTCGCGATCCTCGACGCGGCGATTGCGACAGCGGCGGGCAAGCCGGACGGCGCGATCCTCGACCGCCTGATCGGGCTCAGCGGCGCGGGCGAGGCCAAGGCGCGGGCGCAGGCCCAGGCGGCCGCGGTCTATCTCGTGGCCCTGGGCGCGCCGCTGAGCGACTCGAGCCGCGGCCCATTCGCCGCCCTGCCGGTGGCGGCCGGCAAGGCGCCGGCGGCCCGCGACCTGGCGCTGGACCTCGCCGCCAACGCCAAGCGGGTGGGCGAGACGGCGCTGATCGCGCTGTGGATCGCCGCCGACGCCGGGGCGGCGGGACCTGCGCCCGGCGACCGCGCCCGCATCATCCGCGCGCTGGCCGCCGTCGGCCTCGAGGCGGACGCCCGCGCCTACGCCCTCGAAGGCCTGCTGGCGGCGAAATGACCGGGCAGGCGGCCGGCTGGGTCGAGGCCTTCCTGGAGATGATGTCCGTGGAGCGCGCCGCGGCGCGCAACACGCTCACCGCCTACACCAAGGACCTGGCCGACGCCGAGGCCTTCCTGCGCCGGCGCGGCGGGGGCCTGGCGCAGGCGGGCGCGGAGGACGTGGAGGCCTATTTCACCCAGCTCGGCGCCCAGGGCGCGGCCCCGGCCACCGCGGCCCGGCGGCGCTCGGCGCTGCGGCAGTTCTATCGCTTCGTGCTGGCGGAAGGCTGGCGATCGGACGACCCCTCGCGCCGCGTCGAGGCGCCGCGCAAGGGCCGCCCCCTGCCGAAGCTCCTGAGCCGCGAGGAGGTCGACCGGCTGATCGCCGCGGCGACCGCCCGCGACGGGGCCCAGGGGCTGCGGCTGGCCTGCATGGTGGAGCTGCTCTACGCCTCCGGCCTGCGGGTCTCGGAGCTCTGCGCGCTTTCGCTGTCGGCGGTGGTGCGCGACCCGGCCTACCTGATCGTCAAGGGCAAGGGCGGCAAGGAACGGCTGGCCCCGCTGAACGGCGCGGCGCGCACGGCGATCAAGGCCTATCTGGAGGTCCGCGCGGCCTTCCTGCCGGAGGGCGACAAGGCCAATCCGTGGCTGTTCGCGTCGCGGGGCAAGGACCGCAGGCTCACCCCGCGCCGGCTGGCGCAATTGCTCGACGAGACGGCGGCCGACGCCGGCATCGATCCGGCCCGCGTCAGCCCGCACGTGCTGCGCCACGCCTTCGCCACCCACCTGCTGGAGGGCGGCGCGGACCTGCGAGTGGTGCAGACCCTGCTGGGCCACGCCGACATCGCCACCACCCAGATCTACACCCACGTCGCGGGCGACCGCCTGGCCGCCGTGGTCCGCACCAAGCATCCGCTGGGGCGCAAGGAGTGAGCAGAACGAAATCCTCCTCCGAAGCCAAGGCTTCGGAGGAGGGGACCACCCCAGGGGTGGTGGAGGGGCGCCGGCTTTCGCCAAGGCGTCGGTTTCGCGCCCCCTCCGTCACACCTCGCACGCCGCGAGGCGCGCCACCTCTCCCGCCCGTTGCGGGGCGGGGGAGGGGCGAGTGTCTCTATCCGGTGATCCGGTAGCGCCCGCTGGCGTCGGGGCAGACGCGCACGTAGCGATAGTCGGTGCGGTCGCCCCAATCGACGGGAGCGGCCGCCAGGCGGCAGCCGACGCGGCTGTAGTAGCGGTAGTCGTAGCGGCCGCTGCGGCCCCGGCGGTCGTAGATGCTTTCGCGGTACGGGATGGTGTCGCTGTAGCTGTAGTAGTAGCCACCCGCGTCGCACCTGGCGCTGGCCTTGCCGACGCCCGCGCCGATCGCGCCGCCGACCACGGCGCCCAGCACCGCGCCTTCCGTGCGCACGCCGCTCGCCGCGACGTTGGAGCCCAGGGCCGCGCCGGCCAGGGCGCCGATCACGCCGCCGGCCACCGCATTGCTGCGTTCGCGCGAGCGGCAGGGATCGATCATCGGCTCGACGTAGGCGGTGTCGCGGCCGTAGTCGCCGGCCCAGAGGGCGGTGTCCCAGACAGGGGCGGGGCCATAGACCCGGGCGTAGGCGCCGTAGCCGTAGCGGGCGTCATAGTTGGCGCGGGCGCGCTCGTAGTCGGCCAGGCGGCGGTCGAAGTCGCGCCGCGCCACGCTGTAGTCGGCGCGCCTGGCCTGGTAGTCGCGGCGGTCGGCGTCGTAGCGCTGCAGGTCGCGCTGGTACTGCTCGGTCGGCCGGTAGGGCGAGCCGGCATAGGGCGAATCGTATTGGGCGCAGGCGGGCGCGGCCGCGATGATGGCCAACGTGCCGACGACGCCCATGGTCAGGCGGGTCTTCATGGGTAGCTCCAAGTCTACGGCCGCGGGGCCGCCCTCCAAGCGTCCGCCGCAGGCGTGTCATTCCAATCGCGGCCCGGGCCTCGCGCCCTCCCTCCGGAGGCGCTGGTCCAGGTCGGTCCCGAGCCCTGAACGTGCGGCGCGCGGGGCGGTTGCAGCGCTTCGCGCGAGCGGCCTTGTGACGGCGCGCCATCCCGCATACCTTCCGCCGCTTCCGCGAACGGCGAGAGACTGCGAACGAATGGCCGTCCACTACCTCGATTTCGAGCGGCCCATCGCCGACCTTGAAGCCAAGATCGAGGAACTCTCCAAGCTCTCCGACACCGAGGGGTCCGGCTCGTTCGACGCGGAGATCGAGGCGTTGCGCGAGCGCGCGCAGGAAATGCGCCGCGACGCCTATGCGCGCCTCGACCCCTGGCAGAAGACCCAGGTCGCCCGTCACCCCGAGCGGCCGCACTTCGTGGACTACTGCGCGGGCCTGATCACCGATTTCGTGGAGCTGCGCGGGGACCGCAAGTTCGCGGACGACCAGGCGATCATGGGCGGCCTCGGCCGCTTCCGCGACCGCCCGGTGGTGGTGATGGGCCACGAGAAGGGCCGCGACACCGTGGGCCGGGTGAAGCACAACTTCGGCTATGCGCGGCCCGAGGGGTTCCGCAAGGCGATCCGGCTGATGGACCTGGCCGAGCGGTTCAACCTGCCGGTGCTCAGCATCGTCGACACCTCCGCCGCCTATCCGGGCGTGGCCAGCGAGGAGCGCGGCGTCGCCGAGGCGATCGCGCGGGCCACCGAGCGCAGCCTGACGCTGGGCGTGCCGATGATCGCGGTGGTGACCGGAGAGGGCGGCTCCGGCGGGGCGCTGGGCATCGCCTGCGGCTCGCGGGTGCTGATGCTGGAGCACGCCATCTATTCGGTAATCCCGCCGGAAGGCGCCAACTCCATCCTGTGGCGCGGCTCGCGCACCGCCGAGGAGGCCGCCAAGGCGATGAAGATCACCGCCCAGGACTTGCTGGGGATGAAGATCGTCGACCGCATCATTCCCGAGCCGCCGGGCGGCGCCCATTCCGATCCGCAGGCCGCGATCGACGCGGTGGGCGAGGCCATCGAGGAAGAGCTGAGGGTCCTGGAGACCCTCTCGCCGGACGAGCTGCGCAAGCGCCGGGCCGAACGGTTCTACGCCATCGGGCGCGCTGGGAAGATCTGAGTTCTGTGCAAGTTATGCTCCCCCACTGGGGGAGCTGTCAGCGAAGCTGACTGAGAGGGTCCTTTTCCGGCGAAGCCGCAAACCCTCTCCACCGCTTCGCGGTCCCCCTCCTCCCGGAGGGAGAGGATTTTAGCGGATCGCCCGGAGCGCTTCGGCCAACTCCTCGACGGCCTCGTCCGTGGCGGCCCAGGAGCACATGATCCGCACCGTGCCGTCGAGGAAGCGGTAGACGAACCAGCCCGCCGCGTGCAGCCGCGCCAGGGCGGGCTCGTCCATCTCAACGAAGACGGCGTTGGCCTCCACCGGATGCGCCACGGGAAACGGCGACAGGGCCGCCAGCTTCCTGGCCATGGCGTTGGCGTGGGCGGCGTGACGCAGGATCGCGCCGTCCTGCAGCATGCCGATGAACGGCGCGGCGTAGAACCGGCCCTTGGAGGGAAGCTGGCCCGCCTGTTTCAGCCGCGCGTCGAACCGGTGCGCCAGCGCGGGATCGAACAGGGCGACGGCCTCTGTGGGCGGCATGCCGGCCTTCGTGCCGCCGATCACCAGGACGTCGACGCCCAGGCCCCTGATCGCCTGGACGTCGAACCCGGCCGCGGCGGCGTTGGCCAGCCGCGCGCCGTCGAGATGGACGCCCAGGCCTTGGCCCTTCGCCGGACCGGTCAGGGCCGCGACAGCCGGGGCGGCATAGACCGCGCCGTACTCGGTGGCGTTGGTGAGCGACAGCGCGGCCGGGGCCTGGCGGTGCGACAGGTCCGGCGCGGCCAGCGCCTCGGCGAGCGCCGCCGGATCGATCCGCCCCGAGGCGCCCGGCAGGGCGATCAGCCCCAGGCCATGGCCGAAAAACCCCGGGGCGCCGGTCTCGTCGGTGCAGACGTGGGCGTGCCGGTGGGCCAGCACCGCCTCGAACGGCCGGCAGAGCGCGGCCAGGCCGAGGGCGTTGGCGGCGGTTCCCGAGGCCACGAACCGCACCTCCACGTCGGCGTCCAGCCAGGCGCGGACCAGATCCGCCGCCTGGGCCGTGACCGCGTCGCTTCCGTAGCCGGAGGCGAAGCCGTGGTTGGCGACGGCCAGCGCCGCCATCGCCTCGGGCGCGGCGGGGGCTGTGTTGTCGGAGGCGAAGTCGTAGCGGGCCGCCAACCCTAGGCCTCGCTCTCGCGGCCCCACGCCTGCACCTCGGCGGCGAACAGGTCCGGCTCCTCCATGGCGGCGAAGTGGCCGCCGCTCGGCATCTCGCTCCAGCGCACGACGTTGTAGGCCCGCTCGGCCCAAGACCGGGGCGGGGCGGAGTAGAGCGCCTCGCCCGGGAAGTTGGCGTAGGCGGTGGGCGTCTCGCAACGTCCCGCGTCCTTCAGGGCCAGCCCGGCTTCCTCGGCCCGGCCGCGGTAGTACCAGGCGCCGGTCGTGAAGGACCCGGTCATCACGTAGATCATGATGTTGGTCAGCAGCTTGTCCTTGGGGTGGACCTCGTCGAGCGGCTTGGCCCGCAGGTCCGACCAGTCGTGGAACCGCTCGGCGATCCAGGCCGCCTGGCCGACGGGGTTGCCGGCCCCCATCCAGGCCAGCGACTGCGGCTTCGAGCCCTGCAGCAGGGCGTAGGCGCCCATCGCCTCGCGAGCGGTCTGCTGCCGCGCGATCCAGGCCTTCTCCTGCGCCGTCTGCGCGCCGCCGTCCGGCCGGAAGACCAGCATGTTGAGGTGGATGGCCGAGACGCTGGCGCCGTGGTCGAGCCCCAGCCACGACGTCACCACCGCCCCCCAGTCGCCGCCCTGGGCGCGGTAGCGGCGATAGCCCAGGCGCTCGGTCATCAGGGTGTTGAAGAGCCGCGCCGTGGTCCGCGGGCCGATCGGCCGCGCGGGCTTGGAGGAGAAGCCGAAGCCCGGCAGCGACGGGATCACCAGGTCGAAGGCGTCTTCGGCCTTGCCGCCGAACCGCGACGGGTAGGCGAGCCTTTCGATGACGCCCCAGAACTCATAGTGCGAGCCCGGCCAGCCGTGGGTGACGAGCAAGGGCCGCTTGCCCTTCGCCTCGCCGACCACGTGCAGGAAGTGGATGTCGATGTCCTCGATCCTGGCGGTGAACTGCGGAAAGCGGTTCAGGTCGTCGACCGCCGCGCGCCAGTCGTAGTC
>Ga0068859_100007202_pt1 | contig 11290 bp, 12 predicted proteins | sample KBSSwiS22_FD_66585 | JGI IMG/M metagenome (GOLD analysis project Ga0068859, IMG submission 66585) | Switchgrass rhizosphere microbial communities from Kellogg Biological Station, Michigan, USA - KBS Switchgrass S2-2 | ecosystem: Host-associated > Plants > Roots > Rhizosphere > Soil ... | reverse complement strand
CGGCGAGCGCGTCGTGGGTGCTTTCGGGTACGACCGCGAGCGCGGATACCTGCGCGTCTTCGAGGCGAAGGCGATCGTGCTGGCGACGGGGGGCGTCGGGCGTTCCTACCGGATCACGAGCAACAGCTGGGAGTACACCGGCGACGGGCAGGCGCTCGCCTACGAGGCCGGAGCCGAGCTCATGGACATGGAGTTCGTCCAGTTCCATCCCACCGGGATGGTTTGGCCTCCGTCCGTGCGCGGCATCCTCGTGACCGAAGGCGTGCGCGGCGAGGGCGGCGTGCTCCTCGACAAGAACGGCCGGCGCTTCATGTTCGAGGACATCCCGGACAACTACAAGACGCAGACCGCGGCGGATCCCGAGGAGGGATGGCGCTACACGCAGGGGGACAAGAGCGCGCGGCGGCCGCCGGAGCTCCTGACGCGCGACCACGTCGCGCGCTGCATCATGCGCGAGGTGCGCGCCGGGCGGGGGAGCCCGCACGGCGGCGTCTTCCTCGACATCGCATGGATCAAGGAGCGGATCCCGAACGCCGGAGAGCACATCAAGCGCAAGCTCCCGAGCATGTACCACCAGTTCAAGCAGCTCGCCGACATCGACATCACGAAGGAGCCGATGGAGGTCGGCCCGACCACGCACTACATCATGGGCGGCATCCGGGTCGATGGGGACACGCAGATGTCCACGGTCCCCGGCCTGTTCGCGGCGGGGGAATGCGCGGCCGGGCTCCACGGCGCCAACCGTCTCGGGGGGAACTCCCTGTCGGACCTGCTCGTGTTCGGCAAGCGCGCCGGGGAGCACGCCGCCGCCTTCGCGAAGGCGCACGCGCCGGCGGGGATCCGCGAGGGCGACGTCGATCGCGCCGCGCGCGAGCTGCTCGTACCGTTCGAGCGCGGCACGGGAGGGGAAGGCCCCTTCGCGATCCAGCACGAGCTGCAGGACGTGATGCAGGACGGGGTCGGCATCGTGCGGCGCGAGCCCGAGATGGAGGAGGCGCTTCGGAAGATCGAGGGCCTGAAGGAGCGCGCGGAGCGCGTCGGGACCCCGGGAAACCGCGAGTACAACCCCGGGTGGCACACCGCGGTGGACCTGCGGTCGATGCTCACGTGCGCGGAGGCGATCACGCGCTCGGCGATCGAGCGCAAGGAGAGCCGTGGCGGGCACTTCCGCGACGACTTCCCGGAGAAGAGCGCCGACGGCGGCCGCTTCAATCTCGTGTGCCGGAAGGGGCGGGACGGCCGCATGGAGCTTTCGAGATCGCCGGTCGCGGACGTGCCCCCCGAGCTGAAGCGGATCATCCAGGAGAACGCGTGAGCGCAAAGGCGACCTTCTCGATCTGGCGGGGCGATCGCGGCCAGGGGGCGTATCGCGACTACACGACGGAGGTCTCCGAGGGGATGGTCGTGCTCGACGCCGTGCACGCGATCCAGGCGGAGCAGGCGAACGATCTCGCCGTGCGATGGAATTGCAAGGCGGGGAAGTGCGGCTCGTGCTCGGCGGAGATCAACGGCAAGCCGAAGCTGATGTGCATGACGCGCCTGAACGAGCTGCCGCTCGAGACGAAGGTGACGATCCGCCCCATGCGCGCGTTCCCGCACGTCCGCGATCTCGTGACCGACGTGTCCTGGGGATTCGCGGTGAAGAAGGAGATCGCCCCATTCAAGCCGCGCCCCGCGGACGCGCCCGACGGCACGTGGCGGATGCAGCAGGAGGACATCGAGCGCGTCCAGGAGTTCCGGAAGTGCATCGAGTGCTTCCTCTGCCAGGACGTGTGCCACGTTCTCCGCGACCACCAGTTGCACGACAAGTTCATCGGGCCGCGCTTCCTGGTCCACGTGGCCGCCCTCGAGATGCACCCGCTCGACGTCGAGGACCGGCTGCCGGCGCTCAAGGAGCGGCACGGCGTGGGCTACTGCAACATCACGAAGTGCTGCACGAAGGTGTGCCCCGAGTCGATCACGATCACCGACAACGCGATCATCCCGCTCAAGGAGCGGGTCGTCGATCGCTTCTACGATCCGGTGACGAAGCTCCTGCGCCTCGTGCGCGGGTGAGGCCCCCATGGACCAGCCGCTGAAACCCATCTCGCTCGAGGCCATCCCGGCCGCGCTCGAGAAGGCGCACCGCTACCGGATGCTCAACCAGCCGCAGCAGGCGGAGAGCATCTGCCTCGACGTCCTGGCCGCGGACCCCGCGAGCCAGACGGCGGTGGCGACGCTGTTGCTCGCCCTGACCGATCAGTTCCCGCGATCCTTGCAGCCGCAGTTCGACCGGGCGATGGAGCTCCTCGGAAAGCTGACGGATCTCTACGAGCGGACGTACTTCGAGGGCCTCATCTGCGAGCGGCGCGCGAAGGCGCATCTCCGCTCGGGATCTCCGATGGCGGGCGGGATGGCCCACGCATGGATCGAGCGTGCGATGCGCCTCTTCGAGAGCGCCGAGACGATGAGACCCCCGGGGGACGACGACGCGGTGCTGCGCTGGAACAGCTGCGCGCGCCTGCTGCGCTCCCACCCGGAGGTCCAGCCGCTCCCCATGGACGAGCGGGAGCCGATGCTCGAGTAGTTCAGAGTTCAGAGTTTAGAGTTCAACATTGAACCGTGAACTCTCAACTCTCAACTCTCAACTCTGAACTCTCAGAACCGGAATCCCAGCGTGACCGGGACGAAGCCGAAGCTCTTCTGGTCGTCGAAGACCTCGACGTAGGACGCCTCGACGAACATCCGCTTCCACACGTAGCCCACGCCGATGTTCCCCGTGAACGACGAGCCGCGGATGTGGATCGTGGAGGTCCCCGGGAAGTTCGCGTCGATCGCGATGTAATCGCTCCCGCACAGGCCGGCGCCGATGAAGAAGTAGAAGGGTGCTTCGCCCGCGCCGAAGTGCGCGGCGTAGTTCATCTCGGCGCCGTAGCCGTACCCGTCGTCGATCCCCGTGTCGCCGCTCGCCCACGCCGCCCAGAGCGACGCGCGCACGCCGTGCCGCGAGCTCGCGGGGAAGTAGTACCCGCGCAGCGTCCCGTACGCGCCGAAGTCGTACGCGTCCGCGATCCCTGCGACCGGAAGGAACGGGCCGACGGCGAAACCGAGGTCCTTGGTCTCCGCCTTCGGGGGATCGGACGCGAGAACCACGCCCGCCGCGAGGATCACGGCCATCACGGCGACGGCTCCGCGCATCAGTACTGGAACCCGACGACGACCGGGATGAACGACGTCTTGGGATCGGTCTGGTACTGCACGTACATCGCCTCCAAGTAAACGATCTTCTTGAAGACGACGCCCACCCCGCCCTGCAAGGACCAGTCCCACTCGGAGCTCCTTACGATGCTGCCCGCGAGATCGCCCGGGCGAGAGAAGGTCGCGCGTCCGTACCCGGCGCCGGCGAACACGTAGCCGAACGTCTGGCGCCCGCCGAAACGGAGAAGACCGTCCACGTCGAAGCCGAAGGCGCGGCCGCCGTCCACCGGGCCGTGCGCGATCGTGTCCGCGTAGTAGACGGACGCGCGCCCGCCGAAGGTCTTCCTCGCGAAGAGGGTGCGCGCGTGCAGATACCAGGAGGTGTCGTTGACGTCGGCGAGGTCGCCCTCGGGCACCGTCACGCCGATGCCGACGCCGGAATCGCCACCGGAGCTCGCGAGAGCCGCCGTGGCGAGGCTCGCCGCCAGGAAGGAGAGCGCTACCCTCCGGAGCCGCCGCGCTCGCCCTTCGGCCGCCACGCGACCGCCGCCTCGAGGTAGTCCCGGTTCATCCGGGCGATGTTGTCCAGCGAGATCCCCTTCGGGCAGGCCGCCTCGCATTCCCCGTGGTTCGTGCATGAGCCGAATCCCTCCTGGTCCATCCGCTCCACCATCGAGAGAACGCGTGACCGGCGCTCGGGTTGTCCCTGGGGGAGACGTCCCAGGTGGCCGATCTTCGCGCCGACGAACAGGACGGCGGACGCGTTGGGGCACGCGGCGACGCAGGCGCCGCAGCCGATGCACGCGGCGGCGTCCATCGCGCCCTCGGCGTCGTCCTTCGGGACCGGGATCGCGTTCCCATCGGGCGCGGACCCCGTCGAGACCGAGACGAACCCCCCGGCCTGGATGATGCGGTCGAAGGCGGACCGGTCCACGACGAGGTCACGCACGACCGGGAACGCCGCCGCCCGCCACGGCTCGATCGTGATCGTGTCGCCGTCCGCGAACGTGCGCATGTGGAGCTGGCAGGTCGTGGTCAGACGGCGCGGGCCGTGGGGGCGCCCCCCGATGACCATGCCGCACGCGCCGCAGATCCCCTCGCGGCAATCGTGGTCGAACGCGATCGGCTCCTCGCCCTGCGCGAACAGGCCCTCGTTGACCACGTCCAGCATCTCGAGGAACGACATGTCGGGCGAGATGCCCTTGGCCGGGTAGGTGACGAACTTCCCCGGGTCCTTCGCGCTCTTCTGCCGCCACACGACGAGGGTGAGGTCCATGGTCAGCGATAGCTCCGCGTCTGGAGGTGCACGTTCTCGAAGGCGAGAGGCTCGACGTGACGCGTCGGTTCCGCGCCCTCTCCCCGGTACTCCCAAGCCGCGACGTGGCAGAAACGCTCGTCGTCGCGCCTGGCCTCCCCGTCCTCGGTCTGAAATTCCTCGCGGAAGTGACCGCCGCACGACTCGCGGCGCTCGAGCGCGTCGCGACACATCAGCTCGGCGAGCTCCAGGAAGTCGGCGACCCGCCCGGCGCGCTCGAGCGACGGGTTCAGGGCGTCCCCCTCGCCCAGCACGTTGACGTCCCTCCAGAACTCCTCGCGCAGCTCCGGGATGAGACCGAGCGCCTCCTTCAGCCCTCGCTCGTTCCGCGCCATGCCGCACTTGTCCCACATGATCGTTCCGAGGCGGCGGTGGAAGGTGGTGGGCGACGTCTTTCCGCCGATCGCGAGCAATTTCTCGTTGCGGCCCGCGACCGTCGCGCGCGCGCGCGTCGCTTCGGGATGGTCCGGGGCCACCGGCGGGAGCTTGGACGCGGCGAGGTAGTTCCCGATCGTGTACGGGATGACGAAGTACCCGTCGGCGAGTCCCTGCATGAGAGCCGACGCGCCGAGCCGGTTGGCGCCGTGGTCGGAGAAGTTCGCCTCGCCGAGCACGTGCAAGCCGGGGAGCGTGGACATGAGGTCGTAGTCCACCCAGAGGCCGCCCATCGTGTAGTGGACGGCGGGGTAGATGCGCATCGGCCTCTCGTACGGGTTCTCGTCGGTGATCCGCTCGTACATCTCGAAGAGATTGCCGTAGCGCTCGCGGATCGCGTCCTCGCCCAGGCGCTTGATCGCATCGGCGAAGTCCAGGAACACGCCCCGCCCGCCCGGCCCCACGCCCCGCCCCTCGTCGCACACCTGCTTGGCCGCCCGCGACGCGATGTCGCGCGGGGAGAGGTTGCCGAAGCTGGGGTACTTCCGCTCGAGGTAGTAGTCGCGCTCCGCCTCCGGGATCTGGGCGGGCGGCCTCGCGTCCCCCTTCTGGAGCGGCACCCAGATCCTTCCGTCGTTGCGCAGCGACTCCGACATGAGCGTGAGCTTGGACTGATAGTCGCCGTGGACGGGGATGCACGTCGGATGAATCTGCGTGTAGCAGGGGTTCGCGAAGAGAGCGCCGTGCTTGTAGGCGCGCCAGATCGCGGTCGCGTTGCAGCCGATGGCGTTGGTGGAGAGGTAGAAGACGTTCCCGTACCCCCCGGTGGCGAGGACGACGGCGTCCCCGAGGCGCGTCGAGATCTCCCCGGTGACCATGTCCCGCACGACGATCCCGCGCGCGCGGCCGTCGATGACGACGACGTCCTGCATCTCGTGGCGCGAGTACATCGCGACTTTCCCGAGCCCGATCTGGCGCTCGAGCGCCTGGTAGGCCCCCAGCAGAAGCTGCTGGCCCGTCTGGCCGCGCGCGTAGAACGTCCGCGAGACCTGCGCTCCGCCGAAGGACCGGTTCGCGAGGAGCCCGCCGTACTCGCGCGCGAAGGGCACGCCCTGCGCCGCGCACTGGTCGATGATGTTGACCGACAGCTCGGCCAGGCGATAGACGTTGGCTTCGCGCGCGCGGAAGTCGCCGCCCTTGATCGTGTCGTAGAACAGCCGGAAGATCGAGTCGCCGTCGTTCTGGTAGTTCTTGGCGGCGTTGATCCCGCCCTGGGCGGAGATCGAGTGCGCGCGCCGCGGCGAGTCCTGGTAGCAGAACGTCTCGACGACGTACCCCAGCTCCGCCATCGACGCGGCGGCGGCGGCCCCCGCAAGGCCGGTCCCGACGACGAGGACCTTGTGCTTCCGCTTGTTCGCCGGGTTGACGAGCTTCATGTCGAACTTGTGCTTCGTCCACTTCTCGGCCAGCGGTCCCTCGGGGATCCTCGCGCGGAGCTCCATGCGGCCCCCTACCGGACCCAGCCCGCGGCGACCGCGAGCGGAACGAGGACGAAGCCGGCGCCCACCACGATCGCGAACGCCGCGGCGCCGGCGTTGCGCCACCTGTTCCACCGCGGGTGCGAGGCTCCCAACGACTGGAGCATGCTCCACACCCCGTGCCGGAGGTGGATCGAAAGCGCGGTCACCGCGACCACGTAGAACGCGACGATCACGGGGCGCTGGAAGCTCGCGACCAGATTCCGATACGGGTCCTGCGGGTCGAACCCCGGGTTGGCCGTCCCGAGCGTCAGGTCGAGCAGGTGATAGATCACGAAGAGCAGGATGATCGGGCCGCTCCACCGCATCGTGCGCGACGCGTACGTCGAGGCGACGTGCGACTCCGACCTGTAGCCGACGGGGCGCGCGCGCCGGCTGGCGATCGTGAGCGACGTCGAGGCGACGATGTGGAGGACCACGGCGGCGAGCAGCCCGAGGCGCACGATCCACAGGCCGGCCCCGTGGAGGAGGTGGTGGAGCATGACGCTGTAGTCGTTGAACGCCTCGCGGCCGAGGAAGACTTGGAGGTTCCCCGCCATGTGGCCGAGCACGAAGCCGAACAGCACGACGCCCGTCACCGCCATGAGGACCTTCTGGCCGAGCGTGGACGTGAAGAACCGGGGAGGCATCGAGGCTGAGGATAGCAAAAAGGGGACGGTCCTCTTCAACCGGCCTTGACGAGGTCGCCGCTCGTCAGGAAGACGCCCGCGGAGAGGTGATGGAGCGTGCGATGGGCGTCGTCGGGGAATCGCCAGACCCCGTCCACGAACGAGGCGTCGTCGGCCCACGCCGCGACGACGTCGGCGACGAAGAGGTCGTACTTCTCCTCGATCGTGCCCTCGCGGAGGACCCGGCACTCGAGCCAGCCGGCGCACCCGTCGAGGAGGGGTGCGCCGACGATCGAGGCGGGCGTGGTCGTCAGGCCGTGCTGCGCGAACTTGTCCTCGTCGGTCCCCGAGACCTTTCCCACCGCGTAGACGGTGTCGATCATCGCCAAGGTCGGCACGTTCACCACGAACTCGCCCGTCTCCTCGACGAGCGTGCGCGTGTGGGTGCCCGACGCGATGACCGCGGCGACGCGCGGCGGGTCGTAGTCGAGGGCCATGACCCACGCGGCCGCCATCACGTTCCGCCGCTCGCCCGACGCGGAGGTGATCAGCGTCGTCGGCCCGTGGTTGATCAGCTTGTACGCACGCCGGAGGAGGACCGCGGTCCGCATGGTCAGTGCGACCCGGCGACAGCGCGAAGAGGGCAAGCCTTGGACATGCGGACCTCCCGTCGATAGAGTCCGCATTATGCATTCCGTCGCGACCGTCGTCCTCGACCTCGCGGTGATCCTCGTCGTCGCGAAACTGGCGGGAGCGGTCGCCGTGCGGTGGGGACAGCCGGCGGTGCTGGGGGAGCTGGTCGGCGGGGTCGTCCTCGGCAACCTCTCGCTCGTCGGCTTTCACGCCCTCGAGCCGATGAAGACCGAACCGTCGCTGGCGATGCTCGCGGAGATCGGCGTCCTCATCCTCCTCTTCGAAGTCGGGCTCGAGTCCACGGTCCGGCAGATGATGCGCGTGGGCGTGTCGTCGCTCGCGGTCGCGGTCCTCGGCGTGGTGGCGCCGTTCGCCCTGGGCTGGGGCGTCGCGGCGTGGCTCCTGCCGGACCACTCCGTGTATCTCCACGCCTTCGTGGGCGCGACCCTGTGCGCGACGTCGGTCGGCATCACCGCGCGCGTCCTCAAGGACCTCGGCGAATCGCAGAGCGACGAGGCGCGGATCGTGCTGGGTGCCGCGGTCATCGACGACGTGCTCGGGCTCGTGATCCTCGCCGTCGTCACCGGGATCGTCGCCGCGGCCGACTCGGGGGGCACGATGTCCTACGCCTCGATCGGCCTCGTCGTCGGGAAGGCGGTCCTGTTCCTCTTCGGTGCGTTGGCCCTCGGCGTCGTTCTCTCGCCGAGGATGGTCGCGCTCGCCGCGAGGTTGCAGGCGCCCGGCACGGCGCTGGCCTTCGGGCTCAGCTTTTGCTTCGTGCTGTCCTGGGCGGCGCATGCGATGGGGCTCGCGTCCATTGTCGGCGCCTTCGCGGCGGGGCTCATCCTCGAGGACGTCCACTTCAAGGGGCTCGTGGAGCGGGGCGAGCATCCGCTCGAGGAGTCGATCCGTCCGATCGCGGAGCTGCTCGTCCCGGTCTTCTTCGTCCTCATGGGCATGCACACGGACCTGCGCGCCTTCGCGGACCGGTCGGTGCTGGTTCTGGCCGCCGCCCTCACGCTCGCGGCGATCGTCGGGAAGCAAGCGTGCTCCCTCGGCGTGCGCGGTCGCGCCGACCGTTTGTCGGTCGGGATCGGGATGATCCCGCGCGGGGAAGTGGGCCTGATCTTCGCGAGCATCGGCGTCGGGCTCTCCGTTCGAGGCGAGCGGATCATGGACGCGGCGATCTACTCCGCGATCGTCATCATGGTCATCGTCACGACCCTCGTCACGCCGCCCGCGCTCAAGTGGAGCCTGTCCCGGCGCCGAAAAACGCCGTAGTGTCGCGATGAAACGCCGCGTTTCGTTCCTCCGGTCATTTCCTCGTCTTCCGATCGAGGTAGAGTTCTTGCGCGGGGGTGGATAGGAGGCTCGGATGCACATCCTCTGGACGATCATCATCGGCTTCATCGTGGGAGTGCTTGCACGATTCGTTCTGCCCGGGCAGGACGCGTACGGTTTCATCATGACGACCCTGCTCGGTATCGGCGGCGCCTTGCTCGGTCAATTCCTCGGGCAGGCCTTGGGCTTCTACACGCCGGGAGAGCCGGCGGGATGGATCATGTCGGTGCTCGGGGCCATCATCCTTCTCCTGATCGGACGTGCGTTCAGGCGAAGAGCGCCGGTGCTGTGACCGCTTGGGGAGCGCGGGCGCGTCGTTCCTCCTCGTGTTCGGCGTGCTCTTGCCGTATCTCGCCTTCAAGTCGGCGCGACGCGTGGCGACGCGCCCGCTGCCTCCCAAGAAGCCTTACTTCACCTCCGTCATCGTTCAGCTCCTGATCTTCGGTGCCGCCGCCGTCGTCACCGGCCGCCTCGAGCACATCGAGCTGTTCCCCCGGACGGCCCCTCCCGCCGGCTCGTGGGGATGGGGACTCCTCGCCCTGGGCGTGCTCGTGGCCGGAATGCGTCCGCTGTGGCGCCGACGCGTCGTCGAGCGCTCGCGGCGCGTCTGGCTCTTCATGCCGAGGGATGCGACCGAGCGCGCTCTGTGGATGGGGAGCTCGCTCGCGGCGGGAATCTGCGAGGAGCTCGCTTACCGCGGGGTGCTGACGACGCTCCTCTTCCGTCTGATGGGAAGCTTGCCGGCCGCGATCCTGCTCTCCGCGGCGATCTTCGCCTTCTCCCACTTCATGCAAGGCACGAAGAGCATGCTGATCATCTTCGGCATGGCCCTGACCTTCCAAGCCCTCGCGTGGACGTCCGGATCCCTCTACGTCCCGATGGCGGTCCACGTGGTCTACGACATCGCCGCCGGGCTTCACTACGGCTACTTCGGACGAACGCTCGGGTATCCCGACGAGCCGCTCCCGGCTTGAGGCGCCCGCTATCGTAGGTGGCGATGACGCGCGACTGGATCGATTACGAGGAGGCCCGCCCCGGCGGCAGCGAGCGCGTGGCGGGAACGGTGAAGGTACTTCCCGCCGTCGAGAGCACGGCGCTCGGAAACGAGCGTGACATCCTCGTCTACCTGCCCCCCTCCTACCCCGTCGCGAATCGCACGTACCCGACGCTCTACATGCACGACGGCCAGAACCTGTTCGACCCCGAGACGAGCTTCGCGGGGGACTGGGGCGTGGACGAGACGCTCGAGGCTCTCGCCGGGGAGGGCCTGGAGGCGATCGTCGTCGGCATCCCCAACGCGGGCGAGAGCCGTCTCGACGAATACGGCCCGTTCCGCGACCCCGCGCTCGGGGGAGGCCGGGCGGGCGATTACCTCTCCTTCGTCGTGGACACGGTGAAGCCGCTGGTCGACGCGAGCTTCCGGACCACCGGCGAGGCGGCGCGCACCGCGACGATCGGCTCATCGATGGGCGGCCTCGTCAGCCTCTACGCGCATTTCGTGCGGCCGGAGGTCTTCGGGCTCGCCGGCGCGTTCTCTCCGTCGATCGGCTTCGGCCGCGGTGCCGTGCTTCGTTTCCTGCGCGAGGCGCCGAAGGTGCCCGGGAAGATCTACCTCGACATCGGGGCGCGCGAGCGGATGAGCCCGCTCGTCCACGAGGCGCGCAACGTCCTCATCGAGAAGGGCTATCGCACCGGGACGGACCTGCTCTACGTCGAGGACGACTCCGGGGGCCACGACGAGGCGTCGTGGGCGCGCCGGCTTCCCCGGGCGCTGCGCTTCCTGCTGGCCTAGACGCGCGGGCGCGCGTCCACGCGCCGGATCCAGGCGGCGAGCTTCGGATGCCGGTCCGTCATCGGCATCCGCTCGATCAGGATGTCGTGGAAAAGGTGCTGGTCCTCCGGGTCGTGGACGGTCGCGTACTTCAGGAAGGGGAAGGCGCACACGTCGGCGGCGGAGAGCTCCGGCCCCATGAGGTAGTCGCGACCGGTCAGCATGTCCTCGAAGGTGTCCATCGCGACGGTGATCTGGCGCCCCCACTCCTCGATGTGCTCCCGATCGGGATCCGCCTTCTGCAGCTCGTCGTAGATCAGGTTCGGGGGGCGCTTCCACACGCGGTTGAACCAATCGATGAACACCCGCATTTCGGCGCGACGCGCCGGATCCTTCGGGAAGAGCGGAGGCTCGGGGTAGCGCTGCTCGAGGTGCTCGACGATGACCATCGAGTCCCACACGACCGCCCCGTCGTCGTCGATGACCGGGACGAGGTCCTGCCCCGAAACGCGGCGAACCAGCGTGCGGTCCT
>Ga0068859_100007200_pt1 | contig 11291 bp, 3 predicted proteins | sample KBSSwiS22_FD_66585 | JGI IMG/M metagenome (GOLD analysis project Ga0068859, IMG submission 66585) | Switchgrass rhizosphere microbial communities from Kellogg Biological Station, Michigan, USA - KBS Switchgrass S2-2 | ecosystem: Host-associated > Plants > Roots > Rhizosphere > Soil ... | reverse complement strand
GCCCGGTAGTCAAAAGCTCAGCCTCTCACTGCCATTTGGCTTTCCAGCCTCTGACGAGAAGAAACGTAGTCAAATCCTTTGGTATCGACTTCACTATCGGCTCAGCCCACAAGCATCTCCAGCTGAAACACTCGCCGATGGAATCATCTCGCTCTCGCAAATAGCGGCCGATGTTTTCGAACTCCGACTCTCGGCGACTGAGATGGTGCGCGAGGGAAATCGGTACCGCGTCCGTATTCAAGCAGCTCATCCCGTCACCCAACGTCGGGCCGCGAATGTTGGCCTCGATGCCCAGGTAAAACTCTACACTGACGGCGAGAAGTCAATCACGCTCACTGGCTCCAAAGTAACCGACAACAAAGGCCAGGCTTTATTCGATTTTGAGTTGCCGTCTCTCTTTCCGCCCTACCCACATAACCTTCTACCCGAAGGCGGTGAGCTTCAGGTAACTGGTAGAAAAGGCGCAATTCTTGCTCAAACAAAGGGCGACATTCTCGTCAATCAGTTGCCGCAGATTCTCATCAGCACTGACAAACCGCTTTACCAACCGGGCCAGGTCATGCACCTCCGCGCTCTCCTGCTCACTCCTTCAAGCCGCGCGCTGCCGAACCAAAACACATACTTCAAAATATGCGATCCCGAGAATGCGGTCCTTTATCGAACCGTGGCGCCGACTTCACGCTTTGGCATCGCCAGCGCCGATTGGAACATTCCCGAGAACACGCGCCTCGGAGATTATCGAATCTGGGTCGGAATCGATGGTGGCGACGCCGAAACGGCCCAGGATGTTCGCATCAGTCGTTACGAATTGCCAAACTTCAAAGTCAACGTCGATCTGGATCGAAAGTTCTATTTGCCCGGTCAGGACGCAAAGGTCATCGTGAGGGCTGACTACTTGTTTGGGCAGCGGGTGTCGCGTGGGAAAGTGCGTGTCGTGCGCGAGTCTGAACGCGAATGGAACTACCGCGAGCAGAAGTGGGAACTCTCTGAAGATGACGAACAGGAAGGAGAAACCAGTCCTGACGGATCGTTTACCGCCGATCTCGATTTAAGCTCACATCATGAAGACCTGGAAGACAATGAGTACAACCGTTTCGAAGATATCACTTACGCTGCATATTTCACGGATCCCACTACCAACCGAACTGAACAACGCCGCTTCGATGTGCGTGTGACAAAGGATCCGATCCATGTCTATGTCGTTGAAGATTACGGCTCCAGCTACAACCGTAAACTGCCGCTGAAATTCTATGTCTCGACGTTCTATGCCGATGGCTCACCAGCGCGCGCGAAGGTTAACGTCACGTTCGTTGATGACGCTGATGCTCCACGCATCACTAGACGAGTGGCTACGCTCACCACCAATCGTTATGGTTTGGCAACAATCAGCGCGCGCTTGCCGAAAGATTTCGACGACCGGGACAGCCTCGACGTACTTCTCTCTGCCACAGACTCCGGCGGTCGAAAAGGATCGGGAAAGCAAGATTTTTACCTTAACGATAATCCTCGCGTGAGTGTTGAGACCGACAAGGCAATTTACCGTCCCGGGGAACCCATTAATGCAACTATTACCGCGAACGGCGTGGACGAACCGCTGGTGGTCGACCTGGCAGGAGAAGCGGGTTTGATTCGTTCCCAACATGTAGCAGTGCGCGACGGTCGTGCCTCGATTGTTTTTCCTTACCGTCCCGAGTTCAAAAACCGCGTAACCATTGTTGCTTATGCTGAGGAGCCCCAATCGTCGGGCCTGATCGGAATCCGCACGGTGCTCTATCCATATAACAACGAGTTGAATGTTAAGGCGCAATCTTCAAAGGACACGTATCGTCCCGGCGAGGACGTCAAACTCAATTTCAGCGTGCGTGGCGCTGAGAACCGCTCCGCCGAGAGTGCGCTGGGTGTGGTCGTGTTGGACCAGGCCGTGGTGGAACGGTTTCGGACCGATCAGGAGTTCGGTGCTCCGGCTTATGGTTTTGACAATGCCATTCAGCAATTCCTCGGGCTGGCAGACCGAGTGGCCGGAGTAAGCCTGAGAGATCTTCAGCGCCTCGACACCTCTCAGCCCATTTCCCCGGATTTGGATCTTGTGGCCGCAGTGCTCCTGAGAAACAGCATCACTTACTACCCGAAATTTTATTCTGGTGACGATTTCGATCCCGATGTGGCAAAGCTGTTCGGCAACACAATCAAAGTCCAAATGAAGCCACTGAAACAAGCTCTCGCCGATCGTTACCTGAGCACGAAGGAATACCCTTCGAATGAAGCTGAGCTGCGGAATTCGCTGTCGCAGTCTGGAATTGATTTCAATAACGTACGAGATCCGTGGGGGATGCCGTACCGCGCTCAATTCTCTGTCGAGAACCAAAACGATCAGTTGATGATCTTCAGCGGCGGCCCCGATAAACGTTACGAGACCGCGGACGATTTTGTCGTCGACGAAATGAGCTGGCCCTATTTTCGAGTGGTCGGTGAAAAAATCGACCGCGCCATCATGCGTTATCACCAGCGAACGGGTAAATTCATTCGCGACGTTGCCACGCTGCGCGAAGAACTGGTACCGGACGGCTTAAATCCGGATCACTTCTACGATCGCTGGGGTAAACCATATCGGCTGGACTTTGACGTCGACTGGAGCCAGTTCGTACTCAAGATCCGCAGTAGTGGACCAGATAAGCAATTCTCCCAGGACCAGCGGTATCCGCACGACGATTTCCTCATTTGGAACTCTCCAATCGACTACTTTGCCGCGCCACGCGCGCAGATAAGCGCCGCTCTTGCCGACAATCTCAACCGAACGAAGACGTTTCCACAATCCGATCGCGAATGGCGCCAGGCGCTTGGGGGTTTGCGCGACTCTGTCGAGAGCCTGCGAGATCCGTGGGGCCATGCTTACTATCTCACCTACAGAACTGAATCCGTTTACACAGATCGTGTGCAGCTCGAGAGTCAGGCAAATTTTGGTGAAGCCGCCGCAATACGCACGAACATCACACCCGTCACACAAACGCTCGCGCTTGCTGTGTTGCACAGCATTGGACCAGATGCGCGGTTAGGGACCAGCGATGACTTTTTCATAGCCACTTTCGCCGGTGTCATTTCAGAACAGCCGCGGGGAGCCGCTACGCCCGTCGTGCTTAACTCAGGAGTTGTATTCTCCGGACCGCACGGCGTCGTTGTTGGCGTCGTGACTGATGCGGCGGGTGCCGTTGTTCCTGGAGTAACTGTCAAGGCGACCAGCTCACCTTCAGGACAAAGCTACGAAACGTCCACCAATGAAAACGGAAGGTTCGGCTTCCCTAATTTGCCACCGGGGACGTACGAGATCACCTTCGATGCCACTGGCTTTAAGCGAAGTGTGATCAGTCAGGTGGTGGTGAGGTCAAATCACATCACCGAAGTGAACGCCACCCTGAGCCCCGGCCAGGTGGCTGAAACCGTAACGGTGACCTCGGCTGCTCCCGACATGCAAACTCAGTCGGCTTCAGTGGTCAGTTCGAGTGTTAAGAGGGCCACAGATCTCATCAGGGCGCCCAAGTCCAGCCCTCAACAAATCTCGACACCACGTTTGCGAGAGTACTTTCCCGAAACACTGCTTTGGCAACCTTCAATTGAAACGGACAAACAGGGGCGTGCTCAGATCAACTTCAAACTGGCCGACAACATCACGACCTGGAAGACGGTGGTCATCGGTTCCACTGAAGACGGTCGAGTCGGCACCACCGAAAAGGAGATCAAGGCTTTTCAGCCGTTCTTTGTCGAACACGATCCGCCACGCGTGCTGACGCAAGGCGATGAAATCTCGCTGCCCCTCGTCGTGCGGAACTACCTGTCACAAGCACAGAAAGTTGAGCTGGAGATCAAGTCGGAAAGTTGGTTTTCACTGCTTGGACCAGCACAGAAGCAGGCGAGTGTAGCTGCGGGCGATGCGAAGCGGGAAACATTCGACTTCCGCGCCTCAGCGACAGTGAAAGACGGTAAACAACGCATCACCGCGCGCGGTTCTAACGATAACGACGCGATTGAAAAGCCCGTGACGGTTCACCCGGACGGCCAGGAGTTGTCAGTTACTGCCGGGGATGTCGTCGACGATGCAACTTCGCTGGACCTGGAGATTGGGCCAACCATGATTCCTAACACGACCCGTGGCGAAGTGAAGTTTTATCCAAACCTGTTGGCGCACGTGGTTGAAAGCGTCGAGGCGATCATGCAGCGCCCGTACGGCTGTGGAGAACAAACGATCTCCTCCACATATCCGAGCCTGTTGCTGTTACGCCATTATAAGAAGACTGGTGAGGGTTTTCCGCTGAGCGGGCGAGCACAACGTTATTTAAAGGACGGCTACAGCCGTTTGCTGAATTATCGTGCTGAGGATGGTGGTTTTACTTACTGGGGCACAGGCGACGCCGATGTGGCGCTAACGGCTTATGCGTTACAGTTCCTGATCGATGCCAGAGATGTGATGACAGTGGACGAGGAAGTCGTGAAGGCGGCTCGTGAATGGCTCTTGAAACGACAGCGAGAGGATGGCAGTTGGCCGTCACCGGATTGGACGGAGCGCGATCGTCAAGGCCCGAGCGTTGTGCTGACAGCGTATGTCAGCCGCGTTCTCGCACGCACAGAGTCGCGGGATTCCGAGTCATTGAAGCGAGCGTTGGATTTTCTCGCGCGAGCGTCCCAACGAATCGACGAGCCTTACTTACTTGCTTCTTATGCGTTAGCGGCCACAGGTGCAAAAGACCTCGCCAGGACACCAATTGAGAAACTTCGCAGTCTCGCTCTTCAGGAAGGAAACACAACTTACTGGACACTCGAGACCAACACACCATTCTACGGTTGGGGACTTGCCGGACGCGTTGAGACCACAGCGCTCGTCGTTCAGGCACTGGTAAAAAACTGCAATTCCCAAGCTGCCGGCTGTGACGTCGACCGGAAGCTGATTAATAGAGGACTGCTTTTCCTGCTGAAACAAAAAGATCGTTACGGAGTCTGGTACTCAACACAAACGACTGTAAACGTGCTTGAGGCAATGTTGTCACTGCTTTCGAATGAAAGTACAGCAGCAACGCCATCCGCAGCAGACATCCTCGTCAACGGCAGCCGTGTGCAAACCATTCCGGGAACCGACCGCTTCAACAATCCAGTCACGACAGACATTTCGCAGTTTCTAAAACCCGGAAAGAATCAGATTGAAATCAAGCGTGCCGCAGGTTTACCGGCAGCGTCGGTTCAGGCAGTGGCTAACTATTATGTCCCATGGCCAGGCGCAAAACTTGCGAACCACACCTCCACGTCCGATCTGCGTTTGCAGGTGAACTTTGACAAGACTGAAGCAAAGATCGGCGACGATATTACGTGTCGAGTGGAAGCTGCGCGCGTGGGTTTTCACGGTTATGGCATGATGCTCGCCGAAATCGGCATTCCGCCGGGCGCAGAGGTTGATCGGAGTACGCTTCAAGCCGCACAGGCGGACTGGACCATCACTCGATACGACGTGCTGCCTGATCGCGTGGTGCTCTACCTTTGGCCGAAAGCAGGTGGTATTTCGTTTAGCTTCAAGTTCCGGCCGCGATTCGGATTGACGGCGAAGACTGCGGCTTCGACTCTTTACGACTACTACAATCCGGAAGCGAACGTCGTTGTGCCGCCCTCACTCTTCAAAATCCATTAGACACAAAAAGGCTCAAATTTGTGCCTTTTGTGGCTATTGACTTCTTCCGCACGTTGAGCTAGAAAAATCTATTCACGTTAGCGGAGGAACCCGTCCTATGACATCGTCGCGGATGACTATCAGCTTAACGGTGTTCGCCTTTGTCGTGCTCTCGTTTTCTATAACCGGCCGGACTGCCGGCAGCTCAGACGAAGGCGGGATCAAAGAAATCATTCCAGCAAAATACGAGGGCCGGTATCTCGCCTGGAAGAAAGAGTTCCTCTCCACGGACGTGGGCAGAGAACAATGGCGCCGCTTCTCAAATAATCCACAATTCACCCTGACAATCACGATGTCGGGTGAAAATCCTGAGGGTGCCTCCACCGGTAAATATCGCTGGAACCAGGCAGGCAAACTTATGGCTGCGACGATTAACTTAGGCAGCCGTTTGGACGACGGTTATCCGAACCGGATCTACTTCCCGGTAATGAACTCGTTGATGGCGACTGATTCGTCTGAGCCCGTCAACGGAACTACGCTGGCGGCAACGAAGCTCGCACACGAGTTTGGCCACGTCCTTCGTACCGCGCAGGTCGATCCCCAACTCTACCAACTGCAGGGACAACTGATTCCACAGTACAACAAAATCTTTCTCAACAATGGCCGCAAAGCCGACGATCCGAGATTAGTAGAACTGGCCCGGCAAATGGGTGGGACGCCGGTCAGCATCTGGGAAGATCGCGAATACTGGGGCGAGACCAACGCCATGGTCTATCTGCGAGATCGCTTTATGCAGGACAACGTGCGTTGCCTTCTCTTCAACCGCATACGCGACAGCGTTGATTTGTACGCCAAGCAATATGAGCAGCGCTTTTTTGAAGTCGCTCATGCCGATAAATCGATCAAGCTTTGCGGTTGGTAGCAACTTCAATCAGCCACGAACACTTCCTGGGTCGTTAGAAAATAAACTTCAAACCGATCTGTGCACGTCGCGCATAGTTGTCCTGGTTTGAAGCTGAGATCTGTCCAAAGTTGGTCGCTGTCTGGTTGACTACGGGCGCCGGGAAATAGGGCTCGTTGAATGCATTGAGCAATTCAAACCGCAGTTGCAACTTCATCGACTCGTTGAACGCGAAATCTTTCTTCATCGTCAGGTCAACGTTCTTGATGTAATCCCTGCGCACGCTGCCAACGCGAAACGGGAAGCTACGCAGATGGCTCACCGGTGACGAGTTCGCGTTCGTGTCAGTCAGGATAGAAGTGAACGCACTCGTATTGAACCAGCGGTTTGTGTTTCGTTCTGAGGACGGGATCGATATTTGTCCGCCCTTGTAGAACAGGTCACCCGAGGTAACGGCGGTGGTTATATTGTAGGCGCCAAAAGCGATCGGAAATCCGCTTTGCAGTTGGACCGTGCCACCAAACTGCCAGCCGCCCAGGATCGCATTTGAAATCCGGCTGGAGCCGCCATACTTGTAGCCCTTGCCCAGCGGCAACTCATACATAGCACTGACAGCCAGGCGATGCGGTGAATCCTGATCCGAAACCATCTTCGTCGGAGTCGGATCACCGGAATTCAAATACTCGGTTGCCTGCAACCATCTCGACAGGGTGTAACTACCTTGCAACGTGTAGCCCTTCGAAAAGCGCTTCTGCAAATTAAACTGACCTGACACGTACCACGATTTTCCATCGTTGTTTGACGTCAACACGTCAAGGAATTGCGGGTACGGCCGGAGTAGTTGCGATCTGGCGATGGTGTCGTTGAACAGCGTCGTCCCTCTAAACTCATCCAGTCCCCTGAACGGGTTCGCGACGGCTGTGGTCAGGAACGTGTTGTTGGCAGTCATCGCCGCCGTGCGCGAGTTGTCCGCATTCAGATACTTGTTCGGCAGCGCATTGATGTTTCGCACGATCTCGATATCGTAGCCGTAGTTTCCTACAAAACTGGCTTCGGCCACCCAACCACCGGCGAATTCATGTTGCACTCCAAACTGGTAGCGAGCTTGTTTCGAAACCTTCGGTTCCTGGTCAAAGAAGGAAATTGCAGCGCCGAGATTTGTTTGCCGGCCGAGAGTATTTCCAACCGGCTCCAGAATCGGCGTGTTGGCAAACGGCGTCGAAAGCGTGAACGGGATCGGCGCTCCGTTCGCGTTAGTTGTCAGTACCGCGGTGGTCGTTCGCGTATAGCCGGCCTGGATCACGTCGCCACGACGCTCACCGAGGAAACCTGCAAACAAACCAAACCCGCCACGCAGAACTGTCTTCTCATTCAACTGATAGGCGAAGCCGAGGCGTGGCAGGAAGACGCTCTTCGGCGTCTGGTACAAGCCGCTGCCCGTGTCCTTGCCTGCGAATTGCAAACCGCCGTTCACATTGATCTGAGGCAGAAGCGCCTTCAGTGCGGCATCGTTTAGCGAAGCGTAGCGCGACTGAACTGTCGACTGCACCGGTTGAACGTAGCCAAAGTCGAAACCCGATACACTCTTGTTCTGCCGTTCAACCAATGGCGTCTCGAGCTCGTAGCGCAAGCCGAGATTCAAGGTGAGACGTTGTGAGATTCTCCAGTCGTCCTGCACAAAGAATCCCCAGGTCTTCGAGTACTCGGAATAATCCGCGCGGCGCACGAAGTTGAGCGTGGTCGGGTAGCCAAGCAGGAAAGAAGCCAGCGCCTGTAGCCCGTTCACGTCGGAACTCGACTGACTCGTCGGTCTCGTGTAGGTGTTGTCGAAAATGAACTGGCCGGTTTGATCGTTGCTCGTGAAGAAGTCGTCCTCACGATAGATTCTCAACTCGGCACCGAACTTCGCGGAGTGACGATCAAACGTGCGGTTCAAGGTAGCGCTAACCGAATGCGAACTCACCGGACGAAACTCATTGCCGAAGCCAGTTCCCAACACGGTGTTCGCCGGGAAATCAAAGCGCGGAAATCGTCTGACGTCCGCAGGAGTCAGGTTGGCGAAGTTGGATGGGAATCCAAGCTGCGTCAGATCGAATCCTTTGGCATCGTCTTCCTGCTCCTGACCGCGAATGAATCGGTTGAAGCCGTAGCGAACGTTCAGCACCGTGTTGGGGTTGAAGGTGTGGACGTCGTCGATCACGCCCTGTCGTGAGATGAATAGGAAGTTGACGCCAGTCGCCGGAGTTCCCATGTAGTCGTTGTAATGACTACTGCGGTCGTACCAGCTTCCGCGGACAAACATGCGGTTCTTGTCGCCGAAATTCTGGTCCACGCGGAAAGTATAATTGTCGTACGGCTTTGTTCTCTCGGTGGTAGTCGTATCGTTGATATTAAAAATCAATCCTGACTGTTTCGGCAAGGAGTAATAATTCAGGATTGCCTTTGCGACGGGATTAATACGTGCATCAGGAATAATGTTTCCCTGGAAGGCGGTTCGGCAAATTACGCCGTTCGCACAACCGTTACTGCCGTTACCAACAATGCCCGTCAGCGGATCGAAAATCGTTACGCCAAGGCCCGAGAAATTTCCGGAGCGCAGCGCCGCGGTTGGCACGTAGACGCTGTTGCCTGCATCGAAACGCGGTCGCGAGTCGCGGATGCCTTCATAACTGAACAGGAAGAAAGTTTTGTTTTTGCCGTTGTAAACCTTCGGTATCCAAACTGGTCCATTGACAGAGAAGCCGGGGCGATTTGAATACGAGAAGGGACGCCCTTGCCCGCGCGCGTTGCCGAAGAAATCATTCGCGGATATGCCGCCCGGCTCGAGCCAGTAATATGCGGTGCCGTGAAAGTCGTTTGTGCCCGATTTGATGCTGATGCTCGTAACGCCGCCTTCGGTGTTGCCAAACTGCGAGTCAAACGTCGCGGTTTGCACTCTGAACTCCTGGACGATGTCACTCGGCGGAACGTACGTCGCGATCACCTCGTTGGCGTTTGCGGTTGCGGTGCTGGGCGCGCCGTCGATCAGCAAGTCGCTGCGGTTTCCCCTGGTGCCATCGACTGCATACCCGATGATGTGCGTCGGTTCGAAGGGCCGATCGAGCCGCGTGCTGCCCGTGTAAGTAACGCCGGCAGCCAAACCGATGAGCGTGTAGGGATCGCCGTGGACGAGTGGCAATTCAGCCAGCCGTTTTTGATCGACCGTTTGGCCCAGCGAGGCATCGTTGGTGTTCAGGCTCGAAAGGTCGCTGGTCACAGTCACTGTTTCCTGTGTGCCGCCAACCTCCAAAGTTATTTCCAACTCGCGCGTCTCGTTGATCTGCAGCAACACTTTGTCCTGTATGTACTTCTTGAAGCCATTGGCTTCGACGACAACCTGGTAGGTGGACGAAAGCAAGTAAGGAGCTTCGAAGTACCCGTTACCGTTGGTTGTCAGGTTCGTGGCAGTTGCTCGCTCAACGTCAGTTATCTTGACGCTTGCGCCGGGTATCGCACTCTTGTTTTGGTCGATAACGGTGCCGGCGATTTTTCCTCGCACTTCCTGCGCGACGACAAATTGGGCCGCAGCCAGAATGGTGATCACAAGCGCAAAGAGACAGAGGATGCGCTGGGCAGAATGGGATCGTGTGGTCATTTCATCTCCTGTTCGACTGGCAGTTCCCGCGGTCTGTGGCTACGCGGAAACTCCACAAGGTTGGGGCAAAACCCGCAAGTAAAAATCCTTTGACTTACTGCGGTGGTCTAACCAATTTACGAGTTGGGATCGCCGGACTAGATACGCGTCGGGCATTTTGTTTCAGACCTGATTCAAAGTCAAGTGTTTTTCCTTACCACTTTTAGAGAAATCCGTGTTCAGGTATTACCAACTGCCGTTTTCCGCTGATCCGTGCAGATTTGCCGGAGATCTGTGCAAATCTGCATCCAATCTACCTGTTGACTACCTACATGAGGCGGCCCTATACTCCTGTTGATAATCTACAGGAGACGCCGAGATGGCGAACACCAGGCACGAGGTTCTGCCGGGCACTCTGAACCTCCTCATCCTCAAAACCCTAGCCACGCTCGGCGAGCTACACGGCTACGGTATCGCCCGCCGCATCGAACAGGTCAGCGGCGATCTGCTCGAACTCAACCAGGGCACTATCTACCCGGCATTGCTGAAGCTCGAACAAATGGGCTGGATCAGCACACGTTGGAGCACCTCGGAAAACAACCGGCGCGCCAAATACTATTCCCTGACGCGCACCGGACGAAAACAATTGGCGGTTGAAGAAGATGAATGGCGCCGGACAGCCGCAATTGTGACTCGCTTCCTCACGCCCGCGGAGAAATAAAGCCATGACCGCTTTACGAATCTTTCTGTCGAAACTGCGCGGCCTGTTTCGGAAACGACGACTCGAACAGGAGATGGCAGACGAGATTGCCGCACATCTCGAAATGCAGATCGAGGATCACGTGCGTCAGGGAATGAGTCCCGAGGAAGCACGCTATCTGGCGCTGCGAAAATTCGGCGGTGTCGAACAGATTAAGGAGATTCACCGCGAGCGACGGAGTTTACCGGCGCTTGAAACCTTAGTGCGCGATTTAAATTACGGGTTTCGCATGCTGCGCCGCACCCCTGCTGTCACAGCAGTGGCAATCCTCTCCTTGGCCCTCGGAATTGGCGCGAATACGGCTTTGTTCAGCGTCGTCGATGCCGTGTTGTTGAAGACTTTGCCGGTCAGCAATCCCGAGCAGCTCGTA
>Ga0068859_100007198_pt1 | contig 11294 bp, 4 predicted proteins | sample KBSSwiS22_FD_66585 | JGI IMG/M metagenome (GOLD analysis project Ga0068859, IMG submission 66585) | Switchgrass rhizosphere microbial communities from Kellogg Biological Station, Michigan, USA - KBS Switchgrass S2-2 | ecosystem: Host-associated > Plants > Roots > Rhizosphere > Soil ... | reverse complement strand
CGGCAAGATCAGGGCAATAGTAAAGACTATTGCAAGCGCTGCGGTTTGGCCACTTGTAGTGTCTGCACTACTGTTAGCGGCAGGAATAAGCCTCGTTGCTTTCTGCGACAGTACGGCTTTAAGGATCTCCGGTGCTTTTATAAGTGGTATTGCCCTTGTTTTTTTGATACTGCTTATCGTGGTAAAAAAATTGGCTCCTGTGCAATGGGTTTTAAAAAATAAAACAGCTATTACAGAGGAGAGTACCATAACCGACTGGATCCAGCAACAAAAATTCATGTCTCCCAAAATGTTGCAGGGCCTTGTACACTTCTTACGGGTTACAAAGCTGGGTATGCTGGAACAGATGGTGAAAGCAAGACTGGCTTCAGTGATATCCCTGATGATGGATATCAACCTGAAACAGACACGAAGGCTTATCTACGATTTATTTTATGCAGACCCGCTATGGGAAAACAGGCGGGTGCCCAATTTCATTTATACTTTAAGTACCAATAATGTAACCAGCCGAACCAACCGGCTTAACAACCCCGGACGTTTGGGATGGACTTCGACTACGCAAGACCGTGATATACTACTCGGTAACTGCAACACCTTAAACCAGGTGGCTGAAGAAGCCCGGACCATGGGTACCACTTTATGGTTTACCGAAAAGGACGAACAGGATATGAAATTAAAGAAGATCATTGCAACCGGCCAGTTCACCACCTGCTGCAACCTGGTGGAATACCTTATTTCTCTGGAGAGAAAACAGGTACAACTTGATCCGGCAACTGCTGCAAAATTGCAACTGCTTAAAGCAAAGCTGGTACAGGATTTTGAACGCTTTAAAACTGAGCCTTATTTTTTATACGATCTTTTTTATGCAACACTTAAAACAGTTACAGTATAAAATAAATGCTACCCCGGTAATGATTCTGCTGTATACCGGCAAATACAGGTACACTTTTCGCTACAATGAGTAGCATCGCATCAATCGCCGCACCCATCTTCGCCGCCGTCTCGTTTTTAACGAACGGCGTATACTGCCACGCATAACTAACGCACCAGCAAAATAAGAAGCAGTGAAACCATGCATTAAGAAAGTATTCCTGTTGCCAAAAGCTAACACATTTCAATCGCCGCACCCATCTTCGCCGCCGTCTCGTTTTTAACGAACGGCGTATACTGCCACGCATAACTAACATACCAGCAAAATAAGAAGCGGTGAAACCATGTATTAAGAAAGTATTCCTATTGCCAAAAGCTAACACCCTCTACTAAACAAATAAGCATTATCCATATCAGTAAAATAACCCAGTTGCTAATCTCCCAAATAATGCGTTAACATTCCAAAATCATCAATGTCGGTATGATAAAATTTAGCGGAGGAATAATAGTAATCTTCGGGATTTATACATAACCCTGCTTTTACAGGATTGTAATGTATGTACTCCAACTTTTGTATAAACACGGCATGCGTTCTTAATTCAATACTTAAAGATTCCCTTTTCCAAAATTGATACGTACGATTGTGGTTGTTTACTTTATATGTGTCAAGAGCTGCGGCATCTTTATCGGCAAGGGAGCGCTTTAATTCTTTCGCTGTATGTTTCATCAATGATGCCTGGATGTCGGAAAGTGTAAAGGCAAATGTGGGTTGCCATATCAGGTGAATGTGATTACTCATAATAGCAAAGGCATTTAAAATAATTCTTTTCTCCGCTACCAAAAATTTAAGACTATCAATGATAATATCTTTATGCCGGTTATCCAAAAGCAAATGTTTCCAGTCAATAATGGTGGCGGTGAAAAACTGCGGGTATTCTATGGGGTATGTTGTATTCATTGAACTAATTTATGAAAATAAAATCAATTTTGGGTGAAGGAGATATTGAACAGGTATTGGTGGATTACAATGTTGCGAAGAGTGGCCAATTTTAATTTTGTTACGCTTTGCAGTTTGGGGTAGCAGTGTACGCCGTACGTCAAAGACGAGACGGCGGCGAAGTCAATAATGGTGGCGGTGAAAAACTGCGGGTATTCTATGGGGTATGTTGTATTCATTGAACTAATGTATGAAAACAAAACCAATTTTTGGTGAAGGAGATATTGAACAGGTATTGGTGGATTACAATGTTGCGAAGAGTGGCCGATTTTAATTTTGTTACGCTTTATAGTTTGGGGTCGCAGTGTACGCCGTACGTCAAAGACGAGACGGCGGCGAAGATTGGAGCGGCTCACTCACGGCTTCGCAGAATGCCTGGTTAGGGAAAATAATCCAATTTATTCTGCTTTGCAGAATAAAAAATCCGTGTTCATCCGTTCAATCCGTCTCATCCGTGTGCCTGTATTATTTATGTACACTTTCTGGAACTTAGCAGATATAATAGTAATTTTGAGGACAACCCAAAACTTCAAAGGCCTCAAAAGTATGTGTAAAAGATATTGGGCAACCTTATTACTTGCTGGCTGCTTTATACTGTCGTTCAACTGCATAACTGCTCAACCTTCAATTTCCTATTTGGGAATTGACCAGGGGCTTCCTAATAATTCAGTACGCACCATCTTCAAAGATTCTAAAGGTTTTATGTGGTTTGGCACTTATGATGGTTTGTGCAGGTATGATGGCTATGAATTTAAAGTTTTCAGGAACAAGATACAGGACTCCAATTCACTGATCCATAACTGGGTAATGTTCATAAACGAAGATTACAAACATAACTTATGGATTGGTACACGGCAAGGCTCGTGTGTGTATAATAAATTGTCGGGAAAATTTACTGCCCTCACTTATAATGCTGCAACTGCACCTGCTTCCAAAATTGTAGTAAATGATGTTACAAGGGGTATGAACGCAGATGCATTCAATAACATGCTGATAGGGTATGAAAATATGGGCCTGCTTTTTTTTAAGAATAGCCAGGTTACCGGAACACGAATTGCAGTTGCAGGTAAAGGTGGAGCTACCTATGATTTCAGCGTTCAATCGATAGTAGTAGATAAAGACAAAAAAACATGGGTATTTGTTCAAAACAAAGGGTTGTGCTACCTGGATTATAAATTGCTGAAACTGCAATTGGTTGATACCACACTGCAATCGATAACCTCAATGGTTTGTGATAATAATAATATCTGGATCGTTGGCAAAGCTGGTCTTTACCAGTATGATATCGCATCAAACAACAACATAAAAATAGTAGGTACTGAACAGAAAAGTGTACTCACCGGTAACCCGATCGGCGTGTTTCTTGATAAAGAGTATAAATTATGGATCGGCACTTATGGGGGCGGCATAAATATTTGGGATATACAGGCACATAAAATGGAATACCTCACTGCCGGAGATAATAAATATACATTATCCAGTAATGTTGTTGCAACAGTATATGAAGATAAGGATTCAAGAAAATGGATAGGTACATTGGGCGGCGGTATAGATATTATTGATCCTGAAAAAAATAAATTTCAGTTAATTGCCCATGAACCCTTAAATACCAATAGCCTGTCAGGCAATTTAATTACTTGTTTTTATGAAGATGCGGATAATAATTTGTGGGTGGGAACAGATGGATTCGGTTTAAATTTTTGGAACAGGAAAGAAAATATTTTTAAAAGGTATAAGAATATTGTACCGGAAGATAAGGGAGGGAATATCATTACAAATGTAAAAGGCGATCATAATAACAATATATGGGTAATTTCTTTTTCAAACGGGGTGAGTAAATTGAATAAAGTTACGCAGCAGTTTGAACAATATAAGTGCATTAATCCGGTAACAGGAATTGAAAACCGGGTTGCGTATGCAATGCTTGAAGACAGGGATAAAAATTTTTGGGTTTCCACATTAAGAGTCGGGAATGCATATGGCGCATTATATAAATTTAACCAGGCAGCGAATAAATTTGATCTTGTTGATGCTGGTTTGTCAGATCTTTTTGTATTAAAAGAAGATGCACAGGGAATAATTTGGGGAGGCGACCTGGCGCATCTTATACAAATTGACAAGGTTAATAACCGGCATAGATTTTATACAATCAATTATCCTGTAAGAGCGATAACGGAAGACAGAGCAGGAAATTTTTGGGTAGGTACTGAAGGTGGCGGCTTACTATTATTCGACAGAAAGCAATTTAATATTATTGCAAGATATACAACGGATGATGGCCTTAGCAGCAATAGTGCACTTAATATAATTGAAGATGACGACAATAATTTATGGATAAGCACTCCCAATGGCATATCTGCTTTTAACGTGCAGACTAAAAAGATAAAAAATTATTACCAGGCCGACGGGTTGCAGAGCAATCAATTCTTATATAATGCTGCAGCTAAATTACAGACTGGCGAATTGATATTCGGTGGCATTAAAGGCTTTAATATTTTTAATCCCGAAAATATTAAACCCGCCAACAGGCAACCAACATTAACCTTCACCGGCATTCGTGTCGGCAATCAGCCCTACGGTGATAATAATTTGTACGACATTAAATCGGATAAGGAAGATATTGTTGCTATAAGTATTCCCTATAACAAAGCAGATTTTTCTTTTGATTTTGCAGCATTGGAATATTCAGTACCGGGCAAAATATTGTACTCCTACTATATGGAAGGCTGGGACAGGGGATGGACCAATACCGGGAATATAAGAACCGCCAATTACAGCCATCTTAAAGAAGGCAATTATACTTTCAGAGTAAAAAGTACAGATGCTGATGGCGTGTGGAATAATAAAGAGATACAATTAAAGATAAGGGTATTGCCTCCTTTGTACCGTACCTGGTGGGCCTATACCGGTTATGTTGCAGTAACGGTGTTATTGATATATTTATTTTGGTTGTACCGTACCAGGCAAACCCGTTTAAAATATGAAATAAAAATTGCCAAATTAAATATTGAAAAAGAAAGGGCGGAACATGAAACAGAGCGTATTGTAAATGAAAAAGAAAAAGAAGCCAATGAGAAAAGGATTAATTTCTTTACCAATATTACGCATGAGTTCAGAACGCCGCTTACGCTGATCATCAATCCCGTAAAAGACCTGATTCAAAATGATGCTGGTGAAAAACCAGTAAAGGAGGAGTTGGGGATAGTGTACAGGAATGCCCGCAGAATGTTAAGCCTTGTTGACCAACTTTTACTGTTTAGAAAAGCTGATACCAGCCTGGATACAGTGAAACCATCGAGATTAAATTTTTATCAATTATGCAATGAAGTGTTCCTGTGTTTTATTCAACAGGCAAAAGCAAGGAACATTACTTATGAATTTATTTGCAGTAACCAGGAGCTGGAATTGTATGTTGACAGGGAAAAAATGGAGATCATATTGTTTAATCTTTTATCCAACGCTATAAAATACACACCTGATAACGGGCGTGTTATTTTAAGTATTGAGGAACATAGTGAAACTGTTGCAATAAAGGTGAGTGATACAGGTAGCGGCATACCAATAGCAGCAGGCACAAAGTTGTTTGAAAAATTTTATAAAGCAGAAGGGCCGGGCATCTTATCAAAACCCGGGTTTGGGATAGGTTTATTTTTGGTAAAACAATTTACCGAAGCACACAAAGGCAATATTACTTACGAAAGCACACCGGGAAAGGGCGCTACATTTTTACTGGAATTAAAAAAAGGCGCCGCTCATTTTGATCCGGCTATAATTGTAGAGCATACTGCAGAGAATTATACTTTGCTGCAGGAGATTGCTGATGATAACAACCCGGTAAAGAACCAGGAAAATGCCCCGGTTGAAACAAGAAGTATTGAAAGCTTAATTACAGAAAAGCAATCCGTTTTAATTGTAGATGATGATGCAGAAATAAGGACCTACATAGCCCAGATATTTATGGATAATTTTATTATCTATGAAGCAGCCACAGGGGAAGATGGCATCGCATCTGCCCATGAATTTCAACCTGATATTATTATAAGTGATATAAAGATGCAGGGATTAAGCGGCATTGATCTGTGTAAAGATATCAAGAGCGACCCTGTATTAAAGCACATACCGGTTATTTTATTAACGGGCACTTCATCCGAAGAATTAAAACTGGAAGGTATTAAAGGTGGGGCAGATGATTATATCACCAAACCCTTTGATAAGGAAATACTCATGGCAAGGGTGGACAATTTATTGAAGAACCGTAATAACCTGCAACAGTATTTTTATAATGAGATCACGCTGAATAAACAAACCCTTAAGATATCAGCCCAGCATAAAGAATTTATTGAAAAATGTATAAACGTAGTAGAGCAGCATCTTGACGATGATGATTTTAATATTAAAACACTGGCGTCTGAAATGGGTATGAGCCATTCGGTGGTGTACAGAAAGATAAAAGCCATTTCAGGCCAGTCGCTGAATGGTTTCATTCGCTTTATACGTTTACGCAAAGCTGCAAGGTTATTTATTGATACCAATCAAAACGTAAACGAAGTAGCAACCGAAGTAGGCATTTATGATTCAAAATACTTTAGGGAAAATTTTAATAAAGTTTTTGGAATGAACCCTTCCGAGTATATAAAAAAATACCGTAAATCGTTTTCGGGTAAATTCAATGTTACTAAAGAAGGCCTGGAAGGAAATGACAACCCGGAAACTTAAAATACCCGGCAGGCATTTATATTCCTAAAGCCGTCAACCTTTTTTTAACCATACTATATATATGTAACCGCATTTGAATGATTGGTAAGTTAATCAGTATCCTCATTGATGAATAATTTTATTTAATATCAAATGCAATCAACCGGATTTAATTACGCAGAAAAAAAACAAAAAAATAATCAGGTACCAAAAAAAATTATCCTTTTATACTGAAATAAATTAAAATAGACTGTTTTACCCCCTATAATTGCTGATTGCACCCCATGCTTTCGGTAAAATGTGAGATTACTTTTACAGTGTCGATTGAAAAAATACAATTTGCTGTATGAAATTATTCTCCCTCACTTCAAATGGGTTATTGCTTAATAGCCCGGTTTTACCAGGAGCTAACTTAGTTTCACCTGCAGTATTACTATCCCCGTCAACATTTTTTTTATTACTTACACGGCCCATTTTTTTATTGTCTTTATTGCTAAATCGATTAACATTGGCTTGGTTGCTAAATCGATTAATATTAGCTTTTTCGCTAAATCGATTAACGCTTGCTTTCACTCCTGTTTTAAATTCTGTTCGCACAAAAAATATAGGAACGATCAACACTTATCAAAATAAAAGAGGGTATAAAAATATATTGCCCGCTTATTGGCATTAAAAGAATAAGTAAAAACTATACTGCTGCATGAAGAAAAGGATCTCTATACATGACATTGCTAAAGAGCTTAAGGTATCTGCAACTACCGTCTCTTTTGTGCTTAATGGAATAGCCAAAGAGAAACGTATCAGTGCAGATGTGGAGTCGAGGATACTTATTTATATTAAAAAGGTTGGCTACAAACCCAGCATCGTTGCCCAGAGCCTGCGTACCGGAAAATCTAAAATAATTGCCATGCTGGTGGAAAGTATTGATGATTCTTTCTTTTCAAGCATTGCAAAATTTATAGAGATAGCTGCTTATAAATTGGGGTATAAAGTATTTTTTGCCAGCACGGAAAATGAAACCGAAAAAGCAAAACAATTAATACAGTTATTCAGAGACAGGCAGGTGGATGGTTTTATTATCGTTCCTGCTCCAGCCATCGAAAAAGAAATTATGGCACTGCTTGATGAAAATTGCCCGGTGATCTTATTCGACAGGCATTTACCAAAAATAGCTACCAACAATGTTTTAATAGACAATTTTGATGGCGCTTATCGTGCAACAAAACATTTTTTTGAAAATGGGTTTAAAAAAATTGGGTTTGTAACATTGGACTCTAACCAGTCTCAAATGAAAGAGCGGTTAAATGGATATCAAAAAGCAACAAAAGAAGCTAAGTCGGTTTCAAAGATTTTAAAACTTCCGTATAATCTTCCTCAAACTGAAATTAGCGAAAGAGTAAAAGAGTTCTTACAAAAAAACGAACAGCTTGATGCCGTTTTATTTGCTACCAATTATTTAGCCTTAGGTGGTTTTGATGCCATTAAAAAGCTTGGTATAAAGGTTCCTGAAAACCTTGCTGTTATTGGTTTTGATGATGATCCTATTTTTCAGTTGTTACATCCTACTGTTACCGCGGTGGCGCAACCGGTGCAGCAAATTTCAGAAGAAGTGATCAGGTTGTTAATGAAAAACCTGGCCGTTGAAAAAAGAGCTGCACTAAAGAAAGAAACTGTTGTTTTAAAAACAAAATTAATGATCAGGCAATCCTCTTTAAATTTTGATACAAAAAACAAATTTAAAAAGGTGGGATAAAATTTCAACATAATAATAAAAAGCTATAAATAAATATTTCCTAATAATTAAAAATCAAACAATGAAACAAACGACTGCTAAAAGCAATATGAAAGTGTTGCAGGTGCTTAAAGAACATGTTGTTCTTCCCAAAAAAGTGCTTGCAATGTTTTTCATGTCATTTATTTTAATGACATGTTGTAATGCTGCATTTGCCCAAACACAAACAACACAAACAACAAAAACTGTAACCGGCGTTGTAAAAAACGCAACTGGACAACCGGTTACAGGAGCAACAGTAACAGTAAAAGGAACCAATGTGGCTACTACAACTGATGCCAGCGGTAAGTTTACCATTACCGTTACTGGCAACCAGGTATTGGTAGTAAGCCATATTGGATATACCATTACTGAAATTAAACCGGATGCTTCCGGAATTGTAAATGTAAAGCTGGTAGTTGGTGTGGAACTGCTTAACGATGTGGTGGTAGTAGGATACGGCTCACAAAAGAAGGCAACTCTTACCGGGGCGGTTGAGCAGATAACTGCTAAAACATTTGAAAGCAGGGCTGTTACCAATGTTGGTCTTGCATTGCAGGGAGCCTCTCCGGGTTTAGTGGTTACCAGGACTTCACCAAGGCCAGGTAACGAAGGATTGAATTTCGTGATACGTGGTCAAACATCTGTTAATGGAAGTAAACCATTGGTTATAATTGATAATGTGCCTGCACTTAACGACTATTCATTTTTAAACATGAATAGTGACGATATTGAAAGTATTTCTATTCTTAAAGATGGCGCTGCTGCCATTTATGGTTCCCGTGCTTCTAATGGTGTTATACTTGTAACTACCAAAAGAGGAAGAGGAAGAATAAAATTTGATTACACAAGCGACTTGCGCTTTACCACTAACGGTATTGTGGCGTTTTCACCCAATATGCAGCAATATGCTACTACCTGGATTGAAGCCAATAAAGAAGAAACAGTGCCTAACTGGTGGGTATGGCAGAATAAGGATAATATGCTTAAAATGCAACAGGGTGTTGAAGGTGCATATCCGCTGTTTGGTATTGATTATTATATTTTCAATGCAAACAGAATTGATGAGATGTTTGCCCGCCGTTATTCTCAGCAGCATAACCTGAGTATGTCGGGTGGCAATGATAAATCAGGTTTCCGGGTATCTGTAGGGTTTGCAGATAACAAAGGAAACCTGGCTACTGCATACGACGGACAAAAGCAATATAATGCCAGGTTTAATTATGATTACAAAGTTAGCGAGAAGCTGAAACTGGAGACTGGCCTCAGTTTGGTTAATGCAAATACCAGTTCTCCTTCTGTAGGGCTTGATAATACACTTTATGGATATGATATGCCTTTCTTTCCTGCCAAGAATCCATTTGGACAGTGGTTTGCATGTTTCAATGGGGTTGACGGAGGTGCAAACAGAAATGCTGCAGCGATGACTACAGATGGGGGAAGGGATACACGAAATTCGCTGACAGGGAGAATTGATTTTAAAGGTACCTACCAAATCACTAAAGATTTAGCTTTGGAAGGTTTGAGTTCATTCCAGAATGAAAGATTCAACCAGGAAAAATTTGTATTGCAAGTGCCGGTATATAACTGGTATGGCGTTCAAACCGGAATTGGTAACGGTACCGGGGGCACGAATAACAAATATTATACTTATGCGTGGACAAGCTTTTACCAGTATTATTCAGCTTTGCTCCGTTATAATAAAACAATAAAAGGGGTGCATAATATTTCAGCAGCTGCTGGTATCAATGCTGAAAAAAGCAATTACCAATGGTTATCTGCCACACGTATTGGGTTTGATAATTTAGGCGTTCAGGATATCAGCCTGGCTTCAACAGCAACACAAACAAATGCTGGTTTTAAATCACAAATGGGCAGGCTTTCTTATTTAGCAAGAGTTAATTATAATTATGCTGAAAAATACCTTCTTGAGATTATGGGAAGAAGAGATGGCAACTCCCGCTTTGCAGATGGATACAAGTTTAAAAACTTTGGCTCTGCTTCAGTAGGATGGGTATTTACAAAAGAAAATTTTGTAGAGAGCATTTTACCCATAGTTAATTTCGGTAAAATAAGAGCAAGTTATGGAAGCTCCGGAAATGAAGCTTCAGGTCTTGGAGAATTTGATTACCTCTCACTTATAAATATCGGCACTACTGTTTTAGGGCAACCTGCCTCACAACAACAATCATCATCATTATCTAATAATGGATTAATTAGCTATACCCGTACATGGGAAAGAGTAAATATGAAAAACCTGGGTATTGATCTGAGTTTCTTACACAGTCGTTTATCTACCACTTTCGAGTATTTTGTTAAGGACAATATTGGTATGCTCATTGGCGTAACCTATCCGTCGGTGTTAGGTGGTACAGCTCCTAAAACTAACAATGGTCACTTTAATACTAAAGGCTGGGAAGCAATTGTGAACTGGAAAGACAGCAAGAAAGATTTCTCTTATAATATTGGATTCAATATAGGTGATACCAAAACAATGGTTACTAACGTAGAAGGTGCTGATAGTTACGGCGCCGGTAAAAACGGAATTGTAAATGGATATGCCTATCAGCCATGGTTCTTATATAAAACAGACGGTTACTTTCAAAGCCAGAAAGAAGTGGATGATTACTATGCAAAATATGGAAGCAGCACGGCTTTAGCCAATTTGGCGGCCAATAATCCATCCGTAGCATTACGTCCCGGTGATACAAAGAAAGTAGATGTGGCTGGAACTGGAAATATTACTCCAATAGGTAATGACAAAAGCTCCCTGGTGTACATGGGCGATGGCACCCCTCATTATACTTTCGGTTTAAATATGGGAGCTTCATGGAAAGGAATTGATTTTAATGCCTTTTTCCAGGGACAGTTCAAGCAGCTCATTATGCGTAGCAGTTGGATGTCGTATCCTTTCGCTGCACTTTTTACAAACCAGAATCCCACTTTCATTGGTAAAACATG
>Ga0068859_100007187_pt1 | contig 11301 bp, 11 predicted proteins | sample KBSSwiS22_FD_66585 | JGI IMG/M metagenome (GOLD analysis project Ga0068859, IMG submission 66585) | Switchgrass rhizosphere microbial communities from Kellogg Biological Station, Michigan, USA - KBS Switchgrass S2-2 | ecosystem: Host-associated > Plants > Roots > Rhizosphere > Soil ... | reverse complement strand
GCGGATGCCGAGCGTCACGCCCAGCGCCGCCACGGAGTCGTCGATCGACTCGGAGCTCACGATGCCGGCGTCGTCGAGCGTCGCCTTGCCGTCCGTCATCGCGTAGTCCAGCCGCGCGCCCATGAAGACTTCGGTCTCGCCCGCCTGGAAGATCGAGCGCGCCGAGGCGAACAGCCCCGTCGTCGTCACCGGGTCGTCGGCCAGCAGGGTCGTCCCCGGCGTCGTCACGCCGCCGGTCGTCGAGAAGGCCAGGTCGGAATTCGACAGCTTGCGCTGGCTGAAGCTCACGCCGCCGCGGTACTCGGTCTCGCCGAGGCTCTCGCTGCGGAGCCGGTTGTAGCTTCCCGCGACGGCGACGGACAGGTCGTTGACGTCGAGGTTCTCGGCGACGAACGTGTCGGTCACCGTCCCGGTGTCGTCGACCGACTGGCTCGACGTGTCCTGCTTGGCGGTGCCGTAGGCGAGCGTGGCGTCCGCCTCCCAGCTGCTCGTGGTCGACAGGAACTGCCGCAGGCCGATGTCCACCGCGATCCCGTTCTGCTCGAAGTTGTCCTTGGCGTTCACGCCGCCGACGCCCGGCTCGAAGTTCGAATCGGTGTTGTCGTGAGTGGCGACCACCGCGCGAAGCGCGGCGCCCAAGACGAAGCTGTTCGCGATCTGGAACGCCGCGCCGCCGCGCACGTCGAACGCCTTCAAGTCGTTGTTGTCCGAGAACGACTCGGTCCCGGAAAGGTCGTTGCTTTGGAGGGTGCCGGCCAGGAGCGCGGCGTTCAACCCCCACGCGACCGTCCCGGTCTCGCGGCGGATCAGGGTGCCTTCGATCGCGTCGGCGTCGTTGTCGACGTTGGCCGCGCCGTTGTTTCCGATCAGCGCGTCGACGTAACGGGCGTAGCTTCCCTGCTGCCCGGGCCAGGCGCCGAAGTTGGGCTGGCGGGCGATGTTGGCGAACAACAGGTTGTACGGGCGCGTCTGCAGCTCGTCGAACGGCGTGCGATAGGTGTCGAACGTCAGCTGGTTCAGCACGGACCGGCCGAACGTCAGGTGGAACGCCGGAATGCTCTGGATCTCCCGCGTCACCGCGCGCGCGGGCGCGATCCCCGCGAGCGCGACGGCCGCGGCGATCGCCAGTCCCCTCCCTCGAAACGACATGGTTACGCTCTCCTTGCCACGGTGGACGCGGCGCTCGTTGCCCCCAAGGGCGGCGTCGTTGGACCCGGTGCCCAGAATCTGCGGATGTTCGGAAGGATCAGGTCGAGGTCGGCCTGCGGCACGCCGAACCACAGCGCGAGCTGCGCGAAGTACTGGTCGACCGACGTCGTCGGGATCAGCCGGCCCCGTCCGGTGTCGAGCGGATTGCCCGAATAGAGGCTCGGATAGCGCCCGTAGATGTCGCCGCCGGCGACCGCGGGCCCCATGATCATGTGGTTGCCGCCCCAGGCGTGGTCGGAGCCGCGGCCGTTCGAGCTGAGCGTGCGGCCGAAGTCGGACGCGGTGAACACGGTCACGGCGTCCGAGACGCCCAGCTCGGCCAGCGCGGCGGCGAACTCGGAGAGCGCCTTGCTGACGACGGGGAGCATCGCCTCCTGGTTCAGGATCACCTCGTCGTGGTGGTCCCATCCGCCGAACTCGACGAAGAAGGTCTGCTTCTTCATGCACAGCGCCTGGCGCGCGGCGATCGTCATCGCGATCATCCGGAATTTGCGCGACAGCGCCGTGTCGGAGAACTGCGTCATCAGCGGGGGCAGGTTCGCGATCGCGTTTTCGAAGTCCACGTTGGCGTCGATCGCCCCGCGCATGCGCTGCGCGAAGACTTTCTGGAACAGATGCCGGTACTGGAGCGCGAGCAGGGAGTCCACCGCCTCGGTGCGCACCAGGGCGTCCGGCGAGGCCTCGCCGTAGTCCCAGAGGTTCGTGGCGCCGTTTTCCGTGATCGAGAAGTGCGAGGTGACGTTTCCCGACTGCCAGATGTTGCTGCCCGACAGCGAGATGTTCATGGAGATGTTCGGGTTGCAGTTTCCCGTCTGGATGATGTCGGCCATCCGGCCGGCCCATCCGACCGCCTGGCGGCTGTCGGGAAGCGACGATTGCCACTGCATCGACTGGTCGGAGTGCGAGAACAGCCCGAGCGGGAGCGCGACCGTCCCGCGCCGGTACTGGTCGAGCGTCGTCGGCTCGACCAGCGTGCCGACGTTCGCGATGAACGCGAGCTGCCTCTGGGCGAACAACGCCTGCAGCTCGGGGAGGCCGGGGTGGAGGCCGAACTCGCGGCCGTCGGAGGTCGCGGGGGTGATCGGGAGCAGGGCGTCCGGCGGCAGCGCGAGATCGCCGCGCACGCTCGCGTATTCCTGGTACTCGGGGCCGATCGACGGCACCAGCACGTTGTACGAGTCGATGCCGCCCGACAGGAAGAGGCACACCAAGGCGCGATAGTCCTCGCCGGGAGCCGCGAGCGCGTTGAACATGCGCATGTTGAGCACGGTGTTGTAGAGCGCGGTCGTTCCCACCGCGGCACAGCTCGCGGTACCCAGGAACTTCCGGCGGTCCATGCGGGGGACGTCGTCGTCCCGGCGTCTTTTCATCGGACGTCTCCTTCGCTCTACTGAAGAACCGCGTATTCCGGTGCGATCGCAATGAGCTGCAAGGCGGTGATCACGCGCCGCTCGGGCTCGCGGATCTGGGTCAGGGCGCGCAGGAGGACCTGGCGCATCTGCGTGCTCATCGTCCCGTACATCAAGATGAGGTCGAGCCGGTCGAGGAGCGCCGTCGGGCTCGCGGCGATGGCGATCTCGTCGTGCAGGTCGAGGCGGACTTCGAGCGCCTGGTTCTCGTCGTTGTTCATCCCGCTCCTCACCTGGCCGTAGAGAGCGTTGGCGCTCGTGATCGCGGTCACCGTCGTGACGATCTGAAATTCGGGGGCGTACAGGCCCGCGTCGGCGATGAGGCCGGTCGGCTGGTGGTCCGGCAGGAAGAAGTTGAACACCGTCGGCGAGCTGACGGGGCGCTGGCCGAAGTCGTCGGGGGCTCCGCCGTCCGCGATCGGGTACGTGCCCGCGTCGTTGGCCGCGTCGAAAGCGCGGGCGAAGTGCACGCGGCGCAGGAACGACTCGCGGAGCATCCCCTTGGTGGTGTTGACCGCGCTCGGCCACGCGCGCGCTTCGGGATCGAGCAGGACGGCCGAGATCACCGCCTTCATGCTCCCGCGCACGCCGTGGCCGTCGTTGGCGAAGGCCGCGGAGACGCGCTGGACGTAAGCGGGGCTCGGGTTCGAGCTCACCAGACGCTGGATCAGGCGGCGGGCGATGAACGGGCCGACGTTGGGGTGGTTGAAGAGGTTGTCGATCGCCGCGTTGACGTCGGTCATCCCGGGCTGCCCCGGCGGCACGTACCGGCCGCGCAGCAGTCGCTTGGCTCCGCGCTCGTGATGCTCTTCGTACATCCGCATCGGCTTCGTCCACATCTCTTCGCCGTCGTAGAAGTCGCGATTGGCGCCGTCGAAGGCGAGACCGGTGAAAATCTTCGCCATCTCCGTGATGTCGGCGTTCGTGTAGGTGGGGATCGGGTCGCCGCGGCCGTCGCGCAGGAAGCTCCCGTCGGGCCGGAGCTGGAAGAGGCCGATCGAAAACAGCTGCATGACCTCGCGCGCGTAGTTCTCGTCGGGGTAGCGGCCGCTTCGCGGGTCGGACTTGTCGTTCCGGAGGTGGCTGAGATAAGCGCCCATCATCGGGTGCAGCGAGATGTCGCGCAGCAGGTCGCGGTAGTTCCCGAAGGCGTTCCGGAGCAGCATGTCGTAGTAGTTGGCCGAGCCGATCGGATTCGTTCCGACCGCGTCGTTGGCGTCCGACACGACGAAGATCTCGGACAGCGCGAGCGCCACGCGCTGGCGCAGAGGATCGGGACCGCGCATGACCTGCTGCCACCACGACCACCGGCGGTGCTCGGACGACACTTCGAGCCCCAGGCGGAGGCGCTCGTCGAGCATGGGCTGCAGATAACCGATCGGGCGCGTGTACTGCTCGGCGATCCACGCCGCCGGGCCGATCCTCGCGGTGCGCTGGATCTCTTCGTAGTCGGCGCCGAGCGATGCCTGCGCCAGGAAGCGCGATGCCTGTTGCGGCGAGACCGCGGCCGCCGCCGGCAAAGCCGCGACAAGCTGTGCCGCCATCAGAAAGGAGGCGGCTCGCCCTTTCGCCGAATCGAACACTCGCACCTCCGGATCGCCCCGCGCGCTCGCGAACTGCAAGGGGTGTTCCGCTTTGAATGGCGCGAAAGCGCGGTGATTTCGCGTCTCACCGGTTGCGGTTTTCGCGCGAGAATACGAATGCGTAATTGGAGCCGCCGGATTTTTGCGAGGGATTCGTCCGCGTCCGGCGGATCGACAAGGACGGAAAGGAGCGCACGTACTGATGGACAAGGTAGTTCTGTCGGAGCAATTCACGCGGATCGGCGAGCACTGGAAGCCGCGCGTCGCGGCCGAGCTCAACGGCCAGATGGTCAAGCTCGTCAAGTTCCTCGGGCCGTTCGTCTGGCATCACCACGACGACGAGGATGAGATGTTCCTCGTGGTGCGCGGCTCGTTCCGCATGGAGCTTCGCGATCGAGCGATCGAGCTTTCGGCGGGCGAGTTCCTGGTGGTCCCCCGCGGGGTGGAGCACCGCCCGGTCGCCGACTCGGAGGTCGAGGTGCTCCTCTTCGAGCCCGCTTCGACGCTCAACACCGGCAACGTGCGCAACGAGCGAACCGTCGAGAAGCTCCCGCGGATCTAGGCTTGTTGTCGCTCGACTGAGCGCCGCGTTCCGCTTCTAGCCTCTGTTTCAGTGCGCCATCGACGTGAGGATCGAGAGATCTTGCGGCCACTTTGAAGGGACGGCCGTGGAAGCCGGTTGTGGCGCGAGGTGGGAGAAACGCGGCCCCCGCTGACCGTCCCTTCCATGACGTGGGGTTTTACAGCTCACCCCGAGCGCCAATTGAGATTCGTGGCTTAGGTCGCTCGACGTCCGGCCTTCGCGGTCTCGACTTCGCTCTGGATCCGCGTGGCGGCATCGATCGCCGCCTGAGCCTTGGTCTTCGCTTCGATGTAGTTGCCGGCGTCGAACGCGCGCTGCATTTCGGCGAGCGTGTCGTCGATGCTCGTCGCGTCGGTCTTCATGCTGGCCAGATCGGCCTCGGTACCCTTGCCTTTGGGAGCGGTGTCGACCGCGGAGTGAGCCTTGGCGGCTTCATCCCGAGCCTGGGCCATCATCGTCGAAACCTCGGTCTTCATCGTCTCCATGCCGGTGACCGCCTCGGCCTTGGAACGCTCTGCGGCGGTTTTCGCATCGGACGCTAGCTGCTTGGCGACGGTGTAGGAACGGAGGGGCGCCCAACGCTTCTGCTGGGCATCGAGCTCGACTTGCAGCTTCGAATCGGCGTCTTGCGCCGCGGTCCATGCTTGCGGGGCGTACTCGGGGGCTTGCGCTTGCCGTGCCTCTTCCATCGCGTGCTTCGCGGCGTCGACGTCGGCGGTCGGAGCGGCCGAGCATCCCGCGAGCGCGAGACCGAGCACGGCAATCAGACTCAAACGGGTCAGTTTCATCGCTGCCTCCTTTGGAATTGGCGCTGACCTCGGCTTCTCCTTGAAGCAGCTTTGGGTTGTAGCCCAGCCATCGGGGACGTGGGGTTTCCGCCGATGTGCGCCTCACGGAGGGCCGAGGTCTGCGTCACTCCACATCAGCAAGGCAGGTGCCATCGGCGTAACGGAATGAATTTCAACTATCAGCGGTCCGCAGACGTAACTTCACCCATAACTCGGGAGAATTTCTGCACGGCCACTCCGGCCAGCTTGCACATTTTGCAACTGCCGGGCTCAGCGTGCGAAGCGGAGCTCAGATTTTCGAGGGGAGTGTTCGGAAGGTCCCAAGAAGATGCGAGGCTCCCCCGGTCGAAGACCGGAAGAGCCTCGCGGGACAGCGACCCGGAGCTACGAGGACGTGTCGGGGAGGCCGTCGCTCCCCGAGCCGCTGGATGCTGGTTTAGCGATTCGATTCATTCCGCGGAGCCGAGTTCAGCGACTTCAGGTAAGCCGTCGCATCCTTCGGTTGAACGCTGCGGTCCATGAGGATCGCGCGAGCCGTGACGTCGGTGCCGTAAACCGCGCGGTTCATGTCCTTGTCGGGCTTGATGACGCTGCCGTCGAGGGCGGCGCCCACGAACGCGCCTTGCGAGCGGGACCACGAGAGGATCCCCGCGTGGAGCTCGGCGTCGGTCGCGGCCTTGGCGGTGCGGCCCACGGGGCCTGCCGTCGCGGTCGCTTCGGCGCCGATCGTGAACTTGTCGTCGAGCAGGTGCTTCATGCCGTCGTCGTTCATGACGAGAAGCACGAGATCGGTCTCTTGGCCGCCGAACTGCCAGCCGACGCTGCCGCCTGCGATCTTGAAGTACGCGGGCGGACCGAACGTGCCGCTGGAGTCGCGGCATGTGAACACGCCGTGGCCACCCTGGCCACCGACGATGAACGCGGCTTTCTTCACGTCGGGAAACACGCCGACGCACTCGGCCTTCGCGAGCGCGTCCTGCGGGATGCCCTTGTCGGGCGCACTGAGGGAGGCTTGCAGTACGGCGTCGGCCTTCTCGAGCTGCTTACGCGCGTCGCCCGCGTCGTGATCCGCGAACGCCGGGAGCGCAAAAAGCCCGAGCACTAAAAGTCGAGCGATCGATTTCATGTCGTCCTCCTTGTTGGTGGGCGCCCACGATCGACGCCCCACCCGAAGGTCAATTGGCAATTGGAATGCCACATGGGAATTCCAGCGCTTCTTCGACGATGGTTGAAAGTTCTTCCACCGATTGAATCCCCTATGTTCAAGAATAAACAGGGGCGCCTCCGCCGTGGCGACGCAGGCGCCCCTGTGGGATCAGAGGCTGGAGCAGCGGTCCACCACGACGTCGACGTCGGTCGAGCTGACGTTTCCCGCGGCGTCCTTCACGTGGATCGTGACGGTGTGACGCCCCGATGCGATCGTCGCGGGCAACGGCAACAGGACCTGCTTTTGAATCGACTCGAGCGGTTCCATCACGACTTCGCCCTTCTCTCGAATCGTTTCCTTGTCCAGGTCGAACGTAAGCGCCACGCGCTTGGACTCGGAACATGCGTTCGCGACCGTGACGCCCAGCGTCGCGGCTTGCCCCCGGCACAGCGTGGGGACCGGGTTGATCTCCGCCGTGATGCAGTCGGGCGCGGCTTTGGCCGGGGCGGCGATCGCGGCCGCGGCCGCCACCGCCAGCGAGACCATGAAATGCGTCGTGCTCAACATGGGTCTCTCCTTTAGGACGGGTTACCGTGCCCGTCGTTGTTCTTGTCCTTCGAGGGTTGAGGCTTCGGCTTCGCGGGCTTCCGGGGTCGGTCCTCCGGACGAACCGTGCGCTCCGGCGGCGTGCCGCGAGGCTTGGGGCTCACCCGCTCTTGCTGGACCGCACGCTCGCGTTGATCGGGAACGCGGTCCGCCGGCTCCGTGCGCGGCGGCCTGGCGTTGCGGGGGTTCTCAACGTCACGATCGGGTCTCGCCGGCTGGCGAGGGCTGACTTGCTGCTCGGGGGGATTCCGGCGGTCCCTGTCGAGCTCCCGATTGCCGTTCGGCTCACGCTCCGGCCGAACCTGCCGCTCGGGCTGCATTTGCCGCTCGGGCTGGACTTGCCGCTCCGGCCGCACGTCACGTTCCTGGCGTACGTCACGGTTGAATCGATCGCTTCCGCCACGGTTGCTGGCGCGATCTCCGGCGGACGGTAGCGGCCGGCTTTCAGGCACCGGCTCCGCCGCGCGAATGGAGCGTCTCGACCGCTGGGGTGCGATGGCGAGATCCTGACGGCTCGCTCCGGAGAACGGAGCCACGTGTGCCACCTGCTCGACGCGCCGGACCGGGATGCGCGTCCGCGCCGCCTGCTCGACCATGCGCACGTCGGGGCCCCGGTTGACGACGATGTTGTTCTGGATCGAGATGTTGTTGATCACCGTCGTGTGGTTCACGATCGTTCGTGCGCGGTATTCCGGCACGACGTAGCTGCGGATCCTCGGAGCCGCGAAATTCCGGGTGGAGACGAACAGGAACGAGTCGAAGGCGGGTGCGCCGAACGAGACGCCGATGGAAAAGCCCGGCGACACAGGCGCCCAACCGATGTAGTCAGGGCCGGTCCGGAAGGTCACCCATGCCGGCGCCCAGGTGTATCCGGGAACCCAGACCCATCCGTAGAAGGGATCTCTCACCCAGGTTCCGTAGTGGTAGGGAATTCCTCCCCACGCGTAGTCGGATGCCCAGGCCCAGCCACAGTCGGTGTTTTCCCAGTGGCCGTCGTAGTAGGGGTTCCAGTCTCGGGAGTAAACCGCCGGCTGCCAGACCCGGCCGTATTGCGACGAGACCATCCAGGAACCGTGGGGGCTGAGGTTCGAATAGAAGAAATCGAACGAAACGTCGACGTTGGCGCGGGCCGGTTGCGGGACCAGCGCCAGCGTGATGGCCAGCACCAGGGTCGCGATGGCTCCAATTCTGAGTTTCATGGACTGCTCCTTTCCTGGCTCGAGCGCATGACGCGAACTCGTGCGATCGAGCCCGACGCGCTTACCCGGCAAGGGGAGTGCCAGTGGCGCCGTTTCGGGCTCTTTTGGGCGGGGCCTGGCGGGATCCGGAGACAATTACATCGGCTTTGTAGATCCCTCCGCCGCACAAACGTTTCGCTTCTCGCCGGAACTCGCGATCACAACAGTTTCCGAAGGCTCCGGTCGTGCGGTCGCCCGGCATAAAGGTTGCTCCCTCCGCAATGCATCCAAGGGAGGTCACCATGAAACTGGTCATCGCTTGTCTCGGAGTCTCCCTGCTGCTCGCTTCGGCGCTTTTCGCGGCGACCGAGACGCCGCGCCTGGCCACCGCGAACGGAAGCATCGCGTCGGTCGATTCGGGGGCGAGTTCGTTCGTCGTCCGCGTGATCGATCCGAAGGGCGAGGGGAAGGACATGACCTTCGTCGTCGCCGACGACTCGAAGATCGTGCGCGGCGGGTCGTCCATCGGTCTGGTCGACCTGAAGCAAGGGGACAAAGTCAGCGTCACTTTCCAATCCAAAGACGGCAGGAACATGGTCGTGAACGTCGGCGTCGAATCGAAAATGTAGGGTGCCCATGGAAAACACTTTCAGACTCGATCGTCCCGGTTTTTCCGTCCGTGTCGACGGCGGGTTCGTCGAACAGGGACAGTGGCTCATTCACGGGGTCGTCCAGTACCGCCCCTATCTCGCCGTCGAATCGAAAGCCGACGTCGAGGATGAAGCTCGCCGGGAGCTGTTGTCGGCGGTGACGCGTGCGTCCCGGTCCGCCCGCGGACAAGGGGCACGCTCGGTCTACGTCACCGTTGACGGCGACGACGAGATTGCGGGGTTCTTCCGCATGCTCCGAAGGACGGAAACGCGGCGAGCGAGCGCCGCGCCGCGGCGAGCCGCGGGTTAGACGGATCTTCATCGGAAGTTCTGGCGCGCCTGTCGACGTCGCTGGCAAGAATCACCACGCCCGTGGGAACATGCCTGATGGTCATCGGCGCGCTGTGCAGCCTCTTCATCCCACTGGCAGCCGCCGTGCCGGCCGCGGCCCCTCAGCCACCCCTCGACACCGAGCGGTGCCTCAGTATCGCGATGGGGCGGGCAGCGCCCGATCCGGCGTGCCCGCGCTTTCTCATCGACGCGTTCGAGTCGGCGCTGGCCCTGTGCCGGGACGTCGGGGGCAAGCTCGTGCCCGTGCCCGGCGCCGCGCTCCGGCCGCTGGACGTCAACGGCGACGAGAAGCCCGAATACCTGTTCGACGTCGCTCACACGACGGCCTGCGAGGGCGCGCCGAGCGTTCTCGGCTGCGGCAGCTCGGACTGCCCCTTCGGCTTGTACGAACAGCAGGGGGCCGCCTGGCGATTGATCGGCTCGATCGGCGCGTCCGACCCCGCGGCCGTTGAAGTCTTGCCCGCGCGGGCCGGCTCGCGTTACCGCGAGCTGCGCGTGGGCTGCGCGGGCGAAGGCACTTGCGAAGAATTCGCGCACTACCGATGGGGGAAGGACGGCTACGAGCTCGCCCGGCTTCAGGTGCGCGGCCACTGGGTCGACGTCGGCGCCGGTCGCGGCGAGCTTCGCGGACTCTCCGGCGAGATCTCGGTCAAAGCGACCCCCGCGAAAGACGGCGCCGAGCTGCAGCGGTATCCCGCCGACACCGAGGTCGTCGTGCTCGGCCGCGTGGCCGGCACGCCTTACGTCTATGTGTCGCCCTGCAACGCTTGCGCGAGCGGCTTCGTCGAAGCCTCGGCGCTGAAGCCCGCGCAGCCGCCGACACGCTAGTATCGCGGCGTGCACGTCGCGGAGCTCTGGCGCTATCCGGTGAAGTCGATGGGCGGCGAGCGGCTGGAGCGAGCCGTCGTCGGACCGCTCGGCATCGAAGGGGACCGTCTCGTTCAGGTCTTGCGCCCCGACGGACGCGTGGCGACGGCGCGCACCTTCCCGGGGCTTCTCGGACACAAGGGCTCTCTCGGGGCGGACGGTGAGCCGCTCGTGGACGGGCGATCGTGGCGGGAGCCTTCGGTCGCCGCGGAGGCCTCTCGCATCGTCGGCGCCGGCAGCAGGCTCGTCTTCGACGACGGCCCCGGCCGCTTCGACGTCTTGCCGCTGCTCGTCGCCACCGACGGCGCGATCGCGGAGTTCGGGTCCGATGGACGGCGTCTGCGTCCCAACATCGTGGTCGGCGGCGTCACGGGCCTGGCCGAGCGGGACTGGGAAGGGCGCTTCCTTCGCATCGGCGACGTCGTGATCGCGATCGACGACCTTCGCGGCCGCTGCGTGATGACGACCTACGACCCCGACACGCTCGAGCAGGACCGGGACGTGCTCCTGGGCATCATCCGCCGCTTCGACGGGAAGCTCGCCTTGAACGCCGGCGTCCTCTCCGGCGGCGAGCTGGCCGTCGGCGATCCGGTCGAGCTGCTCGAGCACCCACCCGGCCCGGCTTGACGCACGCGGTGACCGGCTCCTAGGTTTTCCTCGAGCGAGGAGAGCCGGTCATGCGCCTACGAGATCTGGTCGGGATCGTCGTCATCGTCGTCGCGGCGACGAACGTTTTCCCCGCCGCGCGCGTTCTCGACGGCGGCCCCGTCGCGCTGAGCAAGGCTCAGTCGTGGTGCATCGCGCCGCTGGGCGATCTGCCGAACTGGGACGCCAACGCCCACGCGGACTGCAAGATGGTCTGGAAGGTGCTGGCGCAAAAGGGCGACCGCACGCTCTACAGCGCGCGCTACGCGTGGCCCAGCCCCCGTA
>Ga0068859_100007185_pt1 | contig 11304 bp, 4 predicted proteins | sample KBSSwiS22_FD_66585 | JGI IMG/M metagenome (GOLD analysis project Ga0068859, IMG submission 66585) | Switchgrass rhizosphere microbial communities from Kellogg Biological Station, Michigan, USA - KBS Switchgrass S2-2 | ecosystem: Host-associated > Plants > Roots > Rhizosphere > Soil ... | reverse complement strand
TCTGACGTTGACGAACAACTGCCTTACCTGTTCAGCGAGGATGTAGTGATCGCTAGACTGGGTAAGAGTTGTATTGTTCACAGTGGAACCCCAAAGGAGCGAAGCAATCTCGTCGTGTACGGGTAAACGAAAATCACTCTAGGCCGCAGCATGTAGCCGAAAGTCAGTCAGCAGTGCGCACAATCGCATGAGCTGCTTTTCGAGATCGGCTAGTGTCGGGTGGGCAAGAGCGAGATCTCCGTGACGACCCATGAGTTCAAGCCGAAGCGTAGTATCGATAGCTTTTGTGGCAGCAAAATTACCCAGCGCGCCCTTCAACGCGTTCGCACTATACGCTAGCGCTTGCCCATCTTGCCGTGTGATCGCTTCGCGCATCTTAATGAGAGCCTTCGGGTATTCTTCAAAGAAGAGTACGGCCATTTCATCGAACAGCGCTGTATCGCCTTCAATACGATCCAAAGCCTCACGGAAGTTGACCTCCACAGCTTCTTGCTCTGTTGTCGGTGCTTCGACAAGAGCTGTTTGTTGCCTTCCTGTGAGAGAACAGCAGTGATCAACCGTTGCTTTGAGGTTTTCTAAAAACAACGGTTTCGTCACAAAGATATCCATACCTGCGGCAAGACACTGGGCGCGCGCGTCATCACCCAGCGATTGGAGCACACCGATCAAGGGAGTGTGCACCCCTTCCTGGTGGTCGTGTTGACGAATCTGAGTTGCGGCAGCAACCCCGTCAATTCCGGGCATTTGTGTTGGCAGCAATACAGCGACATAGGGAAACCGGGCATGTGCCTCTATGGCTTCACGTGCAGTAAGGGCGATGTCGGCGCGGTACCCCAACTCTTCGACGAGCCGCACAGCGTGTTTTTGCTCGGGAAGGCTACTATTGACAATCAGGATGCGAGAGCGTCCGCGTGTTCGTGCCTCTGCTAACGTATAGCGAGTCACCAGCGGTAAATCGGAGCCCGGGGACTGTGGGACTTGCCCAAGTACTGAGACGAGACATTCAAAAAGGAGGGAAGGAGAGACCGGGTATGTCAGGTACGCATCATATCCTGCTTGACGGACCAGATGTGCGTCACCCTTTTTCCCGTTCGTAGCAATGAAGATGAGCCGCAGCGCCGCGAGCGCCTCTGTTGTCCGAGCTCGCGTGGCGAAATCTAAGGCATCGGCCTCAAGTTCTTGGCAATGGATAAGTACAACGTCGTAGGTCTGATCTTGCCGGGCAGCCGTTGTCAGCATTGACCAGGCGTGAGAGCAACGAGAAACGCGATGACTCGTGAGTCCCCATCTGAGAACATCTTCATCCGACAGAGGGAAATCGTTGCCCGCAAGGAGTACTCGTGTTCCCGAGAGACTGGCGCGCGGGGACAGGTCAGAGAACACCTTGGGAGGCTGCTTCTCGAGCGTCAAGGTGAACCAAATCGTTGTCTCGACATCCGGGGTCTTCTCGACTTCCAATTGTCCGCCGAAGGTTTTGACTAACTGTTTGCTAAGCGCAATCGCATCCTCCTGATGGAGAAAAGATACAGCAGGTCCGCGGTTTTCGGCCGCGGATGGCATCAGAGGAAGCCCTCCGGAAGAAAGTAGCGTCGAATGCAGAATGGAAACAGAGAACCGAAAGATCGCATGGGTCGACGTTTGCTGCGTAATTCCTCCACGAACCGTGACTTCACCGTGTGTGACTGAGGAAAGCGCGTAGTCGATCAGGTTCATGAGGATGAGCCGGATGTCCCCCGGGTCGCCGCGAAACGGCGTCGGACTGTCAGAGGAAAAGAGGCAAGATAGTTCAATTCCCCTTTCTTTTGCGGTGACAGTGAAACGAGAAACGGTCTCTTCGACGGTTGTGCGGAGGTTGAAATCGATTGGCTGAGAGGCTGGTAAATCAAAGTGGCGAAAATCTGTGAACTGGCTTTCAGGCTGAGCAGCTGAAAAAGGCGGCGGCACAGGAAGTTTGTGCGACGTTCCGACGGGGGTCGCTTCGACTGTTGCGATTGACAGCGTAGATGTACTACCTGTAACTATTTTCTTTTGAAGAGGACGGCGTTGGGTTCTCAGGGCGAACAGAATGCTCCCAATGAATAGTGCCAAAAAGAAAGCGATGCTAGCAGAAAGTGTCCTATCGGTCAGGTACAAACCCCCTGCCACCATGATGAGTAGCGGAACCGGCACTAGCCGTTTTATAGATAAAGACTGAGGTGTTGGGACAGATGCCGTAGATTGTTTGACAGAAGATAATTCTTCGCCATGCATAGTTGAGAAATCTCTTGTTTGGCAACGCGGAGGATTGTGGTCTTATGCGGCTGCCTCCATTTTGAGTGTCGTGAGTAAAGGGGCGAGGCGTGCGAGCTCTGCCTCAAGTTCGGCGAGTGCGGTTTTCGCCTGGGTGAGATTGCCTTGGCGTCCGATTTTCTCCAATTTTAACGCAGCTTCAAAGACACTGGTCGCGGCGAAGTTTGCCACTGACCCTTTCAGCGTGTGTACGGCGTAGGTGAGAGTTTGGGCGTTTCCGTGTGAAAGTGCATCTTGCATAGTGACCAACAAAAGGGGGTATTCATCAAGGAATACCCCGGCCATTTCGCTGAGAAGTTCGCGATCGCCATCCACGCGGTTGAGGGCTTCATCGAGATTCAACATGTTCTGAGACGAAGCGCTTCCAAGCTGCGGCGGCAGTGAGAGGGATGACCCTTGAACCGACGAAGTTGGAAATGGAACTACTTTTGCCTGCTGCTCGTCTTTTTTTACCTGGTCTTTTGAGGCAATGAACTGGAATGGAACAGTGAAGGATTCAGACCGTTCCGACAGAGGAATGGAGGGCGAAGGGGAAAGAGAGGACTCACTTACTGCCTCCGCAGATCGGAACTGTGGCGAAGGGGGAATCGCAACCTGTAGCTCAGGCGTGGCCAACGAAGGTGACAGAGATGGCCCGACTGCAGAGAGCGTAGGTACGGGCATGTCTGGAAATACTTGAGAGGTCTGGTTGTGACTTTCCAAGTTCTCTGCAAGAAAGGATACAGATGACGAGGGAGTAGCCCGCGAAAGTGGCGAGTATTCTGGAGGCTGGTGCGGTAAATCATTATTCTCTGGTTGGGAGGACGACCGCATCCACGGAGGGACAGAGGTGTCTGTTCCCCCTGTTGGGGCTCCCGAAATCGAACTAGTTTCCAGGTGTGAAAAGGTGGTCTGCGTGACGCTTCCGATTTTTTTCAGCGCGGCTCGCTTGGCCGTATCTCGATAGACTCCTTGAAAACCAATGGGCGTTCCGTTTTTGTCGTTGATCGCACGCACCCGTGCTTCGATGGTGAGCGCCGATCCATTGTGATGGAGCAGTTCGCATTCGAAGAGCGACGGCATTTTTTCGCCGGCTTGGAAACGGCGAATGCGATCTTCGATAAGTGCAAGGGAGGAGATGGAAAGGATTGTACTATAATGTTTGCCGACAACCTCTTCTCGGTTCTTTCCGAGCATAAGTTCGAATCCGCGATTGACACTCGTGAGTGTCCCGTCCAAAGAAATCGTGGCGATTCCATCATTCGTATTTTCGACAAGCGTACGGTAGAACTCTTCGCTCGCCCGTAGCGTCTCTTCGGCCCGTCGTTGTTTCGCAAGGTCGGCTTTGAGGTCATTTACTACTTGAGTCAGTTTTGTGGTGCTCATCGCCGCTGTCTCTCCTTGCCCGTGTGAGCGAGCGGAAGTGGAGAGCCGTTTTGTCCGCGCAATCATTTGCCCAAGAAAAAGGACGAGGAGTGGAATACTATCGATAACCCAGTGCAGCGGCTGTGTCGTTTGTACGGCAATGACATTTGCTAGCGAGAAAGATAATCCATGTCGTAGGAGGTCCAGAAATGTTGCACCAATCGGTAAGCAGCACCCAGTGAGGAGTAACAGTGTAGGGGATTGATCGGCTGAAAACTTCGCCCGAACAGAAGATTTATCCATGAGATGCCTCGATACCTAATGAAGGGATTCCCCCGCTCAGCGTCATTCACGAAGACTATCGGGTAATCGGGAAAAACATTTACCCACAAAAACGGGCAAACTGCTGACAATACCAGTCATGCAACGAAGGAGAAAAACACCAGAGGCCATGGGGGCATACCCGACCATGGCGAGCTATGTGAGCACCTCCGTTGTCAGTTTGCCTAAAACGGGTGTCAATAGTGAAAGTGCGGCTTCCAAATCGACGAGTGCAGCAGAGGCCCGTGCCAAGTCGCCCTGACGACCGATGCGTTCAAGCGCAAATGCCGCTTCAAAAGCGTCACTGGCGGCGAAATTGCCGACTGATCCCTTCAGAGTATGTGCCGCATACGAGAGGGAAGACGGATCCTTCTTGTCAATCGCCTCTTGGATCTGTGCTAAGAAGCGAGGGTACTCTTCGAGAAACAGTGCCGCCATCTCGCCGAGAAGTTCTTTATCTCCATCAACTCTGGCTAATGCCTCTCGCATATCAACCGCCTCTTTCCTCGTGACAGGAACGGACGGGGCGAGCGTTTTGCTCGAGGGTGGATTTTTGAACTGGAGGATCGGCGCTTTTTGCAGCCATCGGTCTAACGCTGCCTTCAAATCTTCAGAGCGGACAGGCTTTGAGACGTAGTCATCCATGCCTGCGGCGAGGCAGCGCTCTCGGTCCCCCTTCATGGCATGGGCCGTAACCGCAATGACTGGGGTGTGGATTCCGTCTTGCTCGTCACGCTTGCGAATCTCTGCAGTTGCTTCAAAGCCGTCCATTTCCGGCATTTGGCAGTCCATCAACACGACGCTGTAGTCGAGTTGTGATATTGCTTCGACTGCCTCGTGGCCGTTAGCGGCAATGTCGGCCTGATGCCCGAGTTTTTCCAGTAGGCGGACGATGAGTTTCTGGTTGACCGGATTATCCTCGGCAACCAAAAGCCGGGGCGTTTTAGGAATCAGGGAAGGGGTTACAAGGACATCAACAGGAACTTGTTGAGGAACGGCTGAAGTGGGTTGTGTATCGGTTTGGCGTTGCGCGACTATTGGGGGCACTGAAGAAGGGGGCTGAACAACCTCTGGCGGAGAGGAAATAGAAACTGAGACTGGCTGTTTTGCTGCCGGTTTCCGAGTTTCAACCACAGACTTCTCCCGTGTCTGGTTGAAGAATCGGTCGAGAGTAGCGCGCAAATCGTCAGATTTGACAGGCTTAGTGATGTAGTCGTCCATGCCTGCGACGAGACACCGTTCTCGATCCCCCTTCATGGCGTGGGCGGTCACCGCGATAATCGGCGTGTGTTGGCCATTCTCGCCGTCGTGCTTGCGGATCACGGCAGTTGCTTCAAACCCATCCATCTCTGGCATTTGACAGTCCATTAAGACCGCTGCGTACGGGATCCGAGAGAGCGCGTCGATGGCTTCTAATCCATTCGCGGCGACATCGGCACGGTAGTCCATTTTCTCAAGCAGCCGCACAATCAGTTTTTGATTCACTGGATTGTCTTCAGCGACTAGAATCCGCGGCCGCGTTTGATGCTTTGCCTCCGCTAGAGTATGTCGTGTCACCAATACAGAGCGAGTAGCTTCTTGCGGCTTTGCCGGTTGCCCGAGGACGGTACGGAGACACTCGTAGAGTTGTGACTGCCGTACCGGTTTCGTGAGGTAGGCATCAACGCCGACATCCCGTGCACGTTCGCCGTCACCTCGTCGCCCGACCGAGGTTAAAAGCACTAACCGTGTGGCCGTCAACGCGGGATTGTTGTTAATCGCTTTCGCGAGAGAGATACCGTCCATCTCTGGCATCTGATAATCAAGGATCGCAAGATCATAGGCACGATCTTCTTCGGCGGCCGTTGCGAGCATCTCGAGCGCTTGATACGCGTCTTTAGCGGTATGGGGCTTCATTCCCCATGACGTCAGTTGATGACGCAAGATCGTACGATTGGTCTGATTATCATCAACAATCAGTGCGCGTAGGCCGTTCAGGTTGGCACGGAGGGAGCTCGCTGGTAGTGTATCGTGGGCTTGCTTCTCGAAGGGGATCGTAAACCAGAAAGTGCTGCCTTTGCCTAATTCACTCTCAACGCCGATTTCCCCTCCCATCAGTTCCGTGAGCTTTTTGCTGATAGCCAACCCGATGCCCGTGCCACCATACTTACGGGTCGACGACGCGTCAACTTGAGAGAACGTTTGGAACAAGCGATCCATGCGCTCCGGCGGAATACCGATCCCAGTATCTGAGATCGCGAACTTGACCATGGCATGCGTAGCAGTTTGACTAATGAGCATGACACGAAGGACAATTTCCCCGTGTTCAGTAAATTTCAGGGCATTGCCGACCAAGTTGTTCAAGACTTGACGAATACGGCCAGGGTCGCTTCGCAAGGCGGAGGGAACGTCGTGATAAATAAGACACGCCAGCTCCAGCCTTTTATCGTCTGCTTGTTTGGCAAACATGTCGACAACTTCTTCCACTGTAGGGTGCAGGTCAAAGTCGATGACTTCGAGGTCGAGCTTGCCTCCTTCAATCTTCGAGAAATCGAGAATTTCGTTAATGATCCCTAACAACGATTCCGCACAGCCCTTAACAGTTTCGGCGTGTTCACGTTGTTCCGGTACAAGTGGAGAGTCGAGCAAGAGCCCGATCATGCCCAATATGCCATTCATCGGGGTGCGAATCTCATGGCTCATGTTGGCAAGGAAATCGGATTTCGCTTGATCTGCAGCTTCCGCCGCTTCTTTTGCTTTCTGCAATGCTTCTTCTGCTCGCTTGCGCTCAGTAATGTCACGCAAAGAAGCAATGACCGCGGTCTCTCCTTCCCAAGATGTCTCTACACAACGCATCTCCGCGACTAGAGTGTCTCCGTTCTTTCGCGGGATGACGACCTCAGAGGTTTTCCCGATCGTGATGGGGAAAGCCAGGGGTGTGTTGAGGATGGCGTCAGCCGGGCGTTCCAGTAACGCCTCGGCCGCCGGGTTGATGAAATGGACGATGCCGTCCTGATCAGCAACAATGATGGCGTCCGCATTGTGTTCAAGTAACCGGCGGTGATTTGCTTCCGAAATGGCGAGTTTTCGCGTCCGTTCTCTGACGCGCTGCTCGAGCTGTTCGTTAAGTTTCTTCAGTTCGAGTTGACTCTTGACCTGTTCGCGATTCGCGCGCTCGAGTTCGAGATTTTTCTGGATCGCATTATCAAACGTGGACAGCAACAGATCGATGATCTGCATGGGATCAGAGGCGAACCGGTACTTCTGCCCGGAGAAAAAGATCTCGATACTACCATCCGCAGGCGGGGTCTTACGGAGTTGCTGATTGGCCAAGATGTACTGAAGACGGGAGAGGAGGAACTGCTCGTTACACGGTTTGGTGATGAAGTTGTCCGCGCGATTTTCGAGGGCTTTAATGACATCACGAGAATCGTTGAGCGTGGTGAGAAGAATAATCGGAATGTCTGCAATCGCCGGCGCCTCTTTGATCCGGCGACAGAGTTCATAGCCGTCCATTTCCGGCATCACGATGTCACTGATGACGATCGTGGGTCGCTGTTCGTGAATGGCGGCTAACGCTTCGACGCCGTTGCGGGCAAAGGAGACCCGGTAGTCATGCTGTTCTAAGATGTGCCGTAACTGCACAGCTTGTGTTGGGCTGTCTTCAACGATCAAAATTTCAACATCGTTGTTCATGGCATTCCCTTCGCTCTCCGCACGTTCTGTCCCGCCAAGGAAGATTAGACTTTCGGTACGAGCTTGACCAATGCCTCCACAATCCGTTCGGGGGACAACACGTGTGTTGCCGCCCCGAGTTGAATGGCTTCTCCCGGCATGCCATGGACAGCAGAGCTTTCCTTATCTTGGGCGATGGTGATTGCCCCCTTATCACGAAGCATCTTGAGTTCCGCGGCTCCGTCTTTTCCCATACCTGTCAATAGCACTCCAACGGCTTGATTACCAAGGGTCCCGGCGGCAGAACGAAACAAGTGTGAAACCGCGGGCCGTAGGTTGTTTTCGGGGGGAGCTTGGCTGAGCACAGCCCGAGGCCCACGCTCGACCCCTAGGTGAAAGCCATCCGGAGCCAAGTACGCGCGGCCGGGTAACAGTAGATCACCGTGGGCGGGAATGCGAATCGGAAAATGGGTGACTTGGCTTAACCACTCGACCAGACCAGGTAAAAATCCCGCGGCGATGTGTTGGACAATCAGAACCGGAACTGAGAACTGTTTTGGGAGACTAGAGAGCAGTGTTTGGAGAACTGGCGGACCACCAGTAGAGGCTCCGATTGCGACCATCTTAATGGCTGTTGTCGGTTGCACCATTTCGGGGAGCGGTGGGGCGAGAAGCTGTGCGGGCTGCTCGAGCTGTCGCCGTGGCCAGCGTCGGACAACCTTCACTTCTGACATGAGTTTAATGGTTTGTACTAACTGCTGAGCCGTTGCTTCAAAATCCTTATGCCCAAGACCACGAGGTTTCTCGACGCCGGCTAAGGCTCCAGCTTCCATTGCACGAAATGTCGTTGCCACCTCCTGCGGATCCCAGTTGGCACTCACAATCACAATTGGCACCGGCGTGGTTTCCATAATTCGACGTGTTGCGTCGAGCCCGTTCATCTGTGGCATATTGAGGTCCATGGTGATCACGTCCGGACGTTGTCGCGTCACGAAGTCGACGGCTTCGATGCCGTTATTGGCCGTACCAATGACTCTCATCTCTGGGTCGGTGCTCAGAATGTGTCCCAAGAGGGCTTGTTGGACCGGCGAATCTTCGACAATGAGGACTTTGACCATAGTGATGGTTTCCTCTTTTTTAGATCAGACGCTGGACGACATCCAGCAGGTTACTTTGATCGAAACTGGTTTTCACGATGTAGGCGTCTGCACCCGCGGTGATGCCACGTTCGCGGTCTTCGCGCGAATCGAGGCCGGTGACCAAGACGACAGGGGTCTGCGCGACTTGCTCGGTCCCGCGGATCTTCGCGGTGAGTTCAAACCCATTCAGCCGAGGCATTTCGACGTCTGACACCACGAGATCAAATGCTGTCTTTTGCAGGAGGGAAAATGCGTCAGCGCCGTCGACAGCCGTGGTGACGTGATACCCGGCCGATTCAAGAATACCTTTGAGCAGCATACGCGAGGTGACCGAATCTTCAGCAACGAGGACAGACTTGTTCAATGCCTCATTGTTGTCGTCGGCAGTGAGCCCAACAGTACGAGGCCCACTTGTTTCGCCCGCGGACTTCAGGAGGTCCGGTACATGCAAGATTGGAACGACCTGGCCTGACCCCAAGACGGTGGCACCCGCTACGTTCGGCACCTGAGACAGAAATGCTCCGAGACCCTTAAACAGCACTTCTTGTTCGTTTTCTACTTCATCAACACAACACGCGACCCGTTTCTCCGCCGAACCTAGAATGAGCATGAGTAGGGTGTCCTCGCCTGCATCTTGCGACCTTTTGTGTGGGAGCTGTAACAGCGTGTCAAGATTGACAAGGGCGATTGGACGACCGTCGAGAATAATGGTCTCTTTCCCTTCGATCCTCTTGATCTCACTTTGCTTGACCCGTGCCACACGCTCGATGCTAGTAGTGGGAATGACAAACGTTCGGCCAGCCGATTCTACAAACACGCCACGAAACGTTGCCAGGGTGAGAGGAACAACAATCCGGAACGACGTCCCTTCGTGGAGGTGTGTTTCCACGGAGATCTGGCCACCTAGTTTTTCGATCTTCTCTCGGACGATGGCCATACCGAGGCCACGACCGGAAATATCCGTGACAATTGGGCTGGTAGAAACCTCGGATTGGAAAATCAGAGCGAGTGCTGCTTGCTCATCAAGTGCTTCTGCGGCCTGTGCCGAAAGAAGGCCTTTCTTTATCGCTGCCTGTGCCACTCGTCGATAATCAATTCCTCCACCGTCATCGGAGATGAGAATCTCGACTGAACTGCCGCTGGTCTGAGCGACGGTAACGACAATAGTACCACGTAGTGGCTTTTCGTAGCGCGAGCGCACCTCCGGGCTTTCAATGCCGTGGTCAAGGCTGTTACGAAGCAGGTGGATCAGCGGCGTCTTGAGCTCTTCGAGAATACGCTTATCAATTTCTACCTCACTCCCTCGAGTAAGGAATTCGACTTCTTTGCCGAGACTCCGCGACAAATCGCGAACCATCTTCGGAAAAATTTCGAGGAGGGAAGAGAACGGCATCATGAGAACACGCTTGGTATTTTCCAGCAAATTATCAACGAGTGCGCCGACAGTTTGCTGGTCGTGTTCGGCCGCTTTTGTTAATCCCTTCAGTCGATTCTCGATCGCAATGAATTGCCGCTCATTCCAGTAGATGAAATCAACCAACTGCGGCGCCGTTTGCATGTACGAGTCGCCTTGTTGGGTCCATTCGCTCTTTGCCTCAATCAGCCGCTGTATCTTGCGGACTTCGGGCGAGATTTTTGCCCATTCCTTACGCCACTCTCCCAGCAGTCCCATCGTGTCTTTAAGGTCCGAGACGTGCTGGTTGATCGAAAGTTTTGCCGATAACATCTCTTCGGCTTGCAAGAAGAGCGAATCAAGTTTCGCGATTGTTACTCGAATCGTTTCCTCTACAACCGGCTTCCCTGGTGCTATTGGTTGCTCTCCAGGCCCACCGCTTTGTCCAGGGATACTTGATTTAATCCCAGGACGGTTCGCTCGCTCGGACTCTATTGGGGGCAGAGAAGAAGCTGGCGGCACCGAGGTGTTGGATGGTAAGATTCCTGTCTTCACTGGGTGCACAGGTGTGACAGGAGGCATTTCCTGCGCCGGTGCTTTCACACCTGATGTTACAAAGGGCTGATCCGCGTCAATGGTTCTCTCAGCTTCCAACCGAGTCAGCCGTTGGACTGCCTCGGCGATTTGCGTGGCGTGCGGTTCATTCGGCTCACTCAACAACACTTCGATGGTGTCGAGGCTTTGGTGAACGGCATCAAACCCTTCGGCGGAAAGTTGAAACTCACCACGCTTGAGCCGCGCAAAGACCCCTTCCAGGGCCTGGCATACGGCTTCTACGTCCACCAGATCGACGGCACGGGACGCACCTTTGAGGCTGTGCGCCTCACGGAAAATGATTTCCAACAGTGGTTGCTGTTCGTCTGGTCCGTTCGCTTTTTCCAACGCCAGTATTCCGGCGATCATCGCTTTGAGATGCTCGTCGGCTTCAAGACGGAAGGTCGCAATCAACTTCCCGAGAAAATCACTCGCAGGGACTGTGCTGCTTGTAAGTTGTGAGATACTCGGGGGTAGTGTCTGCGGCGGGATGCTTTTGACTGGACTTGTGTCACTAGGGAAGGAGGTTGCAGGAGAAATGGTGTCAAATTCCTCGTCAGGAGAAGACAC
>Ga0068859_100007182_pt1 | contig 11307 bp, 11 predicted proteins | sample KBSSwiS22_FD_66585 | JGI IMG/M metagenome (GOLD analysis project Ga0068859, IMG submission 66585) | Switchgrass rhizosphere microbial communities from Kellogg Biological Station, Michigan, USA - KBS Switchgrass S2-2 | ecosystem: Host-associated > Plants > Roots > Rhizosphere > Soil ... | reverse complement strand
TGCGATGTGTGCGTTTCTAAGATTTTGATTTTTCTATAAGGCGAGAAAAACCTCCAAACCGCAAGGGACGCAAAGATGGCAAAGACCCCCAGTCGCCCCTCCTTTCTGCTACGCTTAACCCGTGCCGGAAGATAAGCAGCCCGAAAGCAACAACCCCTGGGTCGCAGTCGCCCGCTACTCTGAACTCGGATTCATCATCCCCGCCGCGGTCTTCCTCGGATTCCTACTTGGCAAGCTTCTCGACTACTTGCTACACACCACGTGGATTTACATCGCCGGAGTCATCTTTGGAGCCGTTCTCGGATTCGTGGAAATGATCCGCATGGCCACCGCATCTTTTAAAGACAAGTCATGAGCTCCCCCGAACTGCCATCGCAGGTCGAGGAAAAGCCCGCATCCGAGCTTTTCTACGCGGGTGCCATTGATCGCATAAAATCCACAGTCCTCATTCTCGGCCTGCTCCTGACCCCCATCTGCTGGCTGCTCTACGGAATCAGACCAGCGGCAGGTTTCCTGCTCGGCGCAGCCCTTTCTTACCTGAATTTCCACTTGCTGGCAGGAGCCGTCCATGGCTTGGCGGACCGTATTGTGCAGCAGGGAAGCGGTGAAAAAGGAGAAATCATCGTCGCCCGCTTTCTCCTACGTTATCTAGTCATCGGCGCGGTCGTTTATGTTACATTTGTTAGTTCTTTTGGGGCCTTTAAAGGGCTCCTGGTAGGTCTGTGCCTACCGGTCGCAGGCATGATGATTGAAGCGGTTTGGGAGTTTTACTCATCATTGCGCCGCGGATTCTGAACTCAAATGCCTGAACTATTATTTAGCCGAATCCTGAACGGAATACTTGCTGGCCCAGTCACCGGCCTGCTGAATGTCATCGGCATTCACCCAAGGCATCCGGACGCACCCATTCCAGACCACGTCGCCATGCAGTTCCTGCTGGTGACCGTATTGACGATTCTATTTCTGATCGTCCGCTCACAGCTTTCGGTGGAGAACCCCAGCGGACTCCAGCACGTAGTGGAAGGTGCCTACAACTTCGTTGGAAATCTCGGCCACGAAATCATCGGCCACGATTACAAAGCATTCTTGCCATATCTGATGGCCTTGGGAATCTTCCTGCTGACAGCAAACCTGATGGGCTTGATTCCCGGACTCGAATCCCCAACAGCGAATCCAGTGGTCCCCCTGGGCTGTGCATTAGTGACATGGTTCTACTATCAGGCGCAGGGCATCCTGAAAAACGGTCCTATCGGTTATCTGAAACACTTCATCGGTCCGCAAGACCCGAACATCCCATTGATCGTCCGCCTGATTCTGCCCGTGCTGATGTTTCCCATCGAAATCTTCAGCCACCTGGCCCGACTACTCTCGCTCACCGTCCGTCTTTACGCAAACATGTTCGCGGGAGAAATGGTGACGCTCGTATTTTTCTCGCTCGTACCACTCGGCATCCCGGTAATTTTTGAAGGTCTTCATATCGGTGTTTCGTTTATACAGACCTACATTTTTGTGCTGTTGGCCTGCGTGTACTTAGGAGAAGCCACAGCCCACGAGCACTAGGCTTTATACAAGATTCGCAAGCGTGAGGGCGTCTGCACGAGGATGACGTCAACCACCCACTGGCGATATTTGATAAGGAGAAAAGTAATGCGAAAACTGGCGTTTTTGTTTCTCATTCTGATGGCCGTAGCGATGTTCGCGACTCCGGCCTTCGCCCAAGGCGGTGAGGTGGCAGCTGCTTCCTCTACCAACTGGGTAGCCATCACCTCCGGCTTTGCTATGGCGTTTGCTGTTGCTTTGGCAGCGCTCGGTCAGGGCCGCGTAGCCTCCGCCGCCTGCGAAGGCATGGCGCGCAACCCGGCAGCCCGCCCGGGAATTCAGCTGGCGCTGATCTTGGGCTTGGCCTTCATCGAGTCCCTGGTTCTGTTTACGCTGCTGATTATCTTCGTAAAAGTCGTAAAGTAGATTTCTTAAAGTAAAAAGCCTCTGCTCCGGCAGAGGCTTTCTTATTTCTGCAAGTCTGCGGTCAGAGTTTGCGCTCGCCGCTCCACTCGTCGGTCTTGCTGTTTTTGGCGCTGTCAAACGCCTCAACCAGCAGGTGACGCAAGCGGTAACGGCTTTCCAGATCAGTATCCGAGATTTCAAACCCAATTTCGTTGACTCGTGCGCGCCGCAATAAGACTTGGGCTTTCACCTTCCGCCGCACGCCAGCGTTGATTTCCAAGGTCGCATCCGAACCCACACGGAGGTTGTCTTCCTTCGTGCCCATACCGCCGCCCAGACTCAATTCGCGAATCAAAATGCTTGACTTGCCCCAAGAGCTGCTCAAAGTAGCTGAAAGAGTCTTAGGCAGGGTGATGCGTTCATACCGCCGCTGCCGCACCCACGGACACGCAGGAGCCGCATCCAGAGGAGCGATGGCCAACTCCGCTGATTCAAGCCCGCTGTCAGACAGCACCTGGCTGCCATACCTCGGCTCGATCTTGGCCAACGCCTGGGCCGCCGCCACGCGCAGTTCGCGGTGATTGATCCACTTCCACATTTTTTTGGCTTCAAACAGATTGCGGAGCACCGGAACCGACTCCGGCTCGCGCAACCGTCCCAGCGACTCAACCGCTTTGACTTGAAGGAGAGGAGAACGACCTTGCGCCTCGCCTGCCTCCGCAATCACCATCAGTGGAGGCGCAGCCGTGCGATCGCCGCTCATGCCGATTTCATCCACCGCCTGCGGCAACACGGCAGGATCAAGAATTTCCAAAAGCTCCAGCAAAGTCCGTCCACGATCGGCAGCTGCGCCATAAGCGATTTGGCGCACCACAATATCGTGGTAAAAACGGTTCCACTCGCGCAGCCGTAAAGGCAGTAACTCGAGAAGAGTAGGGACATCCAGCCGGCTCAGCAATCCAACCACAGCTGTAGCCTGACGAGGTTGTCCTGTACGCAAAGTCTCACGCAGATGTCCCGTGCAGGGCGATCCAAGTTCTTTTACCAGCTCGACCATGCGGTCGCACTCTTCGCGTCGCATACAGCGGAAAAAGCGATTCGCAAGATGCTCAGCCGCAGCCTGCGACGTACGGCGTAAGACTTCAACCAAATCTTGAGGGAACTGTTGGACGTTAAGGGCTTCCTCAATAAATTCAGGCAGCCGGTTCTCTACTCCAATACGAGGTCGCAGATCAGCCGCCAGCACCGGTCGCTGTTGCGCCACAAGTTCTATGCCTGCACAAACCTCAGCAACTGCGCGGAACTGCTTCCGCGTGCTGGCTTCCGAACTCATACGCACAAATGCCGCACCTAGCAGGCTTTGTAGATCCGGTTCCGCTTCGCGAGCCAGCGCCTCTCCAACTCTGCGCACGCCATACGCGATCGCATCAGCACCCACTTCACTGAAGAGGTCGGCGATCTGCCCCAATCCGATAGCAACTTTGCGGCGCGTCTCCGCGTCCTTGTTGTCGAGGCATCCAACGTAATTCTTCAAAATATTGTCACAGGTTTCTTTATCGCTCCGCTCGAGCAAAGTTTCGACGAATTGCCGTATGTTGCGGGCCGGAACGCAGGCCGCTTCACCAGAAAGCAGAACGCTCTTCTTACCCGCTTCTGGAACTTCCGCCCAGAACATGCGGTCAAGAATGTCAGCATGGGATTCCACTAGAATCCCTGCCTTGTTCATCTTGTCTTCTTGAATTCGCAGGATCCGGCGCAATGTGTCCATCTGCCGGCTCATGTGCTCCATCATTTGATGGACGGCATTGACCTTCACTTCGCCCTTCTGGAACTTCTCCAGTGCAAAGCGAATTGCCATATGCTCAGCGGCTTTCATCAACAGAGGAGTGTCATTCTCCTGTGCCGCAGTAGCATTTGCCGCGAGGCTGGACAACAAATCCTGAAGATTGGCCTTAGTGTTGGTATCAACCTGGCTTAATTCTTTCTGGAAGGCCTCGGGACTGATATCGGGATCACCACTGACTTCGCCGAAGCGAGTCAGCAAGCGAATGGCTTGGATGACCTCTTCTTCTTGCAGAGGAACCGTGCCACCTGTCCAGTTGCCACCCACGCCAGTTCCGTCACCGCCGCCTGTGCCAGTCCCAGTCCCAGTCCCAGTCCCGGTCCCGGTACCACCACCTCCGCCGCCAGAACCAGGAATGTTTGGAACCGATCCAATCGGAACGGTTACAGTTCCAGTGCCGGCTCCCCCAACGTTCTTTGCGCCTTCCGCAGCTGCAATCAATTGCAAAAGTTTCTGTGGTTCGTTCAACCACTGCTTGAATTCAGGCCCAAGCGTTTGCGCCGCGATCTGTGCCGCAATGCTGACCTCACCCGTCGATGGGTCGGCAGCAATAAATTTGACTTCGTTGATTCGAATCGTTGCTTGCGGGCTGTCGCCGAAAGTTTCTTTAATTTGCTTGGCAACATCTTGTGCTTTCGATCCGCCGATGGTGAACGCACGAATCAAACGAATGAAATCATCGCGCGTAACTTTCTGTGAGAAGTGAATGCTGGCGAGTCCGGCAGTGGTCAGCAGCTGCGCGAAACTGCGCTCTGCTTGCCCAGTTTCAAGAGGTGTTCCATCCAGCAAAAGCTGCGTACCGGTCACGCCAAGCAAGAATCCAGCATCCCCAGAAGCTGGCAAACCATTTTGGAGCTCATTCCAGGTGGTCTGGAACTGGCCTTCAGTGCGCTTGTGATCGAAGCCATACAGACGCACATATTTCACTAGGATGTTCAGGCTGTGCACAAAGGCACGGGCCGAAGCCACGCGATTGGCCCGGTTTGTATCCGTAGTGAGAATAGGCGTACTCCTATCTATCCAGTAGGGCTAGGGTAATGGGAAAAGTAAGAGGACGCACATTACGGAGGTAACGGCGAAAGTGCGGCTTTTCAAGGGCTTATGAAGATGCGAAATGCGCAGATTTCTAATGAAATTCTAAACAGTGTGTTTGGCTACTTTGTCATTCCGACAAGTCACGAAGTGCCAAGGAGGAATCTGCTGACAGTTTCGTGCTGTCGCCCGTGAACAAACCCCTTGGCACTTTCCCACAGCACCAAACGAAAGCTAAAATGTACGCGCATGGCTTCCCCGGCCCTACATACGCGCACGCAAAAAGACGCTGGCTTCGCTTTCTGGATGCAGCGCGTCCTCGAAGAGTGCGAGCGTGCCAGCGCAGAATTTGCGCCTGATCCCGTCCACGATCTGCGCGTAGCTCTGCGCCGCTGCCGTTCGATGGCCGATGGTCTAATGGCAGTCGATCCCGATCCATCCTGGAAGCAAATGAAGAAGGCAGGGAAGCGCCTGTTCAGCAGCCTGGGCGAACTGCGCGATGCGCAAGTGATGGAAGAGTGGGTTCACAAGCTGGATGCTCCCGGAGACCCGGTCACCAGCAACTTGCTCAACTATCTCGCCGCGCAGGAAATGAATTTCAAAGCACAAGCCGCTGTGGCTCTACAAGAATTTGATCGCAAGCAATGGAGAAAATGGTGCCGCTCATTACCCAACCGAGCCTCGCGCATGAGGGCTGGGAGTGCAATCTTCCGCCACCTGGCGCTTGAACGCTGGGTTGATGGCTACAAACTTCATCAACGTGCCATGCGCAATCGATCGCAAGTTGCGCTGCATAGCCTACGCATCGGTATCAAACGCTTCCGCTACATCGTGGAGAATTTCCTCCCGCAGCAACATGAAGCGTGGTCAGGCGATCTAAAGAATCTTCAAGACTTGCTGGGCGATGTCCACGATCTCGACGTGCTTTGGGTAACAGCAGTCCATATCAATGCCTTCCCTGATGCTGAATCAAAATTGCGCTGGCGCACAAAAATCGTCGAAGAGCGCGACAAGTGGGTCCAGAAATATCGCGACCGGACATTGGGTAAGACTGGCATCTGGCAACAGTGGCGCGGGGCGCTGCCGCAAGGCAAGGAAATCGAAGCGATTGGCCTGCAGCGGCTGAAAGTCTGGGCGTCTTTCCTTGACCCCGACGTCCAACACTCTACCCACGTGGCGCGTCTGGCTTTGCAACTCTACGACGGCTTGGCCGCAGAAGGCTTGCTGGTCAACAACGGAACCAATCAGCGAGCGATCCTGCAACTAGCTGCGTTCCTGCACGACGTAGGCCGTTCCCGTCAGGAGAAAGGCCACCATAAGAGCACCTACAAGCTGGTTCATCGCTTGACACCTCCGCTCGGATGGAGCGCGCAAGATGTTTCTACGGCGGCAACTGTAGCCCGCTACCATCGGGGTGCGCTACCACGAGGCGGTCAAAAGGCACTGCGCGGCGCAACCTTGCCGCAACGGCAAGAAGTAGCTCGACTAGCAGGAATCCTACGCTTAGCCAACGCATTCGATTCCCGGCAAGACGGTCACATTCAGAAGCTGGAACTAGCCCAGAAAAACGGCGTACTGGTCGTTGCCGCGCAAGGCTACTGCTCCCGCGACCGCTCAGCAGAAACCATCGCGGCCGCAAGACATCTGTTGGAAATAACCTATCGCCGACCCATCTTGGTCAAACCACTATCGGTTCTGAAGCCACACAAAAAGGTCGCATAGTCAAAATCCAGAAAAGTGACACGCCGCAAAGCCCGAAGCGGCGAAAGATCGCAGTGCAGTGCGTAAGTGCTGGGTAGAGCTTTCTCGCAGCAGATTTCAGGGCGAAAAAAAACCGGGCTTGTAGGCCCGGTTTGGAGTGCGTCGTGTGAGGATGCGGTTACATGCACACGCGGCGCGGCTGGTGACAAAGTGGCTTTTTTACCAGTTGTCCTCACCAGCCAAATCCAGAAAGAGCGAGGAAACAAACGGTGTCTTAGGGTGGAATAGAGCAAGCCGCTCGCCAATGATCGTAATCAACCAAAGCTAAACATGTGGCCCACAACTAGCTGTATTTAGGGTAGTTGCGGATGTACCGCCACGTTGGTGTCAGCCAGATAATGGAGGGAGAAAAAGGAAAAGTTTTTCACACTTCTGGACGGCACTAGAGCTCCCGCCGCCCTTCCATGGCCTTGAGCATAGTGATCTCGTCGGCGTATTCAATATCGCTACCAACCGGAATTCCCATTGCAATCCGCGTAACTTTCAATCCAGCTCGCCGCAGTTGTCCCGACAAATAAACCGCAGTTGCCTCACCCTCAACCGTCGGATTGGTGGCAATAATCACTTCATCCACCTGTCCGTCTTCCACGCGCCGCATCAGGTTCCCAATCCGCAATTGCTCCGGGCCAACTCCGTGCAGCGGAGAAATGGCCCCGTGCAAAACGTGATAAGCCCCGTTGAAGTGCTTAGTCTTTTCGATGGCAGCAATATTGGTAGGTTCTTCGACTACGCAAACTAACCGTTGGTTCCGTGTGGCCGAGCTGCAATAAACGCAAGGATCAACATCGGTAATGTTGTTGCAGACCGAACAAAGCCGCAAACTGGCCTTCAGATCGCGCACGGCAGCCGCGAGTGCCTCAGCGTCTTCGGCGCTCGACCGCAAAATATGAAAGGCGAACCGCTGAGCACTCTTGCTGCCGACTCCAGGCAGCTTCTTCAATTGATCGATAAGCCGAGTCATCGGCTCTGCGAACTTAGCCATATTAAAAATGTGCCATCCTGAGAGCCGCGTTTTTTTGTGGGCCGAAGGACCCCCACAATCGTCTTGCGTTAAGAGTAGAAGGGAACAATTACAGCCCCGGAATCCCCATCCCGCCGAGCATCCCGCCCATGGCAGACTGCATAGATTGATCCACTTTCGCAGACGCCGCATTCACCGCCGCAGCCACCAAATCCTGAAGCATCTCAATGTCCCCGCTCTTCACCACTTCCGGATCAATCTTGATGCTGAGAGCCTGCTTCTTGCCATTCATCCTGACAGTTACACTCCCGCCGCCAGAGGAAGCTTCTACGACCGTTTCTTCCATCTTTTTCTGCAAGACCTCGTACTGCTGCTTGGCCTGTGAAACCAGTTCCTGAATATTAAAGTTCGCCATGAGGCTACCGTTTTTCCTTGTAGTCAATAATCGTGCGAATCTCAGCACCGAATTTTTCTTTCATTTTCTGCACAATCGGATCCTGCTCTGCTCGGCTGCGGCCCCCGCCGTTCGACGACAGAGCACTCGCCACTTTCTGCATCGTGCCTCCGGGCAGAACTTTCGCTTTCATCGGACGCCCGAGAACGCCGCTAGCCGTGGCAACCAAAATTCGCTTGGCATCTGCGCCGAACGACATATCAATCACGGTGGCAGAAGAGGAAACTTTGATGATTACCTCATTGCCCTCCACCTTCCACTCGCCAGTTTCCAGCATGGATGCGACTAGCCGCTGTCCGGCCTCTGACAAGGCATTCAATACCGCCCGCCGCAATTCCTCTGCCTGAGCCGAGGGCCCCTGTTGCGCTACAGACTCAGGATCCTTGACTTCCACTTGAGCCACCGGCGGAGCAACAATTGCCGCAGGTTGACTAACAGCAGCAGGCGCAGCCGATCCCATCACCACGGACGTAGAAGGAGTAGAAACAATCCGCGGTCCCGGAGCAGGCGGATTTTCGGTCGACATCTGCGGCTTGCCCGATCCACTTTTCCGCGCACTGTCTGCGGAGAAAGGAGAAACAAAGTTAGATCTAACAGCGGGAGATTCCGTACGCGGGGTTGAAGGAAGCACCGTAGGCTTACTAGCCGAGCGCGAAGCGGCAGGCGCAACTGCGACATTACTTAACAATTGCTCAAGCGGTAGCAACTTCTGCGCATGCGCCATCTTCAAAAGTCCAAGCTCGAGATGGAACCGCTGCTCCTGCCGATATCCCAGCTCTCCATGCGTGCGCAGCATGATCTGCAAATGCCGCGTCAGATCTTCTTCGGAGAACAACTCCGCGAGGCGAGCCACGCGCTGCCGCTCATCGCCGGAGATTTGCAGCAGGGAAGAGTCGCCTCCCGCAACTTTGGCCACGACAGCATTCCGCAAGAACCGCACCATCTGTCGCGCGAAATGCATGGGATTTTGCCCTTCACTGATCAGCCGGTCGACAAGCGCCAAAACTTCATTGCTCGAACCCTGTGCCACTTGTTGCATCACTTCTTCCAATACGCTGGAGGAAACAGTGCCAACCAACCCACGCACCGACTCCGCAGTCAGTCGCCCGTCACTGGAAGCGATTGCCTGATCCAGAATGGACAGCGCATCGCGCATCGATCCATCCCCAGCTTCAGCCAGCAGAGCCAAAGCATCATCGTCGGCCTGAAAATTTTCCCGGCCGACGAGATCTTTGAGCTGCCCCACGATTTCTTCAAACTTCACCGCTCGAAAACTGAAATGCTGGCAGCGCGAACGAATTGTCTGCGGAATGTCCTCCGGAGCCGTAGTCGCCAGCATGAAAACCACATGCCCAGGCGGCTCCTCGAGGGTTTTTAGGAGCGCATTAAATGCCGCATCTGTAATCTGATGCGCCTCATCCAGGATGTAAATCTTGAACCGGTCCCGAGCCGGACGATACCTCGCCGCTTCGCGCAACTCACGAATTTCATCAATCCCGCGGTTGGTGGCAGCGTCGATTTCAATCACATCCACCGAATTTCCAGCTCGAATCTCGGTGCAAGATTCACACACCCCGCAAGGCTCCGACACCGGCTTCTCCGCCGACCGGCAGTTCAAAGCCATAGCCAAAATGCGGGCGATGGTCGTCTTCCCAATTCCCCGATGCCCGCTAAAAATGTACCCATGGGCAATCCGTCCCTGCGCAATGGCGTTTTTAAGCGTACGGGTAACGTGCTCCTGCCCAATCACCTCAGAGAACTTTTGCGGTCGGTATTTACGTGCCAGGACTTGATAACTCATGGGAGAGAACGTTCGATTATACGTGACTTCGGGAGCCGCATTACACCCAAGTTGTCGTCTTGAGGCCGCCTCTTTTGCCGCCGAAGGACCCGGGCGTGCCGCGCGAAGCAGCTTGCCCTGAACGAAATTGAAGGTCCTTTGTAACCCGCGAATCGCACGTCTGGCGCGCTTCCTTACTTGCCTCAACCTCCACTCCCAAGGTACGCTGGTGTGGAAAACCAAGCAGCCAAGGAGACTCCCTTGCACCTCAAATTATCCAACCGCAACGAACATGGCATTCTGGTGGTGGATTGCGTGGGCCGCATCGTATTTGGCGACGAGTCCGGCTATCTGCGCGACACTGTGAAACAAATGCTTCTGGAAAACAAGCGCATCGTCCTGAATCTGGGAGAAATCAGCTACATCGACAGCGGAGGCCTGGGTACTTTGGTAGCGCTCTACACCTCCGCGACCAGTGCCGGTGCATCCATCAAGCTGGCCAACCTCACCAAGCGCGTGGGCGATTTGCTTCAGGTCACCAAGTTGCTGACCGTATTCGAAGTTTACGACAGCGAAGAAAAGGCCCTGGAAGCATTCCGCAAAGCGGCTGCTTAAAATTAAAGCAAAGGTTTAAGGTTATACTTGGGGGCGGGCGACTCGCCCGCCACTTCCAGTTTTATCAACTTTTTACAATTTCTCCCTCATCGACCAGGCATATACTCACCCAATGCCGCACATCACATCCGCCCCCGGTTCTTTCTGCTGGATCGAACTCACCACCACCGACCAAGCTGCCGCCAAAGATTTCTACATGAAACTTTTCGGCTGGGGCGTCGAAGACAACCCCATGGGCCCGAATGATTACTACTCCATCTTTAAACTGCAGGGTCAGGACACTGCCGCAGCCTGCACGCTTCGCCCCGAGCAGAAAGGAATGCCGCCCTACTGGGGCATCTACATAGCAGTAGAGAATGCGGATGCCTCCGCCAAAAAAGCCGCGGAGCTTGGTGGTAAAATCTGCGCCCCGCCGTTCGATGTGATGGACCACGGCCGAATGGCAGTCATTCAAGACCCAACCGGCACAACGTTCTGCATCTGGCAGTCGAAGAAGAATAAGGGAATCGGGATCGCTGGCGAGGACGGCACGCTCTGCTGGGCCGACTTGAGCACTTCTGATCCCGCGAAAGCCAGCAAATTCTACGAAGGCCTGTTCGGATGGAAGATCAGCGCGGGAGAACATGACACCTCCGGCTATCTCCACATAGAAAACGGGGAAGATTTCATAGGCGGAGTCCAGCCTTCATCGATGCGGAATCCGAACGCTCCGCCGCATTGGCTGGCATATTTTCTGACCTCCAACTGCGACGCCACCGCCGCAAGAGCCAAACAACTAGGCGGCAAATTTTTCGTTGAACCGATGACAATGGAAAACGTCGGACGAATGGCGGTGCTGGCCGACCCGCAAGGCGCGGTCTTCTCAATTTTCCAACCGATGAGAAAGTAGAAGGTTTTCTCAGCCAACTCTGTGAGTA
>Ga0068859_100007181_pt1 | contig 11309 bp, 9 predicted proteins | sample KBSSwiS22_FD_66585 | JGI IMG/M metagenome (GOLD analysis project Ga0068859, IMG submission 66585) | Switchgrass rhizosphere microbial communities from Kellogg Biological Station, Michigan, USA - KBS Switchgrass S2-2 | ecosystem: Host-associated > Plants > Roots > Rhizosphere > Soil ... | reverse complement strand
GCTCTACCAGATCTTCCCCCAACCATAGGCCCGGCTCCCGCCGGCATAAAACCTTTGTTTTTTAAGATGTTCGTCCTACGGCATCGGCCATGCTTATGGTGTTCGCGCTCAACGGTTTGGTCCCGGGGGAAAACGTCCGGAGGCCGGCGGTCGCACGCTGTGGCCGGTCGTTAATGGATAAATGAATTGGCTCGACCCGATCAGCGTCAATTGTAAAGATAATCATTGCCTTTACCTGGAAGGAAACCGTAGCTGTTATGAACACTGTTCTTCGTTGGATCGCCGATCCCTTCGCGACGTCGAGGTTCATCGTTATGGCTGCGCTCATGCTCGCGCTGCCGGCGTGGGGGCAGGCCCCCGCGATCCAGTGGCAGCAAGCGTTCGGCGGAACGGGCGTGGACCAGGCTTACACCGTCAAACAGACCGGCGACGGCGGATATATCATCGGCGGTTCTTCGGCTTCGGGCATCTCCGGCAACAAATCCGATCCGGGTTTCGGCGCCGAGGATTTTTGGATCGTGAAGGTGGACACGAACGGCGTCAAACAATGGGATAAGACGTTCGGCGGCACCAACAGCGATGTGCTTCAAGTGGTGCAACCGACGACCGATGGCGGCTACATCCTGGGCGGTTATTCCCTTTCCGGCATCTCCGGCAACAAGACCAGCGGCGGATTCGGTTCGACCGACTTCTGGGTGGTCAAAACGGACGCCGGCGGAAACAAATTGTGGGACCGGTCGTTCGGCGGCAGTGACATCGATGCCCTCTTCACCCTGCAACAGACCACCGACGGCGGCTATCTCCTTGGCGGCAATTCTTTCTCCGGCATCTCCGGCAACAAGACGAACGCCGCCTTCGGCAACAGCGATTATTGGGTCGTCAAGATCAGTTCCACCGGCAGCCTGCTCTGGGAACGTTCCTTTGGCGGGACCGATTCCGACAACCTTTACAGCCTGCAGCAAACGGCCGATGGCGGTTATATCCTGGGCGGTGAATCCATTTCGCCGGCCTCCGGCAACAAGACCAGCGCCGGCTACGGCAGTTACGATTTCTGGGTCGTCAAACTTGACCCGGCCGGGAACAAACAATGGGACCGTGCTTTCGGCGGCGCCGACAGCGACGACCTTTACAGTCTGCAACAGGCCGCCGATGGCGGTTATATCCTTGCCGGTATCTCTTTGTCCGGTGTGACCGGCAGCAAGACGACCCCCACCTTCGGCGGCGGTGACTTCTGGCTGGTGAAGATCGACACCAACGGCGCCGCGCAATGGGACCGTGACTTCGGCGGCGTCGACAATGACCAGGCCTACAGCGTGCAGCAGACCACCGACGGCGGTTATATCGTCGGCGGCTATTCTGCCTCCGGCGTTTCCGGGAACCGCACGAACGCCAGCTTTGGCGCCAACGATTATTGGATCGTCAAGACGGACTCGACCGGCGTCCGGCAATGGGACGAAGGGTTTGGCGGCGCGAGCGGCGATTTTCTTAACGGCGTGCGACAAACGGCCGACGGCGGGTATGTCCTGGCCGGTTATTCGAATTCCGACGTTTCCGGCAATAAAACGAACGCGTCCTTCGGTGGCCCGGGCGATTTTTGGGTGTTGAAACTCGGCGCGGTTGGCGGGGGCGGCGGCGGCATCGCGCCCGGCATCACCTCCCAGCCTTCCAACCGGACCGTGGGGGCGGGGACGACGGTCAGCTTCAGCGTCACCGCCACCGGCACCGCGCCGCTGGTCTATCGCTGGCGCCTGAACGGGACCAACCTGGCCGGCGGGACCAGTTCGACCCTGACCTTGTCCAACGTCCAGGCCTCGCAGGCGGGAAATTATTCGGTCGTCATCACCAATCTGTACGGGACCATCACCAGCTCGAACGCCGTCCTCACCGTGACCAATGCGGCCGGCACTCCGCCGTTCATCACCTTGCAGCCGACGAACCGGACCGTTTCGGTCGGGCAAGCCACCACCTTCAGCGTCTTCGCCACCGGCACGGCGCCGCTTCGTTACCAATGGAAATTCAACGGGACGAACCTTGTCGGCAAAACGAACCTTACCTTGACCCTGACGAACATCCAGGTCAGCCAGGCAGGAAATTATTTCGTCACGATCACCAATGCCTTCGGCGCCACCAACAGCGCCACGGCCGTGCTCACCGTCGGCGGTTCCGGCGGTTCCTGCCAGACCCCGCCCTCCGGCTTGATCGGCTGGTGGAAGCTGGAGGGCAATGGCGATGACTCGGCGGCCGGGAACAACGGCACGGTGTTCAACGGCGTCTACGGGACCGGGATCGTCGGCCAGGGTGTTTCCTTCAATCCGGACGGGGTCCATTGGACCGGTGTGCAGGTCGCCGACCAGTCGGCCTACATGCTCACCAATGCGTTGACCATCGAAGGATGGGTCATCCCGCGCGGGAACGGATATATCATCTTCTGGCGCGGTGATCATCGGCCGGGCCTCGATCCTTATGCGGTCAGTATGCAGGGCGACAACCGCCTCCGCTTTGCGATCTGTGATGGGGCCGGCCAATCCGCCTATATCGACACGCTCCTGGTGTATAACCAGTGGTGGCACTTCGCCGCCACGTTCAACAACGGCACCCTGTCGCTTTATACCAACGGCGTCCTGGCCGCCCAGGGCACCACCACCTTCCGTCCGTTCGCCGCGCTGGATCCCTCGCTCCACCCCGGCGTCGGCATCGGGAACCTCAACGACGGCGGGAACGATTTCCCGTTCATCGGCGACATCGACGAGATCTCGCTTTATAACCGCGCCCTTTCCGCCACCGAGATCCAGGGCATCTATAATGCCGGCAGCGCCGGCAAATGTTCGAATCTCTCCCCGCCGATCATCACCAGCCAGCCGGTCAACCAGACCGTGCCCTTCGGCCAGACCGCCACCTTCAGCGTCGGCGCCACCGGGACGGGTCCGCTCAGTTATCAATGGAAGTTCAACGGGACGAATCTGCCCGGCGCCACCAGCGCGTCGCTCACGTTGAACAATGTCCAGTTGAGCCAGGCCGGCGGTTACTCGGTCACCATCACCAACCCCCTCGGTTCCACCAACAGCGTGACGGCGACCCTCACGGTCACGGCGATGGCGCCGTTCATCCTGGTCCCGCCGACCAACCGGACCGTGAACGTCGGCCAGAACACGACCTTCTTCGTCAGCGCCGGCGGGACGGCGCCCTTGAGTTATCAATGGCGGTTCAACGGCACGGATATCCCCGGCGCGACCAGCGCTGTCCTGACCTTGACCAATGTACAGGCCGGCCAGGCCGGTGATTATTCCGTCCACGTGTCCAATGTCGCCGGTTCCACCAACAGCGTGGCCGCCGTCCTGACGGTCAACGTCCCGCCGGCCATCACGACGCAGCCGTCCGGCCAGAGCGTGACCGTGGGCCAGACCGCCACGTTCACTGTCGTCGCCACCGGTACCGCGCCGCTGCATTATCAATGGACGTTCAATGGAACGAATCTCGCCGGCGCCACCGGCTCGTCGCTGGTCCTGACCAACGTGCAGGCCAGCCAGGCCGGGACCTATGCGGTCTCCATCTCCAATGCCGCCGGTTCGACCAACAGCCTCGGTGCCGCCTTGACCGTCAATGTTCCGCCGTCGATCACGTCGCAACCCACCAACCAGACCGTGACCGTCGGCGAAACCGCCACCTTCAACGTCGCCGCCACCGGCACCGCGCCGTTGAGCTATCAATGGAGGTTCAACGGCGGCGATATCGCCGGGGCCACCAACGCCGCGCTCGTTTTGGCCAACGTGCAGACCAACCAGGCCGGCCTTTATTCCGTCCGGGTGTCCAACGTGGCCGGCTCCACCAACAGCGCCGCCGCCAGGTTGACGGTCAACCGGCCGCCGGTCGCCGATGCCACCGCCACGACGCCGCTCGTCATCTCGGTCAACGGTTCCAACGCAGTCGTCGTCCTCGACGGTTCGTTGTCGTCCGACCCGGACAACGATCCGCTCCAGTATCTCTGGTACCAGACGGGGCAGACCAATGTCTTCACCAACGGCATCGTCGCCGTCGTGACGCTGCCGGTCGGCACCAATGCCATCACCTTGCACGTGAGTGACGGCTGGGCCGCCGATGAACAGACGATCACCGTCGAGGTCATCACGCTCGACCAGGCGGTCGGCCGGCTGATCGACCTGATCGATCCCAAACGGCAATCGTTGATCGCCACGCTGCGCGCGGCGCTGGCGTCGATCGACCGCAATGACCCGACGTCCGCGCTCAACCAGTTGCTGACGTTCCAGCACAAGGTCGAAGTCCAGCTGATGCCCGTCGATCCCGCCACCGCCCAGACGCTGATCGACGATGCCCAGGCCATCATCGACGCGATCGAAGGCGCCGGCGGCGGCCACGGTGCCCGCACCCAGGTGGACGCCCAAAAAGTCAACGGCCGGTTGCACCTGGATTTCGCCGGCTCGCATGGCCGGATCTATATCATCGAAGCCTCGGCCAACCTCGTGAACTGGGACAAGATCGGTGTCGCCAAAGAAAACGGGGCCGGCAAGTTCGAATTCGATGATCCGCAATCCGGCCAGATGCCATTCCGTTATTACCGGATCACCGTTCCCTGACGGCCCGGTCGAGTCCTGATTTGGCAGGGCGGTGCTTGTTTTATCGATGTGTTTAAGCGATAAAGAAGCATGTCGCCGTCGGTGGACGTCTCCATCCATGAAAGCCAGTTCCCGGAAAATGTCCGCCGTGACCTGCTGAAATCCCTCCGCTCGCGCCGGGTCAACCACAAGTTCCATTACGACAGCATCAAGCAGACGCAAAAATGGCTCGCGCTGCACCGGCAGTTCTCACCGTCGCGCCATGACGCCGATTGTCGGGCCATCTACGACCGCAGCTTCAGGGCGGCCGCGCGATCCAAAGCGACCCAGGTCCATGTCATCGGCCTGGGTTGTGGCGGCGGACAAAAAGACACGCGCTTGTTGAAGCAGTTGAAGGCCCGGGGCAAAAAAGTGTCATACACGCCCTGTGACGTCAGCACGGCGATGGTCCTGGTGGCCCGGCGAACCGCCTTGTCCGTGGTGTCCTCAGAAAATTGCTTTCCCCTGGTCTGCGACCTGGCCACCGCCGGGGATTTGGCGTCGATCTTCGATTCCCGCGCCACGCATCACGCATCTCGGATCGCCACATTCTTCGGCATGATCCCGAATTTCGAACCCGGCGATATCCTGCCGAAGCTGGCGTCGCTGCTGGAACCGTCTGACGTTTTGCTGTTCAGCGCGAACCTCGCGCCGGGCGATGATTACGCCGCCGGTATGAACCGGGTCCTGCCGCAGTATGATAATGGCCCGACGAGGGATTGGCTGATGACGTTCCTGTCCGATCTCGGCATCGATGAAAGGCAGGGCAGGTTGCAGTTCGAGATCGAACCCATGAAAAATGGCCTGAAACGGGTCGTCGCCCGGTTCCGCTTTCGACAGACATGCCGGGTCACCGTTGATGATGAGATCTTCCTGTTCAAGCGCGGCGAGGTCATCCGGCTTTTCTTTTCGTATCGTTACACACCGGACCGCGTCCGGGCAGCGCTCGGCCGATATGGCTTGCAGGTGGAAGAACAGTGGATCACCCGGTCGCAGGAGGAAGGCGTGTTTCTTTGCCGTCGGCGACCTTAAAAGACTTTCATCGTGTCCAGCACCGCTTTGATGCGCGGCACTTCATGGGTGCGGAACAAGTCGGTCTTGCCCAGGGACGCCAGGACGGCGAAAAAGGGTTCGGCGCAGCGGACTTCGTCGCCGAAAAATTCGAACGCATGCGGCAACGCATGGCAGACCGGATAACCCAGCGTCCGCAGCCGGAACGTGTTCAGGAAAACGGTCATCTGGTGCCGGACACGGACGGCGCTGTCCTGGAGGTTGCGATAGTAAAAGCCCAGGCCCGGGTCGACGAAGATCTTCTCCACGCCGTGCTGCTGCGCCCGTTCGATCTGCCGGGCGAAATGCTCGTGCATCAGCGCGACCGGATCGCCGCTGAGATCGAAATCGGCGACCGCGCGCACGTCCTTTCCCTGCACATAGCACAGGATGACCGCGGCGTCGTGGGCCGCTGCCATCCGGAAAATCTGTTTCGCGTCGGCGTTGCCGGTGAGGTTCAGGACATTCGCCCCGGCTTCGAGCGCGGCGCGGGCGACCTTCGCCGAATAGGTTTCCACCGAGACCAGGATCTTGTTCGCGCGGAGCCCTTGGATGACCGGCAGCAGCTTTGATTTCTGCGCGGAGGCGTCGGCCCGCGCCGCGTGGGCGAGCGTGGATTCGGCGCCGACGTCGATGATGGCCGCGCCTTGGGCGGCGAGGACTTTTCCGCGCTGGACGGCGGCCTCGGCCGAGAGGCAGACGCTTTCGCGATACCAGGAATCCGGGGACAGGTTGATGACGCCCATGATGGCGGGTCGGGAATTGAAATCGAATCTCCGGCCGCCGATGGAAAATGTTTTCACCCGCGCCGAGGCGGCGGCCCGGTTTTCCTCCAGTAATCGGGAAAGATGTTCAAGCGTTAACACGCGCGGGGAGATCGTAGATCGTAAATCGTCAATCGTAAATAAGAAGTGGCGCGCCCGCCGCGATTCGAACGCGGGACCACCTGCTTAGAAGGCAGATGCTCTATCCAACTGAGCTACGGGCGCTCTTGGCTTAATGAGTATTCTGGACGCCACCGTTTGTCCAGCCTAAGCTCGCCTCCATGGCCGATCCAAACATCCGGTCACGCATCCGCCTCGTCCAGGGCGATATCACGAAGCTGGCCGTCGACGCCATCGTCAATGCCGCCAATGAGACCTTGCTGGGCGGCGGGGGAGTCGACGGCGCCATCCATCGGGCGGCCGGGCCGGAACTGCTGGCCGAATGCAGGACGCTCGGCGGCTGTCCCACCGGCCAGGCAAAGATCACGAGCGGTCATCGCTTGCCGGCGAAATGGGTCATCCATACCGTCGGCCCCGTCTGGCGCGATGGCCGCCATGGCGAGGACGAATTGCTCGCCGGCTGTTATCGGAATTGCTTTGCGCTGGCTGCCCGGCACGGCATCAAGACCATCGCCTTCCCCGCCATCAGCACCGGCGTCTATCATTTTCCCATCGATCGCGCCGCCCGGATCGCCTTGCGCGAAACGGAAGATTTCCTGGAGCGGAACCACACCGTCGACCGGGTGCTCCTGGTGTGTTTCAGCGCGGAAGCGTCAGCCGTTTACCAGGCCGCCGTCGACGAGATCACGGCATAGCTTACCAATCGGCCAGCGGTTTGACTTCCGCCGGCGAAGCGCCGGCGTCCGTTTCCGCGGCCAATTCCACGGCCAGGCGCACTTCGGTCTGGTCCTTCAGGTGGATGGCCAGCACGCGGATGCCTTGGTTCGGCGCCTGGCCGGCCGGGTTGGGCGATCCGGGCAGTGGTTCGGCGGGAAGCGTTTCGAACCGGGCCGATGCCGGCGCGGCGATCGTGGCGGTAAGATGCCGGCCATGCCGGGTCAGGGCCGCCTGCAAACCGTTCGTGCTGATCTCGATCTCCGCCGGCGTGTGGAACAGCCACCAGATTTCAGCCGGTTTGGTCGCGGTGATCTCATCCTGCACCAGCACCGCCCGCCGATCCAGCATCGCGATGCCACGCTCGACCTTTTCGGCCCGATTGGAATAGGCCGGGGTCAGGTCGGCGATGGCAAAGGTCTTCCCGCCTTTTGAATCGAACCGGGAGATCTTCGTCACCGCGCGGATGTTTTGGTCCGGGCCATTGGTGGGATCAATGACGAGGGTATTATGGCCTTCGGCGCGCATCCGGTAGTACGTCCAGCGTTTCCCCGCCATGTCGAAGTAGCCGGGCAGGTTGTAATTGTCCGCGCCGAGGTCGGCCGCCCAGCGTTCGCCCAGGGCATCGAGGACGAAACTGCCCAGGTCGAGATGGCCGTGGTTGACCTGGTTGTTCCCGGCTTTGAACCCGACGAACCACGCGTTGGTGTCGTTCCATCCGCTGTGCATCGTGACGATCTCGCTGTGCCGGAAATATTTGTCCAGCCCCGGCGGTTCGACCCGGGCGTGGGCGAGCGCGGCGTCATACCAGATCATATCGAGCGGCGCGCCGACCGATACCCGGTTCTCGTACGCGGCGTATTCCGGCCGATGGAACGTTCGCGCCAGCCAGAACAGGGCGGGGGACCGGACGACCTCGGCGTGGGCGTCGGCGTAATTGAAGTTCAAACCGGTCGGGCCGCTGCTGAAGATCGGGAACGTCCCGGCTTCGGAAAAGCCGTTGATCTTCGCCAGGCCGAAATCCGTGCCGAGCGCCGTCTGCAATCCGGCGAGGAACACGACATTGTAACTGGTGGCATAACTCCAGTAGCCCGGTCCCTCGGCCCACGCGCCGTCCGGGCCGTACTCCGCCATGGCGATCTGGATGGAACGAAGTGCTTTGGACAGAAAATCTCCCGCGAGCGCCGGTTCCTCGTCCGCCACGGCCAGCGCGCCCATGCCGATGCCGCCGTTGCAGACCTGGTTCCAGTTATAGGAGGTCGCCGCCCACCAGGCTTTCTTGTTCTCCACTTCGATCGCGGGCTTGATCCCTTTTTCCACGATGGCCGTCCGCAGGATTTCCCGTTGTTCCGGCGTCCAATAATCGTAAAGCCAGTCATAACCGATGGCGAACGCATGGGTCATCTCCGCCGTATCGAGAAAATGGCGCGGGTTCCAGTCTTTGAACCGGGCGGCGGCGTCCAGTTCCGCCCAGGCGCGGTCGGCGTAACGTGGGTCGCCGTCGAGGCGATACAGCAAGGCCAGTGTCTGCACCCGGTCGAGGACGCGGCGGCTGGTGTCCAGCAGGCGCAGGCCGTCGGGGATCTCGTACTTCGACGGCGGCGCTGCGAGGATGGACCTGGCCACGTTTTGCAGGTGCGTATGACCGGCGCGTAAACGTTCATCCGACGGGATCCGCGCCTTGAGTTGCTCGAAATCGTTCGATGACATCAGCAGCCGCGGATGTCCGGTTTTCAGCGTCGCCAGGATATTGGTCGCCGCCGGGACGGGAATTCCCGGAACGGCCGCCGGCGCCGCGATGGCCGGGAAGAGCAGGGCGATCACGATGAAGCCGGCGACGGGAAAGGATCCGGGGCAAAGGGCGGGGCGCATGGTTGTGGGCCATTCTTTAAACCCGGACAACGAAAAAAGCGAGGCCGAAGCCTCGCTTGGGTGGAAAGGGAGCGGGATTATTTCGCGGCCGGTTCGGCCTTTTCTTCCTTCTCGCGCACGAGGGTCGCGCCTTTGCCGAGGCGTTTGCGCAGGTAGGTGAGCTTGGCGCGGCGGACCGAGCCCTGGCGTTCGACTTCGATCTTGTCGACGCGCGGCGAATGGAGCGGGAAAATGCGTTCCACGCCTTCGCCGTAGCTGATGCGGCGGACGGTGAAGGTCTCGTTCATGCCCGTGCCGCGGCGGCCGATCACGACGCCCGCAAAGATCTGGATGCGCTCCTTGTCGCCTTCGACGACCTTGGTGTGCACGCGCACGCTGTCGCCGACGCCGAATTTCGCGTCGTCCTTGCGGAACTGTTCCGATTCAATTTTTTTCAATAATGCCTGGTTCATAAAAATTAGTTTCTAGTTTTCAGTGTTCAGTTTTCAGTCCGGCCAGTTTTTCTGAAAACTGAACCCTTGAAACTGAAAACTTTATTTCAACAAATCCGGTCTTTTCTCTTTCGTCCGTTTCGTCGCCTGTTCCCGGCGCCATTTCTCGATCTCGGCGTGGTTGCCGGAGACCAATACGTCCGGGACTTTCATCCCCCGGAACTCGGCCGGCCGCGTGTACTGCGGATATTCCAGCAGTCCGTGGCTGAACGACTCGTCGCGCGAACTGTCGTCGTCGCCCAATACGCCGGGCAACAACCGCGTGACCGCGTCGATCACCACCATCGCCGGCAACGCGCCGTTGGTCAGGACGTAATCGCCGATCGACAATTCATCGTCCGCCAGCGCTTCCCGCACCCGCTCGTCAAAGCCTTCGTAATGGCCGGTGACGAGCAATAAATCTTTTTGTTCCGCCAGCTCGCGCGCGATGGCCTGGTCGAACTTCCGGCCGCCGGGCGACAGCAGGATCACTTTGGTCGCCTCGCGCTGCAAACTTTCCACCGCTTCAAACAGCGGCTCCGGCTTCATCAACATCCCCGGCCCGCCGCCGAAGGGCTTGTCATCCACCGTACGATGCCGGTCGTGCGTCCACTGGCGCAGGTCGTGGATCTTCAGGTCCAACAGACCTTTTTTGCGCGCCCGCATGATGATGCTTTCATCCAGCGGCCCGGCGAACATCGCCGGAAACAACGTGAGCACGTCGATCTTCATCGGATTCAGGGTCCAGGGTCTGGCGTCTTGGTTCTGGGATTTCCCCGGACACCAGGCCCCAGACCCCAGACCCTATTTATCCTCAACGATCTCCACCGAACAGCGCAGGCCCTGCTTCGCGCTGCCGGCCAGCAACAGCGACCGGATCGCGTTGATGGTCGCGCCCTGCCGGCCGATGATCTTGCCGACGTCCGCCGGGTCGAGCCGCAGCTCGTAAACGGTCGCGCCGGCGCGTTCCACCGGGGTGATCGAGACCGCCTCCGGCTTTTGCACGAGTCCTTTGACCACGTATGTGAGGAACTCTTGCATGGCGCGGGAAAATCGATCAGGCCGCCGGGGCCGCCGCGGTCTTGCCGGCTTTCTTGATGAAGCTGGCCACGGTGTCGCTCGGCTGCGCGCCTTTGCTGATCCAATACTGGGCGCGTTCGAGCTTGATGGTGAAATTATCGCCCTTCTTGAGCGGCTGGTAGGTGCCGATTTCCTCAATGAACTTGCCGTCGCGCGGGCTGCGGCTGTCGGCGACGACGATGCGGAACGCCGGCGTGTTCTTGGTGCCGACCCGTTTCATGCGAATTTTTACTGACATAAATTTTTCAAAAGAGCGTGGAATCTATCAGTTGGAACTCTTTTTGCAAGCCTTGTTTTTGGAAGAAATAACTGTCGCCGCCCGGGCTTCACCATCAATTTTCCCGCTGTTCATTTATGATTTTGAATGCGTTCGTCAAGGCTCTTGCAAAGGACGGGTCAGAATTCGTAAGCGGATATTTGACGCGGTATTCCAAGGCCGCTCGAAGAGATTTCAAACCCATTTGCTTTCGAATCGGGTCGGGAAGCATCCGGTAGTCTGAACTGAAGACGCTGATGTTCATATTGAGATGATTTTCAAGGAATTCTAACATTTGGTTGGTGTTTCCATCTTTGATACCTTTCAAAATTGATACGGTCACGGCCATATCACGGGCTCGGTCCCAAACTCG
>Ga0068859_100007179_pt1 | contig 11310 bp, 8 predicted proteins | sample KBSSwiS22_FD_66585 | JGI IMG/M metagenome (GOLD analysis project Ga0068859, IMG submission 66585) | Switchgrass rhizosphere microbial communities from Kellogg Biological Station, Michigan, USA - KBS Switchgrass S2-2 | ecosystem: Host-associated > Plants > Roots > Rhizosphere > Soil ... | reverse complement strand
CTGTGCGGTTCGGGCTCGCGCCGGCAAATCGGTGGGGGAGGGCGCCCGGCCGTCGCCCTCAACCTGAGGCAGGGACGGGGTAGTGGTCGGCGTGCCTGCCTGGAGCTGCTAGGGATTTAGGGTGGAGCCGTGGCACAGCTTGAGGTCGCGGGCGGACGGGTCGAGGTCGTGCTCAGCCAGGCGGAACGGCTTGGCGCGCTGCGGGGTGACGTGTCGGCGGCGCTTGGCGAGGTCGCCGAGGTCAGGGTCTCGGCGCGGCCGTTTGGGGAGCTGCACGGGATGCGGGCCCCTGGGGCCGGCCTGCCCGGTGTTCTCGCGCTGGGCACCTGGCGCCGGCGCGGAAGCAAGGATTTCGTGGCGGTCTACCGCGGCCGGCCCGCCGTCGTCGTGACGCTGCGCCCAGGCGGCGAGTTCGCGCGCTTCCTCGTCAGCGTCGACGATCCGGACCGGACCGCCGACGCTGTCCGCGCGGCCGCCGCCGCTGCGTGACAGAGGCTGGGTGTAGGGATGTGCCCCGTTGTCCACATATGTGGACAACGGTTGTGGATAAATCTCAGCCGTGCAACTCGGCGCGCCGGGCCGCTGACCTGCCAAAGTGGTTTGCCGGCGCCGTCGGACGGGGTTGGGTGGGTCGAGTTAGTGCCACTGGGTGGCCACGCCCAGCCCAATGACCACAAAACCGAAGCCGATCAGGATGTTCCAGCCGCCGAGCGCCTCCATGCCCAGGACGCCGCCGTTGGAGAAGTAGTAGGTCAGCAGGTAGGCGATCCCGATCAGGAAGAAGGCGAGGATCATTCCGCCGAACCACCGGGGTGACGGCGAGCGCCGCCGCACGGCTGTCGTGGCGGGGCGGGACGCGGTGGCCTTCTTCGGCTTGCGCCGTCGCGATTCGGGCACGGGACGGTCTCCTCGTTGGGCTACACGACGTCGGTGAGAGCGACGTCGGTGAGAGGGAAAAGGCTCACTGCGTGCAGGCTATTACGGGTCCGTGTCCGAATGGGCGCCCGATCCCCTCGGCGCGCTCGCAGAGTGCCCCGCCGCGCGGTGGTGGCGGCGCGCTTGGGGGCGCGGCTGGGCAGGCGGTGCCGGGGACACGGCGTGACGGGGGGTCGACAAGGGGGCCCGTCAGCCTGGAAGGTTCTCGATGTGCGCGGCCGTAACGAGAGGCGACCGGGCCGCGCGCGTCGCCTGGGCACCAGGAGCCGAGCGGGCAGTGCGCTCGCCGCGGCACTCGCGGGATCGCTGCTCGCCCTCGTGTGGGGGACGGCTGGGGGCGGGACGGCTCCGGCGCCGAGCGCCCTGACCGGCGACGCACGAGCGCTGGCCGGAGTCGTCGCGGCGGACCAGGCTGGCGTCGACCGGGCCCGCGCCCGCGTCGCGCAGCTACGGGCCGGCGCCACGCCGCCCGCCGGGCCGGCTTCCGGGAGGACGCCGCGCACGCCGCTCGCCGTGGCCTGCGCGGGCGGAGCGGCCGACGGCACTGCGGGCGCGCCCGGCTGCCCGGACGATGGGGCACTGCGGGCCGACGCGGATCTCACCCCGGTCCGCGGCACGGCCGTCGTCGTGGCGCTGGACGACACCCCGGCGGCCCGGCGGGCCGGCCCGTGGCCGTCCGGGGTCCGGACGCCGGTCGCCGATGACCTGGTCGTGCACCAGCAGGACGTCCAGGCCGTGGTGAATGCACTGTGGACGGGCCGGGCGCGGGCCATGACCCTCATGGGCCGGCGGGTGACGGCACGGACCGCGGTCCGCTGCGTGGGAAACACGCTGCTGCTGGAGGGGAAGGTCTACTCCCCGCCCTTCGTGGTGGCGGCGATCGGTGACCCCGCGCGGCTGCGAGCCGCGCTCGAGGCCGACCCGGGCGTCGCGCTCTACCGCGAGTACGTCGACGCCTACGGCCTCGGCTACCGCCTGGACGAGGCGGCGGGTACGACGTTCCCGGCCGCGACGCAGCCGCCGTCGGCCCGCTACGCCACGCCGCTGCCCGGCTGAGGCGATCCGCCCGAACCGGGCGCGGAGCGCCCTTGGGCGGCTCTGCCTGGTACGGACGCCGAGCGCCCTCCCCTGCGTAGTCCGCTGAGCGGCCCGGCTCACTCATACGCCATGGTCGCTGCGGTGGGGCGAGCGTGACCACGGCGTATGAGTCGAAGCTCGGGGCGTCGCGCTGGCGCGCGTTTCGCGAGTGGGTCAGGCGAATGCGGCCTGGCGCAGGCTCTCGACCTCGTTGGACAGCGCGGGGGCGAGCGCGCGGGCGGCGCCGTGGTCGCCGCAGGTCTCCAGCCATCGGGCCAGCATCAGGTGGCCGCCCTGGGTGAGCACCGACTCGGGGTGGAACTGCACGCCCTCGATCGGCAGGGTCCGGTGCCGCATCGCCATCACCACGCCGCTGTCGGTCCGCGCGGTGATCTCGATCTCCGGCGGCAGCGTCGACGCCTCGACCGCGAGCGAGTGGTAGCGCGTGGCGATGAACGGGTTCGGCAGGTCGGCGAGCACGCCGGCGCCCTCGTGGTGGACGACCGAGGTCTTGCCGTGCAGCAGCTCGGGGGCCCGGTCGACGGTAGCGCCGAACGCGACGCCGATCGCCTGGTGGCCGAGGCACACGCCGAACACCGGCAGGCCGGCCGTCGACGCGGCGGTCACCATCGGGATCGTGACGCCGGCCGCCTCCGGCGTGCCCGGGCCGGGGGAGAGCAGCACGCCGTCGACGCCGAGCTCGCCGACCCGGTCCGGGTCGACCTCGTCGTTGCGCCGCACGACGCACTCCGCGTCCAGCTGGCCCAGGTACTGGACGAGGTTGAACACGAACGAGTCGTAGTTGTCGACGACCAGGATGCGCATCCCGCTCCCGCCTCCTCTGTGTGCGACCCGGCTCGCCGGTTATGCCGACCGAGCCCAGCCGCCGTCGCGCGCCAGCATCGGGCCCGCCACTGTTTGTAGCCAGCCTAGTGCCGTTCCCGGAACCGCTGGCCGGACGCCGAAGGCGACCGCGGACCAGTCATACCTGGTAGTCGGGAGATGTCACAATCCACGACCATCACGTATGAGCTGGCGGAGCCGGGGGTGCCGACCGAGGCGAGGGGCCAGTCCTGGTTGTCGCTAGCCGGCGGTGGGTGAGAGTGGCGGGGTGGTGACGCCGCCGGTCGGCAGACCGGGCAGCGACGGGGTGGCGGACGGCGACGGAGTGCTGGGCGGTGAGCTGGTCGCCTGCTGGGCGACGACCAGGGTGACCGTGTCGCCGCGGTTCGCCGAGGTGTTCTTCGGGCTCTGGCTGATGACGGTGCCGGGGGCGGCCGTGCTGCTCGGCTGCTGCTGGATGCTGACGTTCAGGCCGAGCTGCTGCAGTTTGGCCTGAGCGTCGCTAGCCTGCTGGCCGGTGTAGTCCGGGACCTGGACCGTCGCGCTGACCACGTAGATCGCGACCGTGCTGCCAGGCGCAGCTGACGAACCCGCCGACGGGTCGGTCTTCTCCACCCGGCCCGGCTGCTGCCTGGGCGGGTTGTTGACGTCGCCGTAGGTCGTGGACGTCACGGTGAATCCGGCTGCCTCCAGCGCGGCAGTCGCCGCCGACGTGGTCTTGCCGGTCACGTCCGGGATCTCCACAGCGTCCAGCGGTTCCGCGACCGTAAGGGTGATCTTCGTGGTCAGCGGGACCACGGTGCCCTCGGTGGGATCAATCTTGGTGACCGTGTCCGCGCCGTGGTCACTGGTCTTGACGGTCACTGTGGCGATCTGAGAGAAGCCCGCGGCTTGGAGATTGGTCATCACGACCTTGACCGGCTGACCGATCTGGCCCGTCGGGATCTTTGCCTGGCCGCTGGAGGACGTGGAGCTGCCGTTGGAGCCGTTGCCCTTGCTGGACAGCAGGGACGAGGCGACGAGCGAGACGATCACGAACGTGAGCACGACGGCGAGGGCGGCCAGCACCCACTTCCACGCGTTCGAGCCCTGCTTCGGCGGTGGGCCACCGGCCGGGCCACCCGGCCCGCCGTAGCGGTCGTCGTCCTGGCCGAACCGCTCGAACTGGTCGGTGTAGCCGGTGCGGCGCGTCTCGCCGTAGCCGCCGCCGCGGTAGGCGGTGTTGTCGTACTCGCCGGTCGTGTCGTAGTCGGGCTCCCGGTACCCGGTGTTCTGGTAGCCGGTGTTCTGGTAGCCGGTGTTGCCGTAACGGTCGTAGCCGCCGGTCCGGCGGTCGTCGCGGAAGCCGCCGCCGGCGATCTGCGTCGCCGCTGCCGCGCCGCCGGTGGCCGGGCCCGCCTGGGCGATGATCCGGCGGCCGGCGATCGCCCGCTCCAGGTCGTCGCGCATCTCGCCGGCGCTGGCGTACCGGTGGTCCGGGTCCTTCTCCAGCGCGTGCATGGCGATCGCGTCCGCGGTCGCCGACAGTGCCGGGAGGTGCCGCGACGGCGGGTCCGGGATCTCGCGGACGTGCTGGTAGGCGACCGCCACCGGGTTGTCGCCGCGGAACGGCGGCTCGCCGGTGAGGATCTCGTAGAACAGGACGCCGGTGGAGTAGACGTCGCTGCGCGCGTCGACCTTCTTGCCCTGCGCCTGCTCGGGGGAGAGGTACTGCGCGGTGCCGATGACGGCCTGGGTGGCGGTCATCGTCGAGGAGGTCGCGTTGTTGGCCTTGGCGATGCCAAAGTCCATCACCTTCACGGTGCCGTCCGGCGAGAGCATCACATTGGCCGGCTTGATGTCCCGGTGGATGATGCCCAGGTGATGGCTGTAGTCGAGGGCCGCGCAGATGTCGGAGGTGATCTCCATGGCGCGCCGCTCGGGGAACGGGCCCTCCTGCTGGAGCACCTCACGCAGCGTGCGGCCCTCGACGAACTCCATCACGATGTACGGCAGCTGGGTGCCGTTGATGTAGTCCTCGCCGGTGTCGTAGACCGAGACGATCGCGGGGTGGTTGAGGCCGGCGGCCGACTGCGCCTCTCGCTGGAAACGCTTGAGGAAGTTCGGGTCGCGGGCCAGGTCCGAGCGCAGCACCTTGACCGCGACGTCGCGGCCCAGCCGGACGTCGCGGCCCCGGTAGACCTCGGCCATGCCGCCGTAGCCGATTCCGGCGCCCAGCTCGTACCGGCCGCCGACGAGACGCGGTTCGGTCCCGTATTTCTCGGTCACATCAGACACCAGACTTCGCCTCCACGACCACGATCCCATCACTATGGGAACCGGTCGTCACCCACTGTGTGACGGAGGACGCCGCATGGCCCGATCCGCTCGAACCGGCGAGCTGCCTGGTGATCAGTGCGCAGACGACGACGGTGACCACCAGCAGGACAAGCAGCACCGGCAGGCGCAGGCGGCGCTTGCGGCCGCCGGCCCCCGTGGCGTGGCCGGCTTCGGCCCGGCGGGCGGCCCGGCCGGCGGGCTGCCAGCCGGCCGGCTCCGCCTGGTCGGCGGGCGGCGCGGCGTGCGCGGCCGCCAGGCCGGTCTCGGCAAGCTGATCATCGGTCCAGCCGTCGCCGGCCGGTCCGTAGGCGGTCGGCCCCGCCTGATACGCCGTGGCGGCCGCCGGGTGGCCGGGCTGCTCTCGCTGGTAGGCGGTCGGGGCCCCGGCCTGGTAGCCCGTGGCGCCCGGCTGGTACCCCGTCGCGCCGGGCTGCTGGTACCGGGCCGTGCCCTGCTGGTAGCCGCTCGCCGACTCGCCGCGCCCGGCGAAGGGGCTCCCGGCCTGGTAGTCCGGCGCCGCAGCCGGCGGCTGGTAGCCCGTCGCGCCGGCCGGCGGCTGGTAGGCGGTGGCACCCGGCTGGTAGCCGGCGGCCTGTCCGCCACGGGCGGAGGTGGGCTGCGGCGCTGGGTAGCCGCTCTGGCCGGGGTTGGGGACCAGGTGGCCGCCACGGGCAGCGGCACCCGGCGCTCCCGGGCCACCGGCCGCCGGGGCGCCGGCCGGGCCTTCGGACATCCACGACGGCGTGCGGGTGCGGCTGCGCGGCGGGGGTCCGGCCGGGCCGGGGTGGCGCGCCGTCATGTCGGGGCTGACGGCGCCCACGCCCCAGCGCGCCTCGGGGGAGTACAGCTCGCGGCGGATGGCGGTGGCACTGCGCGCGAACCCGCCGGCCGACGACGGCCGCCGGTTCGGGTTCTTGGCCATCGCCTGCTCGACGAGCTGGCGGACCTGGTACGGGACGTCGCCCGGCAGCGGCGGCGGGTTGTCCTGCTGGTGGGCCATCACAACGACGATCGGGTTGCGGTCGTCGAACGGCCGCCGGCCGGCCAGGCACTCGTAGGCGACGACGCCGAGCGAGTAGACGTCGCTCGCCGGGGTGACGGGCCGGCCCGAGGCCTGCTCCGGGGACACGTAGTACGCCGTGCCCATCATGATCCCGGTGGCGGTCAGCGGGGCCGCGTCAACGGCCCGCGCGATGCCGAAGTCCGTGACCTTGACGGCGCCGTCGGTGCGGATCAGCAGGTTGCCGGGCTTGATGTCGCGGTGGACGATGTTGAGCGCGTGCGCCGCCTGCAGTGCGTCCGCGGCCTGCCCGAGGTAGTCGAGCATCCGCTCCGGCGACAGCCGCTTCTCCCGGTGCAGGACCGCCGAGAGCGGCTCGCCCTCGACGAGCTCCATCACCAGGTAGGCGGTCGGGTGGTCGTCGGCGGTCGCGACCTCGCCGTAGTCGTAGACCGAGGCGATGCCGGGGTGTGACAGCCGGGCGGCGTGCCGCGCCTCGCCGCGGAAGCGGACCAGGAACGACTCGTCGCTGGCGTACTCCGGTCGCAGCAGCTTGACGGCGACCGGGCGGCCCAGCGTCTGGTCGACGCCGCGCCACACCTCGCCCATGCCGCCGGTGGCGATGCGGCCGTCCAGGCGGTAGCGGTTGTCGAGAAGGGTGTTCGCCGGAACGGCTCCGGCGAACGGCTGGGCTGGTTGGTGAACGGGCTGACCCGACGGGTTGTTCATCCTCGAACGTCCAATGCGGTCTGCATGACCTTCTGCGCGATCGGTGCGGCGACGGAACCGCCGGTCCCGGACTCTGGGCCGCCGTTCTCGACGACGACCGCGACGGCGATGCTTGGGTTATCGGCTGGGGCGAACCCGACGAACCACGCGTGCGGCGGCTCGTTCGCCCCATGTTCGGCGGTACCGGTCTTCCCTGCCACCGACACGCCGCTGATCTGAGCCTTGGTACCGGTACCCGACGTGACCACGGACTTCATCATGGTGATCAGCTGGTCGGCCACCTGCGAGGAGATGGGCTGGCCGAGTTCCTTCGGCTGCGTCCTGGCGATCTGTCTGAGGTCGGGCCCTTCCAGCTCGTCGACGACGTACGGCTTCATCATCCGCCCGCGGTTCGCGATGGCTGACACCACCTGCGCCATTTGCAGCGGCGTAACCCGGACGTCAAACTGGCCGATCGCGGACTGTGCGGTCTGCGCCTGGTCGACGCTGTCCGGGAAGACGCTTTTCGCCTCCGGCAGCTCCAGTCCGTCGATGGTGCTGCCGAACCCGAACGCGTCGGCCTGGGCGCGCAGCTTGTCCCCGCCGATCTGCATTCCGAGCGAGGCGAAAGCCGTGTTGCAGGAGATCGTCAGCGCGTGGATCATCGTGGAGGTCTGGCCGTTGCCGCAGCTCTCGCCACCGAAGTTCCGCAGCGTGGCGGTGCTCTGCGGCAGCTGGAGCTCGTTGGGCGCCGGCAGGACCGAGTCCGGGGTGTACTGCCCGGTCGACAGCGCCGCCGCGGCGGTGATCAGCTTGAAGGTCGAGCCCGGCGGATAGGTCTGCTGAGTCGCCCGGTTCAGCAGCGGCGAGTTCTTGTCCGCGTTCAGCGTGTTGTAGGCCTGGGTGACCTGGGTCGTGTTGTGGCTGGCCAGCTGGTTCGGGTCGTAGCTCGGTGCGGTCACCATCGCCAGGATCGCCCCGGTGCGCGGGTCCATCGCGACGACGGCGCCCGGGCGGCCGCCCAGCGCGTCCGCGGCGGCCTGCTGGATCTTCGGATCGATCGTGGTCAGCACGTAGCCGCCCTTGCGGCCCGAGCCGTCGAACAGGGCGCTGATCTTGCTGGCCAGCAGGCGGTCGTCGTCGCCGTTGAGGAACAGGTTCTCCGACTGTTCCAGCGCCGTCGCGCTGTAGAGCGTGAAGTAGCCGGTGACGGGCGCGTACAGCGGGCCGTTCGAGTACTGGCGCAGGTACTTGAACTCGTCGTCGACCGGGACGGACGACGCCATCGTCACCCGGTCGTCCGCCGGGCCGGCCAGCAGCTGGCCGCGCAGCCGGTCCAGCCGCGCGGCGATCTCGCGGGTGTTCGTCGGCTGCTGCTTGAGCGAGTGCTGGTCGGCGACCTGCACCCAGTTCGCGTTGATCAGCAGCGCGGCGAACAACACGGCGCACACGAGCGTGACCTTGCGGATCGGCCGGTTCACGAGCTCTTCACCACTACCTGGGTCTGCGCGCCGGCCACCGCGTCCGGGTCGAACAGCGGCGCCGGCGCGGCCTCCTCCCGCGGGCTGCGGGTGGTGCTGTCACTGATCCGCAGCAACAGCGCGATGATCGCCGCGTTGGCCACGATCGACGAGCCGCCGTACGACATGAACGGCAGCGTGACGCCGGTGAGCGGGATCAGCCGCATGACGCCGCCCACCTGCACGAACACCTGGAAGGCCAGCGACGCGGACAGCCCCGTCGCGAGCAGCTTGCCGAACGGGTCGCGGGCGCCGAGCGCGGCGTGCAGCCCGCGCATGACGATCAGGGCATAGATCACCAGGATCGCCATGACGCCGGTCAGGCCCAGCTCCTCGCCGAGGCTCGCCATGATGAAGTCGGTGTTCGAGAACGGCACCTTGGTCGGGTTGCCGCGGCCGAGCCCGGTGCCGGTGATACCCCCGGCCGCGAACCCGTACAGGCCCTGCACCAGCTGGTAGGACTTGCCCGACGGGTTCGAGCCGCTGAACGCGTGCAGCCAGCCGTCGACCCGGACCTGCACGTGGCCGAAGAGGTGGTACGCGACCGTGGCGCCGCCGCTGAACAGCAGCAGGCCGATCGCGACCCACGACACCTGTTCGGTGGCGGTGTAGAGGATCACCAGGAAGATCGCGAACAGGAGCAGCGACGAGCCGAGGTCGTTCTCGATGACGAGTACGCCGAGGCTCGCGGCCCAGGCCACCAGCACCGGGCCCAGGTCCCGCGGCCGCGGCAGCTTCAGGCCCAGGAAGCTCGGCGAGGCGATCGAGATGACGTCGCGCATCCGGCTGAGGTAGCCCGCGAAGAAGATCATCAAGAGGATCTTCGAGACCTCGCTGGGCTGGAACGAGAAGGGCCCGACCCGCAGCCATAGCCGCGCACCGTTGATGGACGCGCCGAGGCCGGGGACCGCGGGCAGGATCAGGAACACGATGCCGGCCAGGCCCGCGGTGTAGGTGTAACGGGTGAGCGTCGTGTGGTCGCGGACGACGGCCAGCACCAGCACAAACACGATGACCGCGAGGAGCGTCCAGACCAGCTGGGTCTGCGCGGCGCCGGCTGTGACCGCATGGTGCGCCTTGCGCTGGGCGTCGGCCCTGGCCAGGTCGATCCGGTAGATCATTACCAGGCCGATGCCGTTGAGCGCGGCCACCATCGGCAGCAGCAGCGGGTCGGCCGCCGGCGCGAACCAGCGGACCGCCAGGTGTGCCAGCGCCCACAGCGCGAAGAAGCCGAGCCCGTAGGTGGCGACCTGGAAGGTCAGCTTGCCGTTGTGCGCCAGCATCAGTGCGGCCAGTGCGCCAGTCGCCAGAGCCCCCGCGAAGACCAGCATGCCCAGCTCGCGCCGACGGTACGGCGGAAGCTCCAGGCCTGGCGGCAGGGGGAAGCCGGCGAAGGTCGCCGTAAGGTCGGCTGAGCGCGGCCGGCGCAGTGGCGGCAGGGTCATTGAGCCTTTTCCGGTGGCGCCGCGAGGCGGCGGCAACCTTGATCGATGGCGAGGTGTCCCATCCCGACGGACCGGCGCGTCAGTATCATCGCTGCCACTCCGTCAGCTGCGTGTCAGGGCGATGGCGCGCCCACGCAGGACGCGGCGCCGGCCAGGTTCGGGGTCGCGCAGGTCAGGAGCGAAGCCGCGGTCGAGGGCAGGGCGCCGGTCGGCGTCGCGGTCGGGCTCGCGCTCGGCGTGGCCTTGGTGCTCGGCGTGTCGCTGAGGGCCGGAATGGTCCGCAGCGCGTGCACCTTGCTCAACGCGTCGCCCAGGTCATTGGCCTTCACTCCGGACTGGACCGCGCCGCGGTCCGGCTCGGCCACCTCGGAGATCGGCATGAAGGTCTGGTGCACGCTGGAGAGGGCGCCCAGGCTCTGCACACCCTGGAAGATCGCGACCTTGTTGTCGTGCACGCCGACGTAGTACTGGTTCTTCACCCACGCCCAGCCCGCGACGGCGCCGACCACGATCAGCACGACCACGGTCGCGCTGACGAAGATGATCCGCCGCCGGCTGCGGCCCTCGGCCTCGTCGCCGGCGAAGTCCTCGGCGGACAGCCCGCCCCGGGCCGCCCGGCCTATCCGGGCGGCCCGCGCCGCCGCCGAGTCGCTGTCCGGGCCCTGCGGGTTCGGGCCGGTCCGGGCGGCCGCGGCCCCCGGAACGGTCCCCTTCTCCGCGGCGGCACCCGCGACGAGCGCGACCTCGGACGGCTCCTCGTCCTCGACGATGTCCGCGACGACGACCGTGATGTTGTCCGGGCCGCCGCCCTTGAGTGCCAGCTCGACGAGCCGGTCCACGGCGTCCTGCGGGGTGGGGCCCAGCAGCGCCTCGAGGATCGTCTCCCCGCTGACGACGCCGGACAGGCCGTCGCTGCACAGCAGGTAGCGGTCACCGACCCGCGCCTGCCGCAGCGACAGGTCCGGGTCGACCTCGCGGCCGTCGAGGGCACGCATCAGCAGCGAGCGCTGCGGGTGGGTGTTCGCCTGTTCGGGGGTGATCCGGCCCTGGTCTACAAGGTCCTGCACGAGGGTGTGGTCGTGGGTGATCTGGCTGAGCACCTCGTCGCGCAGCAGGTAGCAGCGCGAGTCGCCGACGTGCAGGAGACCGAACTGGTCACCGGAGGCCAACAGGGCGGTGACGGTCGTGCCCATCCCGTCCAGTGACGCGTCGCGGGCGGCCAGGGCGCGCAGATTCGCGTTGGCGTCGTGCATGGCGGAGACCAGAGCCTCCGCCAGCTCGTCCGCGTCGATCTCGGTGTCCAGGTCGGCGAGCGCGGCGATGACCGTCGAGCTCGCTACCTCACCCGCCGCGTGACCACCCATGCCGTCCGCGACGGCAAGCAGGTAGGGACCGGCGTAGGCCGAGTCCTCGTTTCCTTCTCGGACGTGGCCGACGTCCGAGCGGATCGCGTAGTGAAGCC
>Ga0068859_100007175_pt1 | contig 11313 bp, 9 predicted proteins | sample KBSSwiS22_FD_66585 | JGI IMG/M metagenome (GOLD analysis project Ga0068859, IMG submission 66585) | Switchgrass rhizosphere microbial communities from Kellogg Biological Station, Michigan, USA - KBS Switchgrass S2-2 | ecosystem: Host-associated > Plants > Roots > Rhizosphere > Soil ... | reverse complement strand
GACGATCGCCGCGGCGCTGGCGGTGGCGTACAGCATGCGTTTCATCCATGACGTGTACTTCAACGGACCGCCGGTCGGGCTCACGCGGACACCGCACGAGCCGCCGCGCTGGCTGCGCGTTCCTGTGGAGGTCCTGGTGGTCATCTGCGTCGCCGTGGGTGTTGCTCCCAACTGGACCATCGGGCCCGTGCTGGCGGCGATGGTGAACGGCACATTGGGAATGCAGCCGGAATACAGCCTGGCGCTCTGGCACGGATTCAATGCGCCTCTGCTGATGAGCGCCATTGCGCTGTGTGCGGGCGTGACGGTGTACTTCGGGTTGCAGCGTTACATCAACCTGCATTCGGTGACGCGCCTGCCGGTCTCCGGCAAGCATGTTTTCGATGCGGCCGTCGGGGCACTCGAGACGTTGGCACGCCGCATAGTGACGTGGCTGCCGTCGACAAGCCTGCGCGGCCACCTGGTGTGGATCGTGGCTGCGTCGGTTGCCGCCATGGCGTGGCCGCTGTCGCACTTCGGGTTCGGACAGGCGCCGGCGTTGACGTCCGCCGGCAGCGGAACGTATTCGGTGATCGGAGGACTGTTGTGGCTGCTGGGGGTGGTGGGAGCATTCGCTGCGACCTTCAACTATCGACGCCGACTGACCGCGCTGGTGCTGTTGGGCGCGACCGGGCTCGCGGTGAGCCTCCTGTTCGTGACATTCTCGGCGCCGGATTTGGCGCTGACGCAACTGCTGATCGAGGTCGCGACCATTGCGCTGATGATGATCGTGCTGCACTTCCTTCCGCAGCAGTCGCCCGCGGAACCCGGCAGGGGCCGGCAATGGCGCGACGCGGGCCTGGCCGGCGTCGCGGGCGTCGGCATCGCCTGCGTCGCGCACGCGGTTCTCACGCGACCCTTCGCGTCGATCTCGCCGTTCTACTTGGAGAAGGCGTTGCCCGAGGGCGGCGGAACCAACGTCGTCAATGTGATTCTGGTCGACTTTCGCGGGTTCGACACACTGGGCGAAATCACTGTGCTCGGCGCGGCGGCGCTGCTGGTGTATGCGTTGCTCGCCGCGTTTCACGTCCGCCGCAATCATCGCGCCGCCGACATCATGGACGACTGGAACCCGCTACTGGTGCGCACGGCGACCCGGCTCGTGCTGCCGCTGGCCGCGCTCGTCGCCGCGTTCCTGCTCCTGCGCGGCCACAACCTTCCCGGCGGCGGCTTCATCGCGGGGCTGGTGCTGGCGTGCGCGATCCTGGTCCTTCGCATCGGCGGAGGCGGCAGGCCGATTCTCGACCCCGCGCACCTGCCGTATCAGCCCTGGATCGCCGCAGGTCTGTTGATTGCCGCGATGACCGGCGTGGGCAGCATGTTGCTGGGGTATCCGTTCCTGACCAGCGCCTTTCTGCATCCGGTGCTGCCCGTCGTGGGCGAGATCCCCATCGCCAGCGCGGCATTCTTCGACCTGGGTGTGTTCATTACCGTGGTCGCCGCCACCATGCTGGCGACGATTTCGCCCGGCGTATTGCCGGAGCAATTCGATGGGGAGCCCGAAACATGACGGAATGGCTGTTCGCCTCCGCCATCGGCGTATTCACCGCGTGCGGCATCTGGCTGGTGCTGCGCGCGCGGACATTCGACGTGGTGCTGGGCCTGACGCTGTTCTCCTACGCGATCAACATGTTCATCTTCGCGATGGGCCGCCTGACCTTTCGCGCGCCGGCCTTCGTGGAGCAGGGTGTCCCGGCCGCGCTCGCGTGGTATGCCGATCCCCTGCCGCAGGCGCTGGTACTCACCGCGATCGTGATCGCTTTCGCGATGACCGCGCTGGTGCTCACCCTCGCACTCAAGGGGCGCTTCGTCAACGGCAGCGACGCATGCGATGGCGACGATGACGCGGCGAGCGAGGAGTGGCTGCGGTGATGCACGCCCCCGATCACTGGCTCGTCGTGCCGGTCGTGCTGCCACTGATGATGGCCGCGCTGTTGCTGGTAGTCGAACGCCTCCGGCCCGCATGGCAGGCGCCCTTGTCGCTGGTGGCTACGTTGGCCCTGGCCGTGCTGTCGCTCCGGCTGGTGGCATTCGCGGACGCTGACCAGATCGGCGTGTACCTGCTCGGCAACTGGCAGGCGCCCTTCGGCATTGTCCTGGTGCTCGACCGGCTCGCGGCCATGATGCTGGCGTTGACGGCGGTCATTGCGCTTGCGAGCCTGGCCGCCTCGTTACGGCTTGCGGAGCGGGGCGCGCACTTCCATGTCTTCTTCCAGTTGCAGCTGGCCGGGTTGAATGGCGCATTCCTGACGGGCGACGTGTTCAACCTGTTCGTGTTCTTCGAGGTCCTGTTGATCGCTTCCTATGCGCTGCTGCTGCACGGCGCGGGTGGCCGCGCGCTGCGCTCCGGCCTGCACTACGTCGTGATCAATCTCATCGGCGCGTCGCTGTTCCTGGTTGCTGCCAGCCTGCTCTATGGCGTGGCCGGCACGCTGAATTTCGCCGACCTTGCCGTCAAGTTGCCGGCGCTGCCGGAATGGGACGCGGGGCTGGCGCGCGCCGCCGCGCTGTTGCTGCTGGCCGTGTTCGGCGTGAAGGCCGCCGTCCTTCCGCTGGGTTTCTGGCTGCCGGAAACGTACGCCGTGGCTCCGGGTCCGATCGCGGCTCTGTTCGCGATCATGACCAAGGTCGGCATTTACGCCATCGTTCGCGTCTCCTTTACCGTGTTCGGAGGCGATGGATGGATGGCCGGCTGGGGCGAGCCAGCGCTGTTCGCGCTGGGCGTGGCGACCATCGTCTTCGGCGCGCTGGGCGCACTGGCCACGCGCCGCCTGATCGCGTTGGTGGCGTACCTCGTGCTGATCTCCTCCGGCACGCTGATCGCCGCGTGCACGCTGGGCGGGGAAGCGCTGGGCGGCGCGCTGTACTACCTGGTGCACACGACACTGGCGGTGGCAGCACTGTTCCTCGTCGCCCACGCGATCGCGGGCCAGCGCGGGCTGCGTGGCGACCGCTTCGGCTATGGGCCGCAGCTGCTTCAGCCGACGTTGCTGGGCATCGCATTTCTCGTCGCCGCCGTCGCCGCGTCCGGACTGCCGCCATTGTCGGGTTTCATCGGCAAGGTGCTCATGCTGCAAGGGTCCGTCAATGCGCCCCTCGCGGCGTGGTTCTGGGCCTCAATTCTCGGCAGCGGGCTGATCGCCACGTTCGCCCTTGCACGCGCGGGCGGCAGCATGTTCTGGAAATCGCGCGGTGACGTCGTCGGGTTGCCGATGCCTCTAGGCGAAAGGGTCGCGCTCACGCTGCTTGCGGTCGCGGGCGCCATCTGGATGGTGGACGCCGGGGGCGCCACGCGATTCACCGCCGCGACAGCGCAGCAATTGGCGCAGCCGGGCTTGTATGCCGACGCCGTGCTGCGACACGTGCCGGTGCCGCCGCATGCGGCGCGGGGGGCGCCATGAAGCGACTATTGCCGCATCCGCTGTTGTCGTCGGCGTTGTGGTTCGGTTGGCTTGCGCTCAACAACTCCATCGCGCCCGCGCATATTCTGCTTGGCGCGATGCTGGCCTGGGTACTGCCGTTGACCGGCCTGCACCTGACGGACGGCACATGGCCGCGTCTGCGGTCGCATCGCTTCCTAGTCGCGCTCAGGCTCGGGTTGCGCATCCTTGTGGACATCGTGGTGTCGAGTGCCGAAGTCACGCGGCGTGTCTTTGGCCCGGAGTCGGCCATCCGGCCCGGGTTCGTGCGCGTTCCGATCGATCTCAAGGACGAGTGGGCGATCACAGCGCTGGCCGGCATCGTCACGCTGACCCCGGGCACGCTGACCGCCGACGTCGCGCTTGACCGCTCCTATCTGCTGGTTCACGCCCTTCACGTCGACGACGCCGCGGCGATCATTGCCGCGATCAAGACGCGCTACGAAACGCCGATCAAGGAGATCTTCGAATGACCGTTGCCATCCTGCCCTGGATCGAAGTCGCGTTCGCGCTTGCGCTGCTGTGCAGCGCGTATCGCCTGCTGCGCGGGCCGTCGCTTCCCGATCGCATCCTCGCCCTGGATACGCTGTACGTGAACACGCTTGCGCTGGTGGTTCTCTTTGGCATCAGGTACGACACGCAGGTGCTGTTCGAGGCGGCGCTGGTCCTGGCGCTCCTGGGTTTCATCGCTACCGTGGCGCTGTCCAAGTACGTGACTCGCGGCGACATCATCGGATGACCACGCTCGACAATATGCCGTTGTGGGCCGATGCGTTGATCGCGGCGATGCTGCTGGTGAGCGCCTTCACTGCGTTGACGGGCTCGTTCGCCCTGGTCAAGTTCTCCGACTTCTACAAGCGCCTGCACGGCCCGACCAAGGCGACGACATTGGGCGTTGGCGGCGTGCTGATCGCCTCGACGGTGTATTTCAGCGTGCGCGGCCCCGGCCTTTCCGTGCACGAGATCCTGATCGCGGTGTTCATGTTCCTCACTGCGCCGATCTCCGCGCACTTGCTGGTGAAGGCGGCGATGCATCTGGCGCGCGTTGAACAGGGTCCTCCGAGCTAGGGCGACTTCCCGCGGTGGCCGTGGCGTGGGCGATACGTTCGAGCGCGAAGTCGACGGTCTGCTGTAGCGTCCACGAGGACCCCTGCTGATGAGCGTCGGCAGTCGCCGCGTCGCCGAGCAAGGCGGCGGCAGCGCTTTCATCCCGCTCGTGCACCGCGCGATCCATAGGCGGCCAGTGGAACTTGAACCTGAGACGCGCCGCATTGCAGGCGGCACGCACCCGCGTTGCCGCCGCGGCGTCGCCCCGCATCTGCAGCGCCTCGGCAGCCATGTCCAGCGCGAGCAGCGTTTCCTCCTTTTGCGCCAGCCGCTGCAACCGTTCGAGGCCTTGCGCCAGGCACGTCCACCCCGTGTCTCCGTCCGTGACAGCGATATCGGTTCGCCCCAGCAGCATCGTGATCTTGGCCTGCTGCATCACGTCACCGGTGCGCAACGCCAGTGCGTGCGCGGACACGAAGCGTTCCCGCGCGGTGGCCAGCGCACCCTCGCGCAAGTCGAGTTGCCCCAGCATTTCGTGGGCGTAGACGCTCGCCGTTCCCTCGCCGCTCTCGGCCAGGACGTCCAGCGCGGCGAGCAGACCGGAACGTGCCGCGGCGGCGTCGCCTCGCAACATGTCGACGTTGGCGAGATTGACGAGGCAGATCGCCTGCGGCGCCTTGGCGCCCAGGGTACGGCTGATGGCCAGCGCTTGTTCGTGGCAGACGCGGGCCTCGGCAAAGGCACCGCTCGATTGCAGCACCACGCCCAGCATGATCAGGACCGACGATTCCTCGCTCACGCGGCCCAGCGATCGATACAGCGCAAGACTCGCTTCGCCCATGGCGCGTGCTTCGTCGTTGTCGCCCTGGAAACTCGCGAGGATGCCGGCCTCCAGCGTGGCGCCGGCATGGGCGCGAGGAAAGCGGGCCGCGTCCGGGTGTGCCAGTGCCTCACGCAGGTAGGCGCGGCCTTCGGTGGCATGGCCCTGAAAGCGCCAGAACGCCGCCAGCTTGACGCCAATGCGCAGCGCCGCGTCGGTGTCGCCTCCCTGACCGTTCAGCCACGCCATCGCCGCGCGCAGGTTGTCGTGCTCCGCGGTCAGGCGCGCGCACCAATAGGGCTTCCTGAGCCCGCGAATCTCCTCGTCGGCGCGCTCGGCGAGGCCGAGAAAATAGGCGGCGTGGCGGCGTGCGGTTTCCGTAGCGAGGCCTGAATTGTCCAGCTTGCCGAGCGCGAACGCCCGGATGGTCTCGAGCATGCGATAGCGGCCGGGCAGTGCCATGGCTTCGCCGGTCGCAGCGATGGGGCTTCCATTGCTGCCGGCTGCGGCCCGATCGGAATCGGCAATGGACATCACCAGCGACTTGTCGACCAGGCCCATCAGCGTGCCGACGACGTCGTCGCCTTCGGCCAACGCCGGGCCGCAAACCCCTTGCGCGCCGTCGAGATCGAAGCCGCCGGTGAAAATGGCCAGACACTCGAACAATGTCCGCTCGCCGTCGTTCAGCAGTTGGTGCGACCAGTCCACCATGGCCGCCAACGTCTGGTGCCGCGGCATGGCTGTGCGAGTTCCGCTGCCAAGGAGCCGGAAGCGGTCGCTCAGGCGTTGCGCGATGTGCTCAATGGACAACGAGCGGACGCGTGCGGCGGCGAGTTCCAGCGCCAACGGGATTCCGTCCAGCTCGCGGCATATCGTGACGACACTGGCCAGATTGCGCGCGTTGAGCTCGAACGACGGTTGCTGTTCGCGCGCGCGATCGAGGAAGAGCGCAACGCCCGGATAGTGATGCACGGCGTCGAGGCCGCGTTCGTCGTCTGGGGGAACGGGCAGGGGCTGGAGCTGGTACAGGCACTCGCCGGCAATGCGGAGCACTTCGCGGCTGGTGGCGAGGATCCGCAGCCCGGCCGCGCCGCGCAGCAGCGCGTCCGCCAGCGACGCGCAGGCATCGGCGATTTGTTCGCAGTTGTCAAGGATCAGCAATGCGCGGCGCTCGGCAACGAACTCCACGATCGCGGCCACGGTGGAAACGCCGTCCCGCTCGGCCACGCCGAGCACCTGTGCCACGCTCCGGGCGACGAGTGGACCCGCGGATAGCGATGCCAGTTCGACGAACCACACGCCGTCCGGGTAATCGTCGAGCACATCGGCGGCGAGCTGCAGCGCGAGACGAGTTTTGCCGATGCCACCCGGTCCGGCTAGCGTCAGCAATCTATGCCGATGCAGCAGTTCGCGCAGCTCGGCGATTGCCGCACGCCTGCCGACGAACGAACTCGCCTGCTGCGGAAGATTGTTCGGTGTCGAATCGAGGGAGCGCAGCGGAGGAAATTGTTCCTGCAGCCGCGGGTTCAGCAGCTGATAGACACCTTCGGGCTGCGCAAGATCGCGCAAGCGCACCCGTCCCAATTCGCGCAGGTGGACGTCCGCGGGCAGCCGCCCCCGGACCAGCACGGCGACGGCCTCCGAGAGCAGGACTTGGCCGCCGTGCGCGGCGCTCATGATTCTTGCGGCGCGGTTGACGGCGCCGCCATAGTAGTCGCCGTCGCGTGCCTGCGCGCCTCCGACATGGATGCCGCAGCGCGCGCGCAACGGCAGTGCAACCTCGTGCGCGAGCGTCGCCAGTTCCAGCATGAATTGCCCGCTTGCAGCGACCGCGTCAACCGGATCGTCGAACACCGCGTGGACGCCGTCGCCGGTTGTCTTGACGACCTGGCCTCCGCACCTCGAGATGACTCGTCGCGCGAGTGAATCGTGGCGATCCAGCGCGTCCTGCATGCGCAGCGGTTCGCACTCCCACAGCCGCGTGCTTCCCTCGAGGTCGGTGAACAGGTGCGTTACGGGCCGTTGGATCGCCACCATCCGCTGTCCCGATTCGACTCCCTCGAGGCCCGACCGGGCCGCTACTTCGGCGGCTTCGGCGGCACGTGCGCGTCGTACGCGGCCTGCATTTGCTTCAATTTGAGCACGCCGTACGCGAACGTGATCCCCATGCCGATGACCAGTACGCCCGTCAGTGCCCGCTCCAAGTGGTACGACGCTTCCCGGTTGGCGACATAGCTGGCCACGATCAGACCGAGGATGGCGATGTTGATGATCCAGTTCACGGCCCGCGGCACGACATAGTGCAGCGTGCCGAAGCCGGCGAGCTGGTACAGCATGAAGGGAAGGATCGCCACCATCGGCAGCAGTTCGGAAGCGCCAAGCGAAACGTCGACGGCGCCGGGCGCCTTCGCGTGGAGCAGCGTGCTGTTGGCAAGTTCATGGAACAGCGTCGGCACAGCCGCCAGGAACGGGACGACGGCGAGCAGCTCCAGTACCAGCGCGCCGCTCCATGTGCCGATTTGGGATGAATTGTCGGCGCCGGCTCCGGTCGACTGCGTGCCGATATAGAGTCCGCCTACGATGGCCGCCGCACTGGCCAGCATCAGCAATTCGACCGTAATGCCGAAGCTGGCCGGTTCACCTGCCTTGATCAACAGCAGGGCCAGGAAACCGGGCGTGTAAAACATCACGCGCACCAGGCGCGCCCAGACCCGCGCGTCGCGTTCCGGAGGCAGGATGGGCAGCGCGAGTCCGTCCGATCCGATCTTGGGTCTGTCTTTGGACATCTGAAACTCCGTTGGTCAGGAAACGTCGATCATTATCGTCCATCGCTTCGCCGCCTGCGCGAAGGCGAGACATCCCGTTAGGCGTTGCCGCCAGGTTACTTCAATGCCGTGAGTACTCTTTCCCGCGTAAAGGGGACGGTCGTCATGCGGGCGCCAACGGCGTCGAACACGGCGTTGGCGAGCGCGGCCGGCACGGGCGTCGCGGATGCTTCTCCGGCCCCGAGGGGCGGATCGTTGGGCCGGCTCACGATGTCGATCGCAATCTCCGGCGCGTCGGGAAAGCGAAGGATCGGATAGCTTGTCCAGTTCACGCTCGTCACACGCGAGCGGTCGAACGCAACCTCTTCGTAAAGCGTGCGTGACAGCGTCTGCAGGATGTTGCCTTCGATCTGCGCCTTCAGCCCGTCCGGATTGATGACCAGCCCGCAGTCGTGCGCGCAGGCGACGCGGCGTACTTTGATCGCACCTGAGGCGCGGTCCACATCGACCTCCATCGCCATCGCAACATAGCTTTCGTTGTGCTTGTAATGCATGTAGGCGAATCCGCGCCCTCCCGCGGTGGCAGACGACGAAGGCGATGGTCGTGACTGCCAGCCAATCAGCGCCGCCGCGCGCCGGATCACCTCGACGCCGCGCGGGTCGGACAGCGCCTGCAGCCGGAATTCGACCGCATCGCGCTTTGCCGCGACCGCGAGCATGTCGGTAAAGCTCTCGACGGCAAAGCAGTTGGCCACCTTGCCCGGAGCGCGGATGTTCGAAGGCCGAAGCGGCGACGAGGCGAGCCAGTGGACGACGACCTCCTGGTGCGGCACTGCGTAGGGCGGGTCGCCGTTCTGGCTGATGAGGCCCGTCGTGATGCCGGGCGTTTGCGCGATGCCGGCAGCGTCGAGCGCTAGCAGCGGCATGTTGGGCAGGCTCGCCGTGGCCTTGGGAATCCACATGTCGGTGCGCCACGCCGAGATCTTCCCGGCATCGTCCACCGCGCCTTCCAGCGCCAGCAACTGTGGTGGTCCCTTCGGATCCCAGCCCAGTTCGTCCTCGCGCGACCACTGCACGCGCACTGGCCGGCCGACCGCCTTCGACAGCAGCGCCGCGTCCGCCGCCGCGTCGTCGTGGCCGTTCATCCCGTAGCAGCCGGAACCATCGAGGTAGATCACGCGCACGGATTCCTTCGGCAACGCCAGTGCGCGCGAAATCGTTTCGCGAAAGCGGTGCGTCGCCTGCGAAGCGGACCAGACCGTTGCCTTGCCTTCGCGCACGTCAGCGACCGCGCAGGAGGGTCCCATCGAGCCGTGCGATTGCATCGGCCAGTAGAACTCTGCCGTGACTTTCGCAGCGCCGGCGAGCGCGGCTGCGGCATCGCCTTTCTTAACCAGTGTCTCGTCCGACGCGAACGGACCGGCGCGTAACCGGCCGCGAACCGCGTCGGCCCCGATCAGCGGCGCGGAATCGGACCAGCGCGCCTTCAACGACTTGGCTGCTGCCATCGCATCCCATTCGCTTGCGGCGACGACGCCGACAAAGTCATTGATGCGCACGACACGTGCGCCTGGGATGTCTTTGATCGACGCTTCGTCGACGGCGAGGAGCTTCGCGCCCACGGCCGGCGGCCGCACGACACGTCCATGCAGCATGCCGTCGACTTTCAAGTCGTGGACGTAGACATGACGTCCGGTGACCTTGCCGGGAATGTCGGGCCGCGCGATGGATTTGCCGACGACCGTGTACGACGCGGGGTCGCGCAGCTTCGCCTTGGGATCGACGTTGACGTCGAGACGCTTGTCGCCGACCAGCTGGCCGAAGCGGATGCCTGCTCCACCGGACTTGAGCCGCACCTCGCCGTCGACGGTGTCGAATTCGGCGGCCGGCGTGTTCCCGCGGGCCGCCACCATTGCGATCAGCGTCTCGCGTGCCGTGGCGGCAGCCTGCCGGATCTGGACGCCGCCGCGCATGATGCCGCTGCTGCCGGCAGTCGGCCCCTGGTCGGGAGTTAGCGCGGTGTCGCCCTCGATCATGACGATGCGCTCCACGCCAATGCCGAGTTCCTCGGCTGCCATCTGCGGGATGGCGATGCGTAATCCCTGGCCTAAGTCGACCTTGCCCGAGAAGATCGTCACGGTGCCGTCGGAGTTGATCGAAATGAACCCGTCGACCGCGTTCGTGTCGAGCGACTTGCCGATCGCGGCGTCGGCACCCGGCTGCCGCTGCGCAAATGCGATCGCGGGAAGGGAAAAGCCAACGACGAGCGCGCCGCCGGCCTGCAGGAATTCGCGACGGGAGGGGGAAGGGACCTGGTTCATGCCGCCGACTTCCCGGAAGCGCGCAACATCGCGCGCAGGATCCGCTCGTGCGTGCCGCAACGGCACAGGTTGCCGGCCAGCGCCTGTTGCGCATCCTCGCGCGTGATCGCGGGCTTGCGCGCGAGCAGCGCGGCGCCGGTCATCACCATTCCGGCCACGCAATAGCCGCACTGCGCCGCTTGCTCCGTGACGAAGGCGGCCTGCAGTGGATGCGGCTTGGTCGGTGTGCCCAAACCCTCGATGGTAGTCACCTTCTTGCCGGAAAGCCGGGATACGGGCAACTGGCAGGAGCGGACGGCCTCGCCGTCGACGATGACGGTGCACGCTCCGCATTGTCCCAGGCCACAACCGTACTTGGCGCCGGTTAGTTCCAACTGGTTGCGCAACACGTAGAGCAGCGGTTCGCTGGAATCGCGGACGACAACGGTCCGGGTCTCCCCGTTGACATTGAGTTTGAGCGTGGGCATGGCGCTTCCCGCTTCGGGCATGGTCAGGGAAAATCATCGCACTGGCCCCCGCGCTTGTCCATCTGCGCGACAGGTGCCGTCGATCCGCCGACTTGGCCAATCCGTCTGACTAACCGCAGGCGAATTTGGTATTCTGGGGTTCGGCATGACGCGAGGCTCGGGGGGAGCAAATACGATGAATTCACTGACGCATTGCCGGATTACCGTTGCGTTGGCCCTCTTCTGCGGTTGGGCTGTGGCGGCAAATGCCGCCGACATCGGCCAGGTCAAGATCGCAAAGGGCCAGGTCACGATCGAGCGGCAGGGAACGACAATGCCAGCGACGGTCGGCGCCCGGCTTCAGGTGGCGGACACGGTCAGAACCGGCGCGGACGGTTCGGTTGGTATCACGATGGACGACGATTCGCTGCTGTCCGCCGGGCCCAACAGCGCGCT
>Ga0068859_100007174_pt1 | contig 11313 bp, 9 predicted proteins | sample KBSSwiS22_FD_66585 | JGI IMG/M metagenome (GOLD analysis project Ga0068859, IMG submission 66585) | Switchgrass rhizosphere microbial communities from Kellogg Biological Station, Michigan, USA - KBS Switchgrass S2-2 | ecosystem: Host-associated > Plants > Roots > Rhizosphere > Soil ... | reverse complement strand
CATCGATGGGATGTGTCCGCGTTGATTCCCATCATCGAAGGCGCGGGCGGCGTCATCACCGACTGGGGCGGGAACAGTTGCGCGCAGGGAGGCAGAATCCTCGCTGCGGGCGATCCGAGGTGATCCAGCTGCACCGACAAACTCACCTTCGTGACTAGCCGGAAGGAAATAGGGGACGGGTCGAGACGGTAGGTTACTATTATGGTTTCTGAGGTCGAAGGAGTTGGAAAGTGTTGCAAAAGCTGTTGGTCTGCACGGCCACGTTGATGCTGTTGTCTTCACAGGAAGAACTTCTTTTCAATGTAGAAGTCACGCTCAGGACTGTGGACGTCTCCGTCACAGAGCGAGGACAACTCGTGGCGACACTTAAGAAAGGAGATTTCGAACTATAAGAAGACGGCTTGCGGCAAGACATTCAAAGTTTCGACGTAACCGATAGTCCTCGCCGCGTTCTCGCTATATCCCAATGCACAAGAAACGTGGCCGACGATGTTCTGCTACAAAGGACCTTAGCGCGCTTTGTTGACGGGATAAGGCCCCAGAACCGCCTTGCACTTGTAGAACTCCTGCCGGAGATCAAACTCCATCACGATTGGGGCTCACTCCAAGGCCCCCTCGCAATAGCTCTACGAAAGCCCGGGATCTGCGACACCGGTTCGGATTTTGATAAGACATTGAACTGGGTCCGTTTAAAGTCTCAAGACGTCCCTGGCAGAAAAGCCGTGGTGTGGTTCAATCCCCCATCCCACAAATACAAATGTCGTCGGTGGATACCCGATTCCCCCTTCTTAACCCCACCACGTTGAGACCCGTGAAGCCGGAAGCAGATACTAATTTTCAGCCCGCTTTGAAGGCCCTGCGAAATAGTGGGCTCACCGTCAACTTCGTCACCGCCAGCAAGCCCCGGACACAGGGATGATTTCAAAGATGAGGTTGGATTACACAGATTTCCTGGAAGAACAAGAGCGCGCATTTCTGCAACGTTTGAAGTTGGCCGCGGAAGAGACCGGAGGACGGCACATCGTTGTGAAGCAACCGGACGACATCGTGCCGCTCGTTGACCAATTGAATCGCGAGCCGAGCATGTTCTATGCCTTGGGTTACGCGCCTTCAGGAAAAGCCCAGGAAGGCCGAAATTCGCGTATCGAGCTGCGTGTTCGTGATCCGAAGCTTCAGGTTTTACAGCTGCCTTAGTCTCCTCGGACACCATCAGCACTCGTGGGATTAGGGGGACGGACTACTCAACCTGAAGATCCCTCACCCGGCCCTTCGGGCCACCTTCTCCCGGCGGGAGAAGGAAAACCCACAGGTCTTTCCCTCTCCCCTCGGGAGAGGGTGGCCCGAAGGGCCGGATGGGGGATCTTCAGGTTGAGTAGTCCGTCCGAGTCCGTGCCCTAATTCCCCGACCTTGAGATCTCCCCATGGTCCATTTTCAAATTTCTTCTCTGCGCTCCCCTCCGCAGGGTTTGCTATCCTTCCGATGGCGCTCGGGGCGCCACCCACCTCCGCGGGAAGGACGGCGTCCACCCCGAAAATTTTCGTGATCACAGTGATCTGAAATGAACTCTTTTCACGCCTGGAACAGCGGAGGCGGGCAACAGCGAAAGGAGCTCATATGCCTCAGAAACCGCCGACTCGCGCCATGCGCGAGAATCCCGACCTCGATCAACTCAAGCGCCAGGCTAAGGAACTGCTCGAAGCCTACCGCGCGTCTTCTCCCGACGCAGTTGCGGAAGTTACGGCGTATCACCGGACGGCCACTCCCGAAACCTTCGCCCTGCACGACGCGCAGTTTGTGCTCGCGCGATCTTACGGCTTCGAGAGCTGGCCAAAACTCAGAGCGGCCGTGGATGGCGTAACAGCCGCTAAATTACATGAAGCCGCCGAGAGTGGAGATCTACAAACCGCGCGTGAGCTTCTCGCGCGCAGGCCCGAGCTCGTCGATCTTGGACGCGGCGAGATGCGCGCGTTGCACATGGCTGTCCTGCGTTGCGATCTGGAAATGACGAAACTGCTGCTCGAATTTGGGGCGGACCCGGAGGGTGGCATCTGGCCGAACCGCGACGCAACGGCTCCTTACGTTATCGCGCGCGAGCGCGGCTATGACGAACTACTTGAAGTGATGCTTGCTGCGCGCGAGAAGCGGGGAGCGCGCGGCCCCAACGGCCCCAATGAGGCCACGCGCAAACTCATGCAGGCTTATCAAACAGGTAGCGAGGATACGATGGTGGCCGTGTTCGATGAACACCCCGAGCTTGCGCAAATGTGCCCGCCCGACGGTATGACGATGCTCCACCAGATGGCGGGTCATGGCGCTCTCAAGTTGATGAAGTGGATGATCGAACACGGCGCGGACATCAACAGGAGATCGCAGCAGGGTTGGACGCCACTCGACGTTGCAGCTTCGGGCCGCGGCGGAGGCTGGCTGTTCGACAACGCAAAGTTTGACCGGACCGCACAGCTGCTGCTTGATCATGGGGCAGCACTCAGTCCGCTCTCCGCTGCAACCCTTGGCCGCTGGGACTATCTGGAAAAGTGTTCGATGCCCGATCTTGAAGGGAAGGGTGTGCTGGAGGCTGCGGTAAAAGGCAACCAGCGAGAAGTTCTCCGGCGCCTGCTCGCCCGCGGACTCGATCCTGACGAGCGTACGCAGGTCGGCGCGCTTGCCGAGCAGTCCTGGTCTGCCGGCGGGCCGCTGTTCCAGGCCGTGATTCTGAACCGTATAGACCTGGCGCGTGTTCTGCTCGAGCACGGTGCGGATCCGAATGCGAGCGTCTGGACGTCGGGCTCCGCGACTTACCGCGCGTACGACTCACGCGATCCTGAAATGATCGCGCTGATGGAACAGTATGGAGGCTGGATAGACCCTGGCTCTGCGGGCTACGCTCGCCAAACTGAAATTGCACGCCGGATGCTTGCCGGCGAAATCGATCCGCATCTCGAGCCCAATGACTTTTCGGGCCGCACTGTTGCGGAGCAACTGCTGTGGGGTGGCGCGAGCGCCCTTTCCGTCGAGATCGTTCGCATGGCTCTGGAGTACGTGGATTGGGCTCCTGACGATCCTCGCTGGTTTTGGATGTTATGGCGTCCTGTGCCCGGCCATGAAGACTACAGCCCGCAACAGCAGGCGGATTGTTGCGCCTGCTTCAAGCTGATTCTTGCCCGCTGCGGACCGAACCACCGCGCTTCCGACCATGGCCAGACGATGCTGCATGAGGTGATCGCGCGAGATCACGGTGTGGGTGTACAACTCGCCACAATCCTGCTCGATGCCGGAGCGCGTCTCGACGTCCGCGACAAACTTCTCGCGAGCACGCCACTGGGATGGGCGTGCCGGTGGGGGCGCACCGAGCTCGTGAAACTATTGCTCGCACGTGGCGCCGATCCGATCGAAGCAGATGGAAAGCCCTGGGCCACACCTCGCGCGTGGGCCGAGAAGATGAATCGGCCCGAGATTCTCGATTTGCTGGGAGGGAATTAGGGACGGGGGCCTGAAGATCCCTCACCCGGCCCTTCAGGCCACCCTCTCCCGAGGGGGGAATAACATACTTGGCTCAGTTCATGGGAGAGAGGAATCGGAAAGTGGAAAGTCCTGCAGTGGAAAATCCAAAAGTCGAAGTCTCAAATTGGACGAGCCGTTTGCGAAGTGACAGTCCAATTTGCGATTTCGACTTTTGGATTTTCCACTGCAGGACTTTCCACTTTCCGATTCCGATCTCCTATCCTGAGTCAGCTATGTTGATGCCCCCCGAGGGGAGAGGGAAAGACCTGTGGGTTTTCCTTCTCCCGCCGGGAGAAGGTGGCCCGAAGGGCCGGATGAGGGATCTTCAGGCCCTCGTCCCCTAATTCCCCCGATTCAGGTATCCTCCCAACATGCAGCCCAGGATTCTCAGGATGTTGCCAAGGACGAAAGTCGTCGGGCCGTAACCCTCGACGACGGCCCGAAGTCCTCCCTCCGGGTTAAGAACACCAAGTCCGAGGTAGAGCGCTGTTGCCAGAATTCCTGCTGCCGTTGCATGAAAAACGTGTCGCGCTCGAAGCTTCCGAGTGACCCACCAGCCACACGCGATTCCGAAAACAAAACATCCGGCAACGATGAAGGGAATGAGTCGGGGTAGCCCGACTGACGCAATCAGCGGTACGAAGACAACGATAAGGACCAATTCCAGGAGAAGTGCCCCGGCAATGATGCGGCCCCAGTGGACTCTGGTGTCTTTCAGCGAAGCGGCGGGTGCAGGATTTGCAGTCAAGACCCTTGTTCCTCCTTACTTCCCGTCAATTGCCAGTGAGAGCGCGGAGGCCGCCCATCCGGTCCCCATCGTGGAGATCCACTGGTCGTGACTGTAAGGAAAACCACTCTCGAAGTAGATCTGAAACTTCGTGGCGCGGCTGGACACATGCCACGAGCCATCGGCCGCCTGGGTGGCGAGCAGAAACTTCACACCCTTCTTGTAAATGTCCTGATTGGGTTGTATGACGCCGGTGTTCGCCAGGGTCCACAGAGTCATGCCCGTCGCATAAGCGTCGCTGGCAAATCCGTCACGTTGGGCGAATCCTCCATCGGGTCGCTGCTTCGCGAGAATGGGCTCCCCGAGTTTGCGCAGTTCGGCAGATGTCGCGCCGGCGGCGGCGACACCGGCAAGCCGCATGTCGAAATCCTCGGTAGTCACGGGCGTCGTACGCAACAACCACTGTTTGGCTCGCTCGATGCGCTCTTTCATTTCGGCACCGCGGCCGGGTGTTCCGTAAGTTTTCAGAGCGCGAATGGCCATGGCCGTGCGCGAAAAATCATTATCCTGAAGCGGAGATCGCGCGTATCCGGGCAGATGCCAGCCTCCGTCGCCGCCCTGGTATGCGGCCAGATTCGCTGCAAGGATATCGGTCTTGCGATCCGGTGCGTAACCACTGCGAACGAGGCCCTCGGCCAGGTAGAGATTGTTGTCCGCGCCGCCCAGCGGAGCCGCCCCCTCAAGCTGACTGGCGTTCAGTCCGGATGTTAACTGGGTCCATCGATCGCCCGCGGCTTTCTCATCAATGGTGATTCCTTTTGCACGCGCTGCGCCGACGGCGAAAGCGGCGGCTGGCTGTTCGTGGCAAGCGAAACAATTGGCCTTGCCGAAGAACTGCGAGGTTGCTCGCTCGAGCAGCGAAACGCTGCGTTGAACTGCGGCCCTGACGTCCTGTGATTCCGATGACGGCGATGCCGTCCTGGCCTCTGCCTTTGGAACTCCGCCCAGCGCACGGATTATGCCGGCATCCCCGTACTTGGCTGCCCACTCCGATGCGGTTTCGCCCGAGCGAGTCCTGGGCTGCGTGTCCGCATTGTGAGCGAGCAGCAGCCGAACGGTTTCCGGATTTGCTCGATCGTTGGACGCGGCAAGCATTAAGGGAGTGAAGCCACGATAGTCCTGCACGTTCACCTTTGCCCCGGCGTCCATCAACGTTCGGACGATTTCCGGCGGACCGAAAGGTACGGCCATCAGGAGAGGAGTCCAGCCGCCGAACTCCACGATGCCGGTTTGAATTCTCGGCAAGTCCTGTGTCTTTGAAACGGCGTTTACATTTGCGCCCTTGGCCAGCAGCAATTTCACCGCTTCAAGGTTGCGGTTGCCCGAGGCATTGATCAGCGGCGTCAGGCCAATGAACGTATCAGCGGTATTAATATCCGCGGACGCGTCGAGCAACAGCCGGACTGTTGCGGTGTCGTTGCCGAACGTCGCGGCGTTCATCGGTGTCACTTTCCGTTGATCCATCACGGAGACGTTCGCGCCTTTGGCGAGCAGCATACGCACAACTTCCGCCGAGGAATTTGCAAATGACGCGATGATCAGCGCTGTCCGGCCACTGCGCGCGGCCACGTTGACGTCGGCGCCATGATCGAGCAGCAGACGAACCTTCTTCGGGTCGGTTACCGACCACATCAGAGCAGTCGAGCCGGATGTGTTCTTCGCATTGACGTCGGCCTTGTGGTCGAGGAGCATCTTCATCGCATCAAGTGATCCGATCTCGGCGGCGGCCATCAGCGGCGTGATTCCGTCGGGTCCTGCCTCGCTTGCGTTAACACCCTCGTCCAGGAGCGTTTTCAATTGCCTGAGGTCATTCGCCCGGATTGCCGGGTAGAGCCTGTCTTGAGATTGAGCCGCACCAGCAATAGTGCAGGAAACACAAAGCGCGGCGGTCACGGCAACGATCCTGGTCCACATAGGGTCAACCCTCCTGACGGGTGTTTGAAAAATGGAGCATATCAGCCTTCCCTGTAAAGGTGGGCGGGAGGATTTCGAGAGGGTGGGAGAGAAGAAATTGGAGATAGGACGAATTGGAAATCTCGAAACCGAAATTACAAAATCTTAAATTGGACTGGCATCACTGAGTCAGTTCGTCCGATTTCACCCTCACCCCGAAGACATCTGAGGTGTGTCCGGTAGAAGGAAACTTCAAATCCAGCGTCCCTGTTGGGTTAGGCTATCAATTCATGAGAACACTGATGATGTCGCGAGTGCTTACGATTCTGGTTCTGGTACTGATACTTTCCTCAATAAACGCTCCCGCGCAGGCCTCACAGACCCTCACGCCACAGGATCGAACCGACATCCAGTCGCTGGTCAACGGATATGCCAGGGCGCTGGGTACTTGTGCCGCAGCCGAATATGCAGATCTCTTCGCAGACACCGCATACTTCGCGAGCGGCTTTCGCGGCCACGTTACGGGCCGCGATCGACTCATCGCAATGGTTCAAAGCGAACGCCAATGCCAGACAACGCCGACGACTACACCTTCACCCCGTCCGGGCCCCACAGTCGTCATCGACGTCACGCCAACGGGTGTCCGCGGGATCGCGGACCTTGGCACAGCCGGTCGTTACGAGGATGAGTACGTCAAGACTCCGAAGGGCTGGCGCTTCTTGGCGCGCACGGTCGTGACACCCGCAGAGCGGTCCGCGGGCCTTGATGCGAAAGAGATGCTCGCGATCCGCCGCCTCGCCACTGGTCTACAGGATGCCGAGGACTTCTGGGCGGCTGGACAGGATGGTGTGAAGCGGTTTCGGTCCGCAGGCGTAGTCATCGGTGTTTCGAATGGCGCGGTCACCGGGCGCGTTTATCTTAAAGACGGTGGTTACTACGATGACGTGTACGAGAAGACCACGCAGGGCTACTGGCGATTTAAGTCGCGCGCGTATGTGCCTGAGAGTCCTGCTCGGTCACAGTAGTCGCGAGTTCAGCGAACCGCGTAGACGTCATACGTCGCACGATTGTTTGCGGCAACGTATTCACCAATCCCAATACAGTGCAGCCGGTTGAGCCAGAGATATCGCGGATGGCTTGTGGCGAAACGAGGCGACGTTCGAATTCGCGCTGAAGCGGGAAGTTCACCACGAAGGAACCGGTCGTAACCATCTTCGCCAAGATCGATCACGCCGGGATAGGTCACGAGGATCAGCGCGCCGTCGTCTGTCTCAAAGGTTGCACGCACGTCAACGATTGCAATTCCGTCTCGCCGCACCATCATCCAGTCGCCGCCGACTGGCCGGACCTTGCCGTGAATCCCCGGGCCTGTGATTTCTCCGCCAGTGTTATAGAAATTGACGCGGACTCCTTCGGGTAATGGCCCGATGACCTCAGGAACTCCCGCCAGTTCGCCGGTGAACGACAGAATGTGGTCCAGTTTGTAATCGATCATAGGGATCACTCCTGATTCCAGAATAGCGGGCAGCGAGGTTTCAGGCCCGGGGAAAATTGCCGCGACTTCAGAAAAGCCCCGGCCTGGCTTTGAGGATCCGTCCAGTCCTAGTAAACTTCCGATCACTACTTTCAGGGAGCACCACCATGCATCGCAATTTTGCCCGACTCTTGTTCAGCGTAGCCTTTGTTCTTCCTGCAATAAACTCCATGGCGCACGCGCAGGCATTTGCCGACCTCAAAAGTTCGCTCGTTGACTACTCGAGGGCGGACCTGGAACCGCGTAAGGCGTGTGACGCGTTGGGGAAGTTCAAATCGAAGGACATCGCTCAGATTGCTGCGGCCTCTATTCCTGCCGCCGGAACAACGCCGGCCCACTGTCGTGTCACGGGTGTGCTCTCGCCCGAGATTGCGTTCGAGGTGAGCCTGCCCGCAAAGTGGAATGAACGTTTCTACATGATCGGGAACGGCGGCCACGCCGGCGAAAACCTGGAAGATGCGGGACGTGTTAATCAGCGCAATGAGGCCCTGCGGCTGGGCTTCGCCTTTGCGCAAACCAACACCGGCCATGATTCGCGCAAGGAAGCCGGCGCAAGCTTCGTGCTCAGCAATCCGCAAAAGGCAATCGACTACGCGTATCGTGCCGTACACCTGACGGCGATCACCGCGAAAGACATTACCCGCGACTACTATGGCAAGCCGGCGGCGCGCTCCTATTGGAATTCATGTTCCAACGGCGGCCGGCAGGGACTGCTCGAAGCCCAGCGTTTCCCCGACGATTTCGATGGCGTTGTGGCCAATGCGCCCTGGGTGGATCAGACCGGCTTCACGATTGGCGCGATGTGGAATCAGAAAGCGCTGAGTCAGGCGCCCGTCACCGCAGCGAAGCTGGCAGTCGTGGCCGACAAAGTAATGGCGAAATGCGACGCGATTGACGGCCTCAAGGATGGCCTGATCGACGATCCGCGCAAGTGCGCCTTCGATCCCGCGCGTGATGTTCCCTCCTGCCGTGAGGGTACGGATGGTGCGGACTGTCTCACACCCGCTCAGGCCTCGGCTATCGCGAAGGTCTACAGCGGTCCGCTGAGCAACGGCAAGCCGTTCTTCCCGGGTTATATGCCAGGCAGCGAAGCCGTCGTGACGGGTCTTTTCGGCGGCGGAACCGGGAGCGGATGGATGAACGTGATCGTCGCGCCTACTGCGAATGCCACGCCTGCGGACTTCAATCTGGCGGAAAACACCATGCGTTATCTCGTCCACAAGCCGCCAAAGCCCGACTACGACTACAAGACGTTCGATTTCGATCGTGACATCCATCTGCTCGATGACTGGAGCAAACAGGCGGACGCGAAGAACCCGGATCTGTCGAAGTTCATGAAGAGCGGCGGAAAACTGCTGATGACCTACGGCTGGGCGGACTCGATTCTTCAGCCGATGATGGGCGTGAATTACTATGAGCAGGCTGTCGCCAAAAACGGATCCGGCACAAAGGATTTCTTCCGCCTCTTCATGGTGCCCGGTATGGGGCATTGCGGCGGCGGCATTGGTCCGGATCGCCACGATGCGATGACCGCAATCATCAATTGGGTCGAAAAAGGGAAAGCGCCCGATTCGATACAGGCCAGTCGCGTTGTGAACAATCAGACGGTGCGCACGCGGCCGCTCTGTCCGTATCCGCAGGTGGCGCGATATTCGGGGCAGGGAAGTATTGACGATGCGGCCAACTTCAAATGCGTTGCGCCGTGAAGATCGCATACAAAACTTTCAGAATCGCCGCCGCAGTGATGCTTCTCTGCGGGCTTGTAGCGCACGGCGCCGACACGCTCCCCGCTTCCCTCAGCGATCAGGAGTTCTGGAAACTGATTTCGGACTTTTCTGAGCCCGGCGGTGACTTCGATTTCGAAATGTACATGTCGAACGAGGTGACATTTCAGGAAGTCATCCCCGACCTGGTCAGCCGCGTGCAGCCCGGTGGCGTCTATCTCGGCGTGGCACCTGAACAGAATTTTACGTACATCGCCGCGGTTCGCCCGAGGATGGCGTTCATCGTCGATATCCGCCGCGACAACATGATCGAGATGCTGATGTATAAGGCGCTCTTCGAAATGGCGCCGAATCGCGCGGAGTTCCTTTCGAAATTCTTCTCTCGGCAGTTGCGCCCGATTCCTCCACCGCAGCCTTCCGTGGATCTGTTGTTTTCCGCACTCACGCAGGCGCGGGCTGACTCGCAACTGCTGGCACAGAATGTGCAATCCATCAAAGACCGTCTTCAGAAGGTCCATGGATACCCGCTTACTCCCGCGGACCTCCAGGCAATCGATAAGATCGCCGGTCTGTTCTTTCGCAGTGGGCCGGACGCGCATCTGACGACGTATGGCACAACCTATCGCGAGTTGATGCGCATGACGGACGGGCAGGGGCGTAATCGAAACTTTCTGACGAGCGAGGCCAACTATCAACTTGTGCGGGAGATGCAGCAGAGGAATCTGATTGTTCCCGTCGTCGGAGACTTTGCTGGTCCCAGGGCGCTCAGGGCGATTGCGCAATATCTGAAGGAGCGGTCTGCAGAAGTCACAGCCTTCTACGTGTCGAATGTTGAGGAATACATCCAGTCCCCACAAAAGACATGGGTCGCGTATTGCCGCAACATTGCGGCGCTTCCCATCAACGCGTCGAGCACCTTTATACGATTCGGCCGCGGCGGCCGTGGATCGTACCTCGGAACGATGCAATCGTTCGCGGCAAGCTGTCCGCGTTAAACGACAGGAGACCCTGATGGCCAAACAACGGACGCATGGAACAACACGGCTGATGCGAGCAGCCCTGCCTCTGCTGATCGCAGCGGCGCTGGGGACCCTGGTGGCGCATCCGGCGCAGTCGCCCGATCCCAAGCCCGCGTTTACCGGGCAGACGAAAGCTCCTGCGCCGCCACCCTCGGCGCCTTTTCAGACGCAGGTCATTACCGAGCGTCTCAACTCCCCATGGTCGATCGCGTTTCTACCGGACGGAAGTTTTCTCGTGACGGAGAACGGCGGGACCATGCGCGTGGTAAAAGCCGATGGGACGGTTTCGGCCCCCATCGAAGGCGTGCCCGGTGTGCGGTCTGTGGGTGCCGAAGGGTTGCATGAAGTGGTTCTTGATCCCGACTTCGCGCGAAATCGGATGATCTACTTCACGTATCTCGCGCCGCCCGTCGGCGAACCGGCCGGAGCGTGGCCGCTCGAAAATCTCTACGAGAAGGTCTGGGCGGCGCCGCTGGCAGAGCGCCGAACGATGAAGATCGGCCGAGAGCGCGTGACCCGCGCGCGTCTCAGCGATGACGCACGGCGTTTGGAAAATGTCGAAGTGATCGGTGAGGGAATCGGCGAGCGGAGAATCGTGGTGGCTCCCGATGGCAGTCTCTTCATTTGCGGCGCCGACCGTTTCTGGTTGTATGAGTCCGAACTGGACGGCATGGAGCATCCATTTCTTGATAATCCGGACGAACGCCGCAACTTCACCGGTCGCGTGATGCACATCAATCGCGACGGCTCGATTCCACGCAACAATCCGTGGCTCAGCCGCTCAACCGTGTTTGCCGAGACTTGGGCGCATGGACTCAAGGACCCGGAAGGGTTGGCGATCAATCCTCAGACGG
>Ga0068859_100007171_pt1 | contig 11317 bp, 9 predicted proteins | sample KBSSwiS22_FD_66585 | JGI IMG/M metagenome (GOLD analysis project Ga0068859, IMG submission 66585) | Switchgrass rhizosphere microbial communities from Kellogg Biological Station, Michigan, USA - KBS Switchgrass S2-2 | ecosystem: Host-associated > Plants > Roots > Rhizosphere > Soil ... | reverse complement strand
CTCTCGATCATGTGCTGCCACGCTCGCGCGGAGGGGAGTCCGCGTGGGATAATCTGGTTGCCTGCTGCAAACGCTGCAATCATCGTAAGGGTAACCGGACTCCGGAAGAATCCGGGATGCACTTGCTGCGCAGGCCTCGTGGGTTCTCACTACACGTAAACCGGCAAATCATGCGTTACTTAGGCAGAGCTGACGAGACTTGGAGAAAATACCTGTTTTACGAATCAGATAGTCGAGACTAACCGGAGCCAATCCGGCTGGCCCCTAGGAAAGAGGAAGTTATGACTCAGACAATGTTCGCGATCGCGGGTCTCGGACCCACCGAGACGGTACTTATCGTCCTCGTGATCTTTTTACTTTTCGGCGCCACGCGCCTGCCGCAACTTGCCAAGGCCCTCGGCCAAAGCAAGAAAGCATTTCGTGAGGGCATCGAAGAGGGAGAACGGGACGAGCGCAAGGAGATCAAGGAGTAGTGTTTGTCCGGACGGCTCGCGCTGGTTTCTCCCACCGCACGCTTCAGTGACTATGAGCCTTTCGTCCGACGACCAGAGTCGCTTTCACGGAAAGCGCAAACTCTGCCTCATGTCTCTCTTCGTTGATTAATCGAGAGATCTCGCTAAACAATCCGGCCCTCTTATCGTCAGGTACGAGGGCCAGCCAATCGTGTATCAGAAACTCTGCGACCAGCGGAGATTTCAAAAACTGCTCGCCCGATTCGAAGTCAAACTCCTCGATGCGCGTCCACGATTCAATGTCTGTCAATCCTTCGTCTTCCGCTAACTGCTCGACGTCGGAAACCGCGGGCAGTTCGGTAATCAACTGTTCGACGTCGGATTCATGATCGATCAGGCCGTTGTTGTGCAGTGCTTCCCAGTAGATCGAAAAGAACTCGCCGAAGCTCGAATAAGTTGGCAGCGTCAGTGCGATCTTCGCGCCGGGTGCTGCGACGCGTACGAGCTCGGAAAACATTTTTCGCACTCGTTGGCGCGAGACGAGTGAAGCATTGCCGATAACCAGATCGAAGCGGTTGTCTTTCAGATTGAGGTGGTCAAACTGAGCGGTATCAAAAGTGATCTGTTCGTTGGTCGCGGTAGCTTTGGCGCGGGCCAGCTCGATGCACTCGGGATTTTCGTCGACGCAAAGTAGCTCGACTTTATCTCCGGCGCGTTCGTACAACGCCATTGCATGTCCGCCGGTGCCGGCTGCGACGTAAAGCGCCTCGCCTTCCGCGGGTAGCTTTACGTGCTCGTCGATCAATTCGGCAAAGCGTTCGCCCCAATCGGGCGCGATGAACAAGTCGTGCAGGAATGCGAGTTCCTTGTTCGACTTTCTATTAGTGCTCACTATCAATGTCCTCACCCTGTGTTTGTTCTAACTCTGTCTCTGAAAAATACTTTCGGCCGCGCAGTTGTTCGGGTAAACACTCCATCTCTTCCTTAGCGGCTGGATCACTATGAACATAACGATAGTCTTTGCCGTAACCGATGTGCTTCATCAACGGCGTGACTGCGTTTCGCAAGTGCAGCGGCACCGGCTCGCGCGAAGTTTCTTCCGCATCGGTCGCGGCTCGAAAATAAGCACTCTTGATTGCGTTCGACTTAGGTGCGCGTGCGAGATAGATCGTCGCTTGTGAAAGTGGAAAGAGTCCTTCAGGCAAACCGATTAACTGCACGATGTCGGCGGCGGCTGCTGCCTGGACCATCGCCTGCGGATCCGCGAGACCGATGTCTTCCGAAGCAAGGATGCAGAGGCGGCGCGCGATGTAAATGGGATCGGCGCCGCCTTCGATCATTCGTGCGAGCCAGTAGAGCGACGCATCGACATCTGAATTTCGCAACGACTTAATAAGCGCGGAGACCAGGTTGTAATGTTCCTCGCCGCCTTTGTCATAGGCGTAGTGCGCGCGGCCTAGCGCTTCGATGACGGTTTGGTCACTGACGGTTCTGACGCCGTTTTCATCGGGAGTAGTTGATTCAACTGCGGCGTCCAGAGCAGTGAGCGCGACGCGGGCATCGCCACTCGCGGAGTGTGAGATTCTCTCCAGTAGTTGATCTGAGACGTCAGGGTTGAAACTTGCGAGTCCGCGTTCTTCGTCTGCGAGTGCGTTCTGAAGAATCGTCTTTATTTCGTCGTCCGAAAGCTGATTGAGTACCAGCACACGTGAGCGCGAGAGCAACGCGCCGGTCACTTCAAACGACGGGTTTTCGGTGGTCGCCCCGATGAGTGTGACAGTGCCGTTTTCTACAGCGTGCAGCAGTGCATCCTGCTGCGACTTGTTGAAGCGGTGGATCTCGTCGATGAAGAGCACAGTGCGTTTGCCGTAACGCTTTTCCGCCTTGGCTTGTTGAATCGCCTCACGCAGATCCTTGACGCCTGAGAAGACCGCGGACAGCGCGATGAAGCGCATGCCACTGCTGCTTGCCAGTAGTCGAGCGAGGGTAGTCTTGCCCGTGCCCGGTGCGCCCCAGAGGATCAAAGAGGGCAGCGCGCCGCCGCCTGCGAGTAGTCGTCGTAGAATGCGGCCTTCGCCGACGAGGTGTGCCTGGCCGACGAACTCCTCGAGTGAGCGTGGTCGCATCCGCTCGGCCAGGGGAGTGCCTGCAACGCCCGCCGGAGCGGGCTCCGGAGCGTCGTCACTAAACAAACTTCTTGAATCCCATCGGTCCATGGCGCTAAAAATATGTATAATTATCGCCGAAAAGAATTAAACGCGCGACCGGCGACACTTTAATCCAAAATGGCCGATTTTTGGTGCAAAGTATCCAGAATCTTCATTGGAACGCGGTCGCGAGAATCTGCGTATAGTTGGCTGCGGACGGTAGACCCTGAGCTTTTAGGAGCCGCGAAACGATTGGAGAGCTAACGATGAAAGACGCAAGAAACATAATGAGAATCATGCTAATGATTCTTCTGGGTGTGTTTGTTTTCTTTGTTGTCCTGCCACTGGCGCTGAAGGTGGTGGGAATTACATTGGGCATCATAATTACTCTGGCAGTGCTATTGATCAAGGTGGCAGTAACCCTGGCAATTGGTTATCTGATTCTTGTCGGTATTCGTGCCCTGCTACGCTAACTTGTTCGGCGGGCAATCGTGAGTCAGCTCCTTCTCTCGGTTGCCCGCTTAGTGTTTTCGGCCTTCCTCGCCACATTCCCGGTTGACCCCAATTATACGCACATGAGATCATGCGCCTGATTTTTCACCTCACCTGAAGGATGGGAGCATGAAGACACCAGAACAAAGATTAGATCGAGCAGAGCGAATGTTAGTGCAGATGGCGCAGTCTGGACGCCGCAGCAGAAGTGAATTCCGCTATAAAATCAACAGCCTCATTGACGCGCAAATGAGGCATGAAGCTAGATGGGATGCTGAGTCTCAGGTAATAAACGAGAAGATGAAGGAGCTCATTCAGACTCAGAAGGAGACTTCCGAGCAAATGAAGTGGCAGGCCGCACGAGCGGATCAGGAAACTGCGGACCTGAAAAAGTCGTTAAAGGCTTTCATTGACAGTCTTCGCAAGGGCCACAACGGCAACTCTTTGACTTAGACCACAGCCACGAAAAGGCACAAAAGGCACAAAAAAGAGGAAAATCTTTTTTTGTGCCTTTTGGGCCTCTTTGTGGCTAAACGTTGAACCGGAAGTGGACCACATCGCCTTCCTGCATGATGTAGTCTTTGCCTTCCAGCCGTAACAAGCCTTTCTCGCGGGCGGTGGCGTAGGAGCCGGCGGACATCAGTTCGTTGTAGCTGATAATCTCCGCACGAATGAAACCGCGTTCGATATCCGAATGAATCGTGCCCGCGGCTGTTTGTGCGCGTGTGCCCTGCGGAATAGTCCAGGCGCGAACTTCCTTCTCGCCGGCCGTCAAGAACGACATCAGGCCGAGCAGGTGATAGGCACTCTTGATTAGTTGATCGACGCCACTCGTACTCACATTCAAACTCTTCAGATAGTCAACACGCTCGTCCGGCGGCAGTGCCACGAGATCCGCCTCGAGTTGCGCACAAATCACGACACATTCCGCCGCCTCTTTCACAGCGACGTCACGCACAGCCTGCACCATCGGATTGCTATCTATATCCGTGAGCGCCGACTCATCGACATTCGCCGCATAGATCGTCGGCTTCGTTGTCAGAAGAAAAAAGTTACGGGCTACAGCGCGCTCATCGTCAGTTAGCGTAACTGTTCTCGCCGATCGTCCCGCTTCCAGCGCCGGCTGAATCTTGTCGAGCACGTCCAACTCCTGGCGCGCGACCTTGTCGCCACTCTTCAGATTCTTCTGCGCCTTCTCGCGTCGACGTTCGACAGTCGCAAGATCCGCTAAAGCAAGCTCGATCTGAATCGTCTCAATGTCGCGAAGTGGATCGACTTTGCCTTCGACGTGCACGATGTTTTCGTCTTCAAAGCAACGAACCACCTGGACCACCGTATCCGTTTCCCGAATGTTGGCGAGAAACTGGTTGCCCAAACCCTCACCCTTTGAAGCGCCACGCACGAGACCCGCGATGTCGAGAAACTCAACCGTCGCCGGCACGATCTTCTCGGTTTTGACGAGCCGAGCGAGCGGCTCCAAACGTTCGTCCGGCACTGAAACTACACCGACGTTCGGTTCGATCGTCGCGAAAGGATAGTTTGCCGCCAGCGCTGATGATTGCGCCGTGAGTGCGTTGAATAAGGTCGACTTGCCCACGTTGGGCAGTCCTACGATTCCTGCTCTTAACATTGTCTTAGTGAAAGAAAAGCATGTTTCCCGCAAAGGCGCAAAGGCGCAAGTATGAGTATAATCCGTCAACCGATGATCGCGTCCTTATCGTTGGCATTATTAGTCACTCTCAGCGGCGCCGTTGCAACTTACCTCTACGATGAAAACGCATCGTTGGGCGCAAGACTTTGCGCCGGAGCCGCAATCGGATTGTCGGCACTTGGACTAGTCAGTTTTGTGATCGCTTCTTTCATCGGACTAAGCGGCATCGCAATTCTTTTCAGCACCGCGATCTGCTGTAGTCCACTCGCGCTACTCACGGATCAAGTCATCTTAAATCGACTTAGATCCGATCTCGACCGCGTCTCAATCTTTACCCGTCAACTGACCCGCCCAGATCCGATCAGTATTGGCTACTTTCTTTTCTATGTTGCCGCCGCTCTGATTCTTTGGAGAGTTTTTGACCGTGCGGTCATCGAGGACAGCACCGGCCTGAGCACAGGACTACTGAACAACTTCGGCGACCTTCCTTTTCACCTCAGCGTAATCACCAGCTTTGCGTTCGGCAATAATTTTCCGCCGGAAGATCCGACTTACGCCGGCGTTAGATTCACTTATCCGTTTATCTCCGACTTCGTCTCCGCTGTCTTCGTCCGCTGTGGCGCTGACTTGCGCGAGTCGATGTTCATTGAAAACTACATCCTCGGACTCGCGTTTGTCGGTTTGATTCACCGTTGGGCGCTCGTGATGCTGCGCGACAAACTCGCAGCAATCATCACGCCTTTAATCGTCCTCTTGAATGGAGGCATGGGCTGGACACTACTGTTTTCAAAAGCCGGAACAAACGAAGGCGGCCTGTTCGGCGTGCTGATGGATCTGCCGCCGTCGTTCACGGTGATTCCCGAAACGACGTGGCGATGGGGGAATGCGATCTCGGCGCTACTAGTGCCGCAACGTGGTTTTCTGATGGGACTGCCGCTCGCGACGATTGCTTTCACGCAATGGTGGATCGCTAACGATAAGACGAGCCGCGGATTTACGCCGGTAATTGCGGATCCAAAACCTAAGAAAAAGGCGCGAGCAGTCGAGCGGCAGAAGAATGTCTGGTATGAAGAGAAGGCGACTCGTTTTTCTCTCAACACTCGTCGCATGATTGCGGCCGGCGTCGCGGCGGGATTACTGCCGTTGGTCCATGCGCACAGTTTTGTAGTGGTCATGGCGATGGCCGGATGCCTGGCGCTGATTCAACGTCGCTGGCGCGAGTGGTTCGCGTTTTTTGCCACCGCGTCTGTGATTGCGATCCCACAACTACTCTGGTCCACCATACACAGCTCAGTGAATGCGGGAAGTTTCTTTGCGTGGGAAGTGGGTTGGGATCACGGCAACGAGAATCCAATCATCTTTTGGCTGAGAAACACGGGCATCTTCATCCCGCTGATTTTTGCCGCGATTCTTAACCGTGGGGAAGGTTACCTGGTCCCGAAACGGTTGTTGCTTTTCTACCTGCCGTTCACTTTGTGCTTTATTGTTCCAAACGTCCTGAAGATGGCGCCGTGGATCTGGGACAACATCAAAGTGCTTTACTACTGGTGGCTGGCATCGGCGCCCGTTGTCGCCCTGCTCCTCGCAAGACTCTGGCGACAGAGTGCAATTCGCAAAGTCATCGCGGTGCTGCTTTTTGTCTGTGTCACACTTGCGGGCGCGCTCGACGTGGCCGGCATCGCGATGCGCTCGATCAAGTACCAGGTTTTTGACGCTGCTGGTTTAAAATTTGCCGAACTCGTGAAGTCACAGACGGCACCGCGTGCGTTGATCGTGCACGCGCCGGTACACAACACTCCCGTGTTCCTGACGGGCCGTCGCTCACTGATGGGCTACCCGGGCCACATCTGGACTCACGGACTCGAGTTCGTGCAGCGCGAGAGCGAGATCAGGCGCATCTATCTCGGCTCACCTGACGCCGAGCAGTTGATCAGGAATTACCATATTGAGTATGCGGTAGTTGGACCACAGGAAGATATTGTTACTCACGCGAACGAACAGTTCTTCAGTCGCTTTGAGAAGGTTGGAGAAGTTGGTGGCTACAAACTCTTCAAGATCAAGTAGCAGTAAAAAAGCGCGCGCCCAACAGGCGGTAGCAATCCCGAGTCGTGAGCAGGTAACAACGACGAGCGAGGAGAGTCTCCCCCAGAACACCTGGCGAATCGGTGTCATCGTTATCTTCCTGATTGCTGCCGGCCTTCGTCTGTACGATTTGAACCTCGTACCACTGCATCACGACGAGGGCGTCAACGGGAATTTTCTGGTCCGCCTGGTTCGCGAAGGAGCTTACCAGTACGATCCGGCGAATTACCATGGTCCAACTCTTTACTACTTCGCCTCGCTGATTCCCTGGACCGTCAAACTGCTGTTTGGTTCTTCAGCTCGCGATACCTACGGCCTCACGACATTCAACATCAGGCTGATCACGGTGCTCTTCGGTCTGGGAACGATTGGCCTTGTGTTTATGCTGCGCCGGCGTTTGGGAACGGTCGCGACGCTGGCCGCGGGCCTGATGCTGGCTGTTTCTCCGGGCGCTGTTTATCTATCGCGCTACTTCATCCACGAGTCATTGTTTGTTTTCTTCACGTTGGGAATCGTTGTGGCGGGCGTGAAGCTTTATGACGAACGCAATCCTGCGTACCTGATACCCGCAGCCGCTTCGGCAGCGCTTCTGTTTGCGACCAAAGAGACGGCAATGATCTCCGTTGGTGTTTTGATCATTGCCCTCGCGTTGACGCTGCTCTACATGCGTTTCAACCGCAAAGTGATGCGTCCATCAAGTACGAGGCGAGGCAGGGAATCAGAAGGGGTCAGCGGCTTCATCGAGGAATTAGGTGGCACGACAAACGTTCTTTTCCAACTCGGTCTCGCAGCGATAGTTTTCGTGGCGCTCTACCTCCTCTTTTATTCGTCGTTTTTCACCAACTCAAAAGGCATCAGCGATTCGCTGCAAACGTTTACTGTGTGGACAAAGACGGGACAACAGGCACACGTGCACCCGGCGTGGATGTATCTCATCTGGCTGAAGCGAATTGAAGCGCCACTGCTCTTACTCGGAGCAATCGGAGCGGCGATCGTCGTTTTGAAACCCCGGAACTCGCTCGCACTGTTCTGTGCATTGTGGGCGTTTGGATTGATTGCTGCGTATTCGTTGATCCCTTACAAGACGCCGTGGCTGGTACTAAATTTCATTGTGCCGTTGGCGCTGATTGCGGGGTACGCAATCCAGGCGATCTACGAGATGGACCACGGGCAGTTAAGACTTGTCGCGGTGATCTTCCTGGTTGCAGTCGGCGTCGCGACTTACCAGTCGATCGATTTGAACTTCGTCAACTACGACAATGACAATGAGAAGTATGTCTATGTCTACGCTCACACGACGCGAGAGATGCTCGATCTGGTAAATCAGGTGGAGCAGATCGCGAAGGAAAACAGTGGGCCAACGACGGGGATATCCATTATTAGTCCTGACTACTGGCCGTTGCCCTGGTATTTTCGAAACTTCACACGCGTCGGTTACTTCGGGCGCATGGCGGCGACTTCGGAGCCGATCATCATCGCGAACGAGAATCAGAAAGAGGAAGTGGAGCAAGGTTTCGGGGAGGTTTACCGTCAGGTCGAGTCCAAGTCGCCGGGCGGGAGCTTTCAATTGCGGCCGGGTGTGAATCTGCTGCTGTACGTCCGGCGCCCGGGGTCGATTCAGAATCCTTAAGAAGAGTTTCACGCAAAGGCGCAAAGGTTACGCCAAGACGCAAAGAAGAATGAGGATTTACTTTGCGGTCTTTGCGTAACCTTTGCGCCTTTGCGTGAAACTTCTCTCTCACTGCTTAACTTTCTTCGTGCCTTCACTTAACCGACCCTCACTTTAAGTTGTGGTTGACATTCTAAGCGACTCCAACTTATAGTGGCTCACCCGTACGAAGTGCCTCTGAGGCCTGGCCCAAAACAAGAGCTATTTAGCGAATGTTCAAACTCCAACGCCTGGAAATCACCGGCTTTAAATCCTTCGCCGACTACACCGAAATAATCTTCACTGGAGACGGAATCACCGCCATCGTTGGCCCTAACGGCTGCGGCAAGAGTAACGTTGCCGACGCCATCGCCTGGGTCCTCGGCGAGCAGCGCGTTAAGCACCTGCGCGGCGGCGAGATGAAAGACGTCATTTTCCAGGGCTCACGCAACCGGCAGCCGAGCGGCATGGCGGAAGTTGTCATGCACATGGTGCGCGACGAAGTGCTGGAGTCGGAACCTGACATCGAAGACATCGATTCCACACTCGAACAGATCGACGATCGACTGGTTAATATCGACGAGATTATTCCGCAGGAAACTATTGCCGCAGAAGAAGCTGTCGTCGAAGTAACTGCGACCGAAACCGAACCGGCAGAAACAACAGCGCCAGAATCAACTCCGCAACCGAAGATTACGCACAAGCGACACTGGCGCCGTCGCAATCTGGCCCTGGAATTCGCCCCCGGCGAAGCGGTTTCAGTCACGCGGCGTCTATATCGATCGGGCGAGAGTGAGTACCTGCTCAACGGCAAGATCTGCCGGCTGCGTGATATCCAGGATCTCTTTTCGGGAACGGGTCTGGCAGGCGGTCACTACGCCATCATCGAACAGGGTCGCATCGGGCAGATTCTCTCCGCCAAGCCGATGGACCGTCGCACGATCATCGAAGAGGCGGCAGGCATTACGAAGTTTCGCGTGCGCCAGCGAGCGACGGAAGCCCGGCTCGACTCAGCCCGTTCGAACCTCTCGCGAATCTCAGATATCGTTGCGGAAATCGATCGACAGGTAAACAGCCTGCGCCGGCAGGCGGCAAAGGCGCGTCGCTACGGCGTGCTGCGTGAAGAATTGCGCGAGTTGCTGCGTCACGTTTACGTCGCCGAAGATCGCAAGCTCGCCACCGTTCTCGAAGAAACGAATACAAAGCTAGCTGAGATCACCGAACTCGAACTCGGCATCGCTGACGATCTGAGTAAACGAGAAGAAGACGCGCGCGCAGCCACACAGGAAGCGCGCAATCTTGAAGATGGGTTAACAACTGCGCGCGCCGCTGCCGCCGAAGCAGTGCTGCGACGCGATCGACAGGCCCGTGAGTGCGTATATCAACAGGAGCAGTTGAATGAGATCGAAAAGCGCAAGGGCGAAGTCACTGCCGAAATAGAGGCGTTGACGTCGCGGCTGGTGCTGATCGAAGCCGAATGCCGCCGCTTGCAACACGAAGACGCAAAGCTGCGTGAGGAAGCCGATCAGAGCGCGTTGTTGTTGCGCACTGCTGAAGACTCGTACGCCGAAAAGCTTTCGAAAGCGAACGCTGCCGAAATCGAGATCGAAAGCGCTCGCGCGGAACTGCTTTCGCAGACGGCCATCGCCGAAAGAGTACGCGAGATCGCGCGGCAGCTCGAAGCCACGCTCGGACGTTTGTCACAACAGGCAGACGGCCTGGCGCGTGAAGGCGATCGCGCCGCAAGCCAGCACGCTGAAAGAAAAATGGAAGCCGAGCGCTTCGTGCGTGAACTCGGCGATTCGCGTGCGCGAGTCACAAAACTTCAGGCCGAACGCGAAACAGCGGTCGACGCCGTGGTTCGCGGCCACGAAGCCGTCAGCGACACGGAAGCAGAGTTGACGCGTGTGCGCGATGAGTATTCACGCGCAAGTCATCGGCTCGAGAGTTTGAAGGAGTTGGACCAGCGCCGTGCTTACTATTCCCCAGCGGTGCAACTCATTTTTTCGCCAGGGGAAACCCCTCGTGGTTTTCACTTCATCGGCACACTTGCTGACGCGTTGAACGTTGACGCGAAGTGGGAACGTGCGGTTGAAGGCGTGCTCGGATCTTCGTTGCAGGCGATCGTGGTGCCGACGCCTGATGACGCGGTTCGCGCCGCTCAGTGGCTGCGCGAGAACAACGGCGGTCGTGCCAGTTTCCTCGTAGCCGGATTACATGGCGGCAGTGACGAAGTCGAGACCGGGACAGTTACAGCACTTGCGTGCCGGCTTGAAGAACGTCCGGCGCTCTCGGTCGGTCTGATCGAGGGAATTCGCGAAGACCTGCGCATCTGCGATCTGCTCGGAGCGCCGCAGCAACTCGTCACCGTTCTCAAACGCACCTTGCCGCAGAAAGTAAACGCGCGCATCGCCGCGAATCTCGAAGATGCGATGGTTAAGTCAATCGCCACCGGCGAGATGTACGTGACGCTGAACGGCGACTGGATCGCTAGTGGGCAGTTCGTAAACGCCGGCGACGCGCGTGATGTTGAAGAAGGCGCGGGACTACTCGCTTTCAAACGTGAATTGCGTGAGCTCGAAACACGCGCTGAGGTTCTGTCTCGCGAAGTTGATGCCGCTGCGAAGTCTGCAAAAGACACTCGCACTCGTCTCGTTGAGTTGGAAGATTCCGTCGTCCTGTTGAACGAAGCAATCGGTCGCGAGGAACGCGACGCTCTCGCTCGCGAACACACGACCACTAACTTGCAGCAGGAAGTCGAACGCACCGAACGTCACATGCGTGTGGTCGGACAGGATTCGCAACGTGTCGAAGCAGAACGACTCGAAGTCGAGAACCGCCGGGC
>Ga0068859_100007166_pt1 | contig 11321 bp, 5 predicted proteins | sample KBSSwiS22_FD_66585 | JGI IMG/M metagenome (GOLD analysis project Ga0068859, IMG submission 66585) | Switchgrass rhizosphere microbial communities from Kellogg Biological Station, Michigan, USA - KBS Switchgrass S2-2 | ecosystem: Host-associated > Plants > Roots > Rhizosphere > Soil ... | reverse complement strand
CCCTGTACATCTATGGGCGTATGCGCTGTCGTGACCGGATAATCTTTTTGCGTATAAAATTCATGCACAGTGTAACCGGTCGCTCCTACCTGTTCGTCGGCGCCGATATTGCGTACCGTTACCTTACTATAGCCTATACCCGCCGCGGGAAACCATGATTCACAAAGCGGCTCGTCTATAAAAAAAGCATTGTCGGGTCCGAGCTTGATATTCTGCTGGTATCGAATGGGTTGATGAAAAGGGTTTTCCTCGTTACCAATCATCGGTTCGTAACTGGCTACGCCACTGGAAGCAATCATGGATTCGCCGTTGGCCAATTGAACTGTTGTTGTGTAATCATACTGCATTCCGTAAACGGCCGTTGCTGCTTCCGATTCCGACATACTGTTCCATTCATCACTCATGGTTATTTTCTGAACCCTGGAACCGCCGCCGAGTTTTGCCAAATAGTTTTTACCGCCGATCTTTTTTGAATCATTCGTTGAGGCATTTAACCTTACCCAGGATTTGCTGAGATCAATTGATGGCGCCAGCTGTTTAATTTCAGCCCTACTGTCGAAGGGCGCCAGCAATTCATTGATGGACGTAATAGCGCCCATCAATGCTTTTATAAATTGTACGGGGCCGGAATCTTCGCGCACATTATAACCGGGATATACCAGGGCCGGCGTATTCAATCGCATAAACTGCCAGGCTGCCTTGGCTACAGGATGGTACTCAGTTGTGACAGCTTCTCCTTTTATTTTTTTTACCTTTATTTCAGCTATATCATTATAACCCGCAGCCAACTTAACATCGGTTATGATATTCTCGATTTCCGCGTAGCCCGAAACATAGTCGTACAAATCATTTCCTGGATTAAGTTTCATAAGCGCCTTAAAAAAAAGGTTTTTATTTCCATCGCCATCATCGCTGTCAAAATACCGAACTCTCAAGGCTTGGTCCGATGATAGCGGTTCAGGAAGCTTCACAAATATTTTGTCGCCTCTATAATATTTGTTATTGCTATTTAATGCGTTACCAATACCAGCCATTGGATACATTTCCATGGCTCTCCTGTTCTGCACATACATATAATCATCTGCCTCGTACCGAACAGTAATAACAGCACCTGCAGGCGTGTTGATCCTGGTCAGCTGCCATAATGCAGCATCGGCATCCGCGTTTTCTTTATTTTGTGTGCTGTAGGGATAATAATCATTGTTTACCCCAATGGGATTATCGTCATTGGGATCTTTGTAGTTCCCCCAGCGATCGTATTGCTTCCAGTCATACCCCTTGTTAAAATTATATTGGAATTCATAGGGCTGCAGAATGCCTTTTGTATTACCCTGGTAGGTAAAATATATTTTCTTTAAGGTCAGCTTTCCCCCCTGGTTATTTAATACGTTTTCATTAGCCAGGTTTACACGTGTGTTATTGGGAACTCCTTTTGTGATATCATTGCCTGCAAATAATGAATAATCATACACGAAATGAACCGTTTTGACCGGCAGTGCAGCAGACGGGTTTTTGTACCAGTCTGCCTTTGAAAAAAGTTTGATTGTTTTTAGGTATTGCTGACGGTTAGCGACCGTACCGTCAGGGTTACCAGCTGCGTCTGCGCCCAATGCATCTTCACGGTCACCTGATTCAAAAACCGCCACCATGGTTTTTGATTCTATGGAATGGACATACCAAAGTTCTTTCCGGCCGTAGGAATAATTCCCCCTATCATCCATTTTATCGCTTGTCAGACCTTCATTGTAGTTTGCTTTGCCAGCAGCATAAGGAGTGCGCCATTGAAAATTATTTGTTTTGCGCCAGTAATTAAATTTTATGGCAGTTCCCGGATCATCATCGGTAATGCCATCGCCCTTGCTGTCTACATAATCGGCCGATAATATGCCCGTTAGTAAAAAAGAATGCGCATATCCCGGCATTATTTCTTTACTGTAAAAATGATCAGTTCCATTTCTGTTACTAATGGAAGCATCAGTGGCCGTATACGCTACCAGGCCCTTTGCTTTGTCAGCCGCATTGGTGTTCTGCCCAATGCTGAAACTTACATCTTCCCGGTAGGTATTGTATGCAGGAATACCATATATCTTTCTTCCGCCGTCTTCTCCTGTAATAGTTATTTCAGCTATATGATGTGCTTTCTTATAGCTGTCTTGTTTCACTTCAATCGTATTGGAGGAACATTGGTCAAGGAAGGGTTTAAACCCACCGGCAGATAAATAATAGTCTGTTATCTTTTTGTCAAGGCCGGCGGTTTTTACCTGCTCATGGGTGAGGTAACTGAATGTATTATTTCTTACTTCCCGTTTATCATTGGCGATAACCTGGTTAACTGGTGTTTCTGTATTGTCTCTTGCCGTTAATATGTTTTGAGCTGCGGCACCGGTGATATTGCCCGTTGTTTTTACCCTTACCGGAATATCGCCTCTTAGTTTTTCATACATATTACTATTGGACGGCACCTGCTCGCCCACCCGTTTGAAATAGATCGGCTCATAGGCAGGATCGGGCACATCTCCCTGGCCGGTAAAATTGCCGTACGCATCATACCTGTTGTCGTCTTCAAACAATAAACGATTACCTGTTTTCCATTTGGTGGTGATGGTTTTAGAAAGGCTGCCCTGCAGATCAGCACCTACTTTAAACCCGGCACCCGTACCTACTTCAATACCCAATGATCCATTGACGGCCGTATTGCTGGCATCATGGTCAGAAAAAATACCTGTCCCACCTGTGTATGCGCGAAATTGTGATGAGCCATCCTGTGCGTATACCATAAATAAATCGGGCGTTGCAACGGGTACCGGCAAATTGGGCACACCATCAAAATAAGGAACATCCTTTTCACGGTTAAAGTCCATTAATGCATGGCCATCATTTTTGCTTTCATTGCTGTGCATAAATCCGTAAGCATTGTAAGTAGCAAAGGGACTGGCTACTTTTTGCATGGCATAATGACCAGTCAATTGAAGACCCGCAAAAAAACCCCATGCCTCCGGGCCGAACTGCGGCGAAAGTGCATAGGATTCATTAAAATAATCGGCCTGCGTTTCAGGTAAGAACGTTTGAGCCGCATAGGATACAGAAGAGAATCCAATCTCACCATCAAACGACCTGGAAAAATTTTCCTTTTTTGTTTCCTTATAAACGTTCTCGTTTTTAAACGATTCAGATAGTGTAATTGCCTGCAAGCCCGCTCTTGATTGAAAAGAGCCGCCCAGGCTTAATTTGGATGTGTTTGATTCAGTTTCAGATAAATTTTTTCCTGTGATGGAAAAGTTAACAGCAGGGTTGAAGGAAGCGCCGGTTTGGGAGTTAAAGCTAAGGCTGGCTCCTGTAGAAAGGCCTGCGGTATTGGTACCTGCATTTGCTTTTGCATTGGATAATAATGGCGCGTTTGCATTTAATCCAAATTGAACACCAAGCCCCCTTTTATTGTTGTAAAAAATGCCTGCCTGCAGCCCGACCTTTGCAATACTTCCGACATCAAACCCAAATACTTCCGGATCGAAATTGAAATCTACCCCGCCGGTAATATCATTGCGCAAGTGGAATTCTTTTGTGATCTTGTCGGCATTTTCTCCTGCCCCATTAAAATCATCCGGCAACCCGCGCATTTGTCGATCAATTACGCCGGGGTTCAGACTCCAGCCAAATCCTACCCAACTGGCTTCATCATCCATACCGCTACCACTATGATAAGCGATATTAAGTGGATAACCACCCACATCCATTAGTGGAATGTTATAGGTAAAGTCCCCGGTAAATGCATCCACCAGGTTAGCGGCGCTGGCAGGCTCAAAATTTTTCATTTCAGGTTGAGCAGGCCCACTTGTCAGAGCGTATCCAACCAATGGGTATAAGATGTTAGATGCAAATAGCATCAGCATAAAAGCGGCAATCTGTTTTCTTATGTATATCAGTTTAATCATGCATCATTGATTTATTGCTGCAGTTTTTGTAATGTTTTGTTTTTAAATTCAAACCGGTTGTTGCCAAAACCTGCCGCCGTATCTGCAATACATATCAACAGGTTGATGTCGCTAGAGATTGGAGGCTTGTCAAAACAGGTTATATAAACGAATTCATTTCTATCTATACCAGGTACTTTTTCACACGCCATTTGCTGTAAAGTATCGTCGCCCTGTATGGCCAAAAAGTATCTGTCTATGCCAAAATTCATATACTGCATCAACTGCTGCCGTATGGGCTGTTTTGCTTTTAGCTTTATGCGCAAAACATAGCGGCTGCCGGAATTCCCGTCGCCCGGCCAAAATATGGCAGGTGGCAGCAACTGCACTTGTATTAAGCCTGCATCTGTTTTGCGCTCACACATCAACTCATTATACTGCCCCCATATCGGTTTTTTCCACTTGGGTTTCCGCGTATTGTATAGTACAATAGCAACCATTGTCAATACACATAGCGCAACCGCTTGTATTCTGCCACTAATATTCACTTCCTTTATAAATGAATTGCAGGTATTGCGTGTGATCGCCTATGTCTGTCACTTTTAGCAGGTACATTTTATTAAGCTCCAGGCCGCTGATATCTTCTAATCCTATATCAACTTTATTTAAACCTGTTTGTATTTTTATTGCTGGCAGATTCTCAATTTTGTGTCCTGGATCCGATATATCAGTCAGTGTATAGTGCATCGTTGTTATTCTGTATGGGTTTATAAGAGAAACCCGTAATGAACTTTTGGCTGTGTAATAGTTTCCATCGAGGTAGCTGCTCAACTGACGATAGCTTTCATTTGAAGAATCCGGTCTTCTATTGTCGCAGCGAATACGGAACTTCCAGACTTCTGATTGGGTAATAGGGATGCCGGCCTGGTATACCAGCACCTGCCAGGCATAGTTTTTATCTTTTTGCAGTTCCGGAAGTTGCGGTGGGTAATGTGCAACACATCCCGTAATATTATCCTGGTGGTATACAGGGATATTATTCAGTAATGCATCTTGCAATTCCTGCCTATCTTTTTTTTCTACAACTACTAATTTATACTGGTAGCTTCCCGTCAACGGGATAGCAGCTTGCCAGGTAAAAGCCGGCCTTGTTTCGCAGAACGCGTCGCCGTCACCTGGATACACCAATGTCAAAGGAAATACTGGCTGTACACTATAGTTATAACAATTTTCATACACCCGTTCTTCAGCACCCATCTTATTTTCAGCGCCGGTAAACTCAAAACAATATTCATAATCGTTTTCGGGTAAACGGCCGGTTTCTGCCAGGACCTTCGCAGAACTACTATTGCCAAATTGCAATCTTGCCTGGCCGGAAAATGTTTGTATAGAATTGCGTCCTGGCTTTAACAGGAAAGAGGGTGTCAATGCCATGAGTACTATTTTATTGCTTGCGTCTTTCAGAGTAATTTTCATTTTACCGCTGTACGTAATGGGTGAAGCATTCTGAACCTCCGCCATAAACAGGCCATTCATCGTTCGTCCGTTCAGGGCCGGAACAAACTGTATCAATACCTGCGCCGGCGATACATTACCCAGCAGGACAAAAACTGCTGCCCAAATGCTTTTTATATTCTTTACCCTCATAAATGTTGTTCTCATTTTTTATTTTAACATGTATTGAAGCGACCAGTTAAAGCTTGTGCCCCCCATGTAAAAAGGCATGTATGTTCTTATTTTTTTTTGTAGATCGGCAAATAGGGTGACGGTAAACCGTTCTCCTATTTGCCCACTGATACTTTGTTTGATCCCTGTTTGCCGGTATCTATGCTGCATGTTACTATAATGAATAGCCGAAGAGCCGAAAAGGCCATTATGAATACTATACATGCAGCCTGCTTCTGTGTTGAATTGAGTACTCAACAGCATTGACCCCTGCCGGTTTCCGCTCTTGCTGTATTGCATACTGAGATAATACGATCTCTTATTAATACTGGCGGTTTGCATAGAACTGAAATCAATAGCATTGTTTGCAGATGGAATACTATCCGGTGTATAACCGCTCCGTAAAACCGACAAACCGATACTGTGCTGATAATTTATTTTACCGAAACGTCTTCTGAAATTGCTTTCCACAGAGAGGCGGTTGTTTGTAGCGGCAATATATTTCGTAGCATATTGGGTACGGATTGAATAATATGGTTGATAGCGCATGGCGATATACTGCCCTTTTTTAAATTTCCATTTTGCCTGCAAAGAAAAATTATAGTTAACCCATCGTGTGCCAATGGAGCTAAACTGGTATGCTCTATAATTTGTTTTTGACGATAACTGCAGCCGGTTTCCAAGCAGCTCTTTTCGCAGACTGCCACCCAGTTCTGTCACGCCGCTGGCAATAAACAGGTTGCCAGGATTATTATATGCCTCGCCCGTTCTACCGATATACAGGTCGTATGCCAGTTGCTTTTCTTCGCTGGCCCCGTTCCATTGCACTATAAAAGCCATCTGTTCAAAAATATTCCGGGCGTTTGTGAATTGTTTTGTGGCCGGATTACCCTGCTGTAGTGTATCATTGATCAACTCATGATTGTTATAACTATGGGCAGATGCAGAGACCTCGAACAGAAGTCGCCCGGTTTCCCCAATTGTAAACTGGTTACTCAAGGTGCTAACAACCGTATGGCCGGGCATTGTACTGATGAAATCATTGTGCTCACTGCCTTTGCCGTACTGATACCTAAACATGCCAAGATGAGTATGGTCCATAGTAATATCGCCGCTGCCTATACTTATGCCCATTGCGCTGCTGCTCACCGGGAATACTGCATATCCCTGCTGGCTACAGAAAGCGCTAATGGACCCATTTTGCTTGCCCGCCATAAGAAATAGAAATTCTTTATTATTATAAAAGGACGCGCTGACGCCGTTATTGATAAATTGATTCACCGATAAAGGGCTAAGACAGACAGTATGCACACCCATTTTAAGCTGGCTGATATTTAAGAATAACTTTTGCATTCCATTTAAACCCAATTGCTCCCTTGCCATTGCTTTTAGTTTATCCGGTTCATTAATTAGCTGCTTTATTTCTCGTTCAGGAGGTGCAGAAGACTCCAGCAACTTCTTCGGTACATTATCTGGTTGCAGTTCGGTTTTAATGGAACTGATAAGATCAACTACCATACTTAGATCTTGTTTAATCTGCAATACTTTCAGCAATGAATCGGTTAGCGGGGAATATAGGCTGTCGCTGGCGCGTAATTCAAATAGTATCTTATCTTGTTTTACTTTTTGCGTTGGAAGCAATTCCTCCAATCTATTCTTTATCGCAGCTGTATTCACATTCAAAAAATCGTTTGTATTGCTTACACGTGCTATAAACTCTCTTAATTCACCGCTATAAGGTGCACTGATTGAGTCAATTGAAGATTTTAGCCTGGCCAGCGCCTTCTTTTTTATTTCCTGCAACAACTGGTCATAGGCAAATAGATCTTGTTGCTTAATTTTAAGACGGATTTTATCGCGGAGTGAATTAAGATAAACTTCCTTGTCAAATTGAAACGAAAATACATTCCGCGAATAGGTTTCTGGTCCTCCTACATTCTGTCTCAACATTTGCATACCCAGCGGTATGCCCATCACCATCCAGTTGCCGGTCAAAGAACTGCTGTTCATAATTATACTTGCTCCATTGGAAAACCATGTGCCGGTTTGCCCGTTTGTTTGAAGCATTCCGCCTTTCCATCGCAGCAGGGGTTGTTTTACTATACCCGTCAATTCCGGAATAATATTTTTGACTGCCTGTGTTTGTATGAGTGCTGATAGCCGCTGTTGTAAGGCATCCTTTGAAATTTGGACACCATCATTAATTATGGTACTGCCTGTATTAACAACAGATTTTTTAACCAGTTGCAGTTGTAACAGCACCATGCTGCCAAGACTGTCCAAAAAAAGCGAATCGCCCACTAATCTTTGCAGGCAAGCAGCATGAGATTTACTATAGGGGGTTGCCTGGGTTAACTGCCGGGCGAATTCGTCCTTCAGTATTTGTTTTGCTGTCGAATCCTGTGGTAAAACCGGCTTCAAATCTTTTTCCTGCCCATTCAGTTTTGGCGTGCCTACTAGTGCCATTAGCAGGGCTATTATCCAAAATTTAATCGCTATGAAATGCCTTACGCTCATTGTAGTTTACTACTTATTTATTTTTCATCTGTGCATGCAGAGATTGAATTTCTTCCTGTTGTTGCTGCAATCTTTGCTGTACGCGGTCAATCAACTCTACCATATCAGTTCCGGCAGTCTGGTTATTTGCCATCGCTGATCGTGATTTCAGGGCAATGATTTCCTTTTGTTGATCCTGAAGAATCTTTAACAGGTACGGAACCATCTTGGGGTAGTCAATGTTATAATGGCCTTCTGTGCCCGAGACCAATGCCGGCACCTGCAACCTTAGCTCCTGTGCAATCAATCCTGTATACCGGATTTTACTTTTATCTGCTTTATAGTTAAAATCTTTTATAGCCAGATTGAGTAATTTTTCATTATCAAACACAGAGCAAGTAATATTCTCTTTAAGATCGATATCGGAAGGAGTGGCCAAACCTTTCAGCGATATATAATTGCGTATATCTTCATACACACTGTCTTTGTATTCAAAAGCTACATTATTGCCCTCAACCGTTCTGGCGGGTGAATAGGTAAGAAAAGCACTTCCTCTCAATGTGGGAAGCTTATATATTTTCAGCGGAAAGCTATCAGCATAAACAGAAAACCGGGTTTCGTAAAAAGGTTGTGTATACCCGGGAACATCATCTACGCCGGCAATAATATCGTTCACATTTTTTGAGTTATAGTACCAGTTACGTCCATACCCCACAAACAAACCACCGTTGACCTGGGCAAAAGGCATCTTAGTATTGTAACCCAGGGTCGGATGCTTGTAGGAAGGATTTAAGGCAAGAACAGGGTAGGGCGTAAACCCGCCAGCACTACCTGCCGAATACAAAACAAAAGCACCATCTTTATAATAAGCAGTATCTGATTGAATGGCGAAGCTCAGCGAAGCATATTCCGGTATGTTTTTTTGGGTTTCTAAAATAATCCTGCCCATCAGGTTTTTATTTATCCCCGGATTAGTGGCGCTCGCTTTTATAAACCATGAATCTTTTCTCGGCTTGAGTGTAATGAAATCTATTAATTGTCCTTCATTGCAAGTGCCTGCAGAATCTGAGATGAGTTGTATGCAGGCATCGCAACCAGTTCCCCTGACGGACAAACCTGCAAAAGGGGAATAACTGGCATTGTTCATTTTGTCCAACAAAACGCTGTCTATTGCTGTTCGCGAAATAATCACCGGCCGGCCGCTGTTGGAGATAAGATAGCTGTTGCTATTCCGGAATTTAATATTCCTGCTATTCCCGTCTATAGTCCGGTCGCCAGAAATCACTCCATTTGAATTGTATATATTTTTGCCAAAAGCCGCAGCATTCAAAGTATCGCCGCCGATGGTATATAAACTATCATTTAGTTTTAGCATCACCTTTTTGAACTCGGTCACGCCATTCCCTTTATTTGACAACACACCGTTCAACAGGCTGCGGCTACGGTTTTCCAGGATTAATTCTGCCGTATCACAATTGCTGAAGATGCGTACGCTATCTGCTCTAATCTGGTAAATCTTATTTTGCGAAGCAACAGATACCGCAACAAATGAAAGAATAATCAGTAGCATGATTGGCTTACAATTCATATTTATACTTTTAAATCAGCCGGATGCAATATTGCAAAGGCGAGGATCAAATTAAATCTTCGCACAGCGACATTGTTTTGGAAAAAAGGAGGATTAACTAGCTGCAACATTGTTGACGGTAACAAACATGCCTAATACCACTTTGCTGACACATTATTTTATCATTTCCATACTGCAGCGCATTTCCGTACTAACGAAAGTGAAATTATAACAGCGCGCCGGATTATGATGGCTGAAAAAAACAAAAACAAAACGTTTTTTCCTGTATATATGCGGAGCTTTTCTATGCTGATATTATTTTATAAACCGTTAAATGATTCGCAGGCAGCAATAAAAATCCCGGTCACTTTCGTAACCGGGATAGTAAAATAAAAATCTATTAGGCAGCCACTCTAATTTTCTGGCGTTTCCTCCTCATTCGCTTCCAATTCTTTCAAATATTCTTTCAGCAAGGTGCTAATATTTTTTGCATCAAACGCCTTGGTAAAATAAACACCGCTGATATCCGTAGCCGGTTGCAGCGTGGTGCCATTCACCGTATAACCGCCGGCGATACCGAGATAGTTTTCGGTAGTATCGTCGCTTACAAAAGCCACCCTGTATAAATAAACCATGTATTGCTTGCCCTTGTATTTTGCGGTTCTTTTTTCAATAAAATGAATATTGCTAATCTCATAATCGTCATAATTCGCAGCGGCATCATACACCGCGGCTTCTGCAAAAGAAGCGCGGTTCAAATACGTTGCCGGAAACAGGGCGGCCTTTTTGAGATCCTTTAACCCGCTGTATAAACTGCTACGCATGGTTTTATCGGCCGCCAAACTATTCAGTACGCTCACCGGAACGGCCTGCCCGTTTTTTAGCAGCTCCATCAGCACTTCCTTTTTTAACCAGGCGCTTTTTATATCCAGGTACCCTTTCAGCACCCGGTTAGATGCCATGCTGTTAAACCTGCCCAGCAATTTCAACAACTGGTAATGGCTGTACGCCGGCTCGTCTGCACGCAGCATCGCAGGCAGCATGGCGCTGGCAGACCGGTCAAAATCATTTTCTGCCCGCTTCACTTCATCCGGTTTTATAAAACCGCTATCCATTAAAGTATTGGCAATGCCTGCAATGCTGCTGGCATGCAGGGTGTCTGCCGCCAGCCGCTGCAAAACAGGATAGATACCCGCGGCGAGCGAAAGACTGTCTTCAAGATAATTCCTGAAACGATAATCAAACGGTTCATGCGGGGGCGATTGCTGCAGCAGCCCCGCCAACGCAGCATAGCTTTCTTTGGTATGCAGGTTTGCCAGCAATACAAGGCTCAGGTTTTTTAAGGTATCAATCCGTTCGGTAAATGAACCATAGTGTTCCTTTACAAAATCAACGCTGGCATTGTTCTTCAGTTTGGCCAGCTTGCGCGCAATTTCATAGTTGATAACCGGCGACAGGGTTGAATCATACAACGCATAGTATTTTTTATACAGCGCATCCTGCAGCAATAGCCGGTCCCGTTCGGCCATCGGCGCGTCGTCCAACGCATTGTACGCTTCATTGCGAGCTGCTGAATCGCTGCCCGCCAGCCGGGCCAGCAATATTGTTGTTTTAGGAACAAAAACAAAACCCGTATCGGCGGCAGGCGCGCTTATGCTGAACGAACTGAAAAAACGGTTCGT